>Ga0315296_10000549_pt1 | contig 34324 bp, 32 predicted proteins | sample YL17G14_18_MG_FD_203921 | JGI IMG/M metagenome (GOLD analysis project Ga0315296, IMG submission 203921) | Sediment microbial communities from Yellowstone Lake, YNP, Wyoming, USA - YL17G14_18 | ecosystem: Environmental > Aquatic > Freshwater > Lake > Sediment | place: USA: Wyoming | collected... | reverse complement strand
CGCTTGTAGGCGCCACCCACCAATGAGGGAAGCGCCGGGGCGCATGATTTTTGGGAGATGGTCCCGACTGGGTATGGAGAGACACCTACAAGCGCTCTCGAGCTGGAAGCTCTCGATCGCTTGTAGGCGCCACCCACCAGGGAGGGAAGCGTCTGCTAACGCAGAACCAGGTCGACAAGCTCGGCAAGTGAATCGATGATGTGTTCGGGACGTTGGCGCCCCGTGGCGCTTTCGGCCTGGTCGCGGGTTGCGATGCCGGTCGTGACGCAGACGGTATGCGCGCCGTATTCGTTGCCGCACGCCATGTCGGTATCCAGGCGGTCACCCACCACCCAGATATCAGCGGTCGGGGCGTCCGGCTCCACTCCGAGATCTTCAAGAAGGTATCTCAGGCTCGTCGTTCCGGGTTTTCCGATGATTTCGGCTTTTGCGGACGATGCGGTCTCGATTGCTGCGACCATGCTGCCGGCTCCCGGCAGCACTCTTCCCTTCTTCGCGGGGAACATCGCGTCCGCATTGGTGGCGATAAGCCTCGCACCGTTGACGATGATCTCGGACTGAGCGCGCACGATCTTGGCGAAAGTGAACCGCTTGTCCCAGCCGACGACGACGAAATCGCAGCGATCGCCCTCCTCGTCCGTGTCGACCTCGAATCCATGCCTCGCCAGTGTCTCGGCGAGGCCGTCCCCGCCGACGACGTAAATCCTGCAGCCCGCATGACCGCTCGCCTTCAGGCGCCTTGCCGTCGCCTCCCCGCTCGTCATGATCTCCCGCTCCTCGGCCCGAATCCCGAATTCGGCCAGACGCTCGACATAGCTCGCTCGCGTCCGCCACGAGTTGTTCGTGAGGAATCCGATTCCGGCGCCGTGCGCCCTCAGCGTCTCGACCGCCTGCGATGCGCCGGGGAGCGGCTCCGTGCCGCGATAGATCACGCCATCCATGTCCAGTATGACGGTCGGCATATCCGAATGATACCAGCGGAAAACCGGCTTGTGCCAGTCGCGCTATCGGGGGGGAATGTGGTAGTCTAAAGACGGGACAAAGGATGCAACTAGGCGGTTCTGTTCGAGAGGAAAATGCGCATCGCCTTTCAGTCCATTTCTCCCGGTGTTCTGCTGGTTACCGGTTGGTTGCTTGTAGGCGCGGCGATGTCGCTGCGCATGCTGCAGCGCCTTGATGTCCCGGTGATCAACGGCCTGTTTGTTTTGGTCGGGCTTGCGGCGTATTACCTGCCGGTCTTGTACTGCGAAGAGGGGCGGGGGGAGAGGCTGAGAAGGAAACTATTATGGCTGCTTGTGGCGGCGGGGGTGCTGGTGCTGGGTGCGGAAGTGATCCGGTTGCTCGCCACGCGCAGCCGTATGTGAGGACGGGGTCGAGAGAGGCCGGGTAAGCATGTTTGAAGTCACAACGGCATTGTTACACACGCTGACGAACGGGGCAGTGGATGATACCCGGTTCACGCTGGCCAACGTGCCGATTGCGCAATTCAGCTGGTGGATACTCCTGTGCTTCCTTGCGCTCCACGGCGTCATCACGGCGATTCTGACCGAGCTGATGGGGCGCAGCTACGGCAAGTGGCTGCTATGGTTCGTCATCGCGTTCTGCCTGCCGGTGATCGGTCCGATAAGCATCTGGCTGTATCACCTCATCCTCTCTTCCAGCGTCACCGACGCGCGCAGGCAGGCTTTCTGGGAGCGCGTTCTGTCCAGTCCGCCCGCTAACCTTGTGAGAGCCTTCTGGAGAGAGCAGGCCAGGCAGGAGGAAATCAAGCTCAAGCCGGTCAGTCATTACCGCGACGTGGCGTACCGTCCCAACGGAACGGACCCGGAGATCGATGCGTTGCTGCGGAATCAGAAGTATGCCGAGGCGAGGGGTCGCGCGTGGCGAATGCTGGACATAGCGCACGAGCTTCGCGACACGCCGAAAACCAGGATATATCAGGATTACCTGGAGATAATCGCGGAGCAGGAAGCATTAAATTCAGGCAGGTAGCCCTCCGGGCTGACACGGCGGTGAATTTTATCTTCCCGATTTGGATCCGGATGCGGACGCGCTTCTGAGCAGGTGGTCGAACTCCACGAGGTTGTGCACGTGAGAAAGCGCGTCCTCGCGAGTGATAACGCCCTTCACGTACAGCTCCTTGATGTAGTTGTCCATGGTGGTCATGCCCTCCTTGGTGTTGGTCTGGAGGACTGAGTAGATCTGATGGACTTTGGCCTCGCGGATGAGATTCGCGACCGCGGCCGTGTTGAGGAGGATTTCGAGCGCCGGGACACGCCCCCCGCCGTCCATTCTCCTGATAAGCTGCTGGGCGAAGATGGCCCTGAGGACGAGGGAGAGCTGGAAGCGGATCTGGCCCTGCTGGTGCGGCGGGAACACATCGATGATCCGGTCGACACTCTGGGCGGTGTCGTTCGTATGAAGGGTGCTGAAGACGAGGTGGCCGGTTTCGGCTGCGGTGATCGCCAGGCTTATCGTCTCCAGGTCGCGCATCTCGCCGACCAGGATCACGTCCGGGTCCTGCCTGAGGACATGCTTCAGGGCCTCTGCGAAACTGAAGGTGTCGTCGCCGAGCTCGCGCTGGTTGACCACCGACATCTTGTGGAAATGCACGAACTCGATGGGGTCCTCGATCGTAATGATGTGGCAGCGTCGCTGCTTGTTGATGATGTCGATCAGAGCCGCGAGCGAAGAGGACTTGCCGGAGCCGGTCGGGCCGGTGAAGAGCACAAGGCCCTGTCTCAGCTTGGCCATTTCGCCTACAAGCGACGGCAGGTTGAGTTCGCTGAGGGTCGGGATTCGTGCGGGAATCGCTCTTGCCACTAGGCCTATTGAGCCTTTCTGGTAGAAGCAGTTCACGCGGAATCGTCCAAGCTTGCGAAGGCTAATTGCGAAGTCGATCTCGCGATTCCGCTCGAACTTGCCGAACTGCTTCTCAGACATGAGACCGCGGCCGAGGGCGGCGGTGTCCTCGGGGTTGAGCGGGGGAAGGTCCGCGATGGGTCCGAGCTCGCCGTGTATGCGAAGCACCGGAGGGATTCCAACCGTCAGATGGAGGTCGCTGGCTTTTTTCTCGACCATCTGTGCGAGCAGATGGTCGATCGCAACCATGTGGCTGGCATCTAGCCCGGTCGGCGGCTCAAGATCCGTCCCGGGCTCGTCGAGTACCGGCCTGGGAGGTCTGCTTGCAGGATTTCCCATTGGAAACTCCTCTCGCGTGGTTCTTGGAACAGGCACTATAGAATTATCGAAGCATCCAAGCCAATTATACCATTCCAGGCTTGGCTATGGGCAAGTCAGGAGCTTCTTGAGATTCTCGCGTTGAATGAAAGTAATTGGGAAGTAAGCACTTTCTATCTTGACCGGGCGGGCCACTTCGACTACGATATTCGCGGTGCCGAATCCTCAACCCGAAAGGGGAAGGTGGTCTGGCGAGGTAAGACGAAATGTCGAAGAGTCGATTCACCGGGGAAGAACGGTACCGTCAAATCATTGAAAAAGCAGCAGAGGTCTTCTCGATCAAGGGAGTGGCGCTCACCAAGATCCGCGACGTAACGGAAGCCTGCGGCATCAACGATGCGCTTCTTTACAGGTACTTCCCGAGCAAGGATGAGCTTTATCGGGAGGCGATGATCTACAGCTACGATCAGGCCATGGGCGGTTTCGAAGCTGTCGGGAGGGCAATCCCGAACAGTCTTCTGGCGCTGGTCGCGGTGACGCGAGCGGTGCTGCGCCACCTTCTGGGAAATCCTGTCCTGGCAGCGAACATGTGGCACGGGGTCGCCGCCACGGGCAATGATCCGGTTATGAGGCAGCTTGTGATCGACAGATTCGGACGCTGGCACGGGTTCCTGGTCGAACTCGTCAAGCGTGGGCAGCAGAGCGGGGCCATAAAGGCCGATGTCGACCCGGATCGAGTCGCATGGTTCGTCAGGGGACTAATTTGGTGCTTCATTCTGACAATCTTCCTGAGCGACGATGAGCAGGTCAAGGAGACAGTGAGGGAGCCCGAGGAGTTCTGCAGGGTCCTCTTCGAGCAGCTTGCAGTCGACCCGGCGGGAATGCTGGATCAATGTCTGGATATTCTTAAGAGCGAATAGCCGGCAATCCAGACAGGCTCGAAAGCCTGCCTCACGGAAAGCAGCGTTCCGAACCTTGTTTCCTGTCCCCTCGACCTTGATTCCTGAGGCGCCGCAGGGTAGAGTATTGCTCCTAAGTAAGCACTTAGTTGCCGATTTGACGCTGAAAGAGCCTGATCAGGGGCTGGTGCGTGCCGTCGGACCCCGGAGAAGCCCTACCGATGCGGAAGCGAAGAATGTCCGTCGAGGCAAGGAGGGACCAGATTCTCGAGAAAGCATCCGAGATCTTCGCGCTGTACGGGCTGGACGGCGCCAGAACGAGATACATCGCCGACGCATGCGGCATCAACGAAGCCTCGCTCTACACGCACTTCCAGAGCAAGGAAGAGCTTTTCGTACTGTCAATGAGCTACCTGCACGACAAATTCGCCGACAGGTGGTGGGTTGATGCGTCCGAGGCGAAGAACGGGCTGGAAGCGATCAGGCTGATCATGAGAGGGCGTATCCGGATAATGTACGAGCGACCGGAGGTGTGCGCGATCATCCTGCACGGATTCGCAGCCTGCCCGCGGTTCGATCACATCGGGCAGATGATTCAACCGTGGTTCATGAAGGACCAGAATATGACTGAGGAGGCGCTACGCAGGGGGGTCCGGGACGGGAGCCTCAGGCCGGACCTTGATATTCAGGCCGCTGCATGGTGGCTCAGGAGCTTCACCTGGTTTGTGAACCTGGTTATCGTGCTGAGCATGCAGGATTATCTGTCGGAGGAGCGGGCGTATCAGATTGTGGATGAGTACCTGCATGGGATTGCCAGGCCGCACGAGCAGCCCGTAGTGTCCGACCAGGTCGGTCTGACGGGGTCCGAGCGATCAGGAGGCAGCGATGCTCCGGACGCCACGCCTTCGGTTGACGGCGATTTTTTTCGAAAAAATCCGGTCTGGGGTCTTGACTAGTATGCGTTTACTTGGTAAATTCAGGTGTGGGATGGGCTTCCCCCAAACGGCACCACTGATGATTTAGGCCTTTCCCTGCACTACCTCCTATAGCCCCCGCCGCCAGGCGGGGGCGCCTGTTTTAGGCGGGCCTTCGTCTCACGGCTCACCTGTGCCGCTCGCCCCGGGTTTGGACCTTTTGAGCCTGCCGAACAGGGTCCTGCCGCCGACGAGGAGGCCGAGCAGGATAAGCACCCCGGTCACGTACGGGACGATCAGCCCGAGGATTCCCGCGACAGCGGTCGTTCCGTCCTCCGCAGCGCTCAGAACCGGATTCGCGATCCCTCCCGTTGCGGCAGTGGACAGGATTCTCAGTGTCCCCTTCAGCGCCTGTACGATTCCCGCCACTGCAGCTCCCATGATGATGCCCAGCGCCAGGGCCAGAAGCGGGTCCATCCCCCTGACCAGGCTGCTTGCAGCGACCGCGCCCGCCACCGGACGGACGAACGCACCGGCTGCGTCGAGCACATGGTCCATCGCCGGTATCTTGTCCCCGAGTATCTCAAGCATCGTCGCACTGCCGAAGCAGATGAGGGCGGGATAGGACGCCATCCAGTCGAAACCGCTGGCAAGTGTGATCATCCCTGCTTTTGCCGCCAGGCTGATGATGAACAGCGGCAGAAACGCCCTCAGTCCGCACGTTGCGGCGAGCGAGAATCCCATTAGCAGCGCGAATGCGACCTCAAGTGCTCCCATCGATTTCCACCCCCATGCTTCAGTTCTTACCCCTATCTTATCCCATTTCCGGACGTTTGAAAGCCCCGATGGTTGCCCGTCTGCTGGTATAATTCGCCATCATGCCGAAAACACCTCAGGCCGATCAGCCGGCAACCGCCCCCGGCTTGCCCCCGGTGGTTCTTGCGCTGAGCGGACTTGACCCGACCGGATCGGCCGGACTTCTCGCCGATGTGCGCGTGCTCGGCGCGCTGGGCTGCCATCCGTGCGGGATTGTCACATGCCAGACCGTGCAGACCTCTCGCGGCCTGGCGGGAATCCGTCCCTCCGATCCTGAGTTTCTCAGGGAGCAGCTCAAGGCTGTCACGGAGGATCTGTCTCTCAGCGCCGTGAAGATAGGCGCACTGGCATCGGTCCGGACCATAGAGGTGATTGGAGCCGCGCTATCGAAGATCCCCGAGGTCCCCGTCGTCCTCGACCCCGTCTTCGCGCCGACCAAGGGTCCGCGCTTTCTGGACATGGACGGCATGCGGGCGATGTCGAGAGAGCTGTTGGGGCGGACGCTGATCGCGACTCCGAATATCGCGGAGCTCGGCGCTCCGGCGGGTCTGGATGTCGATCAGAGCGACGACGAGATGATTCACGGTTGCGCCGCAGGCTGGTTCGCGGCGGGAGCTCGGGCGCTTCTGGTGACCGGCCTCAGGCGGGAAGGAGCGATGGTCGACCGGCTGATTCGACCGGATTCTGAGGGTAAGATCGCGGTAACCGATATTCCGCATGCATATCACGATGTGGGGGATGTGCACGGAAGCGGGTGCATTCTCGCGGCAGCGCTCGCCGCGTACATAGCCCGAGGAGAGGAGCTCGTAGAGGCGGCGAGATTGGCCTCGCAGTTCGCGTCGCGCCTTATCGAGCGCTCCCGAAGATTCGGCCTCGGCGCGGCGTTTTGGATCGACGCGAGGGGCTAGTGGGACGTCTGCTTGAAGCAGACGTCACGGATTCCGACATCTGGAAGATGTCGGCACGTAGAAGATGTCGGCACGTCATGGAAGATGTCGGCACGTATGAGAGAGTTAATCAATGGGGCATGAGTCCTCGGAAGTGACTTCCTTGAACCCTGTGAAGAGGCAGCGGAAGCAATAGAGAGCGGTGTGCCAGATGATCTTGAGATCGAGCGCGAGGCTGTGCCTGTTGACATAGAACAGATCGTACCGAAGCTTGTCCCTCATCTGGAAGGAGTCTTTCTCATTGATCTGCGCCAGGCCGGTAAGACCGGGCTTGACGAGGTGGCGAAGGTTGTACAGGGGGAACTCCTCGCTGAAGCGCTCGACGAAATACGGTCTTTCCGCGCGCGGGCCGACCACGCCGAACTCGCCCTTGAGGACGTTCCAGAACTGGGGCAGCTCATCGATCTTGGCTTTCCTGATGAAACGACCGACGGGACCGCATCGCTTGTCACCGTTCAGAGGAGTGAGCCGGGGACCGTCCTCCTCGGCATCAACCGGCATGCTTCTCAGCTTGTATACGATGAGCACCTTTCCGTGACGCCCGACGCGTTTCTGCCCGTAGAAGAAGGGCCCCGGCGCTTCACGCTTCATCAGAAGGCCGCACACGAGAAGCCATGGGATTGCCATGAGAAGGAAGGCGACCGCGAAGATGATGTCGATCAGGCGCTTGGTCGCGTGATAGAACCATCCCTGCTTGCTGACGGTGATCCCGCTTTTCCAGTATTCAAGCCCGTCCGCGATGATCAGCTTGTCATTGGCCGTGCACGCGACTTCCTCGCTCTTCCGGACATCTCCCGGCGAGGTCTGCTCGATCCTTCCGACTTTTGGCTTTGAAGCAGTCATGTCGGTTCCGCTATCCGTCATCCGTGTCGGATGCCCTCCCTACGCTCACCCTGAGCGACCTGGCGTCCGCGGCGACGGCATGGCGCGTGGCCTCCCCGAGATAGACGACCAGAATCACTACGTTACTATCGGTTGAACTTTCAACCAGATTAACCCGTTCGACCAGCGGCGTGTTCAGAACCATGCTGCAGCCGAGGCTTGACAAGGCCAGCCGGGCGTCGGGCATTCTTACTATGAGCCTCGGCGGATCGCTCGCTACGCTCGAGCTGAAAGCCGCCGGACGGTCTGTCATCAGCCGTATGGTCACCTGTTCCGCCGTCGCCTCCACCCCGAAGTCCAGAATCTCCGTGAGCGGAGCTGCAGCGGCTCCTGCCTCGGCGGTCCCGACTTCCCCCGGCTCTTCCGGCCGACCGTCGAGCAGGGTCACCGGGCCGCCTTCGGGCGACTCCGCCTCCTCGGCAGTCTGCCGCTGCGGCTGAGCCTGAGGGGTCTCAACTGCGGCGCCGGGGGTGTCCTGTGGGGAGGCGACCGCGGGCGCCTGGGTAGGAATCTCCCCCTGCGGGGACTCCAAACCGGGCGCCGTCGCCGCCTCTTCCCGGAGCGCACGCTCAACACGCTCGACGCCCCTCTTGAGTGCGGCGTTTTCGGGGCAACCGCCCAGGCCGGTCTGGTACTGGAATCGCGCCGCGTTGAGATTCCCCGCCAGTTCGTAAAGCTCGCCGAGCGCGATGTAACCCTCGGGGCGATCGGGGAACCTCACGCATGCTCTTGTAAGTGTGGTCGCGGCCGACGCGGCGTCCTGCAACTGGTCCTGCACCGCGGCCAGAGCGAGGAAGTCCTCAACGCCGGCGTCCGGACGTCCCGCGATCCCGGTCCAGGCCTCAAGGGCCTCGCTCCAGGCTCCCTTCTCCTCGGCGTCGCGGGCGGCGACGCGAAGCTCGTCCGCACCTGTGGCGGAAAGCTCCTCCTCGAGCTGCTGGGGGAAGACCTCCTGTTCGACCGCCTCGGCGGCGTATCCGGGCTGCGCGGGAACAATCTTCACATCGCCCGCCTCGGAGCCCAGTCCCGCCCCCGAGTGGGTGCTCGCGGAGCCTAGGACCCATAGCGCGCAGATCAGCGCGAGGGTCGATGCCACCAGCACCCTCGCTTCGCGGCCAAGCCTGAGCATGCGGGTCAGTCGCGAGTGCTCATCGGATGGAGGTGTCCATCTGGTGGGGAGAATGAGCTTCTCGTTCCCGCAAATGCTGCACCGGGAAGCATCCACCGGGAGCGTCGCCCCACACTCCAGGCAGTGCATTCCGCTCTGTGTCCCCGCCATTTGTGCCCCGTCAGGCTCTGTCACGGCCTATACTCGGCCTCCCGCTTCCGTCCCCTCCCGAATCTCCCGCGGGCTCAAGACTCTTAATCAAACGATGCAGTCTTCAGCCCGCCCTGAATATTGTAATATCCTTGAATATTGGAGTCAAACCGCGCCCGCATGCCGGGTGCGTCCAGCAGTTGATTACCGCTCCCGGGTGTGCCGGCTTTCCAGCCGGCATCTTTTTCAGAATGCCGCTTGGAAAAGCGGCGCACCCGGTGGGCGCACCGGGTGGGCGCACCCGGTGGGGGTCCGTCACAGGTCGAACTCACCCACCAGGAAGGTGTGATCCGACGGCTTCTCCATCGCCCTCGGCTCCCGGTCTATCCAGCACGCCCTCGCCTTGCGCGCGAGAGAGTCGGTCACGTAGATATGGTCGACCCGCCAGCCAGTGTTTCGCCCGAAGGAATCCCGCATCCGGTAGTCCCAGAACGTGTACTGCCCCTCCTCGTCCGGATGGAATTTCCTGAAAAGATCGAGAAAACCCCATTCCCTCACTTTTCGCAACGCCTCGAAGACCTCGGGATTGTGAGCCACATGCCCCATTATTCTCTTCGAGTCGTACACGTCGATCGGCTCCGGGGCCACATTGAAATCGCCCAGCCAGAGCACAAGCTCACGCTTGCTGTAGTGCTCGTCCAGCACGGCCCGGAGCCGGTCGAGCCATTCGAGCTTGTAGCGGAACTGCTCCGATTCCATCTCCTGACCCTGCGGGACGTACGTGTTTATCACGTGAAGGTTTGCCCGCCCGCTGATATCATGCGCAAGATGCGCATGCCACGTGCAGGCCAGTATCCGTGAGTGCTCCGACTCATCCCCGTCCCGAAATCCCGCATTGACCTCGTCAGGGACCATCAGGCTGAGCGTCGCCACGCCCGCGTGACCCTTCCGGCCGCGGACCTCGCAGCGGTAGCCGAGATGCTCGAACGGCTCCCGCGGGAACTTGTCGGTCTCCACCTTGATTTCCTGCAGGGCGAGAATGTCCGGTTTCTCCTTCTCAAGCCAGCGAGTGATGATCGGGATTCTCGCGCGGACGGAATTGCAGTTGAAGGTGGCGATCTTCATACGAGTGCCTGCCTGTCGGCAAGAACATGATAGACGACAAGGATGCCTCTGAAAAGTTCAGGATTTCCGGGCAATATGCGGGGCAGACTTTCCAGTCTGCCGCTCTGAATTCGGCTCGGAGCCTGATCTTCTCAGCCTGTGGGGGACCATTTCCGGGGGACGGTGGGGAGAATCAGCGCCGCCGCGAGCGCGAGGAAGGCCCCGGTGCCGAAAGCCGCCGCGGGACCCCAGAGGCTCCAGATAGCCCCGAAAATAACGCTTGCGGGAAGAGCGGCGATTCCCACCGCGCCGTTGTACCAGCCGAACGCCTCCGCCCGACGCCCCTCGGGAGCAAGATCGGCCACCCAGGCTCGTTCTGTCGGCTCGGCGAACCCGAAGTAGAGCCCGTACAGAAGAAAGATCGCGATAAGCCAGCCGGTCGAGCCGACCAGGCCGAACGCGAGATAGATCGCGGCATAGAGGACCCATCCCGAGATCAGCGTGGGACGGCGACCGATTCGGTCGGACAGCCATCCGCCGATCGTGGTCGCGACCATCTTCACGACATGATGAAGCGACCAGAGCGTCGCGATCCAGCCCGCCTGGACGCCCGCGTCCGAAAGGCGCAGGAGCAGAAACGCGTCGGTCGAGTTCCCCAGAGTGAAAATGCACACCGCAACGAGCATTCTCCTGAATCCCCCATCCAGCTCGCTCCAGTGAGGGAGGACTCCGCGAGAATCTCTGCGCGAAACCTCCCTTGCCTTCTCCCGCAGCCCGAAAGCCAGCAGTCCGACGATGAAAACAGCCGGCACGAAGGCCAGTAGAAACACCGACCGAAGGCTCAGCCCCAGGAGAAGCAGTCCCGCGGCGACCAGCGGGCCGATCACCGCGCCCGCATGATCCAGCCCTCTCTGTATGCCGAACGCTATTCCCCGCTGGTCGACATCGGTTACGTCCGCTATCAGAGCGTCGCGCGGCGATGTCCTGACCCCCTTGCCGACACGGTCGCCTACTCTGAAGACAAGAACGACGGGCCAGGAGAGGGCGAGCCCGATCAACGGTCGCAGAATCCCGGAGATGGTGTAGCCGGCGATCACAAGCGGCTTTCGCCTCGGGACCCGGTCGGCCCAGATCCCCGAGATGAGCTTCAGTATCGACGCGACGGACTCGGCGAATCCCTCAATCACTCCGAGCGATATGGCTCCCGCCCCCAGCACTGCCGACAGGAATACCGGCAGGAGCGGGTAGATCATCTCGCTCGAAAAGTCGTTGAGGAAGCTTGTGATCCCGAGGAGCAGGACTGTCCCCGGGACTCGCAATCCCCGGATCGAGACGGGTTGGTTCATTCACTATCGGGCTCGGTGACCGACTCTTCGGCCTCAGCCGCAGGAGGCATGGGAGGCATCTCCCCGGTTTCTTCTTCGGGAGCGATCACGAGAATCCAGTAATCGGCCATCGAGGTATCCTCGGGGAGCGGCGCGAGCAGATCGTCGACCGGAACAACGAGGATCGACACGCAATCCGCTGCGGGCATGTTTCTCCTGATGCGGGAGAAGGTCCCGAGATAGTCGGCCAGATGAAAAGCGCCGGCGATGTGATAGACGACGGCATCCGGATCGGCCTCGGCGGCCATGGTGACCGACTCCGCCATCGTCTCGTCCTTGATGACCTGCGCCTCATAGTAGAGCCGAATGGTCTCAACCGTGACCCCCATCGCCTCCATCCCGGGCATCATCATGGTGGCGGCGAAAGCCTCCCAGTAGCCGTCCTCCGGCGCTTCGAACGTCGTTGCGTACAGCCCTGCCGCCTCATCCGGAAAATCGGCGTTTGCAAACCCGGACTGCGCCACCTGGCCCGCCAGGTATCTCGGAACGTTCGAGGCGATGACCGGAATCCCGTGGTCCCGGGCGAACTCGACCGAGGGGCGGTAGTCGGTGGCGTAATTTCCCCACGGACGGCTGTCCGCAAGGAACTCCTCTTCCGTGATCTCCCCGGCGAGATAGGAGTCAAGAACGTCCTGCACATCCCGCTCGAACATCTCCATCGAAAAAACCACATCGCCATGGACCCTGAGCAGGCCCTCAAGCACCGCCAGCTCGATCATGTGGGTCGCGGGATCATCATGGTTCTCGCCCAGCGTGACCACCCGGGCTTCAGAGCATCGCGCCAGCAACCCCTCGAAATCGATGACCGTCATGGTGCGCGTGTCGATGACACGATGCGGGAGGATGACGGTGTCAGCCACGGCCGGTAGCGTCAGGCAGAGGATTAGAGTAATCGCAGCAAGGAAAACCGTCTTTTTCATGGCGGGGAGTATAGCACCGCCGATGGAACCCATGCAGCATGCGCAGGATGCGCATGTTACGAAGAAATCATGCGCAGGATGCGCATGCTACGCAGGCGAGTGCGGACAGTTTGCCTTCTCGAGTTATTCGTTTCCAGAGGCGTTGAGCGGGTTGATGGTCGGGAGGATGCCCCTGTTGTCGGAAGGATACAGGGCTATCTCGAACAGGCGATTCCACGGAAGCTCAACGACGAAGCCGGTATGGCCCGTCGGCTCGACGTATCTAAGCGGAAGCGCGAGCGGCTCGCCCAGCTCATGCCACATTTCGGAGAGCCTCGTCGCGATGGTTCCGGCGATTGCTCCGACATCCTCGGGCGAAAGATTGTAGGGGTCCGACGTCTGGAAGACGCCGGCACGGACGAGATCCGTGACCTCGGGTCGCAGGACCCTCTGGTACAAATAGTCATCCAGAAAGCGCGCCCACAGAAACGTCTCTGTCGCCGCTCGGACACCCTCGGGATCGGCGGAATGCTCGTACGCGAAATCGATCGCTGCCCATAGCGCGAGCGCCGAGCCAAGCGTATTGGATGATGTATTCCAGGCCAGATAGCCCGTCAGGCCCTGCGGGGTCGCGCCGGCGCTCCAAGCGTCGATAAGAGCCGGATCGCCGCCGTTGGGACGCGCGATGTCCGCGACGATCACCCTCCGGTCCCTAAGCGATGTCGAGATATCGGCTATCCTTTGCGTGATGCTCTCCCCGCCGTCGGACGAGTGAATCCACAGGACCGGACGCCACTGCTCGATGAGATCGATCCGCGGCGTCAGGCGCACCCCCAGCCATCGCGACATGATCAGCAGATTCTCCAGGCTCATACCGCTCTCGAACGGCATAATGCCAACGAGAGTCACAGGGTCTGTAAAGACCACTCCGCATGAGACCGGGAGGCGACGGTTGCGATCACGCGCTGGAAGCGCATGCCACAGCGCTCTGGCGAGAAGGAGCATCATCCCTTCGTCCGTGCCGTCATACACATAGTGCGAGAACTCGCCGAACATCAGCTTGAGCCCGTCCGAAAGCGGGCCCGGGCGATTGTCGTCGAATGTTACAAGCAGTCGGTCCGGGTCGTAGTCCGCGCGCGACAGGAAATCCAGCCATCCGCTTATGCGATGGGCATACGAGGCGGTGGCGTCCACATGCGAGTCTTCGAGCATGTGGACGTTCTGCCCCTGAACCCAGGCAAGAACCATCCGTTGAGTTTCCGCCGACTCAAGCGCAGCGCGGACGCGGCGATATTCCTCCGCGACTCCCTGCTCGGAGACAGTCGGCTCCACACGTGGCACGGCGAAGTGCAACAGCGCGTCCGCGCGGACGTCCGGCGGCTCAAGCGTCCACGGATCGGCGGATCGAGAACCCACGAGCGATCCGGCGACGGCCGCGTTGACCGAAACGCAGTCCGCATCGGTGGCCGATGAGGGACCGTACTGCACGACGATGTCGATTCCGGCGACTGCCGCAAGTTCTTTCAGAAAGAGGCAGTTCGGCGGACGATTGTCAAGTGTGAGGACTTTGATCGTGACCGGCTCCGACGCTCGTCCCGCGACGGAGCACAGAAGCAGGAAGATCATCAGGACGACGGGAATTCTCGCGCGCTCAAAGGGTTTCATCATGATTATTTTCCGATGCAGAACCTGGAGAATATCTCGTCCAGGTCCGCTCCGCTGACCTCCTCGCCAAGAAGCCGCCCAAGCGCCCTGTCGGCTCCCCAGAGCTCGGTCGCGGCAACGTCCTGCGGAAGCCGACCCTCCTCGAGACCGCTCTGCACGCTCCTCAGAATCCCATCGGCCTCCTCGATCAGCGCCCGATGTCGCGTCTCGGTCAGGAGTATTGCATCCGGATCGAAATCAAGATTCAGAAGCTCGCGCACTTTCGTCCTGAGCTTGTCGATTCCGTCGCCGGTCTTCGCGGAGACTACCACATGCGGGAGCTCCGGAGCGTCCGCAAGGGCGCCGATGACCGACGGCTCCCATGCGGAGAAAAGATCGCTCTTGTTGCACACGAGCAGGATCGCAGCGCCGGTCTTCTCGACCGTACGCCGTACCTTCGCGACCAGTCGCGCGTTCTCATCGGCCAGCGGCGCACTCATGTCGAAAACCATGAGCACCAGGTGCGCGCGCTCGACCTCGCGCCACGACCTGCGTATCCCCTCCGCCTCCGCGGTGTCAAGCTCCTCCGAGACTATCCTGATCCCCGCGGTGTCCAATAGCTCGGCCGGGACGCCGGCGAAACTCAGCATGCCCGATACGACATCCCGTGTCGTTCCGGGACTGGACGTCACTATCGCGCGATCCTCCTCCAGAAGCACGTTCAGGAGGCTGGATTTGCCCACGTTGGGAAGTCCGATTATGGCCAGCCGGAATCCCCCGAGGATGCGGCCTTTTTCCCATGATGCGAGGAGCGGGCTGAGCTCGGCACGGATCGATTTGATGAGCCCGACCGCTTCATCCCTCTCGATTCCATCGATGCGCTCCTCGGGATAGTCGAAATCGACCTCGAGGCGCGCGAGGATGTCCCTGAGTCGCGATCGAACATGCTGGATCACGCTGCTGAGCGCGCCGGCACTCCGGCGGAGCGCCTCGCGCTGCGCGGCCAGGCCCGCCGCACTCACGAGCGCCGCGACCGATTCGGCCTGGATCAGGTCCATTCGGCCGTTGAGAAACGCCCTGCGGGTGAACTCGCCCGGCTCGGCGGGACGCGCGCCGACGGCGATGAGCGCGCGCTCGAGCGCCCTGATCACCGACAGCCCGCCGTGCAGATGAAACTCGACCACGTCCTCGCCGGTGTACGAATGCGGCTTGTGGAATACGAGAAGCCCGCAGCGATCGATCTCGGTCCCCTCATGAACGAGGGTCACGATCCTGAATGACCTGTCCGGAAGCTTGTCCGCGGGGATCGCGGGCTGCTTCGCAAGCGAAGAGGCGATTCCGAAGGAATCGGGTCCGCTTACGCGGACCACCGCGATCCCGCTCCCGCGCGGCGGGGGGGCAGGAGTCGCAAGCGCGAAGATTGTGTCTGAACCGGGTTGCATCCGTGCGGGATGAATAATACCTGAATGAGAACCGGCGCGGCAATCAGGGCTGGCCATGTCGTTTCCGCCTGAACCTCTTGTTTTGTCCCTGAATCTCTAAGGTTGAAAGACCACAGATAACGCCTCCTACCGATTCAGGAAACACCGACTCAACCTCCTAAAACGTGCCAGATTGGGAAGCGGGTCGGAAGAACCCGCCGCCCCCGACCATGAGGTCGGGGGTGTTCTCACGTAAGGGCCTGTTGAAGAAGCGGTCATTCCTGTATGTGGGGCAGACTTTCTAGTCTGCCATCCCGCTGGACGAGCACCCTCCAGGCAGACTGGAAAGTCTGCCCCACAGGCAACCGCACTTGGTCAGCAGTTCCATATCGCATGAATCGCCTTCTCCCGTCGTGCCGTCCCGATGGGCCGATCGCGCTCTATCCAAACAATCACCCGTTGGTTGTATAATCGGGTGCGATGAGACTCGCGCTGGATATCGGGGGGACGTTCATCAAGTGCGCAAGCGTCAGTGACGAGGGCGAGATCGCATACTCCGGCAAGCTCCCGTCCGATGCGTCGCTCGGCACAGATGAATTCGCGGCGCAGGTTGTCGAGGGTGCGCGCGAGTTCTTGAAGCAGTGCGGGCACGAAATAAGCATGGTCGGCGCCGGCATGGCCGGATTCACCGACGGGAAGCGGGGGATCATCCGTCAGAGCCCGAATCTTCCGGGAGTGAAAGACCTGGAGCTGGCGAGGGAGCTGAGGGACGGGCTCGGGGTGCCGTCGTTTGTGGACAACGACGCGACGGTGGCCGCGTGGGGCGAGTATCTCTTCGGCGGTCACGGGGATGTGCGGAACATGCTCGTGGTGACGCTTGGCACCGGGATCGGCGGAGGGCTCGTTCTGGACGGGCGGCTGTTTCGGGGCTCGCGGGGCATGGCGGGCGAGATCGGGCAGATGGTTCTGTATCCGGACGGTCCGGATTGTCGCGGCGGAGGCAGAGGATGCCTTGAGTACTACGTGGGTAAAGAGGGGCTGATGCGGGACTATGCCGGGCGGGCGGGATTGACTGAGCCGGTTGAGCCGAAGATAATTCACGAGCGGGCGAGCGCGGGAGAGCGCGACGCTCGCGAGGCGTGGGCGGCTTACGGGGCGCGCCTGGGCGTGGTGTTTGCGAGCACGGCGAACCTCCTGGATCTGGATGCGGTCATCCTGACGGGAGGGATCGCGGGCGCATGGGACAGTTTCTCCCAATCCCTCATGGCGACCCTGCGAGACCACCTGATCACGCCTCATAAGGACCGCTTGATGGTCACAACATCGAGCCTCGGGGGCGACGCCGGCATCCTCGGCGCCGCATTCCTGGACAGGGCTCAGTAGACCTGTGATAATCAGGTCGCTGAAATCATGCGCAGGATGCGCATGCTACGAAGAAATCATGCGCAGGATGCGCATGCTACGAACGGAAGGTGACACAAAACCATGGGAGTAAAGCATCTTGCGTTGATTTTCCTGCTCGCGGCGGCTTCCTCTTTTGACAGCCCGCAGCCGGGGGCGCTTGTCGATTATGTCGACGAGGAAGCGGGCTTTTCGTTCGGGTATCCCGAGTACTGGATCCTGGTCGAAGATGTGGACACGATGATAGAGGTCCAGGACGGGACGATCGATCTCATACGTCAGGAGGACCTCAGGGAGGAGGAGCGAGCGGCGTACCGGGTGATGGCGCATGTCGAGGGCAGCCCGGACTACCTGTCGAATGTGGCGGTGCTCGTCTATCCGCACAGCCGCGCCTACGCGGACAGCGAGTCGGCGGTCCAGGCAGTGGTTGGCGATTTCGATGAGCGGAAAGCGTCTGGCACGTGGTTCCTGGAGGAGACGTACCTGGGCGAGAGTCATACGTACGTGTACCGGCGTCGGATAGCGGTTCCGCAGTGGAACGACGAGATCGTCATCACCTACTACCTTACCGCGAGCCGGGCGAACGCCTACATGCTCGTCAAGACCACCCTCACGAACGCGCTGAGCGAAGTGAATGTCGACAATTTCAACCAGCTCGTGCAGTCGTTCAGGGTGGCGGTGAACGAGAGCGGCGCTGTCGATCCCAGCCTGGACTGGGGCTCGTTCAAGCCGGGCGAGGATGTGGAGGGCGGCGGGCCCGACGGTGAAGTGGGGCGGGTGGTGGTTCGGGAGGATTTCCAGGGCAACACGAGAGGCTGGCCGGTCGGCGATGATTCAAGAATCCGCGACGGCAGCTACGTTCTTGACAGCCGCTCCGGGTATCCGTTCACCGTCACCAACACGGGCCTGGGACAGATCGCGTTTGATTTTTCATACGAGGGCCAGGTCACGTTTCTCGACGGCGATGATTCGGCGGGATACGGGCTGGTGTTCGGGTACAGGGACGAGGACAATTACTTCGCGTTCCTCGTCACCGCCGGCGGGCAGTTTCTTGTCGTCGAGGAGAGGAACGGGAGGGTCGAGAATCATATTCCATGGACCTCAACCGGGCTGCTTACAGGCGACGCCCATTCGCTCATGGTGCAGGGCGACTACCAGACCGTCAGCGACGAGGGACTGACGCACCGGTACGAGCTGATTTTCTATGTGGACAAACAACCTGTCGGGAATGTCCGGTTGAGCAGGATTCTGGACGTGAGCGGATGGTACGGCCTGTTCGTCTCGAGCGAGCTCAATGTCGGCTTCGACTGGCTTGAAAGCCGCAACTACCTGCTGGACGCGGTCATGTCTCTGGAGAGGTTCGAGTAGGGAAGCGCAGGCCTCATGGGCGCTTCGATCCAGGCAGTTTTGTTCGATCTCGACGGCGTTCTGGTGAACTCGCCACTCGATCTGCGCGCGATAAAGCGCGAGCTGTTCGGCGACGAGAAGGTCTTTATCATCGAGGGCATCGACGCGCTCGCGGGCGGGGAGCGCGAGAGCAAGGTGGCGCTGCTTCTTAAGCGGGAGCTCGAGGCCGCGGGCATGGCTACGCTCGCGCCGGGAGTTACGGACCTCTTCGAATGGCTTGCCAGTCGGCATCTCAAGCGGGGAGTGATCACGCGCAATTCGAGGGAAGTGGTGGAGCTGATCGCGAGGAACCATGCAGTCGACTTCGGCGTGGTCGTCGCCCGGGAGGACGCGCCCCCGAAGCCTGATCCCGAGTGCATCCTGCTCGCGTGCCGGACTCTCGAGGTCGACCCGGCTCGATCGGTCATGGTGGGCGATTTCACCTTCGATATCGAGGCCGGCAAGGGCGCGGGATGTCGCACGGTGTTCATCGAGACCGACGACTTCAGGCATCTCGACCCGGGCGCCGACGCGCGTGTGCGGTCGCTTTCGGAGCTGCGTGACGTTCTGGCGGAATGGCTCGAGGAGGGTGATGACGATGAGCGGTGATATCGGATACAAATGGAAGCCGATCGAGGAGCTGCCGCGAGGGTATGAGTCGCTGGGCAGATCGGACCTTCTTGCTCTGCACCAGGTATGGGAGGGATTGAGGGAGCGGCTGCGGACAGTCGAGTTCGTGGAGCGATTGCAGAGGCAATGGGCGATCGAGACCGGCAAGATTGAGCGGGTATACGATCTCGACCGGGGAATTACCGAGACCCTGATTGAGCGCGGGATAGATGCCGCATTGATACCGCACGGCTCGAACGGGAGGAACCCTGAGCAGGTTGCGGCGATCATCAATGACCAGATTGACGCGATACAGATGCTGTTTGACTTCGTCAAAGGAGAAAGGGAGCTTACTACCGGCTACATAAAAGAGCTCCACGCGCTTCTTACAAGGAATCAGCCGAGCACGACCGCGGTGAACAGCTTCGGACGCGCGATCGAAGTCCCTCTGCTGAGAGGCGACTACAAGAAACTGCCGAACAACCCGACCCGGAAGGACGGCCTGATTCACGAGTACTGCCCGCCGGAGCAGGTGGCATCCGAGATGGACAGGCTCGTCGACCTCCACCGGAAGCATGTCGAAGATGGGGTGCCGACGGAAGTCGAGGCCGCATGGCTTCATCACCGTTTCGCGCAGATCCACCCGTTTCAGGACGGCAACGGCCGTGTCGCCAGAGCGCTCGCTACGCTCGTTTTCCTGAGAGCAGGATGGTTCCCCCTTGCCGTTACGGATGATGACAGATCGTCTTACATCTCGGCTTTAGAGGAAGCCGACGGAGGGGACCTTCGGCCTTTGATCGATCTGTTCGCCAACGTGCTCAGGAGATCATTCACCCAGGCGTTCAGCGCGGTGGGCGATATGGAGCGCGAGCGCCGGATTGGGGTATTGATAAGTGAGATCAAGGAAAGCCGAGAGGTGCTCAAAGGTCTCTACAGGCCTGAATGGGAGCATGCGAAGGTCGTAGCTGATGGACTCATCAAAGTCGCCGTTCAGGAACTCGATCGTACCGTAATGAAGCTGAGAGCGGAATTCCAGGATGGGTTCAGATTCGATGCGGATGCAAGCCCGCAGGGTGGAGGAAGGAAAGAGTGGTTTAAGGAACAGGTGGATGAAGTTGCGAGGAAGACCGGTTACCGAGCCAGAGTCAGCGATTATCATTCGTGGGCGAGACTCACTTTGATCTCCGGTGTTCAGATGGAAATATTAATATCGATCCATGGGTTAGAACCGGGTTACTTCGGCTTTCTTGGGGCGTCCGGTGCCATATATAAGCGTTCAGAGACGGAAAGCGGATCACGGGTCTCTGACATCAGACCGCTCTCGCAGTACGAGTTCAGCATCTCATTCGCTGACAGCATTGAGAAATCGAGGGAGCCCTTCATGCGATGGCTTGATGATTGTCTTTCAAGAGGTCTGGAAATCTGGGGTTCGGAGTTGTGAGGGACCATGGCTCTGGGAATCCAAAATGTCCGGAAGAGGCTCGGCAGAAGCTGGCGGGCGTGGTTCGCGAGGACATACCTGGTCGCCTCGATCGGTCCCGACTGCGATCTTCGGCCCGGATGCGTGATCGAGGGCGGCAAACCCGCTCCAGGACAGGATTACAGGGGCATAATCCTCGGGAAAGGCGTCGTGCTCTACCCCGGCGTTGTCCTCACAACCGATTCATACAGCCCGGAATCCGGAATTGAGATCGGTGACGGAACCTGGATCAACCGGAACACGCTGATACAGGGTTCCGGCGGCGTCACGATCGGTAAGGAGGTCCTGTTCGGGCCGGCGGCGATTGTCTGGTCCTCAGGCCATTCGTTCGATTCCCCGTCCGGACCGGTGCTGGGACAGGGCCTAACGTTCGCGCCGGTGGTGATCGAGGACGGGGCATGGATAGGGGGCGGCGCGATGATTCTTCCGGGTGTGAGGGTGGGAGCGGGCGCTGTGGTCGGCGCAGGGAGCGTGGTGACGGGGGATGTCGCGCCGAACGTCGTGGTGGCTGGCAATCCGGCCCGCGAGATCGGGCGAAGAGGGGAGAAATGAGCCCACGAAGAAGACATGCGCAGGATGCGCATGCCACGAAGAAGACATGCGCAGGATGCGCATGCCACGAGAACGTTTTCGGACATCGCAAGAAACTCGAATTCCTCCGCTCGAAGATTTCAGAATGTGTGGGACAGCAGCCGGGAAGGGCGCTAAGGCTTCTGGATGTCGGGTGCTCGAACGGGCAGTACGTGACGATCCACCTCGGCGACCTGGGAGTCTCCATCCTCGCGATCGATCCGCATGAGCCTTCAATCCGGTACGCCCGGGAGCACAATCCGTATCCGGAGACCATCGAGTTCAGGGTCGCGACAGTCGATCAGCTTCCCGAAGATGAGAAGTTCGATATCGTGGTGATGGGTGACGTTCTCGAGCATCTCGAGAATCCCGGTGCTCTTCTCGATTCGGTGAGACAGCGGCTGACAGCGGATGGAATCGTCCTGGTGAGCATTCCGAATGGTTGGGGCCCGTTCGAGATCGAGAATGCGCTCGACAAGCGCGGGTGCCTCGCGCCCTCATACCTTCTGTTTCGCGCTTTGTGCGCGCTGAAGGGCTTTCTGACGAGGCGCGGGCGTGTCCCCAAAAGGGCGGATCGTGAAGCTGCGTATGCCCATGAATGTGGGCATGTGCAATTCTGGACACTCGGCGCATTCAGAAGGCTTCTCGCCGATCACGGATTCGAGATCGGAGAAATGCGCAAGGGTCCGTGGCTCGGAGCCCTCTGCACGTCGACATGGTGGGGACGATCGCGGCGATTCTGCCTGTGGAATGCGCGGATGGGCGACTTTCTTCCGTCGTGGGCGGTCAGCGCGTGGTACTTCGCGGCCAGATTGAGATGACCGACAACGGGCACAGACACGATCGACTTCGTCGATCTCAGTCTGAGCCCGGCACCCACGGAGGGAAATGAGAGGTCTATCGCACGGGTCGATACGGCTTCCCGATCAGGATTCTCCATACCGCGCCGAACGCCTGCCCGCCCGTCACCTGCTTCCTCCTCCGTGGCGGCTCCTGGATTATGAATATGAGGAACCCGGCGAGGAATCGGAGCACCGTGCCGATCATCATCGGGTACCTCAGATCATCGACCACCACCGACAGGATTCGGACCGTATTTCCCTCGCCGATGCTGTTCGCGAGGTAGCCGCCTATTGCGGCCGCCGCGAAACCTGTGAGGCCGGCTATCGCCGAGAGCGAGGCGAACAGGCCCGCGCGTGTCTGGCTGGGCGCCCCGGCGATCACCAGGTTGTTCTGGGAGAGGATGAACGCGGACCAGAAGGCCCCGCCGGCGACCGCATCCACGAGCACGGTCCACGGCATCACGCCGAAGACCCGCAGCGTCAGCTCATTTGTGTATACGAACAGGAGAGGCTGCCAGAATACCCCGAGCCAGCCTATGACGAGCACCTTGAGATAGCCGAAGCGGTCCGACGCTCTTCCCCAGATCGGAAGCAGGATGGTCGACACCGTCAGCGACACCCAGCCGTAGATCGCGACCGACACCATCGACATCCCGAACTTGTCCAGCATGCACGGCATGTAAAGCCCGGTGGTGATTCCCGTAGAGAACGCGAACGCCACCCACGCGGCGCACATCTTCTTCCCGTTCGGCGTTTTCAGAGTCTCCCAGACAGCGCCCCAGCCGGTCCGGACAAGGTTGCGCATCCTCCGCACGGGCTGGAACAGCAGCCCCAGCCAACTTGCGCCGGCGAAGATGACCGAGACCGCGACCAGCATGACAAGCGCGCTGACGTACTGCGGGCTTTCACGGTACATCTCGTGCGCGCGATCGGCATAGGAGCTCGCGAAGGTGAGGCCTATCATCGAGACCACCCCGATCACCGCGCCGCGCGCGCCGAAATAGACGCCTCGAATCTGCTCCGGGACAAGATCGCTCACCCAGCTCAGCCATCCCACCGCGCCCCATGAATGGATAATGTGGCTGAGAGCCGCGACCACCAGCACGAACCAGATACGGGCATGAGTCTCGGGCTGGATGAAGACGACAAGCGGGATGAGCAGCCACAATGCGCGGCTGATGCCCTCGGTGGCGAGAACAAAGGGCTTGCGGATGTCGCGCGACTGGATGATCGCCGCCGCCGGCAGTGTGAAAACCTGGCTCAGGAGCGGAAGGCCGTTGAGAAGGGCGAAATGGATCGGTCTCGCCCCGAGGGCGAGAGCAAGGCCGTTGATGATCACTCCGGCGACAACGTTCCAGTAGATGCCGAACAGAGCGCCTTCGAATACCGAAAGCCTGAGGGCAAAAGCGAGCGGACCGGTGATGCGCATAAGATTTCGACGCGGTCTGTCGATCCGCGTCGGCAAGGGGCATTATAAGCCCATGGGCGAGTCAATGGAACAAGGCACGTTGCCTGTGGGGCAGACTTTCCAGTCTGCCTGGAAACCGCTTATTCAGCGGGACGGCAGACTGGAAAGTCCGCCCCACATACAGCGATGCCCACTTTTTCAGCAGCCCCTGTCGCTCACGGGTCTGAAAGCCGGGCTATTGTTGCCCCCGCCTCTTGTGAGAATGGGCTGAAGCATGGCTCCGACCGACGACCGAGATCGCGTCGACGATCTGATTTTCAAGCGGGCTGGAGGGGAGTCAGGTGACGGGCACAGACACGTTCGACTTCGTCTCACTCAGTCTGTGCCCGGCACCCGTCCAGTCCCGGAATCAACACGCGGATGCCCTCTGACCGCCGTACTTGCCCGGTCAACCCAATTGTGATAAGTTTGCCGGGTTCTCACGGTCGAAGGCTGTGAGAAGCGGTGTTGTATATATCCGGTGACCCGTGTTATGGCTTCGGATAGCCCGAAGGAGGGTCGGACTACGCCCGAGGAGATACTTTGGCGCGCGCACCCGCTCAAGGAGAACGTCTGGCGCTCGCTGCTCCTCGCGGCCATAATGGCTGTCACCTGCTACGGCGCATGGGTCTGGACCGGCTGGCCGGGGATGGCCGTCCTGGCGGCAGTGATTCTGGCGGTCTCGATGGCCCCCTTCCTGTTCCCGACACGGTACCGCATGGACGGTGAGGGCATCGAGATCGTCTTTCTGGGAGTCCGGACCTTCCGCCCCTGGGATGAGCTGAGGAACTTCTATCCCCACGATGTGGGGGTTCATCTGTCCACTTTCAAGCGTCCGAACGCACTGGACCCTTTCCGGGGAAGCTTCATACGCTTCGCGCCGGGCAACGGGGAAGAGGTCCTGACGTTCCTGCGGGCGCACATCAGGCGGGACAAGGGGGAAGCGGAGGGCGGGCCGTCACAGTCGGATGGAGCGCGTTCGGCAGAAGAGAGATGAGCAGCAGCGGGGACAATCGGGGGCCGACCGGGCCGGGTTTCGTCAACAAGCTGAAGCACGCTTTCGCGGCCGGTGAGGAATACGAGGAGAAGCTTCTCGAGGACGAGGAGCGGCTCCTTAAGGACATCGCCGCGAACATCCATGCCCGACGTCTCACCTCGGCTGCGATTCCATTTCTGCTCTTCCACAAGCCCCTGAATGTAGTCGGGGCCAACTTCGTGCAGATGGGTGAGCTCGTTTTCACCATGGGACCGATCGAGACGTTTCTCAGGAGGTTTCTCGGTCCGAGCTACACCCACGAGCGTCTGGTCCGCACTCTTGAGAAGCGCTGCTCGATCGACAGGCTGGTCGAGCTTCTGGAGGCGCTCATCGACGGGCGCCCCGGACCCTCCTTCGCTGAAGCTACGGAGGGCGGGGAGGAATGCAGTTAGATGTCCGTGAAGAACGATCCGAATCTGAAGGTTATCATGGCCACCGATTGTGGCTCGACTACGACCAAGGCGATTCTTATCGAGAAGATCGGCGATGAATATCGCCAGACATACCGAGGCGAGGCCCCCACTACGGTGGAGGCGCCGTTCGAGGACGTTACCAAGGGCGTGCTCAACTCAATCCAGGAGATCGAGGACCTTTCGGGAAGGAAGTTCCTCGACGGGGAGCAGATCATCTACCCGTCGCGTCCCGACGGCACCGGCTGCGACATCTATATCTCCACATCGTCGGCGGGCGGCGGCCTCCAGATGATGGTCGCGGGTGTGGTGCTGCAGATGACCGCCGAGTCGGCCGAGCGCGCCGCGCTCGGCGCCGGCGCGATCGTCATGGACGTCCTCGCAGTCAACGACAAGCGGCTTCCGCACGAGAGAATCGAGCGAATCCGTACGCTCAGGCCCGACATGATCCTTCTTGCGGGCGGCACCGACGGCGGCGACATGAGCAAGGTCGTGGAGATGGGCGAGCAGATCGCCGCGGCCGACCCAAGGCCGCGACTGGGGATCTCCTACCAGCTCCCCATCATCTACTCCGGGAACATCGAGGTCCGCGACAAGATCCGTGATACCCTGGGCGAGAAATTCGCCCTGACCATGACAGCCAACATCCGCCCCACTCTCGAGCAGGAGAATCCCTGGGAGGCCAGGATGAAGATCCAGGACCTGTTCGAGGAGCACGTGATGGCCCAGGCGCCGGGCTACAACAAGCTCATCGACTGGTGCGGCGCGCCGATCATGCCCACGCCCGCAGCGGTCGGCCTGATCATCAGGACCATCGCGCAGAAAGAGGGCATCAACGTGATCGGGGTCGACATCGGGGGCGCGACCACCGACGTTTTCTCATATTTCAATGTTGAGGGGCAGGGGGTCTACAATCGGTCCGTATCCGCCAACCTGGGGATGAGCTACTCGGTGTCCAACGTCATGGCCGAAGCCGGCATGGCGAACGTCATGCGCTGGGCGTCTTTCGATATCGAGGAAGAGGACCTGAAGAACCGGATCAAGAACAAGATGATCCGGCCGACGACCATCCCGCAGCTTCTGCAGGAGCTGATTATCGAGCAGGCCCTGGCGCGCGAGGCGCTCAGGCTCGCATTCGCGCAGCACAAGGAGCTGGCCGTCGGTCTGAAGGGGATACAGCAGCAGAGGGATATCGCCGACGCATTCAACCAGGAGGACTCGGGCGCCACTCTCATCAAGATGATGCAGCTCGATCTTCTGGTGGGAAGCGGCGGCGTGCTCAGCCACGCGCCCAGGCGAAGCCAGGCGATGATGCTGATGATCGATGCGTTCCAGCCCGAGGGCTGCACGCGTATGGCGGTCGACTCCATCTTCATGATGCCACATCTGGGAGTATTGACCGCGGTCCATGAGCAGGCGGCCACCGAGGTGTTCAACAAAGACTGCATTATCTACCTCGGCACTTGCTTCGCTCCCGCCGGCGTCCTTCGTCCCGGCAGCAGGGCGATGACCTACAAGCTCGAACTGGAAACGGGCGAGAAGCACGAGGGCGAGCTGAAATTCGGCGAGATCAAGCTGATTCCCTACGGTCTTAACGAGCAGGGGCTTCCCCTGCGAGGCACCGCCACCATCACCCCGGCCAGGGGCCTCGACATGGGGGAGGGCAGGGGCCGCACGGTCCGGGGTGAAATATACGGCGGAGTGGTGGGTATCGTGCTTGATGCTCGCGGCAGGCCGATAAAGTTCGCCACGGAGCGCCAGGAGAGGGTCAGGCAACTCGAGGCCTGGACCAGGGCGTTCAACGCGTATCCCGAGCCGAAGGGGGGTATGTGATATGGCGCACGCATACGCTCCCGGATTGCGCGTCACCCGGCAGGCGGAGATCGAGAAGGAGCGGGTTCTGCCTCTCAAGGGCCGAGTCGAGGTGAAGGTCGGGGATCGTGTGACGGCGAACGCGATCGTGGCGAAAACCGAGCTCCCGGGTTCGGTCACCATAGTCAATGTGATGGGCCTGTTGGGCTGCGAAGCCGACGAGGTCCCGGAGCTGATGCTCAAGCAGCCCGGAGAGGCGATCGAGGAAGGCGAGGTCATCGCAAAGACAAAGCCCCTGCTCCCGTTTCTCAATTTCACGGTCTCGAAGGTGAGATCGCCGATCAAGGGCAGTGTCGAGAAAGTGTCCGAGATCACCGGCCAGGTGATTCTGCGCAAGCCGCCCCAGCCGGTCGTTGTGAGGGCTTATATTGACGGAGTGGTCACTGAAGTGATTCCCGACGAGGGCGTCAGGGTCAAGACCACCGCCACTTTCATACAGGGGATTTTCGGAGTTGGAGGCGAGATCAGCGGCGAGATCGCGATCGCTGTGGACGGTCCGATGGTGGAGCTTACGCCCGACCTGATCAAGCCGGAGCATAAGGGCAAGGTTGTTGTGGGCGGGAGTTATGTGGGGATCGAGGCGATTCGGAGAGGGGTCGAGGTCGGGGCGGCCGGGATCATCTCGGCGGGCATGTCGGACGCCGATCTCAAGCAGCTTCTGGGGTATGATCTCGGCGTGGCGATCACCGGCCATGAGAAGATCGGCCTGACCCTGGTCGTTACCGAGGGCTTCGGCCGGATAAACATGGCCCAGAGGACGTTCGACCTGCTGAAGGAGCGCGAAGGTTTGAGGGCGTCGATCTCGGGCGCGACCCAGATTCGCGCCGGCGTCATCCGTCCCGAGATAATCATCCCGCTTCCTCCGGAGCTGATCGGCGAGATGGAGATCACGGTGCGCGCGGAGGACGGGGTCAGGACGGGCGACCCGGTGCGCATCATCCGCGAGCCGAATTTCGGGAAGCTGGGTCGCGTGAAAAGGCTCATACCCGAGCTGATGGTCATGGAGTCCGAGACAAGGGTCAGGGTGATGGAGGTCACGCTTCTGGACGGCACCGATTTCGTAGTGCCGCGGGCGAATGTCGAGATAATCGAAGACTGATGAGTTCGGTCGCCGAGGCGGCCGGTCGATTTCAATAAATCATTGCGTCGCGGGAGTATTCGCGATCGCCAAAGGAGTGATTATGAGAACCATTCCCAGGATTGGCGGCACATTGTGGCCCGCCTGCGTGTTTCTCGTTCTGATCCTGCTGCTGCCGATTGCGGCTGTGGCCCAGCAGCCGGCAGGCGGTGGCGAGGAACCGTTCGCGGGCGCGGCCGCAGAAGAACCTACACAAGGGGAGGAAAGCGTGGTGGAGGCGGAAGACGCGGTCTCGGTCATCTCCGGCGAGCCGGGGGAGATTCTGGAAGTCGTTCCGGAAGAAGCCCTGGAGGTGGTCCCGATCGAGTACGAGTTCGATTTCCAGAAGCCGGATGGATTCCAGGTCGCGGACCGTGCGAACGACGAGGGCGGCGGGTTCGCCCTCCGCTGGCTCCCATCGCCGTCTGATGAATCCATGACGGAGATCACCGACCCGGAAACGGGGGAGACATCGGAGGTCCCGGCGTACGAGTACTGGGTCTTTCACTCGCCCACCGGCGAGCCAGGCTCGTGGGAGCAGACTGACGCTTTCCCCACCAACTCCCAGTACAACTGGGAACTGCCCCAGTATTTCGGGTTCTTTCTCTCCCCGATACGCAAGGGCGCCAACGAGCACTACAGCTTCTACGAGAACTGGTATCCGGATACCGGAGTTTACGAGTACAGCATCGGGCCCGTGACCGAGGAGAATCCCTCCGAGATTGTCGTCACCGCGAAGGTGTACGACACGAACGTGAGCGACTATAGGACTCTCAGAGTATTTTGTGACCTGAGGCCGCTTGGCGGTGAGAGGATCGAGCTTGCCTATCAGGACCCGGAACCGGGAGCTCTGCCCTGGGACAATGTCTACTCAGCCACCACGAGCTTCGATCCGGACGAAGTGAAGACCACCAAGAATTACTACCTGATATTCACGGCCAACGTCAGGGGGGTCGACAAGGCGGCTCTTGAGGCCCAGCCTACTCTCGACATCGAGAGACGGAAGGTGGTGTCATCTGCGGGCAATGAGCAGCCTGTTCCCGACAACCGCGACCCGCATTACTTCCGGCTTTATGTGGCTCCGACAGGCTACATCATCCCGGAAGGGGAGGAATTCCCACCCGACGAATGGATGATCGGAAGCCAGGCCGGACCGGAGATCGCAAGCCAGAACTGGTGGAACGGGTCGAGAACCAACAGCGCCCTCTGGGCCCTGCTGATCTGCGTCGCGGTCATGACCTACATCGCGCAGGCGCGGGGAGGCGCAAGCCTGTTCGTGAGGCGAATCGCGGGACTGGACCATGTCGACGAGGCGATCGGCCGAGCCACCGAGATGGGGCGTCCGATTCTGTATACGACCGGTCTCGGATACATCTCGGACATCGCGACGATCGCCAGCATCAACATACTGGGGCGCGTGGCGAGGAAAGTGGCCGACTACGAGAGCCGGCTGCTCGTCCCGTCCCGCGATCCCATCATCATGGCGGTGTGCCAGGAGACGATCCAGGAGGCGTTCATCGACGCTGGCCGTCCGGACGCATACAACAAGGACGACGTGTTCTTCCTTACCGACGACCAGTTCGCCTACACCGCCGCCGTGAGCGGAATCATGGTCCGCGAGAAGCCCGCCACGAATTTCCTCATCGGTTACTTCTATGCCGAGAGCCTCCTGCTCGCCGAGACCGGCGCCTCCACCGGCGCCATCCAGATCGCGGGCACGGACGCTCTCGCGCAACTGCCATTTTTCATTACTGCGTGCGACTACACTTTGATCGGAGAAGAGCTGTATGCGGCGAGTGCCTACCTGAGCCGGGAGCCCTTGCTCCTCGGCTCCCTGAAGGGACAGGATTTCGCGAAGATGATTTTCATGATCTTCACCTTCATAGGCACAATCCTGATCATGCTGAGCCTGAACTGGGAGTTCATCAAACAGCTCTTCCAGGCTTACTAGGGAGGTGACGACATATGCAACTACTAAGAAAACACTTACCAATCGCCGTCGCCTTCATTATGGGCGTCCTGCTGTTCTTCCAGTTCTACATCCCCACGCGCGCTTCAAGCACTTTCCTTGAGAACGTCACGCAGTGGGATCGGATCATCGCCGGGTTCGCGCTTCTTCTGGGCATCTACTCCCTTCTCAATCATCATTTTCACAAGTTGCGAAGGCGGGTGCCCGGATGGGGATTCAGCGTGATCGTCTACGCGGGATTCTTCGCCATGATGCTCGCCGGATTCATCTGGGGCATTCGCAATGATCCGCCGATCAGTTTCACACCCCTGATCAGCGGACTTGTTGCGGGCGCAGATGATGCCGTCCAGTACGAGCAGTTCGTGACTTCAGGGCTTGAGGCCGTGCCCCCGGAGGAAGTCAGTCCGACAGTCCAATCGTTGTACGAGGTCATCGAAGGCCTGGTGCCGAACGATGCCGTGCTCTTCGTGGTGGACTACGGTCAGACTGACGAGGCTGATCTCTATCCGATAACGCTCGTTCTCCTCAGGCAATGCTTCAGGAAGGAGCTTCGGGTATTGGGCGTAAGCCTGGTCGAGGAGGGTGAGCCGTTTCTCGAGCAGGCCTTGAGCACCGTCGCGCCGGAGTTCGACGCGCAGTATGGGGCCGACTACGTCAACCTGGGTTTCAAGGAAGGCAACGAGCAGGTGATCGTCTCCGCCGGTCGGAGTCTGACCGATGCTTTCCCGACCGACTTTGAGGGGACACCCACCTCAGGTATGACGGTGCTTGAGGATCTCGAGTCTCTGAGAGACCTCAATTACCTGATTGAGGTTGCAGGAGGCACTGAGATTGATCCGTGGATCAACTGGTGGATCACCAATGACGGTTCGGCCATGTACCGCATTTCGATCGGGTTGACCACCCTGGCGGACCTGGATCCTGCCTACAGGCCGAGTTACGGTGAGCCCTACCAGGTTCAGGAGTCGAAGCCCTTCATGTGGATGTACGACAACCTGTTCGTGCCGATGCAGGCGACGATGTTCTCGATCCTGGCCTTTTATATCGCGTCCGCCGCGTACCGCGCATTCCGCGCCAGGACCAAGGAAGCGACTGTTCTCCTGATTACAGCCATCCTCGTGATGCTGGGACGGGTCCCCCTGGGCACCCTCCTGATCCGCTACTGGTCCGACGGACACTGGGTCCCGGTGATGGGCCTGAGTGGAGATCAGGAATTCCTGTCCTGGTTCACGGAATGGATTCTCAACGTGCCGTCCATGGCCGCGCAGCGCGGGATCATGATCGGGATCGGGCTCGGCATGATCTCCACGGCCCTTAGAATCATCTTCGGAATCGAGCGGACATACATGGGAGGTGGTGACTGATGGACGAGAGAACAAGCTGGATGCGCTGGCTGACCGACCTCGACCGCCGCTACATATTCGTCCTTGTGGCGCTGGCGGTTATCATCCCCATCGTTCTGAAGAAGGTTCTTCCGGTCAATATCAGCCCGTCCGTGAAATCATCCTACGACTTCGTGAATCAGCTTCCCGAAGGCTCGGCGGTCATGATCGTGCTCGACTACGATCCCGCGAGCGAAGCGGAGTTGTACCCGATGACCCTAGCTCTGTATCGCCACTGCTTCGACAGGAAGCTGAGGGTGCTCTCGTACACCATGTGGCCGAACGGCGCCGCGCTCATAGAGACGGCATTCGACAAGATGAGGCTCGAGTATGAGGGCATTCAGTCCGGCATCAATTACGTTAACTACGGCTACCAGGTCGGCGGCGCGCTGTCCATTATCGCCGCCGGTCAGGACATCAGGACCGCGTTCCCCACCGACTATCGCGGCAACTCGACAGGGATTATGCCGGTGCTCGAGGGCATCAATTCCCTCGCCGACATCGACTACGTGATCGACCTCGCGGCGGGCTCCACCATCGACTGGTGGGTCGCATACGGTGTCCAGAGATACCACTTCACTCTTGGCGCCGGATGCACCGCGGTTTCCGCCACCCAGTACTACCCGTACCTCAATACCGGGCAGATCAACGGCCTAATCGGCGGATTGAAGGGCGCGGCGGAGTACGAGCAGTTGGCCGGGCATCCCGACCGCGGTCTGGCCGGCATGACCGCGCAGTCCAGCGTTCATGCTGTAGTCATCGTGCTCGTCGTCCTTGCCAACATTTTCTATTTCATCTCCAGAAGGAAACGATGAGGTGAGCCGACATGGAGATAATCACTACCGCACAGGCAATAGGAATGATCATCGCGGGCGCTTTGACGCTGATGATGTACTCGTTCCTCTATAGGGACAACGTGTTCTACAAATTCGGGGAGCACCTCTACGTCGGCGTCTCGGTCGGCTACCTCGTCAATATCGAGTGGTGGAACGTGTTGTACCCTCAGTTTGTGGTCCCGTTCTACTACCAGCAGAACTATATCTTGATTTTCCCGGCCCTCCTTGGCGTCATGATGCTCATGCGCTTCATCAGGCAGATCGCCTGGATGAGCCGCACCCCAATGGCGTTCGTCATCGGCATCGGCTCGGGCCTCGCTATCCCTGCCGTCCTGAACGCCAATATCCTCGAGCAGCTCTACTCTACCGTCATCCAGCTCTGGATCACGCCCGTTGAGCCCAGCACATTCCTGTGGTGGTGGGGCACGCTCGGCCTCTGGATCGTGTTTCTCGGGGTTCTCAGCGTGCTTTTCTATTTCTATTTTTCGATCGAGCACAAGGGAATAGTCGGGAAGCTGGGCACGGTGGGGATCTGGTTCATCATGATCTCGTTCGGGGCGTCATTCGGTTACACCGTCATGGCCCGCGTAAGCCTCCTGATCGGGCGCGTCCAGTTCCTCATCTACAAGGTTCCGGATGCGTTCAAGACGCTGGTCGGCCTGGGGACTTAGACTATCACTCAATATCCTGGGAATTCCTGAATAGCCCCGCCGGTCCCGGCGGGGTTTTTTGTGCCGGTCGACCTTGTCCGGGCAGGCTCCTAATGGAATAAAGCTTGCCTTATCTCTTCTTGAAGACCAGGAAGGAGAGGCTCGCGGCACGCGCAAAACCGCTCGACATGCGGGATGCGGGGAGATTGAGCCTGAAAGGGAATGAAAGACATTTTGTCCTTTCAGGCGTCCCCTGGGACAGAAAATCCCCTGCGGCCGTTACGTCCACGGGAGGGGCTATTGAGGACAGAACTCCCTTCGGTCCAGGCGGCGACGGAGCGCGAATATCAAGACGATGAAAGTGAGTCCAAGACCAATTGCCGCTCATAAAGCCGGATTCATGAGACCGCACAAATATTCCGAGACTGTAAGACAGGCTGTTTCGTGTTTGGAATCTTTCGTGCACGTAGCGTTTGCGGCCCTGTCATTGGCTGAGTTCAATGGTGGCTGAGAGAGGACATAACCGACCGACAGCGCACGTGACGCTGAGACTTGGGGAGCGCCGATACGCCATCGACATCACCCCTGTCCAGGAGATCGTGCACTCGCCCGAGCTGGATCCGTGCCTGGACGGGCCGGAGCTGGTGGTGGGGATGTTCGACAGCTCAACAGGAGCTCTTCCGGTGCTGGATTTGCTGGGACGTCCGCCGGACGAATGCCCGGTGAGCCGGATGGCGCTGGTGATCCTCCAGGTATCGAACACGAGACTGTGCCTTATCGCCGATGAGCTTCCGGAAATGGTGGAGCTCGATCCTTCCAAAGTCGTTCCGCTGCCGTCGGGAGCCAACGGTGCTCCGGACGAGCTTCTGCGGGGGGTAGTCGATGTCGGCGGGCGCGATTATTACCTGCTGGATCTGGATCAGATAGTCCTTGCCTGCTCCGGTGCGGGACCGGGGAGAGGCGAGGGCGTTCTCAAATAAACAGGCCGATAAGGGAAACATAGCCATGACGCAAACAAAAAAGCGACGCTATGGAGGAGCAAGCATGAACTACCTCAGGGACTATCGAGTCAAGAAGTTGATGACCCAGAAAGAGCTCGCGAAGGCGAGTGGCGTAAGCCAGGTCACCATCAGTTTCATTGAGAACCAGCTGTCGGAGCCGATGGAACTCACCAAGCAGAAGCTGGCTCGAGCTTTGAAGGTTGCTCCGGAGAAGCTTTTTCCTCCCAAGAACCGAAAGCGTGAGTTCCAGAGAATCGAGATCTGACAGACCCAGCGTGGCCGGGACTTCGGCCTCTCCGAGTCGGCATGCGCCAGGTGTCGGGCGCCCGGTTCCTCCGGGGTATCTGACACGAGGTCGCGTGGAGGGGGAGCATGACCCGGGGAAACCAAGCGATAAGTCCCTGCGATGAGCTGACAGCAAGGATCACGCTGCGTGGCTGATCTACCTCGGACGCGCGGCAAGGGGTGATCCTTCCCGAACAATCTTGCTGGTCTCGCAAGCCGTCCCGATACCCGGGACGGTTTTCTGCATCTAACCTCTGTGCGGGGGTGTGTGTCTTATTGTGGCGAAAATCCGGCGGCTTGAGTTATACTCATCCGCCGTCGATCCGAATCGGTCAACGCGCAATTGGAGGCGAGGTCCAAGGATGTTTCATCTCAGATTCTTCATTCCCCTTCTCGTCCTATGGCTCGGATTCTTGATTGCCTGCACCGGGCCGGAGGGGTCTGAAGGAGGAATCAGGGAAGCCCAACTCCCCGATGATATCCCGAGTCTCATCGACCTTCTCACTCGGCCCAACCAGCCGAACCAGACCCAGATCATAGAGAAGCTCGTCGCCAAGGGTGACGAGGCCATCGAGCCCCTCCTCGGGGCCCTCGGAAAGGACGGGGTCGAGCAGGCGGGAGTCGAGCACGCTCTGGCCGGGATCGGCAAGCCCGCCGTGCCCGGCCTGATCCAGGCCCTGAG
>Ga0315296_10000548_pt1 | contig 34327 bp, 23 predicted proteins | sample YL17G14_18_MG_FD_203921 | JGI IMG/M metagenome (GOLD analysis project Ga0315296, IMG submission 203921) | Sediment microbial communities from Yellowstone Lake, YNP, Wyoming, USA - YL17G14_18 | ecosystem: Environmental > Aquatic > Freshwater > Lake > Sediment | place: USA: Wyoming | collected... | reverse complement strand
ATTTAGATGCATAAAGCCGCATGCCTCATAGCATCGGCTAGAAGGACTGAACCAGCTCCACGAACCGGTCGTCATCCCGGAATCCCGAGAATCCCTCAGATTCCAAAGCACCTTCGAAATCGCTGTAGCCCAATTCAAACGCCCGCTCCAGCCACCTGAGCGCCTGCCTCGGCTGATCCAGCGCCGCGTACGATTCCGCCATGCCGTACGCCGCCCGCGGATCCTCTCCCTCGAGCTGCCACGCGGCGCGGAAGTTGCTCAGCGCCTCGCCCCACTCATCCCGACTCCTCGCCTCCAGCCCGCTGCCGTAAAGATCGAGCGCCCTCTGGCTGGGCCTGGAGTAGTCCGGACCGACAGGGCCTGCAAGGCTCGCGATCACCGCCTCCACCCCGTCCTCGGGATTTGTCATGGACAGATCAAACAGCTTCGAGATCGGAATGGCGAAGTTGAAGCCCTCCAGAAGGAGCATGCCCTTGCCCTGGATCACGCCTATCACCGACCCCGTATCGAGATCGTACAGCGGTCCTCCCGAGCACCCCAGCGTCACCGCCGCGTCGGTCTGCAGCAGATTCACCTCCCCGTCCGCATGGAGCCGCAGGCACGACAGCACCCCGCGCGTCACGGTGAGTCCGCCCAATCCCAGCTCCTCGCCCGCTGGATAGCCCAATGTTATGACCGCATCCCCGAGCCCCGCCGATCTCGATGAATCAACCGGGAGCGCCGGAAGGTGAACCGCATCCACATGGATCAGCGCTATGTCCAGGTCAGTGTCGGCCGCCACGATCTCTCCGGATTTCATCGACCGGTCGAACCGATCGGGCCATCCCACCATGATCTCGTTCGCACCCGCGATAACGTGCGCATTCGTGACGATGTATCCGTCCTCATGCACGATGAATCCCGAGCCCTGCGACCACTGGTTGCCGCCCAAGTCCGCAAGGATCCAGACGACCGCCGGCTCAAGCCTCCGCACCACATCGCGAAGGCTCCAGCTCTCTCCCGCCTCGGTCCCCCGGGCAGGCAAGGCGGTAGCCAGGACAAGCCCGAGCAGAATCAGAAGCAGCAGCAACTGGTACGCAAGCTGCGAGTAGGAACGTGAACCTGTCATGCGCTCACCTCCCTTCGTTAGGGAGAATCGGACCGAGCCCCGCCCGGACTATCATCGTATATCATTATACCACATTCCGGACCTGCTCGCCAGATGCAGGATCGCCTAAATCGTGCATGAAATGACTGATTTTTCGGCCAGGCTATAGCACAATATAGCACAAACAGCCGAAATCCCACGGCCCTCAGGCTCATGCGCCCCTTCGCCTTCTGTTTTCTTTTTCGGAGCTGACGGGTGCCGGGCTCAGACTGAGCGCGACGAAGTCGCGCGTGTCTGTGCCCGGAGCCCAACCCCATCCATGCCCAGTAAGTGTCAATCCGCGGATGCAGCCAGGCTTCCGCGCGCCTTGTGAGCCGGGGAACCCACAGGGTATACTTCTCACCGCCGGGGAGTAGCGCAGTCCGGTTAGCGCGCCTGCTTTGGGAGCAGGAGGTCGAGAGTTCGAATCTCTCCTCCCCGATTGGTGCTGAGCAAGAAGGGGCTGCCTTTCAATGAAAAGGCAGCCCCTTTGTTTTCCCGTGCGGGCGCACACACAGGTGCGCCCCCTTATTGTCCTATCCCCAAAAACAGGTTCCAGTGCGTGTAGTCCGGACCCGGATCGTTGCGAGTGTCGGCATGCAGCACGAACGCCGCGCCGTCCGTCCTGAGATCGAAGCTTGGGTGGTTAAGAATATAGAAATTCGGGTCAGCCTGGAAAACGGTGACGGGCATCTCCCACGCGTCGCCGCCGTCGCACGAGCGCGAGAGATATATCTTGTCGTTGTCAAAGCGGAAGCAGACGTACACGTTGCCCCATGGACTGGTCGTTATCCGCGGCGCCATGAAACTTGACTGGCTATAGCCGACGTCCGTCGGGATCTCCGCCTCCGCGATGAACGTGGCGCCGCCGTTCTCGGAGCGCGCATAGTACGGCTCCCACGTATTCCAGGGATTGCTGCCGCCGAAGGCGCCGTCATTCCTGCGATCGACCCATGCCACGTGGATCGTGTCGTCGTCCGTTATTTCCACCGACGGCTCGGTCTGCTCGAACTGCAGGTCCGGCGGATTCACCATGACATCCGTCCCGAACGGATTGACCGAATCGCGCTTGTCGCAGTACACATCAAGGCTCGTGAGCGGCGAAACGGTGATCCCCCGCCGGTCGGTCCAGACGCAGACTACATACCCGCTCGGGGAGACATCGAGATCGTACTCGGACAGGCCCCCCTGCACGCTCGTCGGGCTTTCATCGACCTGCTCCGCCGGCTGCCAGGTTGTTCCTCCATCATCAGAGTATGAGTAGAAAATATGGTCGTCTGGAAAGTATCTGCGATCCATCCAGACCGCATGAACGCGGCCCGAGTCATCGGTTCCTAGAAGCGGCGCGTTCGGCTCGGCATTGACGGGCATCGCGCTGGTCTCGAAATCGTAGATGCTGACCTCCAGGCTCCAGGACTGCCCGCCGTCGACCGACCCGCTCACAAAGGGCTCCGGATTCCCGCCGGCATGATCGATCCAGCCGCAGTACAGGTTCCCATCGCCGTCGCGTGCGATGGACGGGGTCAGACGGGTGCATGCTATCTCGAGCATGTTGACCTGGACCGGAGAATCAAAGGTCAGCCCGCCGTCCGACGAGTGCCTGCAGTAGATCGTGTTCGCCCCGATCGCGCCTTCGGCATAGACAACCCATACGTCATCGGAATCAACCAGAATCGATCTCCGCCCGATGCTTGTCTGGCTCAGGACTGAGCCGTCTATCTGCGTCTCGTAGTCGAACGAAACCGCGTTGGCGCAGGGATCGAGCGTAAGGTTGTTGTAGATGTCGTAGTGGACCATATAGTGTTCATTTGCGGTCTGGACGCGGATGTAGTATGTGCCCGGGACAAGCCCCAACGGCCCGATATCGATACTTGCCCCTCCGCTCGTTACGTATTTCTCGGCAAGCTTCACATGGAGGTGATCGAAGATCGCAAGGCTCGTGGGCGATTCCCAGCATTCCAGGTCTATCGTCCCGAGCGTCTTCTCAGGCGGGATCGCGAAGGAATAGAAATCCCGATAGTCGATGGGGTCGCCTCCCGGACGGCACAGGGTTCCAAACATGGATTCGCCCATAGCGAGAGGGACTGCCTCGCTGAAATCTTGATTCGCGTCCGCTTCGCACGTCACAGACGCGATCTCAACCCAGGCAGTCTGGTAGGAGTTGACGGGCGACATGGGTCCGGGATTGATGCCTCCCTGGGTATAGTCGAACCACCAGCCGGCGGTCTCCACACGGACGAGAATCAGGTGAGGATCGTCGGACTGGAGCGGCAGCAGGTAAGGGGTTACGTCGTCCTCGTAGACCGCATGATCGAAGCTCTCCGTCACAAAGTCGAGCGTAACCGGGACCATCAGCAGAGTCGGCGCGTAGACGGTGACCGAGCTGATCTGCGACTGGATGTCGCCGAAAGCGATCCCCTGCCAGTCGCTGACCTCCGCCCTCACCCTCAGCTCTCCGCTCACACTGCCGCCGACAAGATATTCGAGGCTGTTCGTGGGGAAGATAATTTGCGTGCGGAAAGGCTCGGGCTGGTTCGCGGAGATCGGGAAATCGTCCGGGACTTCAGCAGGGGGATTGGGCGACGGGAGGTCCCAGCTTGCGTCGATCGCGTAGTTGAAGATAATCACGGGACCCCCGAATGCCGGGAAATCGATCTCGTAGCGCCTCGTGTTCGTGCTGCCCGCCCGAAAAACCGCGCGACCGGTCGGATCGTCGAGCATGGGAAGAGTCAGGTCGCTGAGAGGGCTGAGCGGGCCGAGAGCGTCGGCGAAAACCTTGTAGGGATTCAGGGTCGCGGTGAGCTTGGCGACATCCTGGCATCCCGGCTTGCCGGGGGTGTAGCCCAGCAGACCGCCGCCGGTGAATTCCGTCGGGTTCCACCAGCGCGTGAGACCGTCGCGGTTCAAAAGCTCCGTCTCGTCCCTACCGGCGAGAACGAGCGAACCAACCGCGAATGTGCCCGGAGTGATCAGAATCCCCTTCACGTCGAATCCCGAGAGATTGTCTTTTCCGGGGAAGGGATGGGTGAGGGAAATGTCGACCACGAAGAGACCCGTGGGCGGGTCGCTGAGCTCGCTGAGATACGTGACGCTCGTCGATGCGGTTCCCATGACCGGCTTCAGTACGTTGAGATGAATCTCCGGCGTTCTGACGGGAATCAGCTCGACATCACCCGTTCGCGTGTCGCATCTGAGCTCGGCCCATCCCCACAGAGTGTGGAACGAGCCTGACTCGGTCGCGCGGGCGACAGAATCGACCGCCGCTCCGGGTAGCGGCTGATCTTCTGTCGGGGCGACAGGATTCGTGCCGCGGGCGCATCCCGCGATCAGCAATATCAGGATCATCAATGCGACTCTGGCTGGTTTCATGGTCATCAACTCCCTGCGATTGCGGCAGAATACGCACCTTCAGCCGACATCTCGGTTCGGCATAGAAAATTATACAAGAATATTCGCGACAACGTGCCGACGTCTTCCAGACGTCGGACATCGTGACGTCTGCTTCAAGCAGACCTCCTCGTGTCACATGTCAGCCGAGTCAAAAATGCGCGACACCAGTGTAGCATGCGCTTCCAGCGCATGGGATCTTCGTCCCACGAGCATCATGCTCGTGGAGACGGGAGTAATGAGCAGGATGCCGATTTTATGCGAGGGCACGCGCTCGAAGCGCGTGCCACGAAGAGACCATGCGCTGGAAGCGCATGCTACTCACCCGAATCAACAATGCGCGACACTAGAAGCCTCTTAGGGGTGCCACCATGCGTCGCGAACTGGAGACGCGCGGCGTTAGTCCGCTGCTCGTTCCAGGACGAGCCATTCGAGGAAGCCGAGCTCGAGGTCGCCGCCGGCCACCCGCGCGAGCTCGTCGCCCGTGATGTCTTCATTCTCATACGTGTAGGGAGTGCCGATCGACCTCAGGACGTTGTAATTGAAGTTCGGAGTCCTCACCTCGTAGTACTGGACGACCGGCTGGTCCCCGTACGAGGTCCTTGGGAACTGTATGTCGATGCAAGCCTGAATCCCTCTCGGGTTGGTCGACCGACGCGAGAAGAATGCGGTCTCGCCGCCGAGCGCGGCGAGAATCACGGACGCGCACTCCGCTTCGGTGTCGAAGTCGAAGATGTCGTGGACGAGGATGGTCACACGGTTGCCGAAGGCCTCATCGATGATCACCGTGCAGCCCTGCGGCGCCCATCCGGGACGGTTCACATCGCCGCCCACAAAGAATACGATAACAAGAACCGCAACAAAGATCACCGCAACGCCCACCACGGCGACGAACAGCCATCGCAATGGACTGGGCTTGACTATGTCTGTGTCTACCGGATACACGATGGCCTGCGGAATATCCTGTAGCATGCGCTTCCAGCGCATGGTCTCTTCGTAGCACGCGCTTCCAGCGCATGATCTCTTCACGTTCCCTCAAAGCCCCTTCTTGCGGCGCATTCTTCTGTCGAGACGATAGATAAAGGCAAGGACCTCGGCGATCGCCACGTAGAACTCCTCCGGAATCTCCTGCCCGAGCTCCAGCACGTACAGGCTCCGCGCCAGCGCGGCGTCCTCATGGATGTGCACGTTATGCTTGCGCGCGATCGCCAGGATCGCCTCCGCGATCGGACCGAGACCTTTCGCCAGTACCTTCGGTGCGCGATCGGTCTCGGGATCGAAGCCCAGCGCGATCGATCGCCGTATGTCGTCCTGCCAGGTCATACCTTCAGATCCAGTCCCCCGGCCCGGGAGGGCGGAGGCGGCTTCTCTTCGTCGTCAGTCTTCAAAGCTGTGATTCTGAACCCCTCCGATTTCACCCCGCGCGCATCAAGCGCTCCCACCAGTGATGAGAGCGACTCGCGGATCGCGTCCGCGGTCGGCCTCCGGGCGACGAATTGTCCTGAGACCCGGGCGGCCTCATCGGCTTCCCGATAGTCCATCCTGATCCGGACCGTACCGAGCGCTTCGGTCCTGATCCGTATGACACCGACCGTCTTTCCCTCATCGCCGGTGTCTTCCTGCGGAGCCTCCCCGCGAGATTCCCCTCCCTCGTCCGCGGGCTGAAGCACCCCGAGATGGACGTAGCCCCCCGGAAACAGAAGAGGCAGAAGAATGCGGGCAATCAGGTCGCCTGCGTCGGACGGCCGCGCGAGAAGAGGCGCAATGATTGTCCCCTCGAGAGCGTCCGCGAGGCTCGTGATGCGTCCGGCGTGGGCTCTGAGATCGCCGGATTGCTCCACCGTCAGGCCCCTGCTCAGCGCGAATTCATCGGCAAGCCTGGCCAGCGTTCTCATGCCGAGAAGGAGGAAACGCGCGGGATGTGCTCGGGCCGCTAGCGCCTCCTCACCCGTCGCGCGCTCCAGGCTCGGGGCGGGGGCAGCTTGCCCGCGGTCGCGAGCGAATCCTTCGCTCGTGATTGTCTGAAAAGTTCCGGTGGACTTCTCCCCGGCGGCGGACGGCAATGCATCGAGCTGCGCCTGGGATACAAGCTGCGCGGATGGTGGTGATTTCCCGGAAGAACCTCCCGGTGTGACACCGGCCGAATCCGTCTGCTGTTGGGGCGCGCCGGGCCGCGCGGCGGCGGATTCCCCGGTACCTGCGGGTGGTGCGGCATCGGCACGCGCTGCGGCTGGCAGCGCATCTGACGTTTCCGCCGATGCAGGCGCCGACAGGACCGCCGTGTCGACGGTTGGACCGCCAGCCTGCGGAAGAACCGAACCGGCAGGCTCGGCGGCGACGGATGGCTGCGAAATCTGCCCTCCGGTCGGTCTCAACATACCCGCGACATCCTCAAGAGCCCTGGCGATCGCGGCCACCGATTCGTCCACGGCGATTCCAGTCGGCGGGAGCGACGCGATCATCGGTCGAAGCAGTGCGGTGAGAGAATCGATCGCCTCGGCGAGCTCTCTTGTTGCCTCGGGGACCGATGCGGGCAGATTGTCGACCGCATTCTGGAAGTCCTCCAGGGCCTGATGCAGCACGACCCTCATGGCCGGGACATTCGCCGTGAGATCGCCCGGCTCGATGAATCCCGCGGATATCGCAGCCCGGACGGCTTGAGCCAGAGGCTTAGGAAGAGCCGCCCAGTCGAGGCTCTCAACAATCCTCGAGAAGTCTGCCGGGGCTCTTGCCGTCTGGAGCCTCTGTGTCGCCGCGCCCATCTTGTCCAGAACCTCCGCGGAGAGATCGATCTGGTCGCGCTCGACAGTGGCATGCGCATCCTGCGCATGGACTTTCGGCTCCTCGACTGACAGAAGATGAAGGACAAACGAGTCCTCCGTGATCCTCAGCACCTGGAGAGTCACCTGCGCGCCCTCGGGCAGTGATTTCGAGACGACCGCTTCTATGAGGTGACTTCCGAGAGCTATCTTCGCGACCCCGCCGGTATCGGCTGTCTCGTCCGCGACCGGTCCGTACGGCTCCATCTTGTACACCCGACCGTGCAGTATCTGCCCCTGCATGATGTTCAGCCGGGTAAGCTCCTTGCCGTCTCTCGGCGAGAGGCGCAGAAGCTCCATTCGACCGTAGGGTTCAGTCGGCATGATGCCTCCCAAAGGGGAGCGCGGACTTTCCAGTCCGGGAGAGGCTCCGCAAGCATGATTTTATCACGTGTTCGGCGTCGGCGCGAAAAATCCAACGAGTGTATACTTGCCATCCGCGAATCGTGTGACGTTCACCCGTTGGGTATTGGAAAAAGCCGGGTGCCGGGCACAGACTGAGCGCGACGAAGTCGCGCGTGTCTGTGCCCGATCCCCGGTCGTTTGCTGAATACCGGAATAAAGCCATGAGTGTTTTCGTGCAATCCAGGTTTGAAGCGCGGTTCGACTGGGGCGAGGACGGACTGAGAGAGCTTGGCGCTTCCGGTGGCACCGTTGTCGTCGTGGACGTTCTCTCGTTCTCGACCGCCGTCGATGTGGCGCTGTCGCGCGGAGCGAAGGTGTACCCATATCGCCACGGTGACGAGACCGCGGCGGACTTCGCCGCGAGAATCGGAGCGGTCCTTGCGGTCTCCAGAGCTACGGCGCGCGACGGGGCCGCGTACTCGCTCTCGCCTGTGTCGTTGTCCCGTCTTCAGCCCGGGGAAAGCGTCGTGCTGCCGTCGCCGAACGGCTCGGCCCTGTCACTGCTTGCTGCAGAGCTGAGCGGGGAAGTGCTGACGGGCTGCCTCCGCAACGCGCGGGCGGTCGCGGAACGTGCTCGGGGGATGAGCAGGCCGATCTGCGTCATCGCGGCAGAAGAAAGATGGCGCGGCTCGGGCGGGCTGCGGCCCGCGTTCGAGGACCTCATCGGCGCGGGGGCGATTCTGAGCGAGCTTGCGGTTCGATCGCTGTCGCCCGAGGCTCTGGCGGCGATCGGCGCGTTCCAGGCGGCGGAAGGAGAGCTCGAGCGACTGCTGCTGGATTGCGCGTCGGGACGCGAGCTTGTGGCGGCTGGATTCAGGGATGATGTTCTTGTCGCGTCCGAGCTGAATGTGAGCGGATGCGTCCCCAGGCTCGTCGAGGGATGTTTCACCGACGCTCAAAAGCCGGCCGGGTTGTGAGGAGAGGTCCGCGACGATCGTCGCGCGACTCAGTACAGCGGCTCGACTCCGGCCACATCCGCGGGGTGTGTCCCGTATGTTGCCGAATACGTGTTTTCAAGCCCCGGGATATACCTGACCTGATATCCCGACTCGATGAGCTTCCGGGCCTGGGTTGGTGAGATCATGTACCTGTATCCCGGCCCGCGGGACGGGGACTTCCACACATCGATCGCGGTGCCGTCGGCCAGGGGAGTCTCCACGCGGCGCATGTCGTCGACCAGAAACTGAATCATGGGGAGACGCAGGCCGGCCATGATCACCCAGTCCGACGGCAGATCAGTGCGAAGCAACTCCTCAGTCGACCCGAAAACAAGCGACCTGACCTGCGTTTCCTGGAACACGGTTTCGTTCTGATAGGGTGCGAGGCCCCTTGCGAAGTTCTCGATGCCCCGGCTCCGTCCCTGCGGCGACATCAGGCGCAACCCTTCGACATTTGCCTGCCACCAGGGGAAATTCGCGGCCACAACCAACGCACCCGCGACGGCGAAGAGCCTGACATCCGTCGTTCGTGCCAGGAGAATGAGCAGGAAGCCGGTGGCGGGAATCCAGTAGTTGGGGTGAAGGTGCCAGAGGTAGGGCGCCATGGCGAAAAACGTGAGCGTGGCTGCGGTCCACATTCCTCTATCGCCCGCACGCAGCCGCCTTGCCGCGGACCGGAGTCCAGCAAGCCCGACAACGATAAGCGCGACGGTCGCGAGCGGCCCGAAGAGGCCTGAGGCGGGGATCAGGAATCTCCTTGCCAATATCCCGCCCCTGATCTCGGCCATTCGAGAACTCACCCGATTGAGCTCGTGGAACCAGTCAATGTACTCGCTCCAGTCTGCAACCCGGCTGAGGATAACGAAATAGAAGCCGAAGGACACAAGCGCGAAGGCGCAGAAAAGCATCAGTGGATCCCAGATGGACCTCCGCTTTGTCCATGCGAGGATGAGCAGGGGAATGAGTTGCACTGCGGCGAAAAACCGCGCGGATGCCGCCAGCCCCAGCAGCACGCCCGACCAGAATGATGCCTGCTTGCGCTCGGATTCCAGCATGAGGACCGAGAGAAGAGTGAATGAGGCGGTCCACACGTAGTCTATCGTCTCGACGGAATACACCCAGTTGAGGGGGCAGAACGCGTAGATGCCTGCGGCGAGCAGGGGGGACCTGACTCCCCATTTCCTGGCGAGAATCCAGACAGCCGCCACCGAGACGCAGAAAATCAGGCAGCTCAGGGCATTTGTCGCCAGCCAGGTCAACGGGCTTTGCCCGAAAACCGCATAACTGGAGGCGGATATCATCTCCAGAAGCGGAAACCCCGGGGGACGCGACGGCGTGTATTCGCCGGTCAGGACCCAGAACTTGCCGGTCACTCCGACCCGCCATGCGTCCGGTCGTCCGAAGCCCATGTCGAGAAAGAATGCGCGCGATACGAAAACCAGGGTGACGAGAAGCCAGAACCCGAGCTTCTCGCCTGCATTGGGCTTCGCTGTGATACCTGCACCGGCAGACATTTCCTGAGCGCAATTCTAGCAGACCGGGAGTTGCGCCGCTCGGAGGAACGCGCCTGTCGAAAAGGTGGTCATTCCGGCATGTGGGGCAGACTTTCCAGTCTGCCATCCCGCCGGATAGGCGTTCCAAGCAGACTGGAGAGTCTGCCCCACATGCAACCGGGCTTTCTCAGCGGCCCGGAAGTGCGGCTATGATGCGGCGGCGGGCCAAGGGAGGTCGGGACGGCATTCGCGGTAGACATCCAGGGTGGCGCTCATCTGTCGGTCCAGGGTGAGATCGGACCTGATTCTCTCCGAGATGACTTCTACCGCCGCGCGAGCGCCCACTTGATCGGACAGCGTCTCCGTCAACCTGTCGGCCAGGGCCTGCGGATTCCGCACGGGGACAATGAACCTCCTGAACTCGTCGCCGAGGAACTCGGCGGCGCCGCATCCTTCGGTCGTTACGACGGGGCGTCCGAGGATCAATGACTCGATGACGACGCGTCCGAAAGGCTCCGGCCAGCGGGAAGGGGACGCGACCACGTCAGCCGCAGCATACACATTCGCCATATCGTCACGATGCCCGGCGAAGATCACCTGTCGATCCAACGCGTTGGCCCCAATGAGGTCTCTGAGCCGGCTCATGTACCGGCGTCGACGCCCGTGCGAGGTCCCCACAAGGACCAGGTACGGGCGAGGAGGGCTCATCTTCGCGATCGCTTCAATCAGATCGTCCCAGCCCTTAGTGTGAGTCAGCCTGCCGACACCGATGACCAGGGCCGCATCGTCGGGGATGCCCCATTCATCCCTCAGCCGCTCGCGCGCCTGCGGCTCCGGTTCCGGGAACTCATCGGGCGCCAATCCCTTGGGGATCACGACCGTTCTGTTCCTGTCCGCGCCCAGGCTCTCGACCATGTAGTCCCGTATTACACCCGAGACGGCGATTACGCGGTCACCCCAGCACATCACGTTCGAATACCAGTACCGCTCGTAATAGCCCTCGGCTTCAGTGATCAGCGGCGGCTCATGGTGGCCTCGTCGGCGCGTCGCCAGATGCGCCGCCCATGCCGGCGCACGCGAATGTGCGCAGACGAGATGGATGTCCTGCTCCCTGATGATCTTTCGAACCGACGAAGCGCAGCGCAGAATCGAAACGGGATCCTTCCGATGAATCGGCAGTACGAAATGCTCCACCCCGCCCTTCGTCAGCCGATCCGCCCATATCCCACCCGCGCTTACCACCCCCGCCCAAATCCCGTGTTTCTGCAGCCAGATCACCTTCTCGACCACACAGCGCTCAAGCCCCCCTTCCTTGAGCTCGGGCAGCAGATGCAGCGTTCGGATGGCGGTCCTGTCCTCCATGAGTGATATTCTACCGCAGGACGTCCTCCGGGCGTATGCACCCAGTGCAGGCGAAATGCGCGTCTACTATCCCGCCTTCGCCGAGGCTTCGGCGGACAGGGAGGTCCGTCTGCTACAATTGCTGCTGGGGGGCATCCTTCGCCAGGAGAGTCGCAGAGGTTGCCATGGATCAGACAGCCTTGATAAGAGTAGAGCCTGTCCATTGCCACAAGAGACTGGATCGAAACACGCTTGTCAGTGGAATAAGGGTGATCTCGGAGGACGGGAGCCTGTGCGAGATAGTAATGAGCTTCGATCATCGCTCGCTTGATTTCTTCTTTGACCATGATATCGACCACCTTCCCGGAATGCTCATGATCTGCGGCATGAGACAGTCCGCCCTGGCGCTCGCACATCTCATCTACGGTGTCCCTCAGGAATTCGTTGCCATGATCAAATGGCTGGAGATTCGATTCATCAACTATGCCGAGCTGGATACCGAAACCAGGGTCCTGTCCAGGCTGATCGATATTTCAGAAGTGAACGGCAGATTCGAGCTGGTACTGGATGGAGTCATGATGCAGGGTGACATTCCGGTTCTGCAAATGAAGGGCAGTCTCTTGGCCCTTCGTCCGGACCTTGCGAAAAAAATACGTCAGCGGAAGACAGAGAGACCCGGGACTCTACCGGCATGGTTCGAGGCCGACAGGATGTAACCCGGGAACCCTTACAGCGATGATCTTCCCGCCTGCAAGCCTCAAGACGGGTTCCCGGGCTACTTCTAATGCCCTACGAAAGAATGCCCAGTAAGACAGCCCAACCCGAACCCGCGAGCCGACCGCATCATGTCCATCGCTGGCGCCGGAAGTACCGACACTTGCTGATACCCCTCGCCGGCATTCTGTTCGGTCTCGGAGCCAGGCTCAGCTCGGGCCTGGAGAATCTCACCTATTCGCTGTTCGGGCTCGCCCTGATCGTCCTGCTCACGCCTGTCATCCTGAGATGCCTTGCGATGATCAGGGAGATTCCACGTCGCGCAAGCCTGCTCAGGAAAGCCGAATATCCTACTCCGGATCGAAAGGGTCAGATCACCGCTGTCGACATCCTCAAAAACGAAATCCGGCCTGATCTCATCAGAAGCGGATATGACATCCTCGGCATCGCATCGGTCGGCAGCGGGATCCTGCTCGGCTGGTACATCGCCGCGCTGATCTCCGCGCACTACGGGTCGAACCTGCGCCTGTCGATCAGCGAAGCGCACTTGACCGAGTTTCAGATCATCCTCTGGTTATTCATGTACCAGTTCTGGATGCTGTCCAAGGTGGCTATGATCCTGACGATGCTGGCTTGTGCGCTGGTCGGCAGCGGGATCGGAATGCGAGGAAGCGCAGCAAGAGCCTGCTCGGTCATCGTGACCATTCTGCTCGTCATTCTGAGCCGCGAGCTGGCATTAAGAATTGTGGAGCCCGTCTTCGGCCTGCCGGAATGGTACAGAGATCAATTCTTCTATTTCCTGTTCTCGCCGGGGTGGGACGATTTTCGTGTTTCGCTGAGTTTTGCAGTTCTCGAGGTCGGGTTCATCGGCTGCGCGACCTGGGTCACTTTTCGTGCAGGCGTCAGGGCGGTGCGTCAAAGGACCTCGAAGCTCTAACCGAATGAGCGGGTGCCGACGACAAGCGGAGTTTACGTAGCTTGTCGTCGCTGCTAAATGTAACCGCCACAAGCTGCGTCCGCCGCGGCGGACTCCGCTTGTGGCGGGCACCCGGATTCGCTTCGGCTCAGTTCAGATCTTCTTTTTGCCGGGGTCTCTTCGATCTGACAAGACAGTGCGGGGCAAGCCGCTGCCGGTCACAAATGCCAATTGTGGGCGGGGTATTGGCCCAGCATGTCGCAGTCCCAGGGCAGAATGCCGTTCTCACGATCCATCAGAAGCGCGTTCAGCTCTTCCCATACTTCCCGCATTCTCGCAAGGTCCCTCTCGGTCAGCGGGACATCTGATTCCGGGGGGATATCCTCGTGCACCGGCAGGATTCTGTACCGCGTCCCTCCGTCCGTCCGCCCTTGCTGGACCCACACCGGGAGATACGAGACGCCGCATACTGTTGTCCGCGCCCCGATCTTCTCGATCTCCAGATACAGGATGATCCCGCTGTCGCGATACATCTCCCTCTGGCAGGAGACGAAGTTCCCAAGCGACCAGGCGACAACGCATTCGACAAGCTCACCGTCCCGCTCGACGACGATCTTCTCTATCGGCTGCACGACGTGCGGATGCGAGCCGATGATGACATCGACCCCCGCTTCGCACAACCGCTGCGCCGCATCGCGCTGGGAGGGCGATACGGTCCTCTGGTACTCCTCGCCGAAATGAACGATCGCGATCACAAGATCAGCGCCGTTTTCTCTTGCAAGGGCGGCTTCCGTCGCCGCGACTTCGAAGTCCAGCATGTTGTACGCGAACCGGTATTCGGGCTGTATGGTCAGACCGTTCGTGCTCGAGGTGTAGTTCAGGAACGCGATTCTTATCCCGTAGAGATCGACCAGAAACGGCTCGCGTTTCTCCTCAGGATCCCCGTATGTGCCGACCCTCTGAAGCCCGGCACTGTCGACGGCGTTCAGTGTGTTGACGATGCCGGCCCATCCCCAGTCGAGGCAGTGGTTATTGGCAGTCGCCATCAGGTCGAATCCCGCGTCCCCAAGGTGCCCCGCCAGGTCGGCGGGAGTGTTGAAGCGCGGGTAGCCTCTGTACGCGATGTGCGTCCCGGCGATACGGGTCTCGAGGTTCGCCACGGAATAGTCGCACCACGAGAGATACGGCGCTATCGGTGCGAACACCCTGTCGAAAGCATAGGAGTTGGTCTCTCTGACGAAAACTGAATCGCCGATAGGCAGGTGCATCAGGAGATCGCCTACGGCGGCGATTGTCACGCACGCGGCTGGAGGCTCCGCGATCGTCGAATCCGCCGCGTCGCCCCCGCCGAGCGCAAGCGAGGCGAACGACCCGCTCGCGGCGATCAACACCGTCGCGTACAGCAGAGCTTTCAGCAGGTTCTTCACGCCGCCGGCTCCATCCTCCCCTCAACATCGCTGAAGTACGAGCGAATTCTATCCGGGTTTGCCGTCCCGTGCAACGAGCGGACAGCAACCACTCAAGACCCGCAATTGACTGTGGCACGCAACGCCGAGCGTAGCGAGGATGTGCGTGCTTCGGGCCTCTCACAAAAAAAGCCCCCGATCCGCTCGGGGGCTGTAGCATGCGCATCCTGCGCATGACCTCTTCGTAGCTTGCGCATCCTGCGCATGCTTCAGAGATGTCAGCAGCAATGCGCAGTGCGCTTATCTCCAAGCCGGGCGGGGTCTACCACCAGCCGTCCGTCGCCAGTTTGGACACAAAGAGGTCGTAGCCGCCCTCCGACGTGAAAAACTCCTCGCCCGGGCTCGGATCGAGATCCATGGTGGAGCTGAAGTGCCCTCCCACTCGGAGATAGCGGGCCATGTCGGTCCCGATCGCCGTGCCGGAATCCTCATCATCACCGCCCCACGTGCTGACCCACATGAACGCGCCGAACGATTCGAACGCCGAGGTGAATACATCACTGAGTCCGGCGGATGTCTTCTCCGCACTGTCAAGGCCCGGATCAAAGTCGACCGTGCCGAAGAACGAGCCGGTGACGAAAACGAGAGAGAACACAGGCCCCATGGACTGGATGCATACTTCCTCGGCCGTGTCGCCCGCGTCCACCGCCCCCCAGGTCTTGGCCCACCGGAAAGCGCCGGTGCTCGAATCGAGGAGGGAGAGGAAGACGTCCGTGTACAGTCCCTGGGCGCTATGATCATCGGTCCCGGATCCGGGATCGAAGTCGACTGTGTCCTCGAAACCCCCGACCACACTGAGGTTGTAGCACCCATCCACTCCTGCTGCTTTCGCCTGGTCCCTGCCCGTACCTCCCCAGGTCGCAGCCCACTGGAACCCGCCTTCCTTGTTGAGCTTGCACGCGAACACGTCCCAGTCGCCGTTGGACGTGTGGTTGTCAGTGGGGGGGCCGGGATTGAAGTCGACCGTATCCTGGAAGTATCCGACCAGGAAACACTCCCCGCTGCTCCTCTCAATGCAAAGATCGAACAGCCAGTCGGCCTGCGGGCCTCCGAAAGTCTTGACCCACTGGAATGCGCCCGCCGGATTGTACTTGCACAAAAAGACATCCGAGGCGCCCACGGACGTCATCTCTGTCACGCCCGCGCCCGGATCGAAATCGACCGTCCCGGAGAAATTTCCCGCCACGTAGGTGTTCCCGGGGTTGTCATAATCTACCGATTCCCCGCCTTCATAACCGGTCCCGCCCCATGTCAATACACTGTTGAAACTGCCGTCCGAGTTCAGCACCAGCAGGAATGCATCCTCGCTTCCGCCATTCGATGTCCTTTCGTCCGTCGAAGGACCCGGATCGAAGTCGACGGTGCCGGTGAACGAACCGGTGACCAGAACCTTGCCCGACGTGGTGGGCGTGACACTACGCGCGAAGTCCTCTCCGGTCGACCCCCACCCGTGACCCCACATGTAGGCCCCCGAAGAGTCGAGCACTGTGATGAAGAAATCGCTGCCGCCCTGCGAGGTGTAATCGACAATGCCGCTTCCCGGGTCCAGATCGATCGTCCCATCCGTCACTCCAACCACGTATGTCTCAAAGGACGCGCCCACTCCCAGGTCAAGACACTCCTCAGATGCAATCCCGCCAAACGATACGCCCCATCCGACCCGCTCCACCGTCACCTCCAGCGGCGTATCCAGCATGTCCTCCAACCCCCCCAAATCCCGCACACGATGCTGGACCTGGTACACTCCCTCGCCCGGGAACTGGTATACAGCTATCTTCTCGGTCGACTCGACCTGGAACCCGTCAACCTCGTCGTACGAGAAATCCCACTCCCAGGCGACGATGTCCGAAGCCCCGTCGGGGTCGGTCGACGCGTCATAGAACTGAACGTCAAGCCACGGCCGCGCGTTCGTCGAGGAAGCTGCCGCCCCGGCGACAGGGGGCGCATTCACGGGCTCGACAACGCTGACGGCCAGAATCTGGTATGCGGTGAGATCGAGCCAGGCGGGCGCGGTCGCGTTGTCGTTGTCCTCGACCGAGATCAGAACCTCGTACTCCCCGAGATCAGCAAGCTTGGCGTTCGAGATTGTCACCTCGTAGTTGGTGAAGCCGATCCCGTCGGATACCCATGTCGCGGGCAGCTCCCCGTCGAACAGCTCGGGACACTCAACAACCGGATCGCCGTGCGAATCCTTGCCCTGCCAGTCATATACATTCATCACAAGCTGAGTCTCGCCCCCTTCCGGTGTCATCCCCCCGTTGATGGGACTCGCGTAAACGTCGACCTTCCAAGGCTCAGAGCAGTTGGCCTCAGGCGGAAAGTCGGTCATCGGATCGGTAACGGGTTTCGTCGTCGGCGGTACCCAGTTGGCGTCCACGGCATAGTTGAAATAGAAACCGGTGTCCGGCATGTCGAGCTCGTACACCGCGGTAATCGCATCACCGGCATACATTGCATTACGCGTGTTCTCGGCTCCGGCCGAGATATGGCTCTTGTAGCCGTTGACCAGCGCATCCGGAATCAGGGGGCTGCCGTATTTCCCCTTCAGATATCCCTGGAGCCCCCCGGGCCCACTGCCCTGCGTCGTCGAGTTGTACAGCGTCGTGTACCCATCCGGATTGACAAGCTCCCCGTCTCCCTGCGCACGATCCGGCGTGGTCAGAGCCGATGCGGGATACGACCTGCTCCCCTTGAACATCGCGATCCCGCGAACATCGAACCCCGTCAGGTTCGCGACCGGGAACGGGTGCCTGATCTCCACCGTCCACTCTATCGTGCCGTCCGGCGTCGGGTTGATACCTTTTACCGCCACGCAGGTCGTGCACGGCCCCTGCTCCAGGAACTTCAGCACGTTCCAGTGCGTGTCCACCTCTCTCAACGGCACGATCTCGACTTTGCCTTCCTCCGGCTCAACATAAATCTGCAAATAGGCAAGGAGTTGATGCCCGGAGGGGCCTGCCTGTGACGGGCGCTCGGGCGTCATCTGCGGGGACGCCGGGTTCCCCGTGCCGGCGCCGCCTGCGCACGACATCACCGCCATCAATGCCAAAGCCAATACAGCCGTCAGAACAGCGAATTGCGATTTCATCTAGATCCTCCATGAAAGCCGGGGTAACAGGATTCGTTCGGCCCTTCACCGCCTGTAGTCCCCGCTGATCTTCCAAGAATCACGATATCTAGGCAGTAAGGATAAAGCTTTGCGTCAAGAGAAGCAAGCGAACCGAACGATCCGGTTGCTTCGTGTCGCCCCCATCAAAAGAGCCCCCGATCCACTCGGGGGCTGTAGCATGCGCATCCTGCGCATGTCCTTTTCAGTTAATCCAACAAAACAAGGCACGCACAGGATGTGCGTGCTACGAGGATCTCATGCGCAGGATGCGCATGCTACAAAGATGTCGGCAGCAATGCGCAGCGCGCTCATCTCAAAGCCGGGCGGGATCTACCACAAGCCGTCATCACCTGCCAGTTTGGAGAGAAAGAGGTCGTAGCTGCCCTGCGACGTGAAATCCGCCACACCGGGGCTTGGATCAAGATCAACGGTCGAGGTGAAGTGGCCTCCCACTCGGAGATAGCGGGCCACGTCGACGGCAATCCCCATGCCGGTATCCGCTCCGTCACCGCCCCACGTGCTCACCCACTTGAACGCGCCGCCGACCGATTCAAGCGTCGAGACAAATACATCACTTTCTCCGGCGGATGTCCTCTCCGTACTGTCAGGCCCTGGATCAAAGTCCACCGCCCCGAAGAACGAGCCGGTCACGTACATAATAGAGAATGCAGGCCCCTGGCTCTGAATGGCCACGTCCTCGCCCATGTCGCCGGCGTCCGTCGCGCCCCATGTTTTCGCCCACTGGTACTCCCCGGCGGAATTGAAGAAGCTCAGGAAGACGTCGGTGTACAGTCCCTGGGCGCTGTGATTATCAGTCCCGGACCCGGGATCGAAGTCGGCTGTGCCGGAGAAACCGCCAGTCACACAGATGTTGCCGGCTTGATCGACCCCTACCCCTTTCGCCTGATCTTTGCCCGTGCCTCCCCACGTCGCCGCAAACTGGAACGCACCGCTGCTGTCGAACTTGCACATGAACGCGTCCCAGTCCCCGTTTGACGTGTGCTCGTCGGTCCCGGCGCCCGGATCGAAGTCCACCGTCTCCTGGAAGAACCCGACGAGGAAGCACGCGCCGTTTTTGTCAACGACAAGATCGAGGGGCCAGTCATTCTGCGCACCCCCGAAGGCCTCGACCCACTGGAACACTCCGGCGGAGGAGAACTTGGAGAGGAAGACATCGGAGCCGCCCGCCGCCGTCTTCTCCGCCACTCCCGCGCCGGGATCGAAATCAACCGTCCCGTAGAAATAGCCGGCCACGTAGAAGTTATCGGTGTTGTCGGCGCCAACCGCCTCGCCGCCTTCCCAATTCGTCCCGCCCCATGACAAGACGCTGGAGAAGCCGCCGGACGAGTTGAGGACGAGCAGGAAAGCATCTTCCTTGGCGCCGTTGGATGTCCTGTTGGCAGTCGAAGGACTCGGGTCGAAGTCGACGGTGCCCGTGAACGAACCCGTCATCAGAACCTTGCCCGATGTGGTGCCCGTGACACAACGCGCGAAGTCCTCTCCGGTCGACCCCCACCCGTGACCCCACATGTAGGTCCCCGAAGAGTCGAGCGCTGTGATGAAGAAATCGCTGCCGCCCTGCGAAGCGTAACTGTCTGTGCCGCTTCCGGGATTCAAATCGATGGTCCCTTCGGTCAATCCCACCGCGTATGTCTCATTTGACGAGCCCACAGCCAGGCCAAGAAACTCTTCGTATCCGGTCCCGCCCCAAGCGACACCCCATCCGGTGCGGGCGACGGTCACCTCGAGCGGCGTATCCAGCATGTCCTCGGCACCCTTTGAGTCGCGGACCCGATGCTGGATCTGGAACACTCCCTCGTCCGGGAACTGGTATAAAGCATTCTTGTCGGTCGACTCGACGAGGAACCCGTCAACCTCGTCGTACGAGAAATCCCACTCCCAGGCGACTATGTCCGAAGCCCCGTCGGGGTCGGTCGACGTGTCGTAGAACTCAACGTCATGCCATGGCCGTGTCTCGATGGTGGAAACACTGGCCCCGGCGACGGGGGGCTCATTCACAGCCTCGACAACGCTGACGGACAGTATCTGGTACGCGGTGAGATCCAGCCATTCAGGCGCCGTCGCGTTATCGTTGTCCTCCACCGAGACTAAAACCTCGTACTCCCCGAGATCAGCAAGCTTGTCGTTGGAGATTGTCGCCTCGTAGTTGGCGAAGCCGTCCTCGTCGGATACCCACTCCCCCGCCACCGTGCTGTCGAACAACTCGGGACACTCCACGACCGGATCGCCGTGCGAGTCCTTCCCCTGCCAGTCATATACGCTGATCGCGAGCAGAGTCTCTCCGCCTTCAGGTGTCATGCCCCCGTCGATGGGATCGGCGACGACGTCAATCTTCCAGGGCTCAGAGCAGTTGGCCGAAAGCGGGAAGTCGGTCATCGGATCGGTGACGGGTTTCGTCGTCGGCGGCGCCCAGTTGGCGTCGACCGCATAATTGAAATAGAAACCGGTGTCCGGCATGTCGAGCTCGTACACCGCGGTGACCGCATCGCCCGCATACATCGCGTTACGGGTGTTCTCGGCTCCCGGCGATACGTGCCTCTTGTACCCGTTCACGAGCGCATCCGGAATCAGGGGGCTGCCGTATTTTCCCTTCAGGTATCCCTGGAGCCCCCCGGGTCCACTACCCTGCGTCGTCGAGTTGTACAGCGTCGTGTACCCGTCGGCATTGACAAGCTCCCCGTCTCCCTGCGCACGATCCGGCGTGGTCAGAGCCGATACCGGATACGACCTGCTCCCCTTGAACATCGCGATCCCGCGAACATCGAACCCGGTGAGATTCATTACCGGGAACGGATGCGAGATCTCGACCGTCCATTCCTTCGTGCCGTCCGGCGTCGTGTGGACACCTTTCACCGCCACGCAGGTCGTGCACGGCCCCTTCTCCAGGAACTTCAGCACGTTCCAGTGCATGTCAACCTCCCTCAGAGGCACGACCTCGACTGTGCCTTCCGCAGGGTCAACATAAACCTGCACAAAGGCAAGCAGTTGATGCCCGGAGGGGCCTGTCTGTGACAGGAGGTCGGGCGTCATCTGCGGCGACGCCGGATTCTCCGTGCCGCCTGCGCACGAGACCGCCGCCATCAATGCCAAGGCCAATACAGCCGTCAGAACAGCGAATTGTGATTTCATCTCGATCCTCCATGAAAGCCGGGGTAACAGGATTCGTGCGGCCTTTCACCGCCTGTAATCCCCTGCTGATCTTCCGAAAATCAGAATATCAAGGTAGTAAGGATAAAGCTTTATGTCAAGGGAAGCAAGCGCAATCCCCCTTCCTGCGCGCTTTTGTAGCTTGATCGAGTCCCCTCCGGCGGATGCATCACGCAACACTGGGTGCCGGGCACAGACTGAGCGTGACGAAGTCGCGCGCCTGCCCACCGAAGCTTCAGCGAAGGTGGGTGTCTGTGCCCGTCACCTGCATTTGCCTTTGACATCCTGCACGCGATAAAATGCCTACTCCAAGTCCATGCCCGACAGAGCGGTAAGTGGCTGATGGAAAGCCGACCATCCCCGTATGCCGCTCTTTCCGCCTCATTCTGCGGGGCGAGCCGTTCATTCACCGGAGGAGCACCCGAATGACGCGACTATTCGAATACCAGGGCAAGAAGCTGCTCGACAGCGCCGGGATAACAGTGCCGGAGGGGAGGGTTGTCTCGTCCGCGGAGGAAGCCGAGAGCTACGCGCGCGAGCTCGGCTGCGCCGCGGTGGTGAAAGCGCAGGTATGGGTGACCGATCGCAAGTCAAAGGGCCTGCTGAGATTCTGTAAGACACCTGAGGCGGTGAGGGAAGCCGCCGATGAGATGCTCGGTCAGGCGATCCGGGGCTTCGCCGTCGGGCAGGTTCTGGTTGAGGAGCTTCTGGATGTGGATCGAGAGCTCTGTGCCGCGATACTGGTGGACGACATCAACGCCCAGCCGGTGGTCATGTTCTCCAGTATGGGCGGCTCGGGAATAGAGGAGATTGCGCGCGAGCACCCCGAGGCCGTCGCGCGAAAGAGCATCGACATCAAGCTCGGCCTGAGGGATTTCGAGGCAAGGGAGCTGGTCAGGCGCACAACTCTCGACCGGGCTCTGTACAACGATGCCGCGGCCGTCCTCGTCAAGCTGTACAAGGCCGCCCGAATGGGCGAGACCCGCTCCATCGAGATAAATCCGCTCGTGGTTACGAAAGAAGGCGAATGGATCGCCGCGGACTGCAGCGCGACGGTTGATGATTACGCCGCCTTCAGACATCCCGAGCTCGGCATCGAGGTCGCGCGCGAGCTCGACCATCCCCCGACCGCACTCGAACGCATCGCGTACTCCGTCGAGGAAGCCGACCACAGAGGAACCTTCTACTTCTTCCAGATCATACAGGACATCCCGGCCGACGGCAGAACCACCCAGGGGGAGGACATCATCGGGTTCCACGGCTCCGGCGCAGGCGGCAGCATGATCAGCATGGACCCCCTCAGCCGTCTCAATTTCGCACCCGCCAACTACTGCGACACTTCCGCCAATCCCCCAGCCGGCAAGTTCTACCGTGCCGCCAGGATCATCCTCGCCCAGCCGAATCTCAGGGGATACTTCGCCGGCGGATCGGGCGTCACAAGCCAGGAGCAATATTACCAGGCGCGCGGACTTGTCAAAGCCTTCCGCGAGGTCGGCCTTTCCGTCCCGGCGGTGATCCGTCTCGGCGGAAATCGCGAGGAGCTCGCCATCGAGATTCTCTCGAAGTTCCTTGAGGACATCGGCGTGCCTATCGAGGCGTACGGGAAGGACGACTCGCCGGGCTCGTGCGCCGAGCGGCTTCGCGCGCTGATCGACGGCGGCCCGTACCAGCCCAAAGGCCCCGACCCGATATCGAATCCCAATCCGCCCCGGGAGCCCTACTCGTTCGAGACTTTCACCGGCAGGGTGACATTCGACCATTCCAGGTGTGGCGAGTGCGAGAAGAAGCCGTGCGTGCTCGCCTGCCATCCAAACATTCTCGAGATCAAAAGCGGCAAGCCGATTCTCAACATCAACGAGGAAGAAGCCAAGAGAGGCAGGTGCACGGAGTGCCTGGCCTGCGAGATCGCTTGCTGGAGCGAGTCTTTCCAGGCGATCACCATCGAATTGCCCATACACGGGCTGGATGAGTACCTGATCGAGACCGAGAAAACTCTGGCCAGGGAGGTGTCCTGATGTAACCCGGGAACCCTTGCCGCAATGACCCGCCACTTTGCGGGCGGCTTGACGGGTTCCCGGGCTACCTCCGGGGCTGATTATGTCGATCCTTGTAAATACTAACTCAAGGGTATGTGTGCAGGGCATCACCGGTCGCGAGGGCATGACCCGCACGCGTCTGATGACGGATTACGGCACCAAGGTGGTCGCCGGCGTGACGCCGGGAAAGGGCGGGCAGAAAGTCTTCGACGTTCCGGTGTACGACACCATGTTCGAGGCCATGGACGCCGTAAGACAGAGCGGAGGAATAGACATTTCGGTCCTGTTCATACCCGCGCCGCTCGTCAGGTCCGCGGCTGTAGAGGCTATTGAAGCAGGTGTGAAACTCCTCGTCATCGTTCCAGACCGCGTGCCCATCTGGGACGTGATGGAGATCTCCGACGCCGCGAAGGACCACAACGCCTCCTTCCTCGGACCCGCCGCGGCGGGCTGCCTCACCGTAGACCAGGCTGTTCTCGGGATGATGGGCGCCATCGCCCGAAGCTCGAAGGATTTCTTCAAGCCCGGCAAGGTCGGCGTGACCAGCCGGTCCGGCGGGATCGCCTCGGCGATCGCCCATTATCTCTCGAAGGCCGGGATCGGGCTTTCGACGATCTGCGATATCGGAGGCGACGCGATCATCGGCCTTCCCCAGCCGGAAGTGGTCCGTATGTTCCAGGACGATCCCGAGACCGAAGTGATCGTGATGTTCGGCGAGATCGGCACGAGCCAGGAGGAGCGGGTCGCCGACCTGATGATGAAGAAAGAGATCACCAAGCCGATCGTGGCCTACATCGCCGGAAGCGGCGCGAGGGAAGGCACGCGGTTCTCCCATTCCGGCGCGATCGTCGAGGGCAAGAAGGGCGCCCGCGAGGGCAAGATTCAGGCCCTCAAGGCCGCCGGAGCGCATGTCGTGGACGACTTCAACGACATCCCCAAAGTAACCAGGGAAGTCCTGAAGAAGCCCGGCAAGAACTGACCCGGCCCTCATCCCCCCCCCATACCATGCGCATCCCTTGTAGCATGCGCATCCCATGTAGTATGCGCATCCTGCGCATGACATCTTCGTACCACGCACATCCTGTGCGTGCCCCAAGTTGCACCCACGTCCCCTCCATGCTTAACTGCATCTCACCAACATCCCGAACCCGGAGACCACCATGTCCGATCTTCACTGGGATACGAAAATAACTCAGGTCACGCCGACCCGAATCGCCGTACGCGGCTACAGCATCGACGACCTCATGGGAAAAGCCTCGTTCGCCCAGGCCGTCTGGCTCGTCCTCATGGGCGAGATTCCGGACGACAGACTGACCAGGCTTCTCGAGGCGATTCTCGTCGCGACAATCGATCATGGCCCCGCTCCCCCGAGCTGCCTCGCGACCCGCACCGTCGCCTCCACCGGCGCGAGCCTCTCGGCAAGCGTCGCCGCAGGCGTCATGTGCGTCAACCATCATCATGGCGGCGCGATCGAGGGCTGCTTCTGGGCGCTCCACGAGGCCCTCAAGCTGATGAGAGAGCGCGGCCTCTCGTTTGATGAGGCCGCGGAGAGCCTGCTGGCGGAATACGCGGAATACAAAGAGAAGGGCAAACGATTCCCCGGCTTCGGACATCAGTTGCTTGAATCCGACCCGCGCACGGTCCGACTTCTCGAGCTCTGCGAGGAGCTGGGGTTCGCGGGCGACTTCCTCCGGATGCTGAAAGCCGTCGATGCCGCGTTCGAGAAGTCCGGACAGAAGATGACGCTGAACATAGTGGGCGCGCTGGGAGCCGTCCTGGGCGACCTCGGCGTCCCGCCCGACCTCATGAACGGCTTCTTCATGATCTCGCGGGTGCCCGGTCTCGTCGCGCACGCGTTCGAGGAGATGACCGACCAGCGCCCCATGCGCAAAATCCACCCGACGGATTACGGGTATTCTGGACCGAGGGATCGGCATTTGGGCGGCTAGAAAGAAACCTGCTTTCAGGCAGCAGGTCAAGCTCAATCACTCCGGATCGGCAAGTCCGACGTTTCTCAAGCCTTCTTCTCCGTCACCCGCTTCTTCTTGCGGTCTTTCTTCCTTCGTTCAGTGCCCGAAATCCTGAGAAGCAGCACCTCACCAAGCATCCTTCTCAATTGCACCATGATCTCCGATTCCGGATCACTCTCATTTGCGAGAAGAACCGGCAACGGCACCTGAAAGAAATCAGCCGCCTTTCTGAGGACCGCAAGACTGGGGTCCTTGTGCCCGTTCTCAATCTGCGAGAGATTGGCCCTTGAGATATCAAGGACGCGAGCCAGCTCAGCTTGAGATAGATCATCGGCTGTCCGTAGAAGGCGTATCAATCTTCCGATTTTCATGCTGTGTTCCAGACTTGTTCCAGATCGGCCGTCGCCAATCGCTCAACGTGATCCCCCTCTTGCTAAGCATTCTGAACAACTTGTATTACGTATTATACCGATTGTCAAGAAACCAAGACAATCCGGTGGAATCCGCAACTGATTCTCACGGGCCCGGACGGGATCGGGAATCGGGCACAGACACGCGCGACTTCGTCGCGCTGAGTCTGTGCCCGGCACCCGGTGGTGCCTTAAGAAACAAATCGTGGATGCACCCAGACAATCAGCCGCGGTGGGGGCGCTACAGGCGGTCCGCAGCCTCGTCCCAGAAGCCGTCCAGACCCTCGCCGCTGATCGCCGACAGACGCACCCCGTTCATCACCGGCGCCCCCCCGATGGATATCGCCTCCTGCTGTTCCTCGCGATGCGAGTACAGATCGGCTTTTGAGAAGACCAGGATCCGTCGGATCTCCCCGGCCCCGATCTCGTCGAGCGTGCGCTCCACGACCTCGAGCTTCCGCTCCCAGTCCGGCTCGCTGCCGTCGACAATGATCGCGAGAAGATCGGCGAACAGAACCTCCTCCAACGTGCCGCGGAACGCCGCCACAAGCTCGGTGGGGAGCCGGTCGATGAAGCCGACCGTGTCGGTCAGGAGCACCTCGCGCTCAAGCGGCGGGCAGAACGCTTTCCGGGTCAGCGGATCGAGCGTCGCGAACAGGCGATCATCCGTATATGCCTTCGGTCTCCCGCCGCCGGCAAGCGCGTTCAGGAGCGTACTTTTTCCGGCGTTCGTGTAGCCGACAAGCGCGATCACCGGCACGCCGGCCTGCTGTCTCTTTTTCCTCTGGATCTGGCGACGTTTCCCGATCTGCTCGATCCTGCTCTTGAGATGCGCGATTCGTTTGCTGATTACCCGCCGGTCGGTCTCGAGCTTCGTCTCGCCGGGACCGCGCGTGCCGATCCCGCCCCCGAGCGCGCTCAATTCCTTGCCGCCTCTGCCCCTCAGTCGCGGGAGCAGGTATGTAAGCTGCGCGAGCTCGACCTGGAGCATGCCCTCCGCCGTATTGGCCCGACGGGCGAATATCTGGAGTATGACCTCCGTGCGGTCGAGCACCTCGCAGCCGACCTCATCCTCGACATTCGCCCGCTGCGACCCGGACAGCGTATGGTCCACGCACAGGAGAGTCGCTCCGATGCGCTGCACCTCGGTTTTGGCGAGCCCCAGAAGATGGGTTGAAATCAAGGTGCCGCTCTCGCGATTCATGTTGCGCTGGAAGACCTCCCCCACCACCTCCGCGCCCATGCTCATCACCAGCAGGCGCAACTCCCGCAGATCGTCGGCAAGATGCACGCGCTGATCGCGAACGCCTCTTATCGTGAAGCCGACAAGCACCGCCGTCGGCACTGCCTGCTCGGTTTCGTACGTCATGATTCGTCCTTTCGTAGCTCTAAAGGGGGAACACTCAGCCGGGATCACCGGTCTGTCGAGCCCGGGCTGAGTCCCTGAGGGACAAACATATGTCGTTCCCAGGCTCCGTGCACCCGGGAACGTCTCCTATATCCTTCTGCGCATGACTGAATCAGCTTCCCTAAGGCGACCCGGCTCGCAGCCCGCTCATTGAGGTCAAGGCCGGATCGCACCGCAATATCGCAAACCATCCTAGCATGTACTTGCGTTCGCTGCAATGCGGCCGCGCACCTCTTTCAATGGACCCGCGCATCTGCTATACTGCCCCGACGGTCTTGTGAAAAATTGCGCAAATCCCCATCCTCGGCCGATTTGCGCACCCAGGAGTCCCGCATGGAAACGTCCCAATCCAAGCTCATGAACAGATGGCTCGTCGTTGTCGGTGCTGTCCTCATCCAACTCTGCCTCGGAGCGATCTACGCCTGGTCGGCCTACACAAAGGAACTGACCGATCCTGAGGGCATATACAAGCTCACTGCAACGCAGTCCCAGTGGATCTTCTCGGTCGGCCTCGCGACATTCGCCCTCGTCATGGTCTTCGCTGGCAACTGGCAGAAGAAAGCAGGCCCGAAGCTCGTGGCGGTGACCGGCGGCATCGTGCTCGGCGCGGGATACATACTTGCCGGTTTTCTCGGCTCATCCTTCTGGACGCAACTGATCCTGATTGGCCTGATCGGCGGTGCGGGGATCGGGCTCGCGTACGTCTGCCCCATCGCGGTGGGCGTGAAATGGTTCCCCGACAAGAAGGGCCTCATCACCGGGCTTGCTGTCGCGGGATTCGGCTTCGGGGCTACGATCTGGGTGAAAGTGGCCAATGGATTCTTCGGATGGCCCGGCCTCATCAAGAGCATGCACTTTCTCAATGACTCCGGCGTTCAGTCCACATGGCTGATTTTCGGCATCGCCTACCTCATCGCAGTCCTCATCGGCTCCATCTGGATGGTCAACCCGCCCGACGGCTACCGGCCCGCGGGCTGGACTCCCCCGACCGACACAAAGGCCGCGCCGTCCGGAGCAGTCGAGTTCGGCCAGTTCGACATGCTCCGTACGTCCCAGTTCTACATGATCTGGTTCTGCTTCATCGCCGGCGCGATGGCCGGGCTCATGGTGGTCGGAGTCATCAAGCTTTTCGGCATGGACTCGCTCCAGACCGGCGGCGCAAGTATTGAAGCCGCGGGAGCGATCACCGCCACCGCGATGGGTGTGTTCTACGCGCTCGCCAACGGCATCGGCCGCATCGTCTGGGGCATGGTCTCCGACAGGATCGGCCGCAAGACGGCCATATTCCTCATGTGTCTGCTCCAGGGAATCGCAATGCTGACCTTCTGGTTTGTCGGTAAATCGGTGGCGATGTTCTATCTCTGGTCGACCGTCATCGGCTTCAATTTCGGCGGCAACTTCGCCCTCTATCCCGCCGCCACAGCCGACTACTTCGGCAACAAGAATGTCGGAGTGAACTACGGCTGGATGTTCACCGCGTATGGCGTCGGCGGCATTGTCGGCCCGGTGATCGCAGGCATGTTCAAGGATCAAGTCCCCGGCGACGCGGCGATTGCCGTCAAGTACGCGGCATGGATGGCGCCGTTTCTGATCGCGGGAATCGTGTGCCTGATCGCCGCGGTCGTCATTTTGTTGACACAGAAACCGAAGGCGGGGAAGTCACAGGCGGGTTGACAGACGATATTAGTATAAGAGACTCTAATAAAAAGATGATCCGGACTGAGCCGATGCAAGTCCGGGTGGCCGTCACAAGCGGAGCGAAGCGTAGCTTGTGGCGGTTTCATTGAGCAGCGACGACAAGCTACGTAAACTCCGCTTGTCGTCGGCACCCGCTCTTTCTGTTAGAAGCTCTAAGTTATATATGGGCAAGTTCCAGTTTCCCTGGACGCGACACGGGCAACCGGCGGTCGGGGGATTCACTGGACAAACCAACCCCCAGCAACCGCACCCCCGGGGTGGAAAAAGGAGATATCTGGATGAAAAGACTCTTGATGATCAGCCTGATGGCTCTGTTTGTCCTCGGTCTGCCCCTGACGGCATTCGCGAGCCGACGCGACTACATCGAGGAGAGGCTCGATGAGTGGCTCGAGTACGCGGACGACGAGGGCTACGAAGTTATCGACTGGGACATCGACGAGCTGGACGAAGACTCAGTCATCACTTACACAATCGAGCTCGAGCGCGGCAGCTATGTCGTCCTCGCCGAGGGCGGACGCAACATTACCGACCTCGACCTCAGGGCATGGACTGAGGACGACTACGATGACGACGAGGATCCGTTTGTCGAGGACACCCTCGACGACAATATCCCTGTCCTCGAGTTCGATGTCCGCAGCTCCGAAACCATCCTCATCGAAGTTTCCGTCTACGAGTTCGAGCGCGGTGAGGATGAGGGCTACTACTGCATCCTTATCATGGAAGAAGACTGAAGAAGAGACTCCGAGAGAGAGATCTGATGCGATGCCCGGCTAGCTCCGGGCTTTTCCGTTTCTCGCCTGCTCCCCGGCAGCCGTGGCCGGGCGATCCCCGCGCGCATGTTTCCCCACCCCATTCTCAAGATGGGCGAATCCATGACAAGGAGACTGCCATGCGAACAGTATCGTTTCTCTGCATGCTCATGGGGCTTTCATTCCTGATCGGCGGCCCGGTATGGGCCAACGAGCGAAGAGACTACGCCGAAGACAGGATGGACGAATGGATCGACTATGCCGAGAGCCAGGGATATGAGGTCATCGAGGCTTTCGTAGACAACATCGGCTCCGAGAGGACTCTGAGCTTCGATCTGGAGCCGGGTGAATACGAGGCGTACGCGGAGGGCGACGAGCGGATCGACGATCTCGATATGGTAGTCCGCGGCGAGCGCGGTCGCGAGCTCGCGAGCGACTTCATGGCGGACAGTTTCCCCATTGTCTCGTTCCGTCTTGACGACTGGCAGGAAGTGGAGTTTGAGCTTACGGTCTTTGAATTCAGCACGAACGCCCGAGACGGATACTTCTGCTTCGTGCTCGCACGGGAAGCGGGCTGGCGCGACTCGCGCTATGGCGATGGGGATTATGACGATCGCGGACGGCATCAGGGCCGCGATCGCGGGCAGGGTCGATGGCGTGACGGAGATCGCGACCGCCAGGATGAGTGGAACGATAACTATTGGGACGACCGCGATGAATGGGACGATGACTGGGATAATGAGTATTGGGACAATTGGGACGAGTGGCACGGCGACTGGGTCGACTGGTGGCATGACTGGGATCTCGAATGGCGCCGCGACCGCGACGGATACGGCTCGCGAAACCAGGACAGAAGAATGGTGGAGAACAGGCTGGATCATCTGTATGAATTCGCGGACTCCCGCCGTCTCTACCCGATAATGGACGACATCGGCGAGATCACCGATGTGAGGACGTACGATCTGACTCTGCCGCGAGGCTACTACGTCGTCTTCGCAGCCGGAGGACCCTGGATTCACGACCTCGACCTCCGCATAGGAATGCGCGACGGCTGGAGCATTGCTGAAGACATCGATACCGACGACACCCCGGCCGTGTGGTTCTACCTCCCCCGCAGAACCGGCATCGAGATCGAAGTCGAGGTCTGGAGCTTCAACGATTCCCACTTCGATGACTATTACTGCCTGCTCGTCTGCGAGGATTGACCGAACTACACACCTCGCAACCCCCCAGCCCGCCAACCTCAGGGCGGCGGATCGACCTCGGGGCGGCGGCTGCAAGCCGGCGGTAGGGAGGACGTCCCCGTCCTCCAGTGCCGAGAGCGCAGGATGCGCTCGATACGGCCGACTGGCAGTCGCCCCTCCCATCGCCGCAGCGCAGGACGCAAAAGAGCGCACCGGCATTGCTGCCGGTGCGTTTGACTTGTATGGAATCCCGCTTCGGCTCCGGGTAGAGCTGTCGATGTCTATCCACCGGGAGGGGGAGGTGGCGGAGGCGGCGAAGGCGGCACCGGTGGCTGCTCAGGAGGAACGGGCGGCGGTGTTGGAGGCGGCACGGGCGGCGCCGGAGGCGCTGGAGGCTGCGGAGGAAGTGGAGGCTGCGGAGGCGGCGGCACCGGAGGAACCGGAGGCACGGGAGGAACCGGCGGCACCGGAGGAGGTGGCGGCGGAGGAGGTGGCGGCGGCACGGGCGGCGTCGGAATCACAGGCGGTGGAGACGGTGGCGGAGGAGCCGCGCCCGAGACCACCTGGATGGTGACGAAATCGTACAGGTCATCCGAGGTTGAGGCGCTGTCCGCGACTATCAGGCACACATAGCTGCCGGGAGCGGCGCCCGCGGAGTTGACGACTATGCCGGTCCACGTGTTTATGCCGTTGAACAGGAGGGGTGTGATCCCGCCCGTGATCGGGGTCGTATCGACGTACACCTGGCTGATGTCGTTCTGATGATCGAACGCATCGACCGTTATCTTCGCCCCTACAGTCGTCGTGATCGGGTTGCTGACCGCCTGGTTCGAAATCTCGTACACATCGTCGCAATTGCCGGGATACGAGCACTCGATGAGCAGGGTGGCAACCGGCGACGCCACCGTGACGGGACCGGGGGGAAGCTGCACCTGGTACCGCTCGGTATACGTGGCGCCGGCCAGGAACTGGCGATTCGGCGCGCTCTTGGCGAACGCGCGGAATGGATTGACCACACTAGGCGCGTACGGACTGAAGAGCTTCGTGTAGTCATCGGGATTCAGCACCGCGTAGCCCGAGCCCGGCGGCGCGAGGAAGATCCCCCTCAGATCGTATGCGGTCGCCAGCGCAGGATTGGTGATGGTGACGTCGAACACCAGCTGCTGGGTCACCGGGTTGTACGAGACCATGGTGATGACGGTGTTGGGCCTGAGTGGGACCGTCATATCGAAGTGTTGATCGAGGCCTCGTGATTCGGCGACCTCCAGCAGTTCGGTCTCCGGATCGAATGTCAGGTCATAGATCCCGAGAATGGACTGGCCATAGGTCTCTGCGTCGACGTTCGCCTGGGCGACATAATCGGCGGACGGCATCGCGGGGTTCATCCCCGAGCTTCCGCACCCGATCGAGCCGAACATTGAAACCGCAGCCAGCAGGGCAAGCATTGAGAGTAATATTCGTTTCATGACGTTATCTCCTTCCAGTCGGTGTGATTGACGCTGATCACAACTCACGATGCGTGCCGTTCCGTCGAATAAGGTCCGAAAATCACTTCCACCCCAATCCCTGATCTGATGCGGCCTGCGGAAGGCCGGTTGACTTCGCCCCCGCCCTTCGACATCTCCGAACTCCAGATCATCTCAGAATGAGAGCGAAATTGGGCTTTCCGCGAAGTGTCCAAAGTCGCTGACATTCAGCCAAGTACAAAAGGCACCGGCCCGCCGCGGCGGGCCGGTGCCGTTGAATACTCAGGGATGCTGGAGGATCAGATGTACTCGAAGACCGTCGCCAGGACGTTGCCCGCGGCGTCGGTTCGGGTCACGTGGATCTCCCAGTCGCCGTCGTCGGTGTCAAGGTAGTGGACATCGCTGTCAGGCATTGCCGGCTTCGCCGCATCGCCGATCGACTCCAGGAACGCACCGGTCAGGGCGTTGTAGAGAAGGACCTCTCCGCCGGACGACGCCGATGAAGCGCCGAACAGGCTGACCAGCACGCACACCGTGGGATAGTTGGGGTTCAGATCGTAATGGCTGTTGACCGGCAGAATCTCGATATCATGCCCGATGATGGGAATCTCGAGCTCGTGAAGGTAATCGATGTCGATGGTCATGAAGTGAGAGACGGTGTCGTCTCCCATGCCCGGGGCCGTGTCGGTGATCTGGAAGACCTCAACCTGGTAGGTTCCGAGCGAGTCCTCGAGAACGTACAGGCGGGTGTAGGCGATCTTCTCGTACTCATCCACGTACTCGATCACGTCGATACCGCAGATGCTGCCCGGATCCACCATGCCCGTGCCCATTCCGGCCCAGGGATCGAGGTTCGCGACGTACCGCACCTTGTCGTGCGTGTACTTGTCAGGCATCGTACCGATGAAGACAAGGTCACGAGGAGTGTAGGTGGCGCCGGTGGTGAAGAGCGCGTACTGCCCGAGGGTGAAGTCATCGCAGACGTCCGCGGGGTACGGCATCGCGTCCATCTTGGTGTAGTCGAGCCAGTAGCGACCATCGGCCGGCATCGGACCCGTCTGCAGCATCGGAGTCCTGTCGAAAACACTCCAGACCTGCGCATTGTAGGTGTGCGAGCCCGCGCTCGGGAAGGGCAGGGTCCAGTTCTCGTTGGTGAAGCTGAACGCGCCGTCATCGGCGGCATCCAGCCGAACCACCGGATAAGGCTGGTAATTCGCGTTCGCCGGATCGTAGTCATAGAGGGAGATGTAGTTGGAGTAACCGGCGTAGTATGCGCCGTACTTCACGATCAGATCGCAGGTCTTGAACTCGGTCTGGGCCATCACAATCTCGCTGTCGCGCGGTCCGCCGGGATCGGCGATAACGCCCAGATCAAGGTTGCAGCCGCCGTTGATGGTATAGTCGGTTCCGACCCATCCGCTCGTCACCGGCGTCCCCGGGACCACTTCGATCTCGATGAAATCGTAGGTGTCCCACGCGCTCGCGAGGCTGTGGGCGGTGATCATGCACATGTACTTGGCGGCAGGGGCGCCGGCCGAGTTGAAAAGGCTACCGGACCAGGTCGTCCCGCCCATGTTGGCGAGCCATGTGAGGCCGCCGGTGATGGGGGTCGTGTCAACATAGACCTGGCCGATATCGTCCTGGTGATCGTACGCATCGAGGGTGATCGTGCCGGAGACGGTGGTGCTGATTGGGCCGCTCAGCGTCTGGTTGGAGATCTCGTAGACATCCTCGCAGTTGCCGGGCCACGAGCACTCGCAAAGCAGCCTTGCCGGCAGAACGACTACCGGAGGATACTGCACCGTGAAATGCTCGGTGTGCGATGATCCGCCGGCGAAAATGCGGTTGGGCGCGCTCTTCGCGTACGCCCGGAAGGGATTCACCACATCCGGCGCGAACGGACTGAAGAGCTTGGTGTAATCGTCCGGGTTCTTCAGCTCGAAGCCGGACGCCGGATCGGCCAGCATCAGGACCCGCAGGTCAAAGATGTCGTAGATGGTTGTGTTGGAGATGGTCAGGTCGAAGTTGAGGATTCGGGTGGCCGGATCCCAACTGACACCGGAAACGCTCGCGTGATGGGCGGCCCAGGTGGTGATGTCGTAGTGCGTATCTGCATTGCGCGACTCCACCAACTCGAGAGCCATCGTCTCGGGATCGAAGACAAGGTCATAGACCCCGATGATCATGTTGCCGTCGGTTCCAGCACCGCAATCGGCCAGCTCGAGGCCGTTGGGTGACGGAGTCGCCGGGTTGGACGCGTTGTTGCCGCATCCGAGATTCCCCAGCGCAAAGATTATAAGGGCGATGATGAGTAGAACGGAAAGTGTTGATCTCATGGTCGTTCCTCCTTCAGGATTTGGGGTGAAATCACTCGACCTGTTTTGCAGCTTGCGTGCCAACCGACCCGATTTTCCCCGTCCCCGCCCACCCCCTCCGCAAAGCGTCATATAATGCGGCCTACAGAAGGTCTCCCGAACCATCGCCCCTCATCCCGAATCGCCCAAACCCGAGATCCTCTCAAACT
>Ga0315296_10000546_pt1 | contig 34386 bp, 24 predicted proteins | sample YL17G14_18_MG_FD_203921 | JGI IMG/M metagenome (GOLD analysis project Ga0315296, IMG submission 203921) | Sediment microbial communities from Yellowstone Lake, YNP, Wyoming, USA - YL17G14_18 | ecosystem: Environmental > Aquatic > Freshwater > Lake > Sediment | place: USA: Wyoming | collected... | reverse complement strand
CAGGCAGGGCAGAACCAAGCTGCCCATGAGCAGGGCTGCGAGTACCCGTTGTCGGGGCTGCGACTCTTTCATGGCCTCCGCCATAACTCTGGGAGCAAATCCCCGCCTACTCCAACAGGCAGGGCACAACGCCCCCTAGCGTAACTCAAAACTCGCCGATCGTGAAACGCTTTGTGTCTTAATGTTGTCGGTCACCTTGATCTGCACCGAGTATTTGCCTGGCTGCAGCGCCTTCAGCGGCATGGTTTTCTGCAAGGTAACCTGCTGAGAGGCGTTCGCCAGCTTGGCCGCCTGTTCTGTCTGGCTCAAGACCGGCTTCCCGTCCTTGATGATCTCGTACTGAATATCTGCGGACGGCCGATGCGTCTGGGGGTCGACGGCCAAGTTGTAAACCTGCATATAGATGCCCAGGTTCTGGTCGCGTGTAAACTGCTGATTGACGCTGGGCCGGACCTTGGTGCCCCCGATGACGAACGGCCCCGACCCCACTTGGGCGGTGGGCAGGGGTTGAATGAGATCGGCCAGAATCAGCGAACTGCTGGCCAGTTGCTCCTCGACGAAGCGGGGCACCTGGATTCCCAACTCGAGGGAGCCCATGTGACCACTGAGGTCGTCCTTGAGCACCACGGTGAGCTTGTAACGGCCGGGGCGGAGCGGCACCACTTTCTGGTAGACCGACTTGCGGTCCACGTAGCGCTGGAAGTCATTCTCCGGCACGTCCAGGACGACAGCATCCTCAAACGTGCTGACTATCCTGCCCCCCAGGCTGGTGATCTGCCCGAAGATATCCAGGACGGCGTGCATCACCCCTTCTTTGTTCTCGAACTGCAGATCGCGGTTGGCAGCCTGGATGGTGACGGGAGTCAAGACGCTTTCCTCCGTCACGCGCATGAAGTCCGTCCGCACATCAAAGGGGAGAAGCTGCGCTGTGAGGCGGGAGGTCACCACCGCTCTCAAATCCTTGAACTTGACGGAAGGGGGTTTGAAGATCTTGGCATAAAGGTCCAAGCGGGAAAACTCGTTCATGCTCGCCGACTCCCCGCCCAGGGGTGTCCCGATGGTCATGCCGTCGGTGCGCGTGAAGCGGTCGCGCTTCGACGCCATCCCCATAGCCTCCATCTCCGTCAGACCGGCGTTGGGGACGTGCAGCAGCGCGTCCTTTTCACCTGGATCCATAGTCAGGTGGAACTCGCCGGTCATCGTGGGGTCGACAAATTCCAGGATTATGTTGCTCCCGATGCCCTCGATGTAGCGATACCGCCACTGCTCGAAGGGGTAGGTAGAGGTCTGACCGCCCCCTTCCTCGGGGGGGCGGAGGTAGGAGCCGCCCATCGAATGATCTTCAATTTCGTCCGCCGGCCCATACATGATGTAAATGCGCCCGCGGTCCGCCTTCCAGCCCGGGATGCCCGAGGCGTAATGCTCGTTGGCGTAGGCGATCCGGCGATAGTATTCCTCTTTGAATTCGTTTTCGGGGCTGCCCGGGTTCGGGTTCCGCCGTTCCCAGAACTGCTCGATGAATTGCTCGCGCTCGTCGTCAGTGCTCAGTTTCTTGAAGGCCGCGCGTTCCTCATCGGCGATGATGTAAGGAACCTCGTCCGAAAGCCACTTCTTATAGGGGCTCTCCATTTCCTTCTGGATGGCCTTCTGCCGGCGCCGCTCTTGCTTGCTGACCTTTTCCTTGGGGGGCGAGGCGTGGAGAGAGGTCGCGATCAAGCTCCCGAGCACCGCAGCAACCGCCAACAAAGCCATCGCGCGGTAGCGTTGACCCCATTCATACATAGACTGATCCCCGCGCCAGTCATCCTGACCTGGCATCTCCTGCTGAGGATACCAAATTCTAGGTTTCGAGGTGTGAGAAGTCAAGTGTCTTCGTCCCAAGATGGAGCTCCACACTCCAACCCGCAACCCGCTAATGGGATGCGCGGGGGCGGCAAAGGGTGGCCTTGCCCCGGGCAGGCAAGGCTGTCCGTTCGGCCAGCGGGCGCGTCGAATCGAAGGGGCACACTCCCCCTCGAGCCAGACGCAGACTGCTAGCGCGGCGGCCCAGCCGGAAGCTCCACTGTTCCGGTGGATCAAGAGGGTGACCAGCCGCACTGTCGCCCGCTGCGCTGAGGTCTCGAATCCAGTTTCGCATCGCGCCTGGAAAGGGTAAAATAAGAAGTTTAGGGAAAGCCGCGAATTCGAGCTGTGGCAACCCTTGCGCGATCTCTCGCGGCTGGCTCTGCAATTAGGGGAACAGGACTGGTAGCGATGTCCAAAGCTCTATTGGCAGGCTCCCCCGGGCCGGGCGCGGCCAGAAACTTTTTGGAGCTAGGAAACGTATAACTTACAGGTAGAACCTTGTTAAGGCGCGGCGGAACGCCCGCAGGCGGTTCCAACGGCTGTGGTGTGAGGGCGTGACGGAGCCGTCGTCGCGAAATGCCTGGCCCCAGCCGGAACCCGTGACTGGGAGCGAAGAGGAGCAAAGCGTAATGGGTCAGACTACCGAGTTGGGACTGGGGAAGATCGAAGCAGAGATGGAGGAAGTTGAGGCCCGGAAGGCGCCCCCTGCCCGGAAGCGGACCGGCATGAAACGCTGGAAGAAAGCACTGCTTTTAAGCGTGGGTGCGGTCGTGCTCATCAGCTTGGTTCTGGGCGGCATCGCCTGGAGCAAGCGTGGCGTGGTGACGGTGCAGACCGGCAAAGTGGCGAAGCAGGAGCTGTCATCCATCGTGAGTGCGTCGGGCCAGATCCGACCCCCGAGCGCCAAGTTTGCCAACGTGAACGCCCAGACATTTGGGAGGATCACGGAAATCCATATCAAGGAAGGCGATGCGGTAAAGACGGGCCAGCTCCTGCTCAAGACTGAGTCCGTCCAGCAGGAGGCAGATGTCGATGCTCAACAGGCCGCGTTAAAAACCCAACTGGCTGACGTGTCGGCGGCGGAGGCGGGTGTCCAGTCGTCATCGGCTAGCCTGAAGACCGTGCAGGCCGAGTTGCAGACGGCGCAAGCGAATTTCAGCCGCGCCAGGGAAGACTGGGCGCGCGCGCAGGAGTTGCTTAAGGACCACCTGATTGCTCAGCAGCTCTATGATCAGCGCCGCAGCGAGTTCGAGGTGGCACAGGCCAACGTCCAGGCGGCCGAAGCGCGCGTGGCGCAAGCCAAGGCGCAGTACCAGCAGATCACTTACAACCGCGACATGTCACGGGCCCGCGTCGCGCAGATGCGTGCCGCGCTGGTGCGGGCCACCGACGCTCGTTCCAAGACCATTTACACCTCACCCCTGGACGGCATCGTGACGGCGCTGCCCGTGCACGCAGGGGAGAACGTCGTGCCCGGAATCCAGAATTCGCCCGGCAGCCTGCTCTATCAAGTCTCCGACCTCTCCACCATCACGGCGGAAGTAAAGGTGGATGAGACCGACATCGTCAACGTGAAGCTCGGCCAGCCCGCGGAAGTGACCATTGATGCCGTCCGCAACAAGACTTTCAAGGGACACGTAACGGAGATCGGACAGAGCGCCGTCGGGCGCACTTCCGGTCTAACCAGCGGGCAGGGCTCCACCGCCACGGAAGAGGCCAAAGACTTCAAGGTGGTCGTCACGCTCGACGACCCCCCGCCGGGTTTGCGCCCGGGCCTTTCCACCACTGCCAAGGTCACCACCGCCACGCGTCAGGATGCGGTGAGCATCCCAATTCAGGCTCTGGCGGTCCGTATGCGGCGGGACCTGGAGGAGAGTGAAAAAGAGGGCAAGGGGAAGGGGAAAGAATCCCAGGGAAAAGTCCAGGCTGCCGCAACGCAATCCACCCCCGCCAGCAGCTCCAGCAAGGAGAAGGACAAAGGCAAGGAAGAAATCCAGGGGGTCTTCGTTTTGAAGAACGGCCGCGCGGTCTTCACCCCGGTGGAGACTGGCATTATGGGTACCACCGATATGGAAGTGCTCAGTGGCGTCAAGCCCGGGGACGAAATTGTAACGGGGAGCTTCAGCGTCCTGCGGACTTTGAAAAACAACACTAAGGTGAAGGTGGACAACAGCGCCGTGAAGGCTGGCGGGCCCAGTGCGTAGTTCCGGAAGCGGTGGGAACGGCCTCTGACGGGGCCCAGCTTGACCGGTCGGGAAAATTCAAGGTCGGAGGGAGGGGGAAAAGAAGTGTCAATGGGATCACACGTTGCTCCATCCTCCATGCAGGAAAACGTGACGCCGCGGGATAGCGTCATGATTCGGACGGAGAACCTCTGGAAGACTTACGAGATGGGCGAGGCCATCGCCGTCCAAGCGCTCTGCGGGGTCTCCTTCGACATTGAGCGCGGGGAGTATGTGGCCATCATGGGCCCCTCCGGCTCCGGCAAATCCACCTTGATGAACTTGATTGGCTGCCTGGACACTCCCACGCAGGGACGTTATTGGCTTAACGGGAACCTGGTGAGTGAGCTCTCGGACGACGAGCTGGCTTACATCCGCAACAAGGAAATTGGCTTCGTCTTCCAGACCTTCAATCTGCTGGCCCGCGCCACCGCGCTGCACAATGTGGAGCTGCCGCTCATTTATAACGGGACGCCGGCCCAGGAGCGGGTGGAAAAGGCCCAGGACGCCCTGCGCAAGGTGGAACTCGGCGACCGGATGCACCACCGGCCTAACGAGCTGTCCGGAGGCCAGCGCCAGCGCGTGGCCATTGCTCGCGCCCTGGTCAACAACCCGTCCATCATCCTGGCGGACGAGCCCACCGGAAACCTCGACTCGACCACCGGCGAGGAAATCATGAAAGTGCTCGACCGCCTGCATGAGGCCGGCAATACCATCGTGCTCGTGACGCACGAACACGACATCGCCGCCCACGCTCATCGCATCCTGCACATTCGCGACGGAAAGATCGACCGGGACGAGCGCGTCAGCTAGGTGGGGCCAAGACCGGCGAACAGGCGGCGGAGGGAAGGCTCGGTGGCAGAAGTCGGCCCAACCATGATAAAGCGGCGCGGATTTGTCAACCTCTGGGTCACCGCCCGGGAAGCCTTCTGGCTGGCCCTGGAGACCTTGCGCGTGCACAAGCTGCGCTCCTTCCTTACCCTGCTGGGCGTGGTGATTGCCACCACGACGCTCATCTCCGTCATGTCTATCGTCAACGGCATGAACCTGTACATCGCGGAACGCATCGCCAACCTGGGCTCCAACGTCTTCATCATCCACCAGTGGCAGTGGGCGCAGGGCTACGAGAGCTGGCTGAAGGCCCGGCGCCGCAACAAGCCGGTCCGCATGGAAGAATACGAATTCCTCAAGGAGAACCTGGCCAACTACAAGAACATCGGCGCCGAGGCGCGCATGTGGGGAGAAACAGACGCACGCTACAAGGGGCGGATCCTGTACGACGTGAGCTTGAACGGCACGACTCCCAACATGATCGATATTGGGCAGGCGAAGGTGGAGATAGGCCGCTACATCACCGAGTCGGACTACGACCACAGCGCTATGGTGTGCTTTATTGGCCGCGATCTCGTGGACGACTTCTTCCCCACGGTGGACCCTCTCGACAAAGAAGTCACGGTGCGCGGCATTCCCTTCCGGGTCATCGGCGTGGCCGCGCGCATCGGCACCACCTTCGGCCAGAGCCAGGACAAATTCGTCGAAATCCCGCTCACTACCTTTCAGAAAGCCTTTGTGGCGCGGCCCCAGCTCGCGGTGAACGTGCAGGCCTGGAATGGGCAGCAGATGCTGGTCCTTGAAGATGCGGCTCGGGCGTTGATGCGGGCGCGGCGCCACATCCCTTACCAGGAGGATGACACGTTCGGGATCAACGCCTCCGAGACCCTCATGAATGCCTGGCGCCAGCTCACCGGCGCCATCTTCGCCGTGACCATCGGCATCGTAGCCGTGTTCATGGTGGTCGGTGGGATCGTCATCATGAACATCATGCTGGCCAGCGTCACCGAGCGCACCCACGAGATCGGCATCCGCAAGTCCCTGGGGGCCCGGCGGCGCGACATCCTGATGCAGTTCATCATTGAGTCCAGCGTCATGGCCGCCACGGGCGGGGCCGCCGGCGTGGTGCTTTCGCTCATCGTCAGCAAGCTCGTGGATATTTTCTTCACCTCCTCGGTACCGGCAAATGCGGTCGTGATTGGCCTGGTTCTCTCGACGGGGGTGGGACTCTTTTTTGGCATCTACCCTGCCAGCAAGGCCGCCCGCCTCGACCCGATTGAGGCTCTGCGTACGGAGGCTTAAGCGTGAACGTCCAACGGCGCCAAGTTCGGGAAAACCTGCTGCTCGCCCTCGACACGCTGCGGACCCACAAGTTCCGCGCCCTCTTGACCATTCTCGGCGTTCTGATCGGAACCGCCACCGTCATCGCGGTGGCTTCCATCTTCCAGGGGTTGGACCAGCAAGTGGTCGAGGTGGCCGAGGGCTTCGGCACGCGGACGCTGTTCATCTTCAAGTGGGATCCCGGTTTCCACCACGTAACGCGTGAGGAGTGGATGCGGAAACCGCTGACTTATGAAGATGCCCTGGCTATCCGCGAGTCTTGCCCTTCGGTGGAGTCAGTCTCGGCCGAGACTTTTCGCTGGGGGCCCGCCGTCGCCACAAAGTACAAGGGCCAGGAAATGTTGGACACCAATTTCTCCGGGCCCACTCCGGAACAATTCCAGAATATCAACGCCGAACTCAAAGACGGCCGCCTGTTCAATGAGATCGATAATATGCACCGGCGCGACGTGGCCGTGATTGGCGCGGACCTCGTGACCCGTTTCTTCGAGGGTGAGGACCCCATCGGGAAAGTCATCAACGTCGACGGGAAAAACTTCGAGGTCGTCGGCACCCTCGAGAAGCGCAAACAGGTCTTGGGTGACACCGGGAACGATCGCGTGGTGTTCATCCCCTATTGGACCTTCAAGAAGATCTACCCCGAGGCGAAGGACAACTTCATCACGGCGCTGGCAGTGCCGGGCAAGGTCAATCAGGCCATAGACGAGGTGCGCAGCCTGCTGCGGCGGCGCCGCAACCTGAAGTACTCCGACCCCGACAACTTCGGCATCGCCACGGCCGAATCAATGATCAGCCAGTTCCGCGACATCATGGGAACCGTCGTGCTGGTGACCATCGTGATTTCTTCCATCGGCTTGCTGGTGGGTGGCATTGGCGTGATGAACATCATGCTGGTCTCGGTCACCGAGCGCACCCGCGAGATCGGCGTGCGCAAGGCCATCGGCGCCCGGCGCAGCGATATCACCTGGCAGTTTCTGCTCGAGGCTATGACGCTGACCGCGGTCGGCGGCATCCTGGGCATCCTGGCGGGTTGTACGCTGAGCTTTCTCATCCGGACTTTCGTTCCCTCCCTGCCTTCCGCCGTACCCATGTGGTCGGTTTTCGCCGGTTTTGTGGTGGCAGTCAGCATTGGACTTTTCTTCGGCATGTGGCCCGCCATGAAGGCCTCGCGCCTGGACCCCATCGTGGCCCTCCACTACGAGTAGCGCTCTGGCTTGACAATTCGCGGATTCTCTCGCCTCGGGCTTTCTGTTAACTCGCCAGACAACTCGACGCCGGGCGTGAGCTTGCCTAGAATGTTCATTCAGTGTTCCGGCGAGAAACGCTCGCCCCTTGCAGACCGAAGCTCCAGCTATGGCACACCTCATTGAGATCCCTCAGGAACAACGGGACGAGCCGCCGGCCGGACCTCGCTTCCTCGGCGTCGAATGGCCCCGCTTCAGCGCCTGGCAGTGGAAAGTCCTGATCATTCTGACGCTCGTCAACCTGCTCAACTACTTTGACCGCCTGATCGTCATCCCCATGTTCCCCTTCCTCAAGGACGCCTTTGGGGTGAGCGACTTCAAGCTGGGCCTGCTGGCTTCCATCTTCATCCTCGTGCACTCCCTGTCCGTGCTGCCTTTCGGGTTCTGGTCGGACCGCGGGCCCCGGCAGAAAATCATGGCCTACGGAGTGCTCTTCTGGAGCGTAGCCACCATGCTCTCCGGGGTGGCGACGACCTTCCGCTCCCTGTTGACGGCCCGCGCCCTGGTAGGGGTGGGCGAGGGCGCCTACGCCCCCGCGGGCACCGCCATGGTCTCCGACTGCTTCCCGCGCAGCTTCCGCGCGCGCGCGCAGAGCGTCTTCAACCTGGGAATGCTGGTGGGTGGGGTGATGGGGCTGGCGGCGGGCGGCGTGCTCTCGCAGTGGGTGGGCTGGCGGCACGTATTCTTCCTGGTGGCCCTGCCCGGATTCCTGCTGGCCGTGGCTGCCCACCGCCTGCGCGTGCCCGTCTCGCTTCCTCCGGAAAAGCCGCCCTCCATTACCAGCCTGCTGAGAATCCCCGCCTACCTGATGGTTCTGGCGGGCGGCATGTTCGTCGTGTTCTCGAGCGCGGCGTTCATCACCTGGGGGCCAGCGTTTGCCATGCGCTACCACGGCCTGACCGTGGCGCAGGCGTCGTCCTGGATCGGGCTCCTGGTGCTGGTGGGTTCAGTGGTTGGCGTTCTGTTGGGCGGCTACATTGCTGACACTCTCCAGCGTCGGTGGGTGTGGGGCCGCGCCGTCACCATCGGCGGCACCCTGTTGCTCGGCACTCCGCTCCTCTACTGGGCCGTAAGCACCGACTCAGTGTTCGAATTCTTCCTCTGCATTCTGGGGGCGACTTTCTTGTTGACCTGCTATCACGGGCCCGCCACGGCTGTCATCCACGACCTGACGCCCGAGCGCGCGCACGGCTTCGCGTTTGCGCTCTATCTGTTCGTCATTCATCTTTTCGGCGACGCCATGGCGCCCGCGCTGGTGGGCCGCGTCTCCGACCTCACGGAACTGCGCCACGGATTGCAGCTTGGCGTGGCCGCAAATCTGATGGCGGCTCTTTGCTTCCTCATCGTCGCCTATCTCATCCAGCGCCACGGACTTTTCAACGCCCGCCGCACCCCCTAGCGTCGCCGCCTCGGCGGCACAAGAGGTAGAGAGGCCGGCAGGAGACCGACGCTCCGGGCGCCGCTATCCAAACAGCGTCTTCAGAGTCTCCGTGTAGGGCTCGCGGGCGATGCCGCGCTCGGTGATGATGGCGGTGACATACCGATGAGGTGTGACGTCAAAGGCGGGGTGGCGCGCCTCGACGTTCTCGGGAGCGGTGGGCACGCCCGCCCAATGCGTCACCTCGCGGGGAGAGCGCTCTTCGATGGGAATTTCATCTCCGGAGGCGATTTGCAGGTCGATGGTTGAAAGTGGCGCGGCAACATAAAAGGGGAGGCCATTTTCCTTGGCCAGCACGGCCAGGGTGTAAGTACCGATCTTGTTGGCCACGTCGCCGTTCGCGGCGATGCGGTCGGCACCGACGATTACCGCCTGGATTTCTCCCCGCTGCATGAAGTGGCCAGCCATGTTATCGGTGATGAGTGTGACGGGGATATCGTCCTTGGCCAGTTCCCAGGCGGTCAGACGCGCGCCCTGGAGAAAGGGGCGCGTCTCGTCCGCATAGACTCTGATCTTTTTCCCCGCCGCCACCGCGGCGCGGATCACTCCCAGCGCCGTCCCATAACCTCCTGTGGCGAGCGCTCCGGCGTTGCAGTGGGTGAGCACGGTTCCCGCGTCCGGCAGCAGGGCCGCGCCGTGCCGGCCCATCGTCTCGTTGCTGGCGATATCTTCCGCCAGGATGCGCTGCGCTTCTTCGACCAGGCGCGCTCGGGCCGCCGCGAGCTTCTCGGCCTCACTGCCTTCGTGCGCTAGAGACCTCTCAAGGACCTCGCGCATCCTCTTCACGGCCCAGAAGAGATTCACCGCCGTGGGCCGCGTCCTGGAAATCGTTTCCGCAATGGTTTCAAACTCGGCGCGCAACTCGGCCACCGTTCTCGCGGCCGAATCCCTCACGCCCAGCGCGATGCCCATGGCCGCGGCTATGCCAAGGGCCGGCGCACCGCGAATCACCATCGCGCGAATCGCCTCGGCCACTTCGCGGTAGTCGCGGCACGTGCGGTAGACCTCTTCGGTCGGCAGCCGCGTCTGGTCAATCAGCCGTACACCCTCTTCGGTCCACTCAATGGTTTTGAACATGAAGCCGATATCCGCAGGAAATGTAATTCAAACCCCGCGATTATAGCAGGTAAGGTGCGTGAGCCGTGGTTGGTTGCCAGTTGTCCGTGGCCAGCTATCAGCCGTCAGCCATCAGCGGACAGCAAACCACAATCAGCGTTTTTGCTTTTTGATTTTTGCCTTTTGATTTCGCTCCTGTAAAGACGGCCCGGCGGCCCCCTCCCGTAAGAAGACGTTCCACCGGAACGTCTCTACGGCGGTCATAGACCGCCGCTACAGGGATCACAACTCAATCTCGGCTCTCACCACGCCCTCTTCGGCGAGGCGCTCCAAGCGGAAGCCCAGCCGCTCGCAGACCTTCTGCATGGCGTAATTATCCGGCAGCATTTCCGCGGTGATTTTCCGGATCTTTTCCTCGCGCCCGATGGCCACCAAGCGGTGCACCAGTTCCGCGCCCAACCCGAGCTTCTGCACAGGGTCGGCGACGAGCACTCCGAACTGGGCCTCATCCGTGCCGGGCTCGCGGCTCAGTCGGGCCACGCCGAGGATCTCGTGCTCCCCGGTCTCCGGGTGTTTGTAGTCGGCCACCAGGGCCAATTCCCGGTCGTAGTCCAGAAAGCAGATGCGCATGAGTCGATCGTGCGCGATGCGTTGAGTGAGCGCGACCATGTGGAAGTAACGCATGTAAACGCTCTGCTCGGAGAGTGTCTCGTGGAATTTGACCAGCAGGGGCTCGTCCTCAGGGCGCAGCGGGCGAATAGTGACCTCGGTGCCGTCCCGCATCGTCCACGGCGCGACGTACTGCGACGGGTAGGGCCGGATGGCGAGTTTGGGCAGAGCGTCTTCGGTGACTTCCGGGCCGTGCAGAACGACGCGGGCGTCAAGCGCGATCAGCCAGTCTTCTGAAGCCAGCAGCGGATTGATATCGATTTCCTTGACCCAGTGCTGCTCCACCACCAGATAGCTGAAGCGCACCATAATTTGCTCGAGCGCCGCCAGGTCCACGGCCTTACGCCCGCGCACACCCTTCAGCGCCGCATAGATCTTGGTCCGCTCCATCATGCGGCGCGCCAGCGTGGTGTTCAGGGGCGGGAGCCCCAGCGCCCGGTCCTTGTACACCTCCACCAACTGCCCGCCCGTGCCGAAGAGCAGCACGGGCCCGAACTGCACGTCCAGGCTGCTACCGATGATCAATTCGTAGCCCTCGAGCTTGATCATCGGCTGCACTGCCACCCCCAGGAAGTGTTGCGCCCCTACCTTCTCGCCCACCGCTGCTTCGATGGCGCGGTAGGCACGGCGCACCGCCTCGGCGTCGGTCAGGTTCAAGCGGACCCCGCCCACGTCGGTCTTGTGGGTAATCGTCTCGGAGTGCAGCTTCAGAACCACCGGGTAGCCGAACCCGTCGGCCAGACGCACGGCCTCATCTTCGCCCGTGGCCACGCGCGTTTGGACCGTGGGAATGCCATAGGCAGCCAGGAGCTGCTTGGATTCCACTTCGGTGAGGATCGTCCGGCCGGCTTTGCGCGCCGCCTCGATGGTCTTGGCGGCCTCTGCCCGGCCCCGCGCCGCCTCATCAAAGTCAGTGGGAAGAACAGGAGTCTCATACAAGGCGCGCAGGTTGTAGGTGTACTGCCACATGTAGTGGAACACGCGCGCCGCCGTATCCGGGTAGGCAAAGGTCGGGATGCCGGCGCGATTCAGAATAGCCTCTCCGGCCGCCACGCCCGTCCCGCCCATCCAACTGGCCAGGATCGGTTTCCCCTCCAGCTTCGCGTAAGGCTTCAACTGCTCGGCAATCTGGGTGGGATCGGTCATAGCCTGCGGCGTGAGGACGGTCAGCAGGCCGTCGGTGTTCGGGTCCTTGGAAACGATGCCGACCGCTTTCGCATAGCGCTCCGGCGTCGCGTCGCCCAGGATATCGATGGGGTTGCCGTGGCTCCACTCCTTCGGCAGAAGCTGATTGAGCGCCTCTATTGTTTCCGGGGTCAGTTCGGCCAGTTGCCCGCCCACCGCGATCAGGGTGTCGGTGGCGAGCACGCCCGGCCCGCCCGCATTCGTGAGGATCGCCAGACGCGGGCCCATCGGGTGAGGCTGCTTGCCCAGCACCTCGGCTACGTAAAACAGTTGCCCCATGGTCTGGACGCGCAGCACGCCGCAGCGGCGAAACGCCGCATCCAGGACGTCGTCGCTGCCGGCCATCGTCCCGGTGTGCGAAGCGGCTGCCTTGGCCGCCGCCTCGCTCCGGCCCGCCTTGATGATGATGATCGGCTTCGAGAGCGCCACATCCCGCGCCGCGGAAAGGAATCCCCGCGCGTCCCCAATCGATTCCATGTAGATGATGATGCTGCGGGTGTGCGGGTCATCGCCCAGATAATCAATCAGGTCGCCCCAACCCACATCCGCCATCGAGCCGATGGAGACGAAGGCGCTGAACCCGACCATCTCGCGCAAGCTCCAGTCCAGCACAGCCGTGCAGAGCGCGCCGCTCTGGCTGATGAAGCCGATATTGCCCGGGCGCGCCATGGCGGCGGCAAAGGTGGCGTTCAATCCGGTGGTCGGGCTCATCACGCCCAGACAATTCGGCCCAATGATGCGGATTTTCCCGCGCCGTGCCTCCGCCAGTGTCTCCTGCTCGAGTTGCGCGCCCTGCGGCCCTGACTCCTTGAAACCCGCCGAAATGACAATGGCTCCTTTTATCTTGGCGTCCACGCAGTCGCGGATCACCCGCGGCACCGCGACAGCAGGCGTCACCACCACCGCCAGGTCAATTTGTTCGGGAACGGCGCGAATGTTGGGATAGGCCTTCACTCCCAGCACCTGCGACCGCTTGGGATTGACGGGGAAGACTACCCCGCCAAAGGGATTGCTGATCAGGTTCCAGAAGAGCGTGCGCCCAACGCTGCCGGGATTCTCGGTGGCACCAATCACCGCCACTCGTTCGGGAGCAAAGAACACATCCAGCGGATGCTGCCGCCCGTGAAGAATATCGTGGGCCGCTTCAAGCTGTGGGGGTTTGGCTGGCTTCATCGCAACATTCTCCTGACTGCCCGAATGACGGCATGACGGAATGACCCGCGCATAGCTTGCCCTCCATATTACTCGCCCTTGGCGGGTCACTCCAGAGCAATTCGCGGGCCCATCAGACGAGGCGTCCGGCGGGACAGGAAGTCTTGTAGCGCAGGGCCCGCTCTCCGGCCCTGCGGCTCTTGTAGCGCCGACATCCCGCTCCCGCGCGGCCCTGAATGGGCCGAAGGTGAATAGCCGGAGGTGAAACCCCCGGAACTGGTCCGACAGGAAATTCCCCGGACGAACCCTGAAGGGGTTCAACAGGCTGGACAATGCTTCGACCCTTTCAGGGTCGGTGGACAAAAAGCTTCGACCCGTGCGTTGGACGCACGGCTATTCACATTGCTCCCCTTCGGGGAGCGCACCACTGGCGGCGCAGGCCGGACACCTTTCCGTGGCACGCAGGATTCCCACGGGGCTCCTATTCTCCTTGCTCGACGTGTCCGAGCCCGCTAATATTCCTCCCAGCAGAATTCCCCCGCTGGGTTTCGGGAGCGCAGGCCATGGCGATGAAACTCCTGGTGGTTGACGACGACCCAGAGGTGTTGAAGATCATCAAGAATCTGCTCCAGTCTCTCGCTTACGAGGTTCTGGCCTTGGCAGACAGCCGGGAAGCTGCCGAGCGGGTGAACCGTCAGAAATTCGACGGGGCATTCATTGAAGCTCGGATGCCGCACCTGGACGGTTGTGCCTTAACACGGCACATTCGTAACTCCCCCAGCAACAGCAGCATCCCGATTTTCATGCTGACGGGCTTTGATGACGTGGAGACCATGCGCGCGGGCTTCCGGGCCGGGATTACGTTCTTCCTGAGTAAGCCTGCCGATTTGAACCAGCTCCAGGGCCTCCTCAAGCACATGCACGCGGCCATGCTGAGGGAGAAAAGAAGCTATCTGCGACTCCCACTTCGCACCGTCGTCCACTGCCGCGCGGGTGAGCACGAGTTCACCGCCGCCAGCCTGAACATCGGCGAAGGTGGCATGCTGCTCGAGGCTTCGGGCGGTCTGGAGCAAGGGCAGGAAGTCCAGCTAAGATTTTCCCTGCCCCCGGTTCAGGAGGCGCTGAATCCGCGCGCCCAGGTCGTGCGCCGAGAACCTCCGGACCGCATGGCGGTCCACTTCACCCAGCTCGCCCCCGAAGAACGTAAAGCCATCCAAGCCTACATCGCCGGGATCGTCAAAGGGTAGGGAAGAGACTCCGCGGGCGGCGCTGGCCCAGCGCAGGCTGTCACCCTGAGCGAAGCGAAGGGTCTTGCCTCCACCGCTTCTGTAGCGGCGGCGTCCCCGGCGGGGTTTGCGGTGTGTACGCTGCCATGCTGAGTCCGTCACTTGCCTGCCTGCTTGCCGCAGGCAAGCTGCAAGCCCGCCGCGGCGGGCAAGCAGGGCTGACGGATGAAGGATCTCAGTAGTCACGGTTAATTCGCGGTTTGAATTAACCGTGGGCTTTTACTGAAGGACGACGAGACTTTTGGAGTGCGGAAGCTCTGCTTCCGCTTTGCTGTTTGGGAGCTTTGCTCCCGGATTCTGGGTGCGGGGGACTCGGCCACACTTCACGCACCACAGGCATCCTGACCCCAGACATCCCAGCCAACAGAATGTATGCGCCACGCGCGTCTCTCGTCCCAATCGGCAGGCGGGCCGTATCGGGCGCATCGACCGGTGCCTCGGAACGAATGTGTTGAGCTGAAAGCATCCCACGTCTATACTTCAAGTCGTGAGACTTATTGATGGGGAGCGAATCCGCACTGTCCTCAGCGAGATTCTCGACTGGTGCCGCAGTACTGCCAGAATGCAGGTGGCGGGTGAGGGCGGCGAACGGCCCTTCCGCAGCCGCCTTTGTGAATCCCTCCTGGAGAAGACATTGGGCTGGCCATTCGATTTCATCCTCTCCGGCGAGATAATCGACATTTCATTGCTAGATCCTCAAGGTCATCCCGTCGTTTGCATCGAGACGAAAGAACCTGGTCACGTCACCGCAGAGCAAGAATACAGGAAGTTTCTTGCGAGGTTAAAACACTACCCGAGTCTGCGACATGCCTACCTGACGACCGGGGCCCGCTGGGAACGGTTCGACATTCATGCCCCGCTGGCAGGCCAGGAAGAAATCGACTTGGGAGATTTTGAAGAGGTAGGCCAGGGCCAAGCTCCGGCTCTCTTTGAGGACCTCTCGGCGCGTCCTAAGGCCGGGAAGTACTCTGAGCTGAGCCTCAACCTTGCTACCCCTGCCCAGATCGAGGAGTTCTTTGCCCCTCTTGACCCGACCCTGTACCACGACCTCACTCGCCCACTTGCGCCGGGCACGCATCGGCACAAGCTGACGCGCGACGAGCCGCATCTGATTGAAGCCTTCACTGGCGCGTTGCGAGACCATATAGGGGATTTCCGGCAACTCTTCTTGAACCTCTTCAGACGCATTCGAGCAAGTGAATTGGGATCAGCCGCAGCGGTGGTGTGTCGACAGTGCTTTCACCAGTGGTGCGAGCGCAGCTACGTCGTTCCCCCTCAATCCCTCCACCAGCGAGTGGAGAGGGCGCTGGCCGCCGAGGACAGCTCCGCCACCAAGCTGGCCCGGCTCTTCGGCGACTTGGGATTCGCGATAGACGCTGCTGTTGCTGTGGCGGAATCGATATACGCTGAGCACAAGAAAAAACGGTCTGTGCCCGCGAAGCGTTTGGAGCTTCTCTGGCCGCTTTATGAACAGGCCGGCCGCAGCTACGCTACGCAGACTGCGCACGTCTACGTCGCTCGCCTGTTGCTCTATCGCATTGGCGAGGACCAAGAGCTTTGGGCTCAGAAGGTCTCTGGCCAGGCGTTGCAAGAAATTCTTGTCCCCCAGGAAAGCGCCACTCGTATTGCACCCGCCACCGAACCGGCGGCTCTCGCCCTGATCGAGGAGTTGCGGCGAGAAATGGCGGGATTCGCACCCACCATGTATGAATCGGGCGAGTTCGATTGGTGGCGGGTGATGCACCGAGAGGCACTGAAAGAACCGGAATTGGAACGGGTGCAAGCCCTCGAGGAACAGCTAGCTATCGCGAGCCAGGGCCTCCTGCGACGCCTGAATAGCTATGACCTTTCGGGAATGGATTTGGATATCTGGAGAGATGTGTATCAGCATTACTTGCCCGAGGATGAGCGCCAGCAATTAGGGGGATTTTATACTCCCCAGGAGCTTGTTGACTTAATTCTGGACTACGCTGGGTACAAGCCCACCATCGCCAGACTCTGCCAGAAATCGCTTGTGGATTTGGCCTCTGGGTCCGGGGCCTTTGTTGTCAGCGCCGTTCAACGCCTTTTGCAACATTTGAACGAAACGAGCCTCCCTTGCCATAGTGAGCTCTACGCCCGCGACGTCACCGAATGGGAGAGGGCGCAGTCGATTCTTCAACTCGCGGCCAAGAACATCCGCGCCGTTGACATTCATCCCTTTGCGGCCTTCCTTACCTACATCAACTTTCTATTCGCAGTCCTGCCGCTGTACGCGCAAGTGCGGCGGCAAAGAAAAATGTTCCGCCTTGACGTCTGGATATTCTCAGGCAACTCACTGCTGACGCCTGGGGAGAATGCCGGACAATGGGAGCTGAACCTCGCCGCCAATTCACGTATCCAATCAAGCCGTTACGCTCGGGAGCGTTACCGGCAAATGGCCGGCCAGAGGTTTGATTTTGTCGTAGGAAACCCTCCGTGGGGAGGAATTCTGAAAGGCCGGCTCGCGCCCATCTTCGACGAACATTACAAGGAACAGCTTGCCGCGGAGTACCGTGATACCTACTCGGGAAAGCTGGATATCTACGGGCTGTTTTACGATCGCGCCTTACAGTGGCTGAAGTCGGGCGGAACGGTGGCGCTCGTCACCCAGGGAAGCTTCATCGACAAGGAGTGGGCCGGCCCGCATACGGAATTCGTTCGGGGGGAACCTCACGAAATCATGGGCCTCCGCCGGAAGCTCACGGAGCAATCCAGCCTCCGCTGTCTCATTGACCTAAATCCCTTCGGGCAGCTCTTCTTTCGGGCGATGAACATCCCCTGCATAGCCGTGTTCGAGAAGCGTCCCGGCTATGAGGAGGAAAACGCAATCGTGGTTCTTTCCTCCAAGAAAAGCTGGCCCAAAGGCATGGACAGAGCTACCCGGCGCGCCGAAGTGGTTTCACTTGTGCGCCGTTGCCTGGAACTGGTGGAGAAGTCCGGAGAACCGCTTAAACAGGACTTTGTATCGGCCTTCCGTTTTCCACTCTCCCGCCTGCGCGAATACCGAGGCTCACGCTGGCTGCTTGCGCCCAAAAAGTTCAAGATTCATGCGCGCCCCGAGTGGCCGCGAGTTGCCCAGTTGCTTGAGGCGAGTCAGGGGGTGACGGTGGGCGGGGAGGATTGTCTCTCTATCTTCCTGATTTCGGAAGTTCAGGCGAAAGAACTGGGCCTCGAGAAAGCTCTCCTCCATCCCATCATTAAGGGTCAGGAAACCACGGCCTGGAGGCCGCATTGGCGAGACAAGGTCATTCTGTATCCTTACCACCCGGACAAAGAGGGCCGCTGGCGCCCGGCGTTTGCCTGCCGCAAGCCGCCGGTCCTCGACGCGCTGGATTTCGAGCATTGCGCGGATGACTTCGAGCGGGATTGGGTCCGCAAGTACGGGATGAATCATATAACTCGCAAGCGACTCTTCGAGCATCGCCGGGATGCCTTGGAACTTGTCAAATATCCCAAGGCTGCGGAGTATCTGCTGAAATTCTATGAGCAGCTCGCAGGCAGGACGTTTGAGAAGCGAAGTATTTTCAAGTGTGGAAAGGAATGGTACGAGTTTCACCGACCCCGCGACGCGGCAATCATCTTCGGCCAGCGCAAGATCATTTCGCCACGCCTCACGCCTAAAGTCCGCTTTGCGCTTGATCAGGAGGGGATTGGCATTCAAGATTCCTGCATTTGCCTCGCCGTCGGCGAAAACACCAAGGGGGCCTTTGACGAGTTTCGCAAGCGTCTAAGCAAGGTATTGGGCCGAGAACTGAAGTCGGTTACCGTCCTTCGCTATCTGCTTGCCTTCTTGAATTCCTCTTACGCGCAAGACCTACTCACGACCGGTCGGCGGCCTACCCCCAAGGGTCACTACCAAATTGATGAGCAGTTTCTTGCCGAGCTCAGCATTCCGGTGTGCAAGACCAAGCGTGAACTAAAGAATCTCCTCGCCGCCGTGGACGCCTGCATGTTGGCCAGGACGGACGAGGCACTGCCGGCCGCAGAATCCCGCCTCAACGCCCTAGTCTTGGTCCTCTACGCGGGTCGCTAGTCAATCCGCTCGCTAGCCATCCAGCCAAGTTCGCGGGCTGGCGCATACACGCCGGGGCTTGCCGTGTGTGCGCTGTCATCCTGCGTCCGTCACTTGCCTGCCTGCTTGCCGCAGGCAAGCTGCAAGCCCGCCGCGGCGGGCAAGCAGGGCTGACGGACGAAGGATCTCAGCAGCCACGGCACGCGGTTTGCGCCGTGGGCTTTTACTGAAGGACGACGAGACTTTTGGAGTGCGGAAGCTCTGCTTCCGCTTTGCTGTTTGGGAGCTTTGCTCCCGGATTCTGGGTGCGGGGGACTCGGCCGCACTTCGCGCACCCGAGGCATCCCAACCGCATACATCCTGGACAACAAGACACATGCGCCACCCGCGCCAGCCAGCGGCTCCCTTGACGCCTGCCCTGAATCCCACAACCGCAGAGCTAAAATGAAAGGTCTGCGCCAGCCAGCCCCTCTTGCGATCCCTGCGCCGCTCCACTCCCCCAACCGCCGCAGACCTAAGACCCAGGTCTGCGCTACCTTGCTACGACTCGGTCGGACAGAAGTATTTGCAGAGCTACTTGGATGAGTACGTTTTCAGATACAACCGGCGGGAGATGGGGAACCAGCAATTCAGGGCGATTTTGGAGCGGGTTTGCGAACGGGCGTCGTGATGGCACGATTCAGGAGTTTGTGAAATCCATCGCGCGAAACTGATTGCATCTGCTTCTTTGTCTCAGCCAATGGTCTTAATTTCTTGCTCGTTCGCGTCATGCAGTTTGTGCTCCACTTCTACTGCCCAAGAATGAATCTCTCCAATGCGCTGAGAGTCACGCTCTAGCCACATATTTACAATGACTTCTCCTATCTGTCCAATTGGAAAACCCGACACATTCATTAGTACGCTGTGTTTCTGGTGGCCTTGGAAACGGAATTGAACAGAACGCTTCAAAAACTCGGACTTGTTTGGCCATAGAATTTGAATGACTTGCGAAAATTCCATCCCTTCTTCATCCGGTAGTGGTTTCCACAGACTATAGGCACACCAATTTGTCGGACTTACTGCGTTCGCTGGGATTTCTTTGTTCTTAGGTGCATCTTGTCGCAACCCGACAGAGACTTTCTGCATGAGCACAATCAAGCTGGCTGTGCCTTCGCCAGTGATTAAGCATCGATCACAAAGCGCGAAAGTGATAAGTTGGGGCATCTCTCAGCCTTGAAATTGCAAGGTCATGTGGTCTGCCTGCTCAGGGTACAGATTTCGCGCAATGATGTTTCCTATTCCCATGAAATCGATTCGGATCTTGGGCATCACGACTTCTGGGTGGCCACCATCAATTAGCTGGAGCCACGGGTTCCAGCCTGCGGGTGCTCTGCCAAAAAACCAATGTGCCCCCGTTGCAATCCACATTTCGCGGAGTTGGTCATGGCTGTACTCATCGTCATCATTACCAAATTCAGTTCCACAGCACGGACAAATATGGTAGTCCATTGGTGGATACGGAAGCTCCGCAAACATACATACCGGACAATGGAATCTCATAAGTTCACTCCAGCCATTCTACCGCACTGATAAGCGAAATATCTAGCTTCTCCTCTTCGTTTGGCAATAAATCGGAGTTCCACCGGATGGAATGTTCGTATGAACGCTGGCACGATGCAGGCTACGCCCTGATAATGGGTGACAAAACCAAAGCGAAGCCTGTCACGCGTCCCGGTTGGCCCTATCGGTCGAGCGCATTCGTGCGTGTCGGGGTCCAGTGGACCAAACATGAAGTGATCGGCCATCCTCTCATATTCAACAGGGTCGGCGACTCCAAACTTGTGACCGTGTTTTGCGAAGTGAAGATCACGGTCAAAACTGTTGGCGAATGGCACGGTGAATTACAGTTACTTACCACAGGTTCCAGCGCGCAGTCTACCAGTTTATTGGATGGCGGATGCTCGCATTCGTAGCCCTCCGCCGGCGAGGACGCCGGCGCTACAGACCCCCCAGCGGGGCGTCTCTACGAGGGCGCATCCACGCCGATGCGGGACAAGCGGCCGTCGGCCCCTACAATCGCGTCTGCGGTCCGAACCTTGACGGCGCCAGCCGGGCTACGGCGTGCAGCAGGGGTCGCGGCAGCAGGCGGAGGAAGAGCACAACCAGTTTGTAACGCCAGCCGGGGACGACGATCAGGCGCCCGCGCGTCAAGCCGCGCCGCGAAGCTTCGACAACCTCCTCGGCCGACATCCACAAACTTGCCGGGACCAGTTTCCGATCGAATCCCATAACGTCGTGAAACTCCGTCCGCGTATAGCCCGGGCAAAGTGCTTGCACCCGCACGGGCGACCGCGCGGCTTTCAGCTCCAGATAAAGTCCCTCGGTGAAGAAGTTGATCCACGCCTTGCTGGCGTAATAGCTGGTATTGCCGGGCCGGGTGATGAACGCCGCCACCGAGGAAACATTCACCACGGCTCCCTTGCCGTGCGCGGTCATCTGGCGCAGCGCCGCGTGGGTCAGCCGCAGCGTGGCCAGCACGTGCAGGCGATGCATCGCCACCTGGCTTTCGAGCGAAGCCTCGTAGAACAGTCCTGAAGTGCCAAAGCCGGCGTTGTTCAGCAGGAACTCGAGATTGTCCGCGCGAGCGATCCGGTCTTCGACCGGTTTCAGCTCAGCATCCTGCGTGAGGTCCGCAGGCAGCGCTTCCACTTTGACGCCGTGCCGGGTGCGCAGTTCGCTGGCCAAGGTCTCCAGGCGGTCTCGGCGTCGCGCCACCAGCACCAGGTCATAACCATCCGCGGCCAGCCGCCGGGCGTACGCCGCGCCAATCCCCGCCGAGGCGCCCGTCACCACCGCCAGGGGTCTTGAGTCCGTCATCGCTTCGCCCTCCTCGTCTCGAAAGGCGCGATTATGCCATGCCGTCGGGCGCGCGGCACCCTCGGCCTTCGCAGCTCGCAGGGCTCACCCTCCCTAGGCCGCACGCCCCGAGCCTGTGGCGTCTGAGGCGGGGCGCTGCGCTGCCGCAAGCAGCTTGGGCGCCGGGGAGAGTCAGGGTTCCGCCCGGAAGGGACAAAATGTCCCACCCCACCCCCCATCCACCTCTCGCGCGGCGTGCCCCATTTCCGTGAAAACGAGCTATCACGGAATTCCCGTTAACTCTTCTTTTGCAGGGGCAGTAGTGGATGTTTGAGATGAGTTACCTACGCCTTAGACCCGCGTTTCACCTTGGCAGATTGTGTGGCGACGCCGCACGCGAGTTCTTCCTTGTAGTGGGCAAGCTTCTTGGCGAGTGAAGCGTCGGAGGTGGCGAGGATTTCGACTGCGAGGACAGCCGCATTGATGGCGCCCGGTTTGCCGATGGCCGTGCACGCCACGGGCACGCCACCCGGCATCTGGACCATGGAGAGCAGCGAATCCAGGCCTCCCAGCGTCGTGGTGGCCATGGGAACGCCGATTACGGGCAGCGTAGTTTCCGCCGCGATAACGCCTCCCAGATGCGCCGCGCCTCCCGCCGCCACAATAATCACTTTCAAGCCGCGCTCGATGGCTGTGCGCGCGTACTCCGAAGTGCGCGCCGGCGAACGATGCGCGGAACTGATCTCAATCTCGAAGGGCACGCCAAACTTCTTCAGCGTCTGCGCCGTCTCGGTCATGACGGGCAAGTCCGTGTCACTGCCCATGACGATGCCCACCAGCGGCCGTGATTTCTTAGCCATGTTGCCTTCCCTCCGCCTCCGGCATTCGCCCGCGGTTCGAGTGCAACGCTGATCCTTGACTAGAGTTTCGGGCGGTCGGGCATTCGTCGGGTCCCCGGATCACTCGGCCGGAGGCCACGTCCCAGCCGCTGCAGCCCCCTGGCGCCGATGTCGCGGCGGTAGTGCATGCCTTCGAAGTGAATCTTGCCGACAGCCGCGTAAGCCCGCTCGATAGCGGCGGGCAAATCCTCGCCGATCGCCGTAACACCCAGCACTCGCCCACCTGTCGTCAGCACCTGGCGGTCGCGGAACTGCGTGCCCGCGTGGAAGACCTTAACACCGCCTTGTGACTCCGCAGCTTCGAGCCCGGTTATCGCTTTGTCAACTTCCGGCTTCCCCGGGTAACCCTTGGAGGCCAGCACGACGCACAGCGCCGGGCTCGGACTCCAGTGGGCCTCCAGGGCGCCCAATTGCTCTTCCCGGACGGCCCGGAAGAGCTCCACCAGGTCGGAACGCAAGCGCATCATGATGGGTTGCGCTTCCGGATCACCCATGCGCACGTTGTACTCCAGAACCTTCGGCCCCTCCGCAGTCATCATCAGCCCGACGTAGAGAAAGCTGCGGTAGGGCATGCCCTCAGCAGCCATGCCGGCCAGGGTCGGGGAAACGATGCGGCGCAGGATGTAGTCGCGCTGGCGCGCAGTCAGAATCGTGTCATCGCTATAGGCGCCCATGCCGCCAGTGTTGGGGCCCTGGTCGCTGTCGAACACCGCCTTATGGTCCTGCGTCGGCGCCAGCGGCAGGATGCCGTGGCCGTCGGTCAGCACGATAAACGACATCTCTTCCCCGGTCAGGCACTCCTCGATCACCACCCGGTCGCCGGCGCTCCCCAGCGTTTTCTCGCGCATGAATTCGACCAGCGTCCTCTGGGCTTCCTCGCGGCTGCGGGCCACCACCACTCCCTTGCCCGCTGCCAGGCCGTCTCCCTTGACCACCACGGGAACTCCGAACCCCTCCAGGGCTTTCACCGCCTCTTCGAAACTCTCGGCGACGCTGAAGCGGGCCGTGGGGATGCGGTAGCGCTGCATGAATCGCTTGGCAAAAATCTTGCTGCCTTCGAGCTGGGCGGCGGCCTTGCTGGGCCCCACAACCCACAGGCCTTCCTTCTCCAACTCATCCACTACACCCGCCACCAACGGGGCTTCGGGGCCGATCACCGTGAGATCCGCCTTGAGTCCCTTGGCCAGCTCCAGGATTTCCTGCGGGCGTGATGCGTCCACCGCCAAGCACTCTGCCTCCTGGGCGATCCCAGCATTGCCCGGGGCGCAGTAGATTTCTTCCATGTGCTGGCTCTCGCGCAGCTTCCACGTCAAAGCGTGTTCTCGACCGCCGGAGCCGATCACCAGGATCTTCATAGGCGGCGTTACACTATCGGCACTCACCACCGTTTGTCAATCTCCGCTGCAGCAAAGACGTGAGGTTGCCGGACGGAGGAGCCCGTGGTAGCCTCCGCTCACGCTTTGCTCAGGAGGACTACGATGAGCTTCTTCCCCGGTCACCATCATCACCCCCCACGCCGGCAATTCATCAAGAAGGGCTTCGCGTTTTTCGGGGCCTTCGCGGCCGCCGCAGGCGCTGCCCGAACCGCGCCGCCCAAAGAGCAGGGAGAATTGAGACAAGCCAGGCCCGCCGGAAAGGCTGGTGCGGCGCCGCCTGCCAGCGCGAAGCAGCCACGGCCCGGACCCATCCGCGTCTTTGACGCGCACCTGCATTGCCCCAGCGAGAGCGGGAACGTCTGGCAGTGGTATCCGGTTACAAGAACCTTCGAAGAGTTTGCGCAATACCTCGACCGCACCGGCGTCCAGCGCGGCATCATCAATTCCGTGCGCTGCCAGGAGGCTAAGACCCCCGCCGAGTTCATCGCCGGCAACCGCGAGGTGGCTCGCTATGTGGAGAAATACAAGGGGCGCTTCCTCGGCGCCTGCGTCGTCAATCCGCTTTTCATCGACGAAGCCTTGCGCGAAATCGAGGACTGCCGCAAGCAGTTCGGCTTTGTCTGGGTGGGTGAACTCTGCAACTACATGGCCCCGTTTGAGTACACCATCAAGGAGTTCGAGTTGCTGGTTGCGCAGGTGGTGAAACTGAACATGGTCCTCGACGTCCATACCGAGCTCGAGGAGATGGAATACATCATCCAGAAATTTCCCCAGGCCACCATCGTCTTCCCCCACTTCGGCGACGGGCACGAATACGAGCACATCTTCAAGCGCATTGACCTGGTGGCGAAGAACCACAATTGTTACCTGGACACTTCTGGCTACGGCCACGACCGCGTGGGCATGCTGGAATACGCCGTCAAGACCATCGGCGACGACCGCGTGCTCTTCGGCTCGGATTTCTCTATCAACTGCCCGGCCACGGTGCTCGCCCGGATCGAAAATGCATTGATCACCGAGGAGCAGAGGCACAAGATCCTTGCAGAGAACTTGCAGACACTGCTCCGCAAGGTGCAGGCGTAGATGTCGTGGCCTCCGCGCGCGGCGACGACCGATGACTCGTTGTGAATTGACTCCCCGCTGGATGCGGCCTAAGATAGGCGACAAGTAACGCCAGCGAGGCTCGTTCATATGATCGGCCAGACAGTCTCCCACTACCGTATCCTGGAGAAGCTCGGTGGCGGCGGCATGGGTGTGGTGTATAAGGCCGAAGACACCAAACTGGGGCGGTTTGTGGCCCTGAAATTCTTGCCTGAGGCGTTAGCCAAGGATCATCAGGCCCTCGAGCGCTTCCAGCGCGAGGCCCGCGCTGCCTCCGCTCTCGACCATGCGAACATCTGCACGATTCACGAAATTGGTGAGCACGAAGGCCAACCCTTCATCGTCATGCAGTTACTCGAGGGGCAGACGCTTAAGCATTTGGTGGATGTAGGGGCGTGCGCCGCGCGCCCAACGGACCAGGGCGAACGCCGTTCGCCCCTACAAATCGATACCCTGCTGGACCTCGCAATTCAAATTGCTGACGCGCTGGACGCGGCCCACGCCAAAGGGATCGTCCATCGAGACATCAAACCGGCGAATATCTTTGTAACCACACGTGGCCAGGCCAAGATTCTGGATTTTGGCTTGGCGAAATTGGCGCCTTCTGTAGCGGCGGCGTCTCGCCGCCGGACCGGCGATGAGGACATCGCCGCTACAGCAGCCACAGCAAGTCTGGACGAGGCGCATCTTACCAGCCCCGGCGTCGCCATGGGCACAGTGGCCTACATGTCGCCGGAGCAGGCGCGCGGCGAAGAACTCGACGCGCGCACGGACCTGTTCTCATTCGGGGCGGTGCTCTATGAGATGGCGACAGGGCGGCCAGCCTTCTCCGGCGACACCACGGCGATCATCTTCGACGCGATTCTGAATCGTGCTCCAACGGCGCCGGTGCGCTTGAATCCCGACTTGCCCGACGAGCTGGCGCGAACCATCACCAAGGCCCTGGAGAAAGACCGGGAGATGCGCTATCAGAGCGCCTCCGAACTGCGGACAGACCTGAAGCGCCTGAAACGTGACACGGATTCAGGGCGAGCTGCTTCTGTAGCGGCGGTCTATGACCGCCGACCAGGTCCGGCGCTCGCAGAGCGCCGCTACAGGGTGCGGAAGTTGGCAATCGCTCTGGCTGGCGCGGCCATCATCGTGGCGGCGATCATCGGGTACTGGCTCTCTCGTCCACCGCGTGCACCCGGCGCTCGGAAAGCGCTGGCCGTGGTGGCCATCGAAAACATGACGGAAGACCGTTCGCTCGAGTGGCTAGACCGCGGTGTCGCCGAACTGCTCACCACGAACCTGGCCCAGGCAAAATCGCTGGACGTTATTTCCACCGAGCGGGTGCGAGGCCTGATCAGTCGCCGGACAAAGGGCGAAGGACGGCTGCCGCCCGGCGCGGCCCAGGAAGTCGCGAAAGAAGCCCAGGCCGACATGTTCCTGAGCGGCGCGCTGCTCAAGGTGGGCTCGCAACTCCGCCTGGACTTGCGCGTTCAGGAAACGGCCACGGGACGCGTGCTGTTCGCTGACAAGGTCGAGGGCAACGACGCGCAAGCGGTTTTCGGGATGGTTGACCAGGCGACCGCTGGGATCCTCAACCGGTTGGCACCCGGCGAAGCCGCTGCGCAGCCCAACGTCGCCGCCAGCCTTACGTCCAATCTCGAGGCCCTGCGCGCCTACGAGGAAGGCCTCAGCTACGGCGCCCGTTTCTTCATGGAGGAAGCAGCCAGCGCGTTTCGGCGTGCCACGGAACTCGACCCCCAATTCGCCATGGCGCACTACCAGCTCGCGCGCGTGCTTTCTCCTACTGATTTTGCAGCCTCGCGCCAAGCCATGGCCCGCGCCGCCCAGTTGGCCGACCGCTTACCCCTGCCCCGTCTTCAGAAGCTCGTAATCCAGTCCGGACGACTCCTCCAGGATGGGCACATGCAGGAGGCTGAGCAGGTGGCCGAGACAGCGGTGCGCGAGTTCCCCCGGGAAATTGAACCGCGCTTCCAACTTGCCTACGTCCGAGCGAGAACCTGGAGACAGACAGAAGGAAAGCCGGTCTTGGAAGAGATTATCCGCCTGGATGATCGGCAGGCGTTTTCCTACAACATGCTCGCCTATGGTTACGCGTCTGAGGGTGATCTGGCGCGCGCCTTGGCCGCCTTGGACCGTTACGCCGCGCTGCTCCCGCCCAACGACCCCAATCCGATAGATTCCCGTGGCGATGTACTGGCAGTGAGTGGGCGCTACGAGGAGGCGATCGCAGCTTATCGGCGGAACCTGGAATTGAACCCGACCTGGTTCGGGATGGCCGCAAACAAGATTGCGCTTACCTATCTGCATCAGGGTAAGTATTCCCTGGCGGAAGCAAGCGCCCAGTCGGCGTATGACAGAGCCAGCGGGCCCGGCCGGGCGGGGCCGGCGAGCGTGCTCGGCGACATCGAGGTAGGCCGGGGCCGGCTCGATCGCGCAGTGGCTCGCTACGAGGAGGCGGCGCAGATATTTGCGTCCCGGAACCCTCGCACGGCTTATGTGTCACTACTGAAAGCGGCTCAGATCTATTTCGAGCAGCGCCAGCCGGAAGCTGCACTTGCGCTGGGGCGTCGCCACGCCTCGCCCTGGGCGGCGGATGTGCGCGGCACGGCTTACCTGCTCTTGAAAAAGGACGCAGCAGCCGAGAAGGAATTCGCCGCTTTGCGCACCTCGGTGACACCGTGGGTTGGCGAGTACAGGGCCGGGAAGATAGCGGGGCTTCAGCGCTTGCAGGCCGCTGCTTATGCCGGGCGGTGGCAGGAAGTGATCGCGACCTGGCCGCAGCTCGGCCAACAGTTCTGGCCCGGGTACGCGCTGGACGTTGGTCGGGCTTATCTCGAGATGGGCATGCTGGCCGAGGCCGAGCGGCACCTGCGGTTCGCGTCGAATGTGAACCTTCTTTGGAGTAGTGACGATGCGATCATCGCCCACAACTTCCTCTCTTACACCTTGGCCCAGTTTTACCTGGGAAGGATGCTGGAGCAGACCGGCAAAAAAGCCGAGGCCATCAACGCTTACCAGGAATTCCTGAGCCACTTCGAGAATTCCACTGCCAAGCTGCCGCAGATTGCAGAGGCCCGCGCCGCGCTGAAACGCCTGATGTAGCCACCCCTATCCGTCTCTCTCAACAAAGCCTCGGCATACCCGCCAGGCCGCACCGCCTGGCAATTAAACCTGCTAAAATAGTCGGTTGTCCTCGGGGCGAAAAACCGATCTATGTCATTGAGTTTTACGGAGAAATACGACGTGGTGGTGGTTGGCGCAGGACATGCGGGTGTCGAAGCTGCGATGGCTGCGGCGCGTATGGGCCTGAAGACCGCCATTTACACGATCAACCTCGACCTTGTCTGCCAGATGTCCTGCAACCCGGCCGTAGGCGGCATCGCCAAAGGGCATCTGGTGCGCGAGGTGGATGCGCTGGGCGGCGTGATGGGCGAGGTGATTGACGCCGTGGGCATTCAGTTCCGTCTACTCAACACCAGCCGCGGGCCGGCCGTTTGGTCGCCGCGGGCCCAGGCGGACAAAAGGCGATACCGCGCGAAGATGCGCCAAGTGCTGGAATCCGAACCCAACCTGCGCATCAAGCAGGCGGAAGTGGTGGATCTGGTACTGGAGGACAGTGGCACGGGCGTCTCGCCCGTGGGCGGAGAAACTGCCCGGAGCACCGGCGGGACGCCGGTGCCACGCGTGCGTGGCATCCGCCTGCGCGATGGCCGGACTGTCGAGGCCGGCGCCGTCGTCATCACCACCGGCACGTTTCTCAACGGGCTCATCCACTGTGGCGAGCAGCAGTATCCCGCGGGGCGCTCGGGTGAGCCTCCGTCGGTGTTGCTCAGCGAAGCGCTACACCGGCTGGGCTTCGAGATGGGGCGACTCAAGACGGGAACGCCGCCGCGCCTCGACGCCCGTACCATCGATTTCTCGCAGTTCCAGGTGCAGCCCGGCGATCCGATTCCCACACCCTTCAGCTTCCGCACCAAAGCCATCACGCAGCCGCAGACCGTTTGTTGGATCGCCTACACCAACGCCGAGACGCATCGCCTCATTCGTGAGAACAAGCACCGCGCGCCGCTCTACTCCGGCCAGATCAAGAGCATCGGCCCGCGCTACTGCCCGTCCATCGAAGACAAGATCGTCAAGTTCCCCGACAAACCGCACCACCAACTCTTCCTCGAGCCCGAAGGATTGGACACCAACGAAATCTACGTTAATGGCATGTCCACCTCCATGCCCATCGACGTGCAGGTAGCCATGGTGAAATCCATTCCAGGCCTGGAAAACGCTGAGATGATTCGCCCCGGCTACGCCATCGAGTACGACATGGTGCAGCCGACGGAACTCTACCCGTGGCTGGAGACGAAGAAAATCCAGAACCTTTTCCTGGCCGGGCAAATCAACGGCACCACAGGCTACGAGGAGGCGGCGTGCCAAGGCATCATGGCCGGCATCAACGCCGGGCTGCGACTTCAGGGCAAGGATCCCGTCGTCGTCGAACGCACGCGCGGTTACACGGGCATCTTGATTGACGACCTGGTGAGCAAGGGCGTCGATGAGCCCTACCGCATGTTTACGTCGCGCGCCGAGTTCCGCCTGCACCTGCGCATCGATAACGCCGACGAGCGTCTGACGCCCCTGGGATATCAAGTGGGGACTGTCAAGGCAAAGGACTACGAAGCCTTCCTCGAGAAGCAAAAGAGAATCTCCGCCACCTCGAAGTTCCTGCTGGAGACTACCCTCGATCCGGACTCCCGCGTGGGACGCGAGACCTATACAAGGCTTGGGCTGATGAGTGACGGCCGGCTCACCGCGCCTGCGCCGCTGACCGGCGCCCAGCTCCTTAAGCGCTCGGAACTGAAGATCGAAGACCTAATGGAATGGGTTACCGAGGGGCTGCGTTCTGGAGCGGCGGTCGGCGCCAGCCCCGATGCCATCGGGGACCGCCAACCCGGCGGTGGGGACACCGCCGCTACAGGGGCGATTCATGACCTGCCCCGGCTTGCTGTGGCATCGCCCGTACTCAGTCGCGAGGAGGCCCGCCGCGTTGAGACCGACTTCAAATATGAGGGCTACCTCCAGCAGCAGGAAAAACAGATTGAACGCATGAAGCGCGCCGAAGCCCGGCGGATTCCGGAATGGTTTGATTACCGGAAGGTCTCCGGCCTCTCGCGCGAGGTCACTGAGAAACTCCTCAAGGTCCGGCCGCTCACGCTTGGTCAGGCCCTGCGTATCCCCGGCATCACTCCCGCTGCCGTTTCGCTCGTCAACTGCTACATCGAAATCTTCCAGCGGCGCGCCGCGGAACAACCGTCGATCTGAACCACACCCTTGATAAGGACAGGAACCCGACTTTTCCCTTGACAAACCAATTTCTTGTCTGCAATAGTAGTACAGATAGTTGCGGTAGAAGGAGTAACAGAAAATGGATTTTCAACTCGGGGGTGAGAACCACGAGCTAACGAAGGAAGATGTCGAGGAGCGACTAAAGCATGTCCCGCCTTCGGACATCCGCAAGCATTACGTACTCATAAGCGGCAGGAGATATCCTGTGAAGCAGGCGGTTGCGGTGGCCCTCAACAAGCCACTTGCGAAGTTCATCACGACGGACGCGCTTCGTATTCTGTCCAATTTGGGATTCGAGGTTGGCAACACCGAGGTACGGGCCGCCAAGGTGAAGACCGCCTCGGAACTGTTCTTTGAAGAGTACCTTAGGGCGCACGGACTGGGGTATTTCCAGTTCGAGAAGGAACTCCCTGGCACATTGAAGCGCCCTGATTACAGCTTGAACTTAAATGGACAGGAGATTCTTTTTGAGGTGAAAGAGTTTAGGTCAAAGGAATCGGATTTCGACGAGGAGGGCGGCGCCTACGACCCGTACCGTCCCATCCGGGAGAAGATCGGAGCAGCGCGCAAGAAATTTAAGGACCTGGAGAACTACCCCTGCTGTCTAGTGCTCTACAATGACGAGAAGCCCCTGGTGCACCTCCAGTATAAGGAATTCATCTTCGGGGCGATGCTCGGCGATATCGCCATCGAGGTTCCTTTTCGCCAAGTAGGCGGAGGCATAGTCGCACAAGAATCTCGGACGGTCTTCTCTTTGAAGCGAGGAAAGGTTATCCATAGGGAGGGCAGACAGGTTGTCGTTGAGAACACGACCATCAGTGGCATCCTAGTTCTCGAGCACCTTAATATCGGCGAGCGCAGGTTTAATGTAAGTGTCGCTCGATGGGAGAAGAACCAAGGCCGTTCTCCGACGGTCACTGAGTACTTCCAGTTCATCGAGGCGGCGCGGGGAAGCCGAGAAGATATTTCCCTTAGACAGCTCCGAGTTGTTGTTTATGAGAACCCCTGTGCACGAATCGCGCTGATTCCTGAGCTATTTCGCGGTCCCTATGACGAGCGGTACGGCATTACCGAGAATCGCGTTGAGCGCGCATTTCGAGGGGAAGAAATCTTGAAACTCGAGAATGAGGAAAAGGACCTGGATCAAAGAAGTCCATTCGAAAGATGGGCTGCTGGTGAGTCAGAAACGTAGTCTCAATGGAAAGGACCCTCGAAGGACCGATGGACAAAAGAGAGCCGATGCCCACTGCCAACAAGCTGCTGAGGTTCCTGCGTGCGCAGGGTTACCGTGAGAAGCGGCACACGGGCTCGCACCTTATCCTGGTCCATCCGACTCGGAGAATGCTCGTGGTGCCTGTCCACAAAGGCGACATTCCGCGTGGGTTGTCTCTAAGGATTCTCAAGGACGGAGGGTTCTCAGAAAGTGAGTTTCTGGAAAGCTAGAGCGCTAACGAAACGGTCTCTGAATAGACCGTCCGGGTGCGTGGAACCGGACGGCGCTTGGCGCGGCATTCGGTGATGTACAATCGCATGGCCTCGAGGATACTGGTCTTCGCTTCTTCAATTGTCTTGCCCAGGCCGTACACGCCGGGAAAGTCCTCGCTGTAGGCGTAATAGGTCCGGCCTTCCCGTCCCACGGTGATGGGGTAGGTGTACAGGCGCATGCTGCAATCTTACCACAAACACGCCTCGTGCCTTTCAAGTTTCTGTCTTGCGGATCGCGCGAAAGTCTCTCACCATCCTCGCGCCCTCTACCGCCCCAGCAGCAACGTTCCCCGTCATCCTTCACGACATTGAAAAGCCCCGGCCCGTCAGCCGACGGGTTGGGCTACGGCTTGGGTTTCCACTGCTCGAAGAAGGCTTTGATGCTTTCGAAGCTCATGTGGCGGGCGTCGGCGAACTGGCCCTGGTCCTGGGCGTAGAGGAGTTTGCCGCGGGAATCGAGCACCGCCATGGCGGGAATGCCTCGCTTCACCGGCACACCGTGTTTCAGGGCCACATCCAGATTCTTGTCCATGCGCCCCACATCAATCTTGACCACGACGAAGTGCTTTTCGATGAGCGCGGCCAGCTCGGGCTTGTGCATGTTGTCGTCCAGCGCGTGGCAGTCGGGGCACCAGTTGGCGCCGAACACCAGAACGATGTTCCGGACGGGTTTTCCTGGCTGCGAGGCCGCCGTAATCGCGGCCGCAATCTGCCGGCCCGCGTCGGCTTTCTCGTCGTAGATCGGCTCCTCTGCCGCCCTGGTCATACCAACGAAGAGCAGCAACACGAAAAACCCCCGCAGAAATCTCATCCGCTGCATCGTCCCTCCTCTCCCCAATATCATACCCGAGCTTCAGGATTTTGGGGCCGCGAACCCACTCCCTAGCCACTTGTTAAAGGGCTGTGGTAGCATCTGCCCAGCCAGGTGGCGACCATGAAAAGCGTGTTCATTGCGAGCGCCGTGCGCACGGCCATCGGGAAGTTTGGGGGCTCGCTGCGGGATTTATCTGCGCCCGATCTCGGCGTCGCCGCGGCGAAGGCTGCTCTTGAGCGCGCACGCGTAGCCCCGGAGGAAATCGAGGAAGTCATTCTTGGTCACGCGCGGCAGGCGGGCAACGGCCCGAACCCGGCGCGCCAAATCGCCGTGCGCGCGGGAATCCCCACGAGCGTCCCCGCCTACACCGTCAACAAGGCTTGCGCCTCGGGCATGAAGGCCATCGTCCTTGGCTTCCAGGAGATCGTGCTGGGCCACGCGGACGTGATCCTCGTGGGCGGCACGGAAGCGATGAGCCGCGTGCCCTATTTCGCCGAGGGCGCACGCTGGGGGGCGCGGCTCGGCCATCAGACCCTGGTGGATGGGATGTACCAGGACGGTTTCCTCTGCCCGCTCGCGAAGATGATCATGGGGGAGACCGCCGAGGTCCTGGCGGGGCAATACGGCATCCCGCGCGAGGAGCAGGATGCGTACGCGCTCTCCAGCCAGCAGCGCGCGCAGCGGGCCATCGAGTCGGGCCGTTTCACTGATGAGATAGTCTCCGTCACCGTACAAGAGAAAAAAGGCGAACGACTCTTTGCCGTGGACGAGCATCCGCGGTTCGATACGACCGCGGAAGCCCTGGCGAAACTCACGCCGGTTTTCGCGAAAACCGGGACGATCACCGCCGGGAATTCCTCCGGCATTACGGACGGGGCGGCAGCGCTGGTGCTGGTCTCCGAGGATCGCGCGCGGCGGTCGGAAACTAAACCCCTGGCCCGCATCGTGGATTACGCCACGGCCGGTGTGGACCCGCGGGTCATGGGCCTCGGACCGGTGCCCGCCGTGCAGAAACTGCGGAAGAAGACCGGAAGGCGGCTGGAAGATTTTGAGCTGGTCGAACTCAACGAAGCCTTCGCGGCGCAGGTTCTCGCCTGCGACCGCGAGCTGCATTTCGACCGCGAGCGCTTGAACGTTAACGGAGGGGCAATTGCTCTGGGCCATCCCATCGGCTGCACCGGCGCGCGCATTACCGTGACCCTGATTCACGAGATGCTGAAACGGCAAGCGCGTCGCGGCTTGGCCACGCTCTGCGTCTCGGGCGGCTTGGGGATGGCGCTGGAGCTGGAAGCGGCGTAGGATTCAGGGGCGGCAGGCGGGCTTGCCTCCTGTCAGCCACCACGAAAGGATCGAAAGTTGGGCGCGGAATACGACGCACAACCCGGTTCCCGGCTGCGCTTTGAGGACATTCTCTACGAGAAGAAGGACGGCACGGCGCGCGTCACGTGGAACCGGCCGGAGGTTTACAACGCCTATTCCGCCCGAACCCTCCGCGAGATGATCCAGGCGTTTCGTGACGCGGCCTGGGATGATTCCGTCGCCGTGGTCGTGTTAACGGGCGCGGGCGAGAAGGCGTTCTGTGCCGGCGGCGATGCCAAGGAGTTCTCCGCCGAATTCCTCCGCCGCCCGCGAAATTACTGGAAGTGGCAGGGCCTGCTTCTGGAAGCCTTGGAGCTTTTCCGTCACCTGGGCAAGCCCACCATCGCGCGCATCAACGGCACGGTGGCGGGCGGAGGAAATGACTGGAACCTGGCCGCCGACCTCGCCATCGCTGCCGACCACGCACGCTTCATGCAGGTGGGTACCCGTGTGGGCTTGGTGGATGCCCTGGGCTCGAGCCAGTGGCTACCGCTCATCGTGGGTGACCGGCGGGCGAGGGAAATGCTCTTCACCTGCGACGAAATCTCGGCGGAGCAGGCCCTGAACTGGGGCCTGGTGAATCAGGTCGTTCCCTACCGGCAACTCGACCGCGCGGTGAATGCCCTGGCCAAGAAGCTGATCCAGAAGTTCCCGGAATGCACGCGCTACACCAAGCAGCAGTTGAATTTCTGGAAAGACCTGGCCTGGTCGCTCACCGCGGGACACGCGCGCGATTGGCTGACCATCCATTCCACGTCCCGGGAGCCTTACGAGGGCGTGCAAGCCTTCCTCGAGAAGCGGCCCGCTGACTACCGGCGCCTGCGGGAACGGGCCGCGGCGGGCCAGTCGAGCGAATTTCTCTGGGG
>Ga0315296_10000545_pt1 | contig 34422 bp, 28 predicted proteins | sample YL17G14_18_MG_FD_203921 | JGI IMG/M metagenome (GOLD analysis project Ga0315296, IMG submission 203921) | Sediment microbial communities from Yellowstone Lake, YNP, Wyoming, USA - YL17G14_18 | ecosystem: Environmental > Aquatic > Freshwater > Lake > Sediment | place: USA: Wyoming | collected... | reverse complement strand
CCCGCCTGCATACACGCCCTCTATGCTCGCCTTGCCATTCTCGTCTGCCACGATGGTTCCCCACTTCGTTACTTGTAATCCCTCGGTAGTGCTCTGGATAATCGGGTTCGGCGTGCGTCCGATTGCAACGATAGCTGTATCCACATCCATTACAAACTCTGAACCCTTGCATGGAATGGGTCTGCGCCTGCCAGATTCATCTGGCGGACCAAGTTCCATACAGATGCACTCCATAGCCTTCACCCAGCCCTTTTCATCACCCATGAACCTTGTTGGGGCGGCTAAGAACTTGCAAACAATGCCCTCTTCTTCAGCATTTTCTATCTCTTCCTGCCGAGCAGGCAACTCCTCACGCGACCGTCTATAGACAATGCAGACTTCCTCAGCACCCAGGCGCAGAGCTGAGCGCGCCGAGTCCATGGCCACATTACCGCCACCAATAACAACTACATGCTTACCGACCCGTATAGGTGTGTCATAGCTTGGAAATGCATAAGACTTCATCAAGTTGACTCTGATCAAGAACTCGTTGGCCGAATAGATTCCGCCCAAGTCTTCGCCTGGTATGTTCATGAATGCAGGTAAGCCTGCGCCTGTACCTATGAAAACCGCGTCAAGGCCTTCTTTTCTGAGCAACTCAGGGATGGTGAAAGTCCTGCCGATAAGATAGCCAAGATGAAGCTCTGAGCCTAGCTTTTCGACATAATCAACTTCTGCACGTACGATGCTCTTGGGCAAACGAAATTCTGGAATGCCATAGACCAAAACGCCTCCTGGCAAGTGAAGAGCCTCAAACATTACAACCTTATGACCCAACTTCGCTAATTCGGCCGCAACCGTTAGACCAGCAGGACCAGCACCGACCACCGCAACTTTTTTGCCTGTATATAGGGCCTTCTCAGGCATTATTATGCCCTTTTTTCTTTCCCAATCGGCCAAATATCGCTCCAGCCTGCCGACGCTGACAGGCTCACCAATCTTCCCCATCACGCAAAGCTTCTGGCACTGTTCTTCTTGTGGGCAGACCCGTCCGCAGATCGCTGGCAAAGCATTCTTCTCTTTAATTTTCTTTATCGCTTCATCGTATCTGCCCTCGCGAAACAATTTGACGAATTCGGGTATGGAAACTTCTACAGGGCAACCTGATACGCACTGAGGCTTGGGACACTGCAAACAGCGACTGGCCTCTTCCTTCGCCTGCTCCTCCGTATAACCCGATGCAACCTCTTCGAAGTTCTTCCTGCGAACTTCAGGTTTCTGCTTTGGCATTGCGATGGCTTCTTTCTTTATCTTGGGTCTGGGTTTACTTTCCGCCACACTTGCAACCTCCCAACTCCCACAACACAGAACTTAATCGTTCTTCAGGCAGAAACATTCTTTGTCTTCTGATCAAGCCATCAAAGTCAACTTGATGTCCATCAAACTCTGGTCCATCTACACAGCCAAACTTCATCTTGCCTCCGACTGTAACTCGGCAGACGCCACACATGCCCATTCCGTCAATCATGATAGGAGTCAAGGTAACAACCGTGGGAACGCCAAAAGGCTTGGTCAAGTCGCTGATGTTTTTCATCATCACAACGGGTCCCATTGCGACGCAGCGGTCGAATTTCTCCTTGGTCAAGATGTCCTTCAAGAAATCTAAGCCCTTAAAGCCCTTCGAACCATCGTCTGTTGCTACCCAAAGCTTGTTGCTCAAAGCCCCTATCTCATCCTCGTAGAAGAGCAGATCCTTGATTCTTGCTCCAATAATGGTCGTAACGGTGTTTCCTGCCTTCCGCAAAGCCTGAATCTGCAGACGCATCGGAGCAATCATGACTCCGCCACCTACGCACAGAACGTTCCCAAACTCTCTGATTTCGGAGGGAACTCCCAGAGGACCAGTGACATTCCAAATGGCGTCACCTTCTTTCAGAAGACCAAGCTGTTTCGTCGTCTTCCCGACTTCGTTAAATGCAAAGCTCACAGTGCCTTTTTCCGTGTCATAACCACAAAGGGTTAAGGGAATGCGCTCGCCCCTCTCGTTTATGATGAGGATTATGAACTGTCCCGGCTTGGCCTTTGCCGCCATGTCCGAAGCTCGAATTTCGAAAAACTTGATCTTCGGAGCAAGTTCTTTCTTCATCAAAATCTCATACATTCTGAGTCACTTCCATTTCCAAAGGCGGAAGCAAAGTAATTCTCTTCAAAAACTCGTCAAGCTTCTGGCTAAAATCCCCAACACACCTAGGCGAAACCGTGAAGAGTTCGAAACGATCAGAAAGATTCATCTTTCTCAAAACATCTTTCAGCACGGTCATGTTTCTTTCAGCTGATTCCTTGCCTTCTTGAAGCTTGCAGTCTTCGGATGCACACACAACAGCCATCACGCCGTCAAAACCATTGTGAAGCGCGTTGACAACGTGCATGGGGTCAAGGGCCTTAAAGCATGGGACTTCCATGGTCACAGCTTTCTTCTTAGACAGTAGATTGCTCGGATCGTCCAAAGCTGAAAACTCTGACCATTGGCAGCATAAAACTAGGACAACTGGAGATCTGCCTTTCGCTTTCATCTCTCGCGCAGCTTGTCCATAGCGCTTCAGTACTTCCTCGAATTCGAAACCCTTCACTTGAATAGCGTGGTGCGGGCAGACGAGAGCACATGCCCCGCAGCCCATGCACTGATCAAGAAGAATCTTCGGAGTGGCGAAAGGTTCGGCTTCGATAGCACTGTAGGGACATATGAACACGCATTTGTCACATCCGACGCATTTGTCAGTGTCATACACGACCTTTCGAGAGTGCTTAACAACTCTAAGCGTGTCTTTGTCTAAGCCGAACTGCTGAAGCACAGCCTTTCCCAAGGTCAATCTTCGAGTGTTAATCTTTGTGCCTTCTTTGTAGCGGCAAAAAGCATCTTCGCACTGAATCGAAATGACATTCTTTATGCCGGTATTGAGAACTTTGAAGACGAACTCGGTTGGAACGCGACCCGAGCAGGGCAAACGCAGAGGAATGAAATTCTCTGCGCTTATATTCTGCTCTTTCAGAATCTCTTCAATCTCGCATGTTGCAGGCGAGTTTCCTCTGCACATCAAAACCAGCGTATCGCTCTTCGTCTTTTCCCGTACATTCTTTATACATTCCACTAGACTGCCGTAATTGTAGTAGACCATTTCTATTGCGAAGACAGGGCAAGCACTGTAACATATGCCGCATACTTGACACTTCTGCAGGTCGATTTCCACCTTGCCCGTCTCTGGATCACGTTTTATCGCTTCATAAGGACAAATTGAATGACAAATGCAGCATTTGCTGCACAGATCTTGGTTAATCTCTACTGCTGCGACACATTTCTCGGCCATCTCTACATTTCACCTTTAATCCAGCTAATCACTCATGGCTAGATCGAAGAGCTTACTGGAAATATTCGCAGATAAGCCTAAGCGATATAATGGTTTTGGCTCAAAACCTACTGTTTGTAATATGGCCTGCGAATGTAAGCATAAGCTTCTAGAGCCGCGGTTGTGCCCTGCCCAACAGCCGTGCCGATCTGCTTCACGGGGTGATTTGTAACATCGCCAGCTGAATAGACGCCTGAAACGTTTGTCCGCTGCAAGCAATCGACAATTATGTAATTGGACTCGTCAACAGCGACTCCCGCTTCTCTAGCAAGCTGACTGTTTGGGTCCTCACCGACTTGAACAAAAACCCCGTCAATGGGCAATTCGTTCGTCTCGCCTGACTTCTTGTCAAGCAGCACAACCTTGTTGACTATTCTGTCACCTTTGATCTCTCTGACTTCAGTGTTCCACAGAATCTCAACGTTCCGCTTTTCTCTCAAGTCCTTCACAAGGGCCTCTTCAGCTCGAAAGGCGTCTCGTCGATGAGCTATCTTGACTTCTGAAGCGAGCCCAGCAAGAAACAGCGCGGTCATTATTGCCGAGTTTCCACCGCCTGTGACCAGCACGCGTTTGCCCTTGAATAACGGGCCATCACAAAGCCCGCAGTAGCTCACGCCTCTTCCACGAAACTCGCTTTCTCCTGGAACACCAATCGCACGATAGTGAGTTCCAGTTGCGATTATAACCGCATTGGCGTCATAGTCTGCTCGGCTGGTTTTGACTGTTTTTCTTTGGCTTTTGAAGTCTAGGCTTGAGGCACCTTCAAACTCGTGCAAATCCACCGAAGCACTCTTGCAGTGAGTTGCCATTTTCTGCGCAAGTTCTATTCCCTGGATGTTTTGAAAACCCAGATAGTTCTGAATAGAGGGGGCGTCTGCTGTAGTGCCTCCTGCCACTTTCTCCTCGAGGATCAAGGTTTTCAATCCGCTTCTCGCACCGTAGATTCCGGCGGCTAAGCCTGCAGGCCCTCCGCCCAAAATCAGGAGTTCCCAGTTCTCCATGTTGAGCAGCCTCTCTGTGCGAAAATACTCTATTAAGGCTCGAGTTTATCAATTGTTCGCAGCGGATTTTGGCAAGATTTAACTAAAGCAGCATCGAATAAAGTAGAAGGAGATTTCATAATGAATGTGGAAACGCCGAAATCGCGTTTTTCAGGAATGATAGGCTTCACGGTTATCTGGATTGGTCAAATGTTTTCCTTGATGGGCACAAACTTGACAGGCTTTGCCACGACATTTTGGGCTTATTTCATCACGCACCAAGCAACGGCATTGGCTTTGGTCGGCTTCTTCAACTTTGCCCCAATCATATTGGCTAGCCCGATTGCTGGAGCAGTAGTCGATCGCTACAGCCGCAAGAAAATAATAATGCTTGCTGACCTTTTTGCGGGCTTGCCCACGGTAGCTCTCTTGTTACTCTATTCCACGGGCAACTTGCAGGTGTGGCATCTCTACATAACGGGAGCAATCGCGGGGACATTTCAGTCTTTCCATTTTCCAGCGTACTCTGCTGCAGTAACTATGCTGGTGAGAAAAGAGCAATACGGTCGTGCCAATGGCATGCTTGCCACGGCTCAATTTGCCACAGCGATATTCGCGCCCATAGTTGCAGCACTACTGCTGACTGTCCTTGGCAATGACCAGGGAATCAAGACTGTGATGTTCATTGACATAATAACCTTCACAACAGCAATTAGCATGCTGTCCTTCGTACATATTCCACGGCCTGCAATAACCGAGACTGGGCGCAAAGGCATGGGAAGCATCTGGAAAGAATCGGTTTATGGTTTTCGCTACATCTATGAGCGCCCGAGTCTTCTTGGCTTGCAGCTCGTTTTTTTCTTCGTCAACCTTGTAGGGAGTTTCGGCAATACTCTGATAGCGCCAATGATTCTCTCGCGCGCGGGTGACGAAGCTGGGAGGGTTATTTTAGGGAGCGTGATGTCTGCTGGAGGAGTAGGGGGACTGGCTGGTAGCATAGCGATGATGATCTGGGGAGGTCCGAAGCGCAGGGTGCATGGAGTACTTGGGGGAATGATGTGTCTCAGCTTGCTTGGCGGACTACTGATGGGATTCGGACAGGGATTGTTTGTCTGGGCATTGGCTTCTTTCCTCGGGTTGTTCTTCCTACCGATAATCAATGGTTCGAATCAGGCTATCTGGCAGGCCAAAGTTGCCCCAGACGTGCAGGGCCGTGTCTTCTCAACGCGGTTGCTTATTGCACAGATATCTGTACCCATAGCCATGCTGATGGCTGGACTGCTAGCGGACGTCTTCTTTGAGCCAGCAATGATGCCTGCAGGCGTTCTTTCGCCGATATTTGGGGCATTTGTCGGTACTGGACCAGGAGCAGGCATGTTGCTGATGTTTATTATTGCGGGGATTCTAGGTGTCTTTGTTGCGCTTGGAGGTTACTCCGTTCGTGCCGTGCGAGAGGCCGAGGATATTCTCCAAGACCACGATGCAAAATCTGCTCCGGTTGGCAGAGAACCGACCTAGACGAGGAATATGAGTTCACTTCTTCCTTTGGGACTTTACCACTTCAACGAAATTCCTATAGATGTCTTCACCATTTTCGGTGTCGTTAACTTCTGGGTGAAATTGAACTCCGTAGAAAGGCTTGGTCTCGTGCTTTGCCGCTTGGATCTTGCAGTTCTCAGAGACTGCGAGCACCACAAAACCTTTCGCCTCTTTCACTTCATCATTGTGTGACTCCCAGGCGCGAAACTCTCTGGGGATTCCCTTGAATAGGTCATCCTCTTCGATGACCTTCACTTGTGCCAAACCATACTCTGGAATCTCGGAAGGTCCTGCTTTTCCCCCGCAATGAACAGCCATTAACTGGAGCCCGACGCAAATTCCGAACACTGGTCCGTTGAACTCCTTAAGATAGTCTGTGCATAAGCCCAGTCTTGGTGACTCCCAGGCGATTCTTGGTGCTCCTCCGCTCAGCACAAGTCCGTCCGTGTCTATCGTGTCCACCGGTGTAGTGTTTGAGATTATCTTTGAGTCGCACCCAAGCTCTCTCAAGACTCTCCAGATTCGGTGAGTCCACTGGCCTCCATTGTCAACGACACAGATCTTGACAGGCCTACTCATACTCAATCGTTCCTGGGGGCTTGTTCGTTATGTCGAGCACGACTCTTGTGACGTGGTCTTTCAGGGTATTCGTGATTCTCACGGATATTTTCTCTAGAACTTGGTGCGGTACTTTGGAGTATGCAGCGCTCATCCCGTCAAGGCTTTCGACGGCGCGAACAACAATGATGTTTCCGTAAGCCCTCACGTCGCCATGGACTCCCACGGCCTTGCAAGGCAGCAACACGGCAAAATACTGCCAGGGTCTAGCCATCTTGTTTTCCTTGACAGCTCTTTCAATCTCCTCCTCAACGATTGCGACGGCTTCGCGTACTATATCTGCATTCTCTTTCGTGGCTTCACCAACGATTCTGACAGCTAGTCCTGGTCCAGGAAACGGCTGCCTCTCATAAACGTCAGATGGCAGACCTAGGCTTTTTCCGACAATTCTGACCTCGTCTTTGTATAGGTCTCTCAGTGGCTCAACGATTTCAAACTCTATATTCTCTGGCAATCCTGCTACATTGTGGTGCGATTTGATTCTGTCTCGAAGTCCGCCGCCGCTCTCTATCCAGTCCGGCGCAATGGTTCCTTGGACAAGGTACTTGGCATTCTCTTTTCTCGCGATTTCCTCGAAGATTCTTATGAATAGTTCGCCAATGATCTTCCTTTTTTGCTCTGGTTCGATCACGTTCTTGAGCTTTTCGTAGAATTTTTCCTTGGCTTCCACAACAAGCACATTCAAGCCAAGTTCTCTAAGCATATTTCCATTGTTTTCTATCTCGTTTTCTCTCATGAAGCCAGTGTCGACGAAGACGCATTTCAGACTCTTCCCGATGGATTTGTTAACCAGGAGGGCTGCAGTGGTTGAATCAACGCCACCGGAAATTCCGGCAATGGCATTGCCTTTTATCGTGTTGCGAATCTCGGTGATCTTTTCTTGTACGAACCTGTCAGCGTCGAACATTCAGTCATCGAGAGCTAAGTAAATGTGGGACTATAAAAATATTGAATATTCTTTTGAGCAAGCTTAGTACTTTGGTTTTGCACCGTATACTCTGATGCTTTCAATCGAATTAGTGAAGTCTCTTACATCTTCCTCTGAGGCTTTGGTTTCCTTCACTATGGCTTTTGCAGTGGGGTCATCGAGAATGTCGGCTGGAAAGCGGTTTCCTTCAATGATCCTTACGTTTTCGAAACCTGCATCTTTAATCAACTCGAGATATCTTGCTTTCATTACGGCTCCTGAAATGCAGCTGATGTATGCCTGAACGTTCTTCTTTATTGCTTGTGGGAGTTCTTCCAGTAGGACGATGTCAGAAATCATCAGTCGGCCGCCTGGTTTCAGTATCCTGAAAGCTTCGTCGAAGACTCTCTTCTTGTTCGGTGACAGGTTTATGACGCAATTCGAGATGATAATATCAGCAGTGTTATCCGCAACGGGTAGATTCTCAATCTCGCCTAGTCGGAATTCCACATTGCCGTATTTGCCTTTTCTGCAGTTTTCTCTAGCCTTATCGAGCATTTCAGACGTCATATCGACTCCGATTACTTTTCCTTTTTCTCCGACTCTCTTTGACGCTAGGAAACAGTCAAATCCGCCGCCTGAACCAAGATCTACAACTGTTTCTCCTTCTTTCAAGGACGCGAGCGCCACTGGATTTCCGCATCCTAAGTTCAAATTTGCTCCCTCAGGAACAGATCGAACTTCCTCTTTTGAGTAGCCGATTTTTTCGTCGAATTCTGAGCTGCTGCAGCAACATGAGTTCCTGGCAACTTTAGCGTAACCTTTCCTGACTACTTTCTTTATCTCATCTTCTTTCATCCTAGACACCTCCTTCTTTGAAGACATCTTTTATCATGGGTCCGAGCATGACTCTTACGGATTTTCCGAGGTCGTCAGCCCTCACCATCATTATGCAGCAGACCTCGCCTTCACGTTCGCACCCGATTATTGCCAGTTTGTCATTTGGTTTCAGTTTCGCCTTATCGCGCAAGTCCTTTGGGAGTACGATTTGTCCTTTCGAGTCTATAGTTACGACAGCATCGACTTTACAGCATCCTTCACTGCTGTTCATGCTCTGTTTGCCTCCATGAGATGGATTACTTTTCGGAGGATTTAACCTTTTCGGAAATGTTGGAAAAGTCAGAAATATCTTAGAAATAAGATCGGAATTAGCTTGGTCCAATGGAAAACTATATGACCAGTGCGAGCAGTTCGGCCAGATCCATAATCTGCAGTTTGCCTTCCAGTCCGGTGGTTTTTACGGCATCTTCGAACGTCAGTAAGCAGTATGGGCAAGCCACGGCCAGAACGTCTGCACCAGCTTCCTCGGCGTCTTTGACTCGAGTCTCAGCCAGGCGTTCCCCCGGAATGTCAACCCACATTCTTCCTCCGCCGCCTTCGCAGCAGACGCTTCGCGATCGGTTGCGGTCAAATTCCAATAGCTTGACGCTTGGGATGCTTTCGATGACTTTTCTGGGTTCCTCGTAAATGTTGTTCTGCTTGCCTAGGAAGCATGGGTCGTGATAGATGACTTTCTTGTCTAGCTGCTTCGTGAATGTGAGCTTCTTTTCATCAATCATTTTGGCGAGCAGTTGTGAATGATGAAGAGGTTCGAAGCTTGTTTGGTTGTAGCGGTTCTTGAAAGCGTGATATCCGTGTGGGCAACTCGTAACTGCTTGCTTGACGTTGTATTTGTTGACGAGTTTCATATTCTCCTCAACCAGGAAGTCAAACAGTCCTTTTTCGCCCATGCCGTAGACTTCGCTTCCGCAGCAGTTTTCCTCGTCGCCGAGGACGCCGAAGTTTACGTTGGCTTTCTGGAGGCACGTGGCTAGGCTCTTGGCGACGTTTTGGATTCGTGGGTCATAAGCAGATGTGCAGCCGACGTAGTAAAGGATGTCTGCGCCTTGTGAGATGGGTTTAAGGTTTAGAGTTTGGCTCCATTCTGAGCGCTTGTTGCGTATGCGTCCCCATGGATTGCCGTTCTTGAAAATGCTCTCCAGCGCATCGCGTATTGTGGGTGCGAGTTGTCCTTCTTCGACTGCCATGCTGCGGATGTCGATGAGAAACTCGTAGGGGTTTAGGTCCTTTGGGCAGCGGACACCGCAGGTGCTGCATGTTGTGCAGCTCCAGACCTCGTTTTGAGGGTGAATCGATAATTTGCCAAGTGTGGCCACTTCTCGCATGTAGCGTCTGATGTTCAAGTTGGCTTTTTTCGCTACTGGGCAGCTTCCAGTGCATGTTCCACATTGGATGCATTCGAGAAGTTTGTGTTTCTGAGTGAGTTCTTGAGCGTTCATGTTGCCCATCACTTTTCATTAAAACGGGAGCGTAAGGTTATTAAAGTATTTTCCCCGTATGAACCGAAATATATCAACAAGGCTGGAGATTATCGTAATGGAGAATAAGGCTCCGAAAATCGGTATTTTTGTGTGTGAATGCGGTGGCAACATAGGTGACGTAGTTGATGTCAAAGCTGTTGTTGACGCTGTTAAGGGTTGGGAAGGTGTTGCCGCGGCGAAGTATCACAAGTACATGTGTTCAAAGCCAGCTCAGGAGATAATCATTGATGCCGTGAGAAAGGAAGGCTTGGAGAGAGTAATAGTGGCCAGTTGCACTCCCCGTATGCATCTTGCAACTTTTCAGAACGTCTTGGAACGTGCTGGCCTTAATCCGTTTATGCTGGAGTTCGTGAACATACGAGAACAGGACTCATGGGTTCACGGCCCTCACTCGTCTCCAGAAGCGACGAAGAAGGCCATAAGTCTCATCAGAGGCGGATACGAGCGAGCTAAAGAGCTTGAACCAATGGAAACTGTGAGCGAGAAGGGCACAAGGGAGATCCTCATAATAGGTGGAGGCATTTCCGGGATTACGTCGGCGCTTGAGCTTGGATATTTAGGTTACAAGGTTCACCTTGTTGAGAGAAAGCCAAGCATCGGCGGCAACATGGCGAAGTTGACGAAGGTTTTTCCAACTTTGGATTGTGCCCAGTGCATTTTGACGCCTAGGATGGCTGAAGTTGGAAGGAACCCGAATGTAAACTTGCTCACTTATGCGGAAGTGAAGGAGGTGAGCGGGCGACCTGGTAACTATAATGTGAAGGTTTTCATGAAACCGCGGGGTGTTGATGTTCAGAAGTGTCGAAGCTGTGGTGTATGCACGAAAGTTTGCCCAGTAATAGTTCCAGATGAGTTTAACGAAGGTTTGTCAACCAGAAAGGCGGCTTACGTCGAGTTTCCGCAAGCCGTGCCATCGGCCTACTGCATTGATTTTGCCTCTTGCACAAAATGTGGAAAGTGCGAGCAGCTGTGTCCTGCCAAAGCGATTAGCTTGGCTGACCAAGGATGCACGGTTGATTTGAAGGTAGGCGCGATAATTGTTGCTACGGGTTATGACATGTATGATGCAAAGAAGCTTGAGACTTACGGGTTTGGCACGTACAAAGATGTAATTACGATGATGCAGTTGGAGCGTCTTGTTTCGGCCACTGGTCCGACCAGCGGTTACGTCAAGCGCTCGGACGGTACCGACGTCAAGAAGATTGCGATTGTACTTTGTGCGGGTTCGCGGGATAAGAACTACATTTCATACTGCAGTCGGATTTGCTGTATGTATTCATTGAAACAAGCGTTTCTGCTCAAGAGGATGCTTGGGATAGACGTTACGATCTATTACACTGACATTCGGGCAACTGGGAAAGGCTATGAAGATCTTTACTGGCGAGATCAGGAAGCAGGTGTCAGTTTCATTCGGGGCAAGGTGGCTGAGGTTTTCAAGAGCAAGAATGGCAAGTTAGTGGCTGTGACCGAGGACACGATAACTGGTGAACTGATTCAAGACGAGTTTGACATGATTGCTTTGGCGACGCCTATGGTCCCGCCTGTTGGGTTGAAGGATCTTGCCGACAAGATGAGAGTTCCCATCGGCGAGGATGGCTTTGTAACTGAAAAGCATCCCAAGCTTGACCCCGTTGATACACTGGTGACAGGAATCTATTCTTGTGGTTGTGGTTTGAGTCCGAAGGACGTTCGTGACACGGTTTCTGATGGATTGGGTGCTGCTGCTAAGGCAGCCTTGTTCTTGAAGGGTGACTATGTCACCACCAATCCGGAGAAGGCCTACGTGATTGCTGACTTGTGCAATGGTTGTAGTGCTTGTGTTCCTATTTGCCCAGTTGGCGCTATTACCATGGTTGAGGGTAAGGCGAAGATCGATCCATTCCAGTGTACAGGTTGCGGCGCATGCATACCAGTCTGTCCGAAAGAGGCGATTGACTTCAAGAATTCAACGACCAAGCAGATAGTCGCCGTGTTGCGCGGTGTGTTGGCAGACAAGCAAGCTGGCGAGGTTCGGGTTGTAGCCTTTGTTGACAAGAATGTGGGCTATACAGGCATGGACTTTCTAGGACTTGACCGAACGAACTATCCTGAGAACATTCGAATTGTATCGGTGCCGACGTCAGCACTACTTGGTAAGAAGCTTGTGCTCAGTGCATTTGCGTATGGCGCTGATGGCGTCTTGGTGATTGAGGGTTCACAGGAGATTGATGAGAGATTCTCAAAGAAGAGGATGATCGAGATGGGGCGTGAGCTTGCAGCATTTGGCATTGAGAACATGAGAGTTCGCTACAGTTATGTTCCGTTGCCTGTTTACAAGAAGGCTGCAGAGCTTTTCGGCATGTTCACGGACAGGATCAAGAAGTTTGGGCCATTGCCAGAGGATAAACGCAACAACGTAAAGCAGAAACTCCAAGGATGACCTCGGACTTTCAAGGGTCCAAATCTTTCAGGGTTTTGTATTGTTCGCAACGAATACCCTTAGTGCGCATTATGGGAGTAAAATGGGATAGGTTTATCGTATGAAACGCACGCTTGGTCTTTTGCGTTTGTCAGGAGATTTTTTGTTGCGTATGATTCAACTTGCACTCTAATCGTTATCATATTTTGTCACAGAGGTGAATCAGTTGATAACGAAGGTTATATAGTACTTCCTCCTATGGGTTTAGCTCTTGAATTAGTGATGTAATCGAGGTGTAAAGAAAAAATGGTTAGCGAAGGAAGAGGACGACTGTTCCGCAGAAAAGACGGCAAATACCTGATCTACGTACCGCTTGACTTGGCAGAAGACAGCATGTTTCCATTCAAGGACTACACTAGAACAAAGCGAGGAGCCGATGCCGTTCGCGTTAGAGTGTCCTTCAAGCAAGGCGACAACAAGCTGCTCATCGAAAAGTGGAAAGACGATATCACAGAGTAAATAGAACCAAGAAGCTGAGGCTGGCTAGAGGAAGGAAAGCTTTCTAGTCATGTCCAAAGCATTTTTATATTATATTCAAGCTTTTGAGTTTTGACCAGTTGAGAATGTTTTTTGGAAAGGTATATTTGGTAAAGACTCTAAATATGGCAACATCATACAGAGAAAGGGTCTTCCATGAAAACCAATCTTGTCATTCAAACGATGCTTGACCACAAGTCTATTCGAGAATTTACGCGTAAATCGCCTCCTGATGAAGTAGTCGAAACTATTGTCAGAGCGGGTCAGCAGGCGCCGTTTGCTTCGCAGTACTACAGCGTGTTGCTATCGCGGAATAGAAAACGTAACCCTTGGAGAGCGCCTCTCCTGTTCACGATTTGCGTTGATTCCTACAAGTTCGAGCGCATCATGACCAAGCGAAAATGGAAGCTGGTCACAAATGATCTTACCTTGTTGTTTTTCGGGATTCAAGATGCAGCGTTAATGGCAGAGAACATGGTTGTCGCTGGAAGAAGCCTCGGCTTGGGAAGCTGCTTTCTAGGCAGCGCATTGTATAGAACAGACAAGATTGCGGAAGAATACAAGTTGCCGAAGAGGGTTTTCCCGTTGGTGCAGTTGGTGATGGGCTATCCTGCTGAGGATCCCCCGGCGCGGCCAAGGTATCCAATGGATTTCACTTTGTTTGAGGATGAATATCCAAAGCTGGGCCAGAAGACAATCTCGGAAGCCATGAAGGTGATGGATGAGGGGTATCTTGCTCAGGATTATTATCGCAAGGCAAAGTACAAGATACCGCTAGAACGAGGTCGCAAGGAAACGTTCACGTATGATAATTACAGTTGGACGGAGCACATCTGCAGAAAGTGGGGACAGTGGTATTCGGATCCGAAGGAACTGCTTAAGCAGCTTGACAAACGAGGCTTTCATATTGCAGGGAAGGAATCAAAACAGAAATAAGGTTCAGAACTCCAATTGTTCCACAAGAATTATAAACATTCGCTAGCGAAGAATCAAGCAAGGATATTGGAGGACGTGTAGTTACTTGGCAATCAATATGGATACATTGCTTATCAACTTGATCGTGAACGTCATCGTGCCCACAATCATACTTTCGCCGTTTCTTTGGATTGCAGGAAGAGCCTTTGTTGGGAAAGAGAAGGCAAAGTTTACAGACGCGATATGGATAGTCTTGATTGGAACCGTGTTCGGTTCAATCTTCGGAGCAATCTTCTCTGGCATAATTGCTTCGCTCATTCAGTTTGTCGTTTGGCTTGCGCTGGTTAAGCACTTCTTCGACTGCGGTTGGCTAAAGGCACTTGTTATCAGCATAGTGGCCGTGATCATCTTCGCCGTGGTAGTTGTGATACTTGGCTTGCTTGGATTTGGAATTTGGGCAATCGGTTCTGGAATCTGGGGCACAGCTATCTAACGTTTCTCAGAGCCATCCTAGCCCTTCCACTTTTTCCATTTTGAAAGCAAGCTCAAACTGTTCTTGAGCGAACACAAAAATACTAATAAGCACTCAAACATTGATAGAATGCGTCAACACCGGAGGAATTGGTAATGCCGCATTGCAAGAACTGTGGAAGCGAATTGCCGGAAGAAGCAACTTACTGTCCAAAATGTGGAACACACGTGGAAATTTTGCCGAAACTCAGACTGGCAAGTTGGGGTGAGAGGTTTGTCGCATGGATTATTGACATGGTGATTCTCGGGATCATCATTGTGCCGTTTAGGCTTTTCGCAGTGATGGCTTGGCCGTCTTTTGCGTGGGCGCCGGGCTTTCCGAGTTGGGTTCCGTTCGTCGATTTTGGCACGAGCAATGTTGTCTACTTCTTTTATTGGATGATAATGGAAGGAATCTATGGCCAGTCGCTTGGTAAGATGTTTTTGGGGATAAAAGTGACTCTTACGGATGGTAGACCGATAAACCTGGGGCATGCAGCATTGGAAAGCGTGGGAAAAGCGTTCGTGCTGCCTCTAGACTGCCTTTTAGGCTGGATTATGTACCCCCGCAGGCGGCAGAGGATTTTCAACTATATCTCAGACACTAATGTAGTAAGAGTCTGATGAATGGCAACTCACTCGTATCGAGATTTCTCACATTTCGGTCTACGAGAATACAAAAAACGATAATTCGGATACTGTGAGCTGAGTTTAATCATACACGTAGGTTGGTCTAACGTCAATGTCAGCACTTATTTCAGCGATTTTCGAGTCGAGACATTCGGAGTATATGCAGGGAATTCGGCTTATGGAGTTTATCCGATGATGGGTTCAAACTTTCCATCAGTGTAGAAAATACAGGTGGCCCTTGGGCATATCTTGAAGTTCAAGATGAGTTACTAAGTAAGCTTCGCAAGCCGTCAAATCAAGAAACGCAAGCAGTAGTGGAGCGTTTCAGCCTAAACCGCTGGATTCTGAAATACTCTTGCCTTCTAACCAAGTCTGATCGTCTCCAAGTCCAGAGGTTTCATTTTGACTGTGCCGTAAATTCCGAGAGCCATGGACCAGAAAACGTCATCATGAGTTCCGCTTGGATGGCTAAAGCCTGTCGTGCCATCCTTGCGAGTCTCGTACTTCTCAACGTTAAGCTCTGTGCAGATGTCTCCCCTGTAAGGGTGTTCCCAGGTCAGATACGGGAAAAACAGGCGCTCATCAAGCATTCTTTGCTTAAACAGGTTAGCCATCTCGCTCTTTCTGCTCGTGCTGAAGACCACGCCTTCAGCATTCTGGATCTGAGCGTCTTCCATGTCGCTGATTAAGCTCGGACCTTCGCGCGTGATGTCAACCCTGATCTTCTGGAATCCGCTCCAACGGTCCTGCAGCTGCTTCAAGTATCCAAGTACCGTGGCGTATTTCGTTGGTTGCTGAAAGATCTTCAAGTGTCTTAAGAAAAGCTTGTCATTCTGCATGTCGAAGACTGAGAAGACCGCGTAGTCTTTGGTTTGCGCTAGATCTAGGCCAGCGAAGAGGTTGCCAGTGTATCCGCCATCTGTGTTCCACGGCTGCAAGTCAAACCGGCAATTTTTGATGGTGCCAATGCACTTCACGATAAGGCTTTGAGGCAGCCAGACATCTTCGTCTTCGGCCCACTCGGCCAGCATCTCACGACGCCAGCGAGCGGGATCTTCGCCGAATTGTTTCTTAATCTTCTCAATGTAACTAGCTTTCCATGGACCGTTAGGCTCAGTTGCCTCTTCAATTGAGACATGGCTTCGTCTGAAGTCCCAGTCCTTATGATTGCACATCTTCCAGAATACGGAATCAGCGTTCCAAGGCGTACTGGTAGCAATCAGCTTCCCTTTGGTCGTCCCCATCGTAAACAGAATCGCGTCATACAAGTCTGTGTCATTAGGCGTGAAGTTGGCTTCGTCCCACCACACTGCGTTTAGCGTGGGGCCACGGATCGTGTCTGGACTATTCGGGAACGCTTCAATGACTGAGCCATTCGTGAATCTGAGAATCGTTCTGCTTGGCTTTTGGTACCTCTCCTTTGGAATCTTTCGCAGAAAATAGGTGATTCGTCTCAAGTTTAGCTTTGTCTGGCGCCAGCTGGGGCCGACGACAGCTATGTAAGCATCATTATGCTGCAAAGCATAGTTGAGAAGGAGAGCGGATACGATCCAGCTTTTCCCGCTTTGCCTGCACCATCTTGCAGCGATGAACTGGTTTTCCTCGAAAAACTTGATAAGCTCTTCTTGATAAGCGGTAGGCTTGAAGCCGAGAAGATTCTTGAAGAATTCACCTGGGGTTTTGGCCATGCGGCTGACTTCGTCATTCCTAGCTTCTATTACAGCCTGTGCGTCTGAGAAAAGAAGATCCCTCTGACTGATCCAGTCACTGGGCTTCAGGCTTCTCAGGCTTCCGAAGATCAGCATAGAGTTTTCTCAACTCCAAAAGTTGGCCCTCAGTCTTTCGATAGCCCAAGTAGTCGCTGAGGTGATCCTTGTACACGCGCGCCAGATCTGCGGTGATTCTTAGTCTTTGAATCTCGATCTGCGAGAGGTCGTTTTCAGCAGACTTCTGCAATGCACCGGCGAGGATTTTCAGTGTTTCTTCAATGCTTAGCAACTCCTGAGGGGGTTTGATCTGCTTTGTTGTTGTGCGGGGGCTCTCGGAGGACCGATCAACAACAAGCAGTTCAAGTCTTGAAGCTTTCATTCTTACGGCGGTTTTTGATGTCTTGAGCTTTTCAGCTATGTATCCGTAGGAATGGCCTTCTTGCACGAGCTTCTTTAGCAGCCGTTCTTCTTCAACAGACCATTTTTTCCCCTGCATGTCTATCCCGCCTTTTGCCTTAGAAAGATTCCCATAACGGTTCCGCTCACATCTGTGATCGCAGCGAAATTCTTGCCACACGAACAGTGCAAAAGATGCCACGTGGCAAAGTTCAAGAGCCGGCATTCCTCTTCAGGCTTCCAAGACTCACCTTTCGATTTCACGCTCTCCTTTGCCGTTCTAGCTTCTCCGATCTGTTGATAGCTTTCTTCAGCGCGGCCTGCAGGGCAACTCCAGACTTTGCTCTGGTCAGCTGCGTTCTTGTCGATAGCATCTGCAATCTGTTTTTCCGCTATGAGAGCGACAAACTTGTCAAGCTTCACATCGATTCACTCCATAAAGCATATATTAGCAAAGCTAGAATGGGAAAAGTGGGAACTAAATCGGTGAAACAGCCTGATCTGTCCAAGGTTAATTTTGCCACAGAAGAGATAGCTGAGAGCTGGAAACAGTATTATGAGGATGCACTGGAAAGTAAGCAAAGACGGAAGCGCTCTTTGTCGATGCTGTATCTTATTTGGCAAACGATTCACAAACACACGAAATGGAAAAAAAAGAAAAACGAGATTGATAGACGTACTGGCATAGGCTGGCGTCAGCTCAACCGCACCTTCACTAAGCACAGTCTTAGCATGGCTCTTTCACTGCTGCTTGAGGAGGGTTTGATTGAGAGAATTGAAGACATGACTTACAAGGGAAGAGGTCGCAAGCCCACGCGGTATTTTGCACTCCGTAGACCGTTCGTGACGTATCCCGGCTACTACATTGGAGAGATTCCCATCTTTGGGACGTTGTCAACTCGACACGGCAAGTGGGCTCGTGATATTGTCATAAAAGACCCAAATTCCAAAGGCAGCTATCTTTGGAATAAAGTCGCCAAGAGACGAGTGACCCAATCTATCCGACGTCTCTCAAGAGAGAAGGAGTGGATTGACAGACGATGCGCGGATGATGAACCTTTCGCGGCGGCAGTTCGATTGGCGGAAGGGAAAAGAAAGACGGCCTTCATTGAGACCAAGCTGGAAAAATGAGCCTGATTTGGGCTTCTCTGGCACAGAATCTTCGATAATGCTAGCATTCCTATTAGGGCTAGGCCCGCTCTTATTTGGGCTCAAGTCCAGTCCACCACATCTGACGTGTGCGCAATGATTTCACCCCTCTATTAGAATCCTAATATGTTTTGTGAATTGGTGAATTCCTAGTGCGTTCTCGAAGGTTTTACGTGCATCGGAGCTTAGTTCACGGGTTTTTCCGAACTGGTTACTTGTCAGCTCAAAAAGATTGGGTTCTGCTTGTTGCCATTCTTAGCGAGATTTTGACCAAATGTTCAGCTTCTTCCTTTTTGTTTCACGAAATATGCTGCTGGTAAGGTTATATAGATTGGAGCCCACGTTTGAACCCTCAACCTGTCGTGCCCTATTTTTCCTGTAAGCCCCATCCGGAGGGTATATGGAAACTAGGTTCGCTCTTGTAGCAGGCTCGGATTTCAGGAGATTTTTCCTTAATCGCGAGAGCCTTCGCGGCTATCTTATCATATAGCATTAGAGTTTCTTCGTCGGGAAGCGGATCCGATAATTCTTGGTTGAGAAAGCCCCAGCCTCCATCCCAAGGCAAGATCTCGATCTTATTTAGGGCCAGGAAATCCCGTACAACGTCACCCCAGATGAACCTGATCCCGTGCATGTCAAAAATTCCGGGTGTCGGGGTCAGCTTTTCCTGAATTGACAATTATAAATGAACAAAAGCAGGCAGAAATCGGAATTAACAGCAAAAAATATAGCCTACAAAACATGAATGCTGAACCTGAGTGCTCTATTTGATTGATTGGTCAAAACTGACGCCTTACCACAACGACAAGCGCAAAAGTTTCGAAGAATTCTGTTATCAAGTAGCTGAGCGATTATACGAAAAAACTGGCACGTTTACGCTCATTGATGACAGCGGTGGGGGCGATGGCGTTGAGTTTTATCTCATAATGCCAAATGGAGACGAATGGGGCTGGCAGGCAAAATTCTTTTACCCCAGCACTCGCTTAAAAGAATCCGGCAGAAAAACACAAATCAAGAATTCGCTAAAAACCGCAATAAAGAAACATCCCAAACTCAAGAAATGGTTCCTTTGTACGCCATCTGATCTCACTTCAGGAGAGATTAAGTGGTTCCAAAAATTGGAAGCGAGAACTCTGCAAACCTCACCCAACCTTGTTCTAGAACATTGGGGCGATAGAAAGTTTAATAGCTATGTTAGTCTTCCAAAATTTAGTGGCATAAGAAATTATTTTTTTGGTGAACTCGAACTAGACATGAATTGGTTCAAGTCTCAAGTTAATAAGCAAATAAGTATCGTTCGGGCAAGTTTCATACCTGAGCTTCATATAGAAACTCAGGCAGACCTGTTCGTTCATTCGCTTCTAGATGATAATGTATTCAGAGAATACTTATCGCAGCGAAAAACGGTCCTTAGAAATTACGTAGATCGATTTGAAGAAGCGTTAAATGAACTTCAAAAAGAAGATTATATTGATTGGAAAGGGACCAAGAGAAAATTAGTAGCTTATGTCAATCAGCTTAGAAGCAGCTTCAATCGATTGGATAAGACACTTGCTAATTATTACGATTGGCTCTGTTCAGGTCAATTTGATCTATTGAAAACAGATGAATTTAGCTCACTACAAAATGAAATCACAGAAAATATCAGAGAGTACTCTAAAATCGTTCTGGATTTCGACCCTTCTAAAATGCCGTATCAGGGTGAATCGAGTAACCATGTCTACCATATTAACAAGGTAAGGGAAAAAAGCCTTTCACCACTAAGTATAGCGAAGGAAATTGTAGATTTCCTGTATGATGTAATAAAGAACAGCAAAAATGCAACTCTTAATTACCTTAGCATCTTCGGGAAAGCTAGTGTCGGAAAAACGCATCTGGCCTGTCGTATCGCTAAGGAAAGAATCGAAAGTGATTTGCCCGCGGTGTTGCTTCTAGGAAAACCTTTTTCGTCAAACCCTCCTTTAGAGCAACAAATACTGCTTGTCCTAGATATTCCTCGAAATTATTGTTGGGATGACTTTGTTCAAGCACTCCAGTCAGCCGCCAAAGCATACAGAACCAAAATCCCAATCATAATAGATGGCTTAGATGACGCATTGTCAATGGATATTTGGAAGAATGAGTTGCAGGGTTTTAGTTGCACACTAAGCGCTTTGTCTCAGGTAGCGCTCATAACAACTTGTAGGTCCAGTTACCGGTCGATAATCTGGCAATCAACAGAGCCCCAAAACGTTATAGAACTTTACAATTTTGACGTTGATTCAACTGAGCGTGCGATGAAAAAATATTTCGATTACTACCGAATAAAATGTGATGTTACTTCCTCGTCTACAGAGCAATTCTCAGATCCCATCTTTTTGAGAATATTCTGTGAGACTCATAACCCCGAACGTAGAGTAGACCTGAATATTTACGCCGGTGAGTTGACTATTCTCGAGGTTTTTGAAGCCTATCTTAGACGGCGTAACACAGTAATTTGTTCAAAATTGGGGCGTTACTCGAATACGCCCATAGTTCAAGACGCTTTAGCAAGAATAGCAAGAGAACTGTGGAAACGCAAAAGTAGGACTCTTGTTCTTTCGGATGCTGTCGAGCTTATTGATTCCAAGAAATTAGCAGATCTTGATTGGTCACACTCACTTACTTGTCTGCTTTTGGAAAACGGATTACTAATTAATCGAGATTCTATTGGAGGCCAAGACAGCGTGTTTTTTGCCTACAACTTAATGGGCGGTTACATCATTGCGAAGGAAATCTTGGACGGAATACCTTCTGAGAAAATTGAAGCGTTCGTCAAATCCCAAGAATTTGAGGATCTTCTAGCGAACGAAGATTACTCTAAGCTACACCCGTTGCATGAAGACATCTTGAGATGTTTTGCTCTTTTGCTTCCAAAGCATTGTGGCAAGAATTTATATCAATTCACAAAAAATGAGATAGCATTTGATTGCGCCGTCCAAGTATTGTTTGAAATGTCTCCTGATTCAATTGATGTGCCTTCAAAAGAACTAATAACGCGCCTCTTTGGTTTTCCACAGAATAGAATGCGCCTTCTTAAGTTATCCAAAAATACTATGAGACATGTTGGGCATCCTCTAAATATAGAATTTTGGGAAAAACTTTTAGAAGAACTTCCAATGGCTGAGCGTGATTTAAGCCGGACGGAAAATATTCGCGCTGACGAGTCGAGTTTATTGGAAGAAATGCAGAAATTTGAAGACACCTGCAAAGCAGGGACAGACCTGACTTCCATTGAAGTACGACTCTGGTTGGAAGCAAAGTACTTCCGTTGGGCACTATCATCAACAGTAAGGCAACTCAGAGATAGGGCTGCGAGAGCTCTTTATTGGTATGGAAGGCGATTTCCTGCAAAATTATTTGATCTTACAGTGAGCTCACTTGCATTAAATGATCCATACGTACCCGAACGTATGCTAGCTGCGGCATATGGCGTAGCTATGGCGCTACATGATGATTTTCAAGAATCTGAATTTCGAGAAAAACTTCTTCCAAAGGAAGCACGAAGCTTATACGAATTGATGTTTAAGGAAAAAGCTCCTTACGCTACTACTCATATATTATCTCGAGATTATGCTCGTCGTCTGATTGAAATTTCATTACTTCATAATTCAGACGTCCTTTCACCAACTGAAAAAACGAGAATTTGTCCACCTTTCAAAGATGGCGGAATAAGAAACTGGGGAGAGAGCGAAGAAGAAGACCAAGATAGTTATCTTAATGGTAGCATGCCAGTTCACATGGACTTTGGTAATTACACATTAGGTAGTCTTGTTCAAAACAGGGCTAATTATGATAATAAAAATCTTGGATACAAGAAACTTGTGTCAAACTTCTTTTGGCGTCTATATGATCTTGGATATTCACATGATTTGTTTTCTGAAATTGATAGAGAGATCCATAGTTATAACTGGAGACTAGGGCGATCTGGTGATGGGGGCAAAATTGATAGATACGGCAAGAAGTATTCTTGGATAGCTTTTTTTGAGCTTGCAGGTTTTAGGCAAGATAATTCACTGCTGCCAGAGTTTTTTTCAGAGTGGCATCGGATTTCATATGCAGATATTGATCCTAGTTTTCCAGAACCCGTTTCTACATGCAACGTAGTGACTGTAGATTTCTTAGGCGACCGATCTTTGCCATTATCGGAATGGATCGAAAAAGGAGAAAACCCGGATTTATCAGCATACTTCGTACTTGATATCTTGGAAGGAAAACACGGACCTTGGGTGTTGCTGGATGGTTACATTAGGCAACATGACGCGAAAGCAAAGAGAGATCTGTTCGTTTTTCCACGAGGAATATTTGTGAAAAGAAACGAATCATCCGAAATTGTAGAATACTTGAAAAAATCTGGTTCCCGTGATAGATTGCCCGATGTGCCTGAGGATTATTACACTTATGCTGGGGAGATTCCGTGGTGTGAGACTTTCCACGAAAACGGTTTGAGGGTTTTAAGATTTGTTTCTGGAGTAAAAAAGAAACGAATGCCTGTTAAGAAAAGTGCAAGATTGAAAGATGGCACTCTTTTAAGTGAAAGTGACTTGTTATCACGACTTCTAAGAAACGCAAGAGTGCAATCTGTTAATTCCAGCGAAGACATAGAAAAAATGTTGCAATTAGAAGATATTGAATTAGTCGATTTGACAGTTGAAGAAGATCGCGAGATTGAAGAAGAAGTGACATATGCAGCTCTAATTCCTGCAAGGTTCTACAGTTGGGAAAGTTACCACAGTTCTATTAATCAAGCAGGTGGCGCTATGGTTCCTGCCAAAGAGTTAACCTCATTTTTTGATCTGTGTTCGCAACCGCAGACCTTTAACTTGTACCAGAAAAATGGTAACCCATCATCCATTACTACACAAGAAGGGGAGCCATTCAATAGAAACAGACAATATCTACTTTATTTACGTCAAGATTTGCTCGATACCTACCTCCAGAAGAATGATTTGGAGCTAATATGGATACTTTGGGGTGAACGGGAATTTGGACCTGAGTCTGAAGAAGAGCTGGGGAAATATAGCGAGACCCATAATTCTTTTTTTGCCTTTAAGAAAATAGCAGCTTATTCTGTCTTCAAGGAAACATTCAGAGGCTCAGGTCCTGATGCGAAAACATCCAGTAAGCATTGCCCTCTCAAATCGCATACTGCAAAAAATAGACTAAGAAGCCTCAAAACAGAAAACGTCAAGAAGCGAATGGGTCGAAGTGCACTTCGAAGAATTATTCTTCAAAGCTCCAGATGTAGAAAACAGCTAACGAAAAAAGAGTGTAGATTGCACAAGGAATTTGGTGCAAATTCTCCCAATGTTTCCGCTTGCTAATACTTAATAATTGTTGTTAAACCCTAACAACAGCCTTTTTCTACAAAACCGCTTATCTCTGAATTAATCGGCAGTCTGAGAGAAGCGGCGAGCTTCAGGCTTCCTAGGCTGCTAAGTTTGCTGTTTCTTTCCAGGCTGACCAACCTTAAGGTTTTGACTGAATGCGACAAAAATGAACTCGAACCCTTCTGGGTTTGCGGGCAGACAAAACTTGTGTTCAAATCTCTTATAGATCATATTTGGGACATAACATGCTGGCCAAAATTCTTGAGCTCTCGTCTTGCTAGCGAAAATGCGAGTAAGAAACTAATCATTTCAATTGCAATCAGGCTAGTTTCTACTCCCAGATCTATGGTATGATTTGGGAGGCCGAGCACGCGACATGCTACCTCATCCAGAAACGAAGAAGAACCGTTTGGAACCAATGTGTAGAGAACCCTTAAAATTAGATGCTAGAAATGGAAAGGTTTTGACGAACGGAGCATGAATGGAGTCGGACAGTTTTCTTAGCCGCTCAACGGACAATTCCACAGACAATTTGCCAAGATTGGCTCCATTAGCTATAGTCGAAAAATCAACTGTCGTTACTCGATGGTTCGATTCAGAAGCATCATATACGGCCTTCATAACACGGCAATCAACGGTTAGCACTTTTCTTGTTTCCGGCTCGCCAGAGAGGTGATAGAAGTTTAGGTGTTCAGTTTTGATTGCTTTGCGTTGGATTCCATAAACACGACAGAGGGGTCTGAACCACCTTCTAAAGGTACCAAGTTCTTGGGAAATTTCTGGCTCTTCTCCATGCATGCTCGCTACAGTATCTTTAGACTCAACAAAGAGAATCCCATACTGAACAGTCAAGAAACGCATCATAGGATAGTAGAATTCGCTCTCCCCTATGAAGTCAGGATAGCATTCGAACGATGCGAAGAGGTCTGTCCTCTCAACTAGCTCTTTTGGCATTTCTTGAGCCGCGACTTTGAATGATTCGAATCCCATTTTCCTAGCTTGCTCGACCCACTCTGCCATAGGGTCGGTGAAAATAACTCTCATCCCGATCTTTTTCAGGGATTCCGCAAATTGACCTGTGAAGCCTCCATAAGCCGTTACCCGTGTCTGGATTGGAATCTGGAATTTTGATAAGGCAAAACGAATTGCCGAGTCGTCAAATTGAGCAACAAGCTGATTGTAGTGCCGCAAATTACTTCTTTCGATATCACCCTTTCTCTTCTTGAACCTTTCAACAGCGACTTTGGTGAAAAGCTCTTTCATTTCTAGCTCTGGTGTCTCGCCCAATGGCTCGGTCATAGAGAATCCTCTCCATATTCTATAGACCTTACCGTACTAAAAGTGTCTCAGCAACACTTTGCGTATATTCTTTGGTATGTTTCTTAGTTCTCTAACTGCCATTCGGAGGTTCCTCTCGCTTGAGGTTGCGGTACTACTGTGAAAGGTACGCCTATATTCTGCAGATTGATATGTAGAATGTCGCCTACGCCTTTGCCGATGACTATGACGTGCTTCGAAGCAGCTTAGCGCGCGCTTGAACTCCGGTAGACTACTAGACTTGAAAGTAGACAACCGCAAAACTGATTTACATTGAAACAGAAATAGCTATTTGGTTATATGATGACTATTGAAGAAATATGTTCTTGGATTCAGCAGAACATTGTTGCTGTAGTTTCGATCCTTCTGGTTGCAGTTCAGATATACCTAGTCTATAGAATAGACAAAGCGAAACTCAAACTAGAAAAATTCATGGGCATTACAGAGAAGTTCGGACTCTCAATAAGACCTGAAGCCCGTGGTGTGTCCGAAGTAATTGTGCTATCAAACAATGGGATCGTACCAGTTGAGGAAATTCATGCGATCTTAGAAATAACACTTCATCGAAAAGATCAACCAGAAAAACCTCTTAAATTAGAGTGGGTGCGAAAGCAAGTTCTCAACTCTAAAGAAGAGGCTGTTTTGCCACTTTATGAAAAACTTCGGGAGTATCTTATGCTGAACAAGTTCATAAGAACACATGAAGTGACAATTCCCAGTGGAGAAATGGATGATATAACTGAGGACTATATCTACGTCACTACTTCAGTGAGCAATCTAGCTAAGCGTTTCGATGCAACACTTGACTTGGAAGTTGAGGCGGAAATGGAAGGGCAAACCAAAACCATTAAAAAGAAGTTTAAACTGGAGTATGATTATAGACCTGAAGTTTTCTTAATGCCACCGTCACCAGAACTCGAATATGAAGATGACTACATTATTCGCATAAGTGAACACATGGGTGAGTGGAAAACCTAACTGATATTCGCCAGTCACAGTACGCCATCCATTGAACGTGAGCACAGGGTTTTTCCCAAACTGATTTGATGAACGAAATTGTTCCTTCAAAGTGAATGAATACATTGCTGTGCCAGAGGCTACTTCAAGAATTCTTTCGACTGTAGAGGATTTTGAGGTGATAGACTGTGCCTTCTGGTCGATAAAACTCTAAGAGTTCAGTGGCAAGGCGTACAACTTCTTGGGCATCTTCCGGACCTGGAAGGACCCCCTTTGCGTGCATGATATCATTCCTCTTTCTTCTAATCATATCGAGCCCCTTTCTCTGAGCCTTTTTCAATTTCCCAAACTGAAAAAGGACATGAGTAACGTAGTTCAAATCCCAATCCTCAACGTGATCCCTTTCCCGATCTTCGTATTCAAAACTACCCACATGAGTCGACCATATCCATCTTAGACTCATCTCCAAACTTAACCACCCGCTAAGGAATGAAGGCAAATAATCTCTGTTAAGTAAGTGCAACTGCGCCCGGGAAATCACAGATGATGCTAGATTCCACCAGGCACGTCCAGTTGGTGGAGTCGGGTTTTTGAGCTCTTCTCGATAAGCTTTCAAGTAATTCTCTTCTGCCTTTGCAAGAAGCTCTGGTTCATGCTTTATTGCAGCTTTAAACATTTGCACTATTCCGAGCTGGCAGTAATCTCTTGCCAAGCTACATTCCGTTTCTTCCTTGACCGCTTCAAGACAATGTTTTTCAGCAGCATCTTGGGCTTGGCTAATCGCGAGTTCAAGGGCATTCTCTTTTTGAATCATAATTGAATAAAGTCTTTCGGCGATATCTAATCCACCCAATCCACTCTGCTGAATAAATCTCTTAGCTAGCTCGTGCCAAAGCTTGAATGTGATATCTACGGATCCCAGGTGGCTTAAGTCCATCGAATATGAAAACTCTTTCCAAAATAGGTCTGGATTCGCTTTTATGATTTCTTCGAGCAATGTCTTAGCCTTCTGAATTTCACCTGCTTTGAGAAGTGACATCCCATTAACAAATGACATTCTTAGACCACTGCGAAATGCTTTACGGATATGAGTATTTGTCTTTTTCTGGAATCAAATCAAGTTTGTTCCGAGATGTATATGTCCAGCTAACTCCAAGTCCATTTTAGTCTACCAGCTTTTATGCTACTCCATCTCCTTGGACAAGCTTTAGAAAGATCTGCTTAAATAGCGAATATTTCATTGCCATTGATACTTCCATCGTTAATGTTTGTTACAGAAATCCGCGAGAGCCATACATACCCCAGCGAGTTCTCTGAAACCAACATCTGCTTCTTGAGGTGTGAATGTTTTGCCAAGGCCGGCATTAAGCATGTTAACACCATATTCTACAGCTTTTTTCATGGCATAATCATCTTGGAAACCATTATCGACAAGGTGATCCCTATAGTTGATTATAGCTTTGGCTGTGCTTAGCACATAGTTTCTTACGATTTTCTTCATCGACTTTACTTCTGCTTTGGGCATCGAAACCATCTCGTAAAACTTGGGCTAAAGTGAATAAAAAGCTTCGTAATGGGAGTAGCTCCCCTGCTCACGCGGATCTTGAATGAATCATTAGCATTCATAAGATAGTTAAACAGGGAGGATGCGCTTTGAGGCTGCAAAGAAGAGAGATGGGCAATTCTTAAATCGGCCTTTGCGCATTTTGCCACTGGTGATCTCTATGGTGTTTTGTCTGAAATGCGGCAAAGAGCTGCCAGAAGACGCGTATTTTTGCCCTAGCTGCGGTGTTAGAACTCCGAGAGGCGTTGAAGCGGGTGTCTCGGTTCTAGTCGAAGAGCTGCGGGTGGCATTTGCCAAGATGGGGCAAGAGATGGAGAAAGCATTTCGAACGGCGGCTAAAGAGATAGAGACGGCTTTCAAGACTGTACGAGAAGACGTTCACGCGTCAAAGGTGAAGACGACGATCGTGTGTTCTGAGTGTGGGCAAAAGAATTCCGGGGACGCCAGTTATTGCTTCAACTGTGGCAAAAGGCTTGGTCAGAAATAGCTAAGGTACGCTGCGGTCAATTGTGGTTTCAGGAGCTTTCAGTTTGCTTGGTTTCTGTGAAGCAGACTAGGCCTCCGAATTGGCTGAGTCGTTTGCCTGCGGGCGTTTCGGCGCTGACTATTTTTGTTTTCACGTGCCTGTTTCTTGCAATTTGTAGCAGTCTGTGAATCCTGTTTTTTTCCTTTTGTTCTGTTAGATACTTGTCTGTGAGCATCAGATACTCTGGTTTGACTTTCCCGTCTTTCCATTGGCTGTAGACTAAATCCTCTATTTCCTTGAGCGAAAACAGTACCATGGCGTTGTCGTTGATGGTGTTTAGGCGCTTTTCAAGAGTGTCCACAATGTTGTCTGCTTCTTTTGATGTGGTTTCGCTGATTAGTCTGCGGAATTCTTTGGTCTTTGCGAGTTCGGCCACTTCATGCAGTTTGCTTGCTGGTCCGACAAGTTCTCCAAAGGCTACCGCATTGGGGCTGCCAAGTTGCGTTAGCCAAGGGTGATGTCTTTTCACATGCGTGAGGAATTCTGCGGTGTATGCGGTTCTCATGGGGGCTGTGGCCATGATGCTTCTTGTTCCTTCTTTGAGTGTTGGTCTTGTGGCGTTGATGATGGCTTCGTGGAAGTTGTATAGGGCTTGTTCGTCTTTTCTTCTTCCCTCAAGCTTTACGGTAGTGTGCGGTTTTACTACGTTGCTGAATATTTGCCACAGCGTGGCGTGGTCTTCTTCGAGGCCGATTAGCATTGCTACTGGGTATCCGCGTTTGTATGGGTGTCTTCGTTTCGCCATTTTGTTATTTGTGCTCCTTCATGCAGCTTTTTGAGCTGTTTTTCATGAATATAATGGGTGTCTGTTGCTCTGAGAGGCGATTTTGGCTCTCCTATATATCTTGAATTCTTGGTTTGAACTGATGCTATGGCGGTCTTGGCGGGTCATTTTGGAGTTGCTGCCAGGTTTCGATTACTCTTGTGGCGCCTTCATCAATGTACCGCTGTGGTGGGTATCGTTCTGAGCGGAGTAGGCCGATTCTGTCGAGTACGTTGAACTGCTTGTAGACCTGGAAGTAGCTGGGATAGTCATCGACAACTCTGACGACAGTGTGTCGTTGGGCGATCGAGGCGAAGAGTCTGGCTTTTGCGTCAACTAACGTTGGTCCAGAGGGGTTTTCTCCTCGGGTACGTGTATAGTCTTTAGGGTTGAACATCTTGAGTTGAGTGTTTTCTGTGGGGCATCCGAATTTCTCCAGTTCTTTTATGGTTAGGTTGCGTGTGTTTTCGGTTCGTCCTGTAAGATACACTAGCGCGCATTGTTTGCTCCATGCTTGAAGGATGTCGGCTGCGAATGGAATTGGCTTATCCAGTTTGAGAAGTTCTGTTCCTATTTCTTCTAAGCAGAGTACGATGTCCCAGAATCTCTTCTGGTATTCACTTGCGCGCGTCTTTTGGTCTGGCGATGCGTACTTTAGGAATATCTGTTCATTGCTTAGGGTTTTTACTGCTTGCATGGGGATCTTGTGACCTAGGAGTTCTTGCCACACTGCCTGCATTCTATGTTCAGTGTTTATCAGAGTGTCATCAATGTCAACGACAACGCCAATCAACTTGTTAGCCTCGTTCAGTCTCTGATAGTTTAGCGGTCTAAATGTATAAATGAATCTTTGTTGGAGGTCTTGTCTATGGATTTCAGTGACGTGGTTGTCAGGCGGCGAAGTGTGAGGAAATTTAGGGATGACTCCGTTCCTGTTGAGGTGATTACCAAGATTCTGGAGGCTGGTCGTTGGGCTCCGTCTGCCGGGAATTCTCAGCTTTGGCGTTTCATTGTTATCAGAGATGTGGGCGTTAAGGGCAGAATTGCTGATGCCTGTACCAGATTTAGCAGAAAGGCTTGGGCTGGTTTTTCTTCGGAGAGGGCTAGATATTTAGCTGAGCGTGGCGGAACATGGGACAAGTCGCACATGAAGCGTGTGCCCGTTTTGATTGCTGTGTGCTGTGAGGCTCCTGAAGGGTTGCGTGAGGAGTTGGCTTTGGCTTCGGTTTGGATGGCTGCTGAGAACATGCTGTTAGCAGCTACGAATGAGAGGTTGGGAAGCTGCGTCTATACGATGTACGATTCTGAGGAGGAGAATGCATTGAAGGACATTTTGCAGGTTCCAGAGCAACATCGCCTTGCAACCATTATTCAGCTTGGATATGCAAGTAACGAGCAGTCTTCGCCTTCAAGAAAGAACCTCGAAGAAATCGTATCACACGAACACTTCTAAAGAAGGAAGACCGATTTCGTCCATTTTCTTTTTCTCGATTTCGGTTTGATTCATGTTCTTTTCCTCCTTTTTATCAAAACTAGTTGGACGGTCGCAGAATATAGACGTCCTTCATGAGCACTTGATCAGAGCTGCGATTGAAAAGCATGATACTATATCAAGTTGAGTGGAGATATCTCCGTATTCCCGATTGACATAGATATCTCCAAAGATACATGGGTCAAACTACCTTAAAAGGACTGATAGAAGTGTCTTCTACTCGCCTTTCTCAAACAGCAAGTAATGGTTGACGAAGCCAGCTGCAGGACCAACACTTCCAGTTGCTTGATAGGTATGTAGACGCCATCCATTCTTTTGCCATTCCTTGATTGTCCTTCCAACATCCTTGTGGTGTTTGACTTCCACACATTCATACTCTTTCAACTTGACTATCACCCCTTTCCCGATTCCATAATTCTGATTAGTTACTTTAGGTTTGGCTATATCTTTTCCGCAAAACCAAAAATCGGCTTCAAAAGGACGCGCGCTCCAGAATTAGCATGCGCCCACAACATGGTGCGTGCCTAATATACCCGTTTGTGCAAATCACTGTCATAAGATGAATGCAAACGCATAGACTTCAGAGGATGTGGTCAGAAATGGGTTCACAGCGTCGAGGAAGGCCACGGGAATTTGAGTGGGTCGAATTCAGAGAACTCGGTGAAAACTATTCGCCTGAAGCGCAATTCTTGAAATTAGCTAGCGTAAATAACCAGTTGATAGCAAGTCTCGCAGTTTCAGGTTGCCCTCAATGCACAGGCAAGAACTTCAGACTTCGCCATGACAGAAAGCACGACAACATAAGATTCTATTGTCCAGAATGCAAATATGAAACTTCATTCCACATCAAGAAACCGCCCAAGAATGAACTTCAAATAGTACCAGTTTACGATAAGCAAGGCAAACTTATCGGCGAGAAAGCCGTAGACAGATTTCATGAGCCAACCAAGCGGGAAAGAGTCGATGCAGCAGTACTAAGGACGGAACGAAAATCACATTTGGGCGGAGAATGGTTTGATGGTTCTTCCGGAACCAACACGCAAAATCGCTATCTGACTCTTGAGGAAGCAATTGAGCGCATTGCAAGAAGGAAAATGAAAGCCCAAATGGAAGCAATGCTAAACGAGATCGAAGAGGAAGAAAAAGATTATCGCTTGGCTTCTTTCGAAGCAGACGTCTCCTCGGACTAGAACAATGGTGTGCTGATTTTCTGTATAATAGGTGAGGAAAGAGTCTACTTTCTTGATGCACGCGGCAGGTCATAGTCTTTTGCACGTTATTTGCAAGCGACTAGCAACCAACGAACAAATCTCAACTAGGTTTATTGCTCACGGGGCGGAAGCCAAAAGTTTGGCGTCTCTGAGGTGGGAAGTTGAATAAGATGGTAATATTCTTATGAATCCCAATCCACGAGTACTGTCCTAGGTCACTTCTTCTGAGAAGTCATATTTCAAGGTCGCAAAGTTTTAATCCGTGCCTCTGAATCACCATTCTATCCAAGAAGGTTATCAGTCTTGGTTACTTTGAACCTTGACAAGATTTTCAACCCCAAAACCGTGGCTATAGTCGGCGCTTCAGACGAAGAAGGCACCGTCGGCTACGCCTTACTCAAGAACTTCAAGGAACTGGGCTTCGAAGGCAAAGTCTATCCCGTCAACATTAAGAAATCAGAAGTCCTAGGCTTACAAGCTTATCCGAGTGTGGAGCAAATTCCTGAACCTGTTGACTTGGCTATTATTGCCACTCCAGCCCGAACTGTTCCGGGCATCGTCGAACAATGTGGAAAGTTTGGAATAAAAGGTCTCATAATCATAAGTGCTGGCTTCAAGGAAATCGGCGAAGAAGGCAGAGCACTGGAACAGAAAATCACCGAACTCAAAAAGGAATATGACCTACGCATCATCGGACCAAACTGCCTGGGCGTTATCCGCCCGAGCGTGAAAATGAACGCCACATTCATCAGCAAAACGCCTAAACCTGGCAACATAGCGTTCATCAGCCAGTCAGGCGCCCTAGGCTCTGCGATCCTTGACTATGCGTTGCATGAGAACATAGGCTTCAGCAACTTCGTTTCCATAGGCTCAATGATGGACGTAGACTTCGGCGACCTCATCGACTACTTCGGAACGGACCCAAAGACAAGAAGCATCCTCATGTACATCGAAGGCTTGACCGACGCACGCAAATTCATGAGCGCTGCCAAGCACTTTGCGAGAACAAAACCCATAATACTTGTCAAAGCAGGCAAATTTGCAGAATCCGCTAAAGCTGCGGCCTCGCATACGGGCAGCTTAACGGGCGAGGATAACATCTACGATGCTGCTTTCAAACGCGCAGGAGTCGTCCGGGTAGACGAAATCGCCGATCTATTCAACGCCGCCGAGGTCTTGGGAATGCAGCCTCTTCCGAACGGCCCAAACCTAGCCATAATCACTAATGCAGGCGGACCCGGAGTCATGGCTACTGACGCCCTAATCAGCCGCGGCGGAAAAGTGGCCAAGCTGTCTCCGAAAACCATGGAAACCCTAGATGCTGTTTTGCCGCACTTCTGGAGCCATGGCAATCCCGTAGACATCCTCGGAGACGCCCACGCTGACCGCTACAAAGCCGCGATAGAAACATGCCTGAAAGATGATGGCGTTGACGGCATCCTTGTTATCTACACGCAACAGGCCGTTGCTGAGCCAGTTGAAATCGCCAAGGTCGTATCTGAATTCATCAGAAGCCGGCCTTACCAGAACAAAACCATTCTAACCAGCTTCTTGGGCTACGGGGCCGTCGAAGAAGCAAACAGCATATTCAGCCAAAATAGCATCCCAACTTTTACTACTCCCGAGCAAGCAACCAAGACCTACCTTTACATGTACCAGTACAAGCGCAACTTGGAACTTCTATACGAGACGCCTGAAGAAGTGCCTGTGGACATGATGGCGCCAAAACGTCCCCTAATGGTTATTCTGCGAAACGCGGCAACCGAAAACCGCGAACTCCTAACCGAAGCCGAAGCCAAACACTTCCTAGAATACTACAACTTCCCCGTCGTAAAGACCAAAGTGGCAACAACTCAAGACGAAGCTGTCAGACTAGCAGCAGAACTGGGCTACCCTGTAGTTCTAAAAATACTCTCTCCACAAATCGTGCATAAGAGCGACGCTGGAGGCGTAGCTCTCGATCTGAACAGCGAAACTGAAGTCCGCGAAGCCTATGACCGGATAATCCAAAGAGCCAAGCAGTACCGGCCAGAAGCCGAGATTCAAGGCGTAACTGTCCAAGAAATGATCAAAAAGACAGGCTACGAAGTCATCATCGGCGCAAAACAAGATCCGCTGTTCGGTCCAGTCATACTGTTCGGCATGGGCGGAGTCGGTGTGGAACTCTTCAAAGACTTCTCACTAGGACTTCCTCCCCTAAATCAAACGCTAGTCAGAAGAATGATGGAAGAAACTAAAGTCTACCAGCTTCTGAAAGGTTACCGCAACGTTCCGCCAGCCAACATCAGACTGCTCGAAGAAATAATGGTTCTATTTTCGCAAATGCTCGTTGACTTCCCACAGCTCAAGGAAGTTGATATCAACCCGCTATTCATAGACTCTGTGGAAGCATACGCCTTTGACGCCCGCATTCTGATCGATAGGCAAAAAGTTTTCGAAAGACTAGAACCGCACCAAAACCTCGTCATAAGCCCATACCCGAAGAAATATGAGCAGCTTTGGACCATGCGCGACGGACGCCAAATCCTCTTGAGACCCATAAAACCCGAAGACGAGCCACTGTGGGACGAAATGTTCCAAACCTTCAGCGAACAATCAATACGCTACAGGTTCTTCCAAATAATCAAAGACACACCACACGAAACACGAGTACGCTACTGTAACATCGACTACGACCGTGAAATAGCCATAGTCCCAGAACTCACCGAAGACGGCAAGAGAAAGATCCTCGGTGTCGTGCGCGTAGGCATCGAACCAAACGGCAAAGCAGGAGAAATCGCCTTCATCGTTGCCGACCCATGGCAATGTTTAGGCTTGGGCACAAAAATGGTCGACTACGCCATAGAAATCGCCAAGGACATGAAAATCGAAACACTCTACGCAATAATGCTTGCTGACAATTTGAGGGCCATAAGCCTCATGAAGAAAATGGGTTTTGCGATTGAATACTCGAAGGATGGAACAGTGAGGGGAACACTCAGCCTCAAAGAAGAGGAATTTCAGTCTCCATGCGAAGAGCCGAAAATAGCTGAAGAGCCCAGAGTGGAAACGAAATCGCCTCAAGTGGAACATAAAGATGCGGAAACACTTCAAGAGTAGCCTAGAGACTCAACGGGCAATGACGCGCGCATCGTCTATTCTCTGTGAGCAGTTTTCTCGATTTTGAAGGCTGAAACGTTCCCTGTCTTGGCA
>Ga0315296_10000544_pt1 | contig 34426 bp, 32 predicted proteins | sample YL17G14_18_MG_FD_203921 | JGI IMG/M metagenome (GOLD analysis project Ga0315296, IMG submission 203921) | Sediment microbial communities from Yellowstone Lake, YNP, Wyoming, USA - YL17G14_18 | ecosystem: Environmental > Aquatic > Freshwater > Lake > Sediment | place: USA: Wyoming | collected... | reverse complement strand
ACACTTCTTCTCCTCTATGGGATCAAAGGTGACTATAGTAGGCAGGAACCCCCAGTTCATCCCTGAGGAGGAACCGGAGGTATCATTTCTGGCTAAGAGGGAGCTCCAGAAGCATATGACTGTGATCACAAATCACGAAGTCCAAGAGGTGCAAAGGGCTGACCGAGAAAAGAAAGTCATCGCGATGAACAGAGCCAACGGGCAGACCTTAGAGGTTACTGCAGATGAGATACTTGTCGCATCTGGCAGAGCATCGAACTCCGATATACTTCACCCTGAGAAAGGAGGAATAAAGACCGATGAAAAGGGCTGGATAGCTGTGGACGACTACCTCGAAACATCACAGAAGAACATATGGGCCATGGGTGATTCTGTTGGAAAGCATCAGTTCAAGCACGTGGCAAACTATGAGTCTCTAGTTGTTTACTACAACGCGGTTCTAAAGAGAAGGCTGAAGGTCGATTACCATGGTGTTCCCCACGCCGTCTTCACCTATCCTGAAATAGCAAGCGTCGGTCTTAGGGAAAAAGAAGCTATAGATCAGCACAAAGGCAAGATCCTTATTGGAATTCAGAGATACGAGGACACCGCGAAGGGAGAAGCCATGGATGTAAAGGACTGCTTCGCAAAAGTGATAGTCGAAGAAGGAACAGCAAGGATACTTGGAGCTCACATCATTGGACCATATGCCTCAGTCTTAATACAAGAAATCATCAACCTGATGTATACCCCTCAGCAGAGCTATACGCCAATAGCCATAGGGATGCATATACACCCTGCTCTAAGCGAAGTCGTAGGCAAAGCCTTCGGCTCTCTCATGACACCACAGGAGTACCATCATGTCCTAGAGGATCACTACAATCTCATAGCTTCTTGACCACCCGAGAAATAGGCAAGCCGACCTAAGAGCACGGAAACCAAAGGCATAGATGTCCACGGGCTATTGAGTGATGCCAGCTCTCGTGGTTAGAGGAATAAGCTGTGAAGATTCTCGTCTGGATCACTTGGAGTTCGGATTTCCTTACTTAACAACGTTTTTCTCCATCAAGAAAGCCTTTCTAATATGGACATGTCTGAAAAAGGTATCCCCGGATATGCAGGCAAGTTTCTAAGAGTCGATCTCTCGAAGGAAAAGCTCTCAGAAGAAGTCTTCAGCGAAGAGACTTTGAGGAAATATCTCGGAGGAACCGTCATCGGTATCAGGATTCTGTACGACGAGATCTTACCATCAATCTCATGGAATGACCCATCTAACCGGATGATCCTAGCTTCAGGCCCATTAGGTGGCACAACAATACCTGGAACAGGAACCTTCTCGCTGGTAACGAAGGGCGCTCTAACCGGGGGTTGCACCTCATGCCAGGCAAACGGCCTCTTTGGGGCATACCTCAAATTCTCTGGGTACGATGGAGTCATCATCCAAGGTCAAGCAAAGAGATGGATGTATCTCAACATCAAGCAGGACGAGGCAGAACTCAGGGATGCAAGCCATCTGCTAGGGAGAGACACATATGAGACCGACGACATCATCAAAAAAGAGCTGGGAAAACGAGAAGGAGAAATGAGCGTCGTCTCAATCGGACCCGCAGGAGAAAACCTCTGCCTATTCGCAGGCGTATTTGAAAGGAAAGGGCACTCAGCATCACACAACGGCCCCGGGGCAGTACTAGGATCAAAAAAACTGAAGGCCATATCAGTCTCAAGAGGAAACAAACAGGTCAAAGTGGCAAACCCAGATAAGCTTAAGGAAATAGCTGACAATGTAAGAAAGAACGCCTCGGCGTATAGAGGAACAATAGGCGGAGTCTATTCGGGGCAGGTCAGCGGAAGAGGTACACTGCCAATCAAGAACTACACGACGAATCTTTGGAGTATTTCAAAAGATGATATAGAGAAGTTTAGTGAACCTACGATGCGGCAGCGTTACAATCCGAAACCAAATCCTTGCTGGGCATGCCCGGCGACTCACAGCACGACGATGACGATACCCGAAGGACCATACGCTGGCACAGTCATAGACGAACCTGAGTATGAACAGCTGGCGGCCATGGGCCCGGTGATCGACATAAAGAATGTGGATGAAGCATCGATGCTTAGCAGCCTTGTAGACAAACTAGGTTTCGATGTCAACGAGATGGGCTGGGCCATAGGATGGACCATGGAATGCTATGAGAGAGGTCTTCTCACAAAGGATGACTTGAATGGTTTTGAGATGAGATGGGGGAACGCCGCTGCTACAAGGGAGCTTCTTCACATGATAGCTCATAGACAAGGCTTTGGAAACATCCTAGCTGAGGGAGTGATGAGGGCCTCTAGGAAAATAGGGGGTGACGCTGCCGAGGCCGCGATATACACGATGAAAGGGAACAGTCCCCGAGGCCATGATCACAGAACTTCGTGGGGGGAGATGTTTGACACGTCGGTGTCAAACACAGGAACAATAGAGACGCACACGTCCCTTACGGCTCAGCCTCCGTACCATGCTGGAGCTGGAAACCCTCAAGGAACAGCTGAAGGAGTATCGCTCACAAAAGGCATCTTGGTCTTCTCAGACTCTCTTGGCAGCTGTAGGTTCCCAACGGGCCTCAATCATCCGCTACTGACGGACGCTACAAACGCTGTTACAGGGTGGGATCTGTCCTATGAGGAGACGAAGAACATTGGCCTAAGAGCTGTAAATCTGATGAAGATCTTCAACCTCCGCGCGGGAATAACTAGGGAGCTTGACCTACCATCAACGAGATACGGTTCAACGCCTGTCGATGGTCCAACTAAGGGAGTAAGCATCATGCCCTACTGGAACTCAATGGTGAGAACCTACTACAAGCTCATGGGCTGGGACGAAGAAACCGGGAAGCCGCTCCCTGAGACGCTGAGAACGCTAGGCCTCGAACACGTGACAAAGGACATCTGGTGACCCTAACACCTCTTTTTTCCCCTACTTGAAGAGCTACTATGCTAGCATCATGCGGGACCTCTATCAGCTGTATCGACGAGGTAATGAACCAGAATGGGCAGACTCAGGATAATCGGAAAAGAAACAAACCTCATGCACTACGAGACCGTGCAAGGAGAAGAAGAGCTAAACTGGATAAAGAATAATGATGAGCAGACGGATAAGGCAAGACAGATGTTCCAGAAGTACTTCATGAAGGGATGGATAGCGTACACGGTCACACACGACAATAAGAAGAAACAGATCTTCTCCTTCAGCCCAGAACTCGAAGAGATCGTTCTTGTACCCATAGTCTCAGGAGGGTAGTTCCCTCGAAAATTCGCATAGAATCTAGCGCAATGAAAACGAAAGAATAGACAAACAGCATCGATGATGTTAGTTAGAGTTAGCCGCAACGAAGCAAGTTATCTCATCCCGTAAAGGAAACTGAAGGAGAATATGATCTTCTTGCCGTGCTCCATTTCTGGGTCTTGATACACTATCCACTAGCTGATATTCTGGCGACGGTGACTAGTTGCATCTGACAGAGCTTTCGGTACAGCTCATTTGTTTGTATCAATTCGTCATGGTTACCTTCGTCGTTGATTTCGCCATTAACTAGAACTATGATGCGGTCTGTATCTCTGACTGTAGAGACTCGATGAGTAACAACGATGACTATTCGATTCTTCATCTCTTCCTTGAGTATATCTTGGATGACAGACTCTGTGTAGGGATCGACACTTGAAGTGGCTTCATCAAGAATGAGAATCCGTGGATTCGCAAGTATTGCTCTGGCGAGGCATATGAGCTGTTTCTGACCGTAGGAGATATTCGTGCCACGTTCCTGAAGCTCGGTATCGTATCCCTTATCCAGTTTCATGATATTCTCGTGTATTCTCACCAGTTTCGCGACGTGTATCATCTCATCATCCGTTGCTTCTAGTCTCCCAAACTTCAAGTTGTATGCTATGGTTCCTTGGAAGAGATAAGGTTCCTGCAGGACAATAGCTATGTTCCGCCGTAAGGAAGCCAACTTGACCTTTCTAATGTCTACTCCGTCCAGCTCAACAACGCCCTGAGTCGGGTCGTAGAAGCGTCCGATGAGATTGATCATTGAGGACTTTCCTGAACCGGTGGGACCGAATATGGCTAACCGTTCTCCAAGACTGGCTGTGAAAGAGATCTTCTTAAGAACTGGCTGATCTCTGACATAACTGAAACTGACATTCTTGAACTCCAATATCCCTTTCATAGTGCCCAGTTCAACCGCATCTGGAGCCTCACTCACATCTGGTTTAATGTCTAGGATATAGAATATGCGTTCAGCACTTGCAAGGGCGCCTTGAATCTCACCGTAGAATGTCGCTAGGCTCTCAATAGGGGTTAGGAAGCTAGATGCATATTGTGTGAACGCCACTAGGTCTCCGAGTGTACGTGTGGCACCGAGGACCTGCTGGCCGCCTGCGAACCAAATGAGTGCTTGGATGAGCGCTGAGAACACGCCAATAGTAGCGTCATAAATATTAGAGACGATTTCGGCACGAATTTGTGCGGTCATGTTTTCTTCGTTGACTGCATCGAACTCCTTTATTGCGCGCTCTTCTTGTGCCATTGCCTTTGTGACTTTGGCACCATACATGAAGTCCTGCACTTTGGCGGTCATGGAAGCTATTCTTATCCTAGCGATCTGCCAAGCTTTTCGAATCAGGCGCTGGAAAAGACTACTGACGACCGCCAGCGCAGGACCTATGATCAGCGCTATCAAAGCTAGTTGAGCATCTAGGAAGAACATGGTGCTCACAATGGCAACGGCCGTTATGCAGTCAGCTACAACTCCTATTATTCCTGAGGAGACAAGCCGCTTAAGAGCTTCAGCATCATTAGTAGCCCTTGATACAAGCCTTCCAGTGTTTCCATGTTCGAAGAAGCTTTGAGAGAGGTTTTCCAGCTGGATGAAGAAGTCGTACTTGATATCAGCTATTATTGTCAAACCTAGTTTCTCGACGTAATACTCTTGCAATGACATTATGGTCCAAAGCGATAGGCCTATAGCGATGTACAACAGCCCACACACAGCGAGAAGTGCCCCTGTGCCAGGTTGACTGGAACCGATCAGCGTCGAGGCTACTGACCTGATGAGGTCGGAGAGCCATTGTCCGCTTGCTGAGGGATTTCCTCTGATGAAGAAGTCTATAGCCACTTTGTAAATGTACGGGCCAGCAAGCGTCAGCCCTGTTTTCACTATCAGGAGGAGCCCGACTATAGCGACGAGCGATTTATGTCGCATCATGTAAACTCCGAGCACTCTTTTGACGATGTTAAGGTCGCTTATCCTGCGCTCTGTAGACTCTAGTGAACCGATATCATATCGTCCACCAAACTCCGCCATTAGACTTTCACCTCCTGCTCTAACACGAGTGTCTGAGACTCGATGAGCAGCCTGTATTTCTCAGAGGACTCTAGAAGTTGACTGTGTTTCCCAACAGCGACGATTTTCCCTTCGTCCATTACAGCTACGCGGTCAGCTGCTTCACATGTCGAAGCTCTCTGGGTGATTATGAGGGCAGTTCTTCCTTCGAGAAGAGACGCTATGGCTTTTCTGATGAGTATCTCGGTCTCAGCATCCACGTTTGATGTCGAATCGTCAAGGATCAAGATTGTCGGTTGTGTGAGGAGAGTGCGAGCTATGGATATCCTCTGCCTCTGCCCGCCTGATAGTGTGAGGCCTCTCTCTCCAACCACAGTGTCATAGCCTTTGGGCAACGATGTGATGTAATCATGAATTTGAGCTGCTTGGGCTGCTTCGACGATTTCCTGTTCAGAAGCTTGAGGCTTCCCGAATGCGATGTTTTCTCTTATCGTAGTGGAGAAGATGAAGGTGTCCTGTAGGACGATGCCAATCTGACTACGAAGCGACTTCAGAGACGCATCACGAACATCATATCCATCAACCAAGACCCTACCCGAGGAGACGTCGTAGAAGCGGGGAACAAGCTCTGCAAGTGTGGTTTTGCCCGATCCAACAAAACCCATGAGAGCTACTTTTTCTCCCGGACTGATCTTCAGCGACACATTACGGAGGGTTTCCTTTGAACCTTCATAGCTGAACGAGACATTGTCGAACTCGACAGCCCCCTTCAGACGTGGTAGTTCAATTGGGTTGCTTGCTTCGGGTATGGCTTTTCTGACATCAATCACCTCGAATACACGTCTTGCACTTGTTATTCCATCCTGGTAGTAGTCAATGAGCCGTGAATACATCCGAACAGGGCCGACAAGTTGGTTAAAATATGTCACGAATAGGATCATTTGTCCGATTGTGATATCTCCACTGATGACTCTAAGGCCGCCATAGGTGATGATCAAAGCCATGCCAACCGCGGTCACCGCAGAGGTCGAAGGTCTGTAAAGAGCTTGTATCCGTGTCGCTCTCAGAGTTCTTTTGACGTATGTTCGGTTCTCTTCGTCAAATCTTTCCTCAAAGTTTTTCTCTTGTCCGAAGGACTTGATGAGCTTCTGACCTATTATCCCTTCAATAAGAACGGAGTTCAGACGGTCTAGTTGGGCTTTGCTCTGGGTCATGTAGGGTCTGACTCTGCTTGAGTACATTCTTGTTGTGATGAAGATGAATGGAAGAGGCAGACAGCAAACGATTGTGAGCCAAACGTCAAACTGGAGAAGCACGTATACAGCTAGGAGAAGCTGCATCGTCATTCTGAAAGCTTCTCGAACCGTCTCAGAGTAAAACAGGTCTATTGCCCCCATGTCACTTGTTACACGGCTGATGATCTGACCTGTTCTGACTTGGTTCAAATAGGCTAGAGACTTACCCATCAGACTTCGGTAGAAGTCACGGCGCATCACCCTGAGAATGTTCTGCGTCAGCATTGCCCGATAGGTTCTGTGAATGACGAAGAACAAGCCTCTGAGAATCGCGAAGACCACTACGAGAGTGCTCAGAATCGCAAGTAAGGCAACAGGGTCTCTGATTCCTGTCCAGCTCTTGAGGAGTTCAAGGAACCAGTTGGTCTTATCTGGTGAGACAGGGACCAGGATAAAGTCTACGATAAGCATTACGAAGAGAGGTGCTACAAGCGAATAAAGTGACTCCCTGCCAAGTGCTGTAGCTATCATCAGCACGAACATTTTCCAAAACGGTCTGATTTGGCCCAGAAGACGCTTAAATAGATCCCAATTTGAAGGATTATATGGAACAACCATCAAGATCTACACTCCAATGATATTATTGATCGCCAAGCTATGTATTTTACCTACATAGGTAACACGAAGTATAAATGCATTGTGTCTGGGTCTCCGAACTCTTCGAGTTCAAAGAGAAGCATTACAATCTCAGATGAGTGAACTCAGGTCCGCGATTGATGTTTCAGTTTACTCCGACTGATTCTGATGAACTCGGTTATGGATTCGGCAGCAGTGGGTGCCTAGAACCATATCGATCGATTCGAATCCACGTTGTGTAGAAATGCTCTCCTCAGATATTTCCTTTTTTTCGGATCAACTTCTGTAGATGACTTTCGGGCTTTTTCACTCCCATTGTCTAGATGTACAAAGAACTGTCTTGAATATCCTCGTGGCTATCGACGAATGACGTTCATAGCTTCTTGGCTGCGCACTGCGATGGATCATAAGTTTTTTTAACTATGTAGAATATCTACTATGTATTCCTCGCAACCTAGGGCTTCGAGAAACTTCGAGTTCGATGCAATGGTACCACTTGTCGACATGAAATCAAGGTCGACGTAAGGCATCAAGAGGATGGAAGATATGAATTTGAAGCTTGAGAAATATATTGGTCTGCCTAGCCACATGTCAGGCGGATTTGACCATGTGGATGTCTATGAGAGCAATGGATATCTGTTTCTTGCTCATACGGCAAATGGGACCGTCGAAGTCATCGACGGGGATCGAGGCATTCATTCCCGCACTTTGCCGGGATGTCCCGGGGCCAGCGGAGTGGTCTGTGCCCAGAAGGAAGGGCTTGTATTCGCTGCGGCTCGAGGCGGAGGCAAGGTTCTGGTTATAGATACCAAGACGCAGACAGTTCTCAGAGAGATCTCCGCGGGCTTCAAACCGAACGGTATAGCGTGGGACACTTCACATGGACTGTTGCTCGCAACGGATGTCGAGGATCTGCAAGCGAGATTGCTCTCTCGTGAGACAGGAGCAGTCACAGGAAGTGTAAAACTGCCTGGAAGGCCACGTTGGTGCAAATACTCCCAAAGGACTGATAGCTTCTGGATAAACATTCAAAAACCTGCAGAACTACTGAGAGTGGAGCCTCAGACGGCCAAGATCCGTGAGGCATTTTCGGTATCGGTTGATGGGCCTCATGGGCTTGACATCGATGAGAAGGAGGGTCGGGCCTTCATAGCATGTGACGGCAAAGCGATTGTTGTTCTAGGGCTGCAAAGCGGAATTGAGCTGGATGCCGCACAGATTTCTGGAGAACCTGATGTGGTATGGTTCAACAGAAATCAACATCGCCTCTACTGCGCCATTGGTAGGCCTGGCATCGTGGATGTAATAGACACAAGTACGATGAAACTAGAACAAGAGGTGGAGACAGAGGAGGGAGCACATACCTTGACGTTTGATGAGACGCGTCGGAAGCTCTACGTCTTCCTCCCAAGAAGCTGCCGCGTAGCTGTCTATCGAGAATCGTGAGAAATCAGACATGAACAGGCTCCCTGTGCTGACAGCCATACCTAGAGACGCAAAGATTCTGGTTTTCATCAACACTTTGCGGAGCTTCAGCTCATCCATCCTTGGCGTCAATTTCTCCATCTATCTTAGCAAACTCGGTGCTTCTGCAGTAGATATTGGTCTGACTTTCACGGGCATATCTCTTTTCTCAGCATTCCGAGGCCTGCTTGAAGGGTTCATTGCTGACAAGATAGGGAGGAAACCTCTTCTCCTCTACGCGGCTGGTTCCATGTTCGCTGCCGGAGCAACACTAGCATTCACAGATAGCATATCGATCGTGACCGTAGCCGCAATTCTATTCAGCATAGGTGGCAACATCGGTTACACGCCCGCAGTCCAGGCTGTGCTAAGCGAGAAAGTAGCAAGTCAGGATAGAACAAGGACTTTCAGCGTCAATTCGTTCTTCGGTTCAGCCATGTCCATCCTTGGGTCATTCGTTGGAGGACTACCTGAGTTTCTGAAATCTACAGGATTATCCGAGATGGTCTCCTTCAGACAGACCTTCGCCATAATCATGGTAACTGGAGCTCTGTCCTTCTGTCTGTACATGATAATCAAGGAGACAATTGATAGGAAGGAGCTGAATGAGAACAACCTGGTTGAGAAGGTTGACAGAGTTGAGCGCATCTTCCTAGTTAAATGGTCAGGCGTCGTGGCACTGGACGAGATCGGAGGGTCGTTCAACAACCTGATTTCATATTGGTACTACCTGAGGTTCGGGGTTGGACCGGCCCAGATCGGAGCTTTGTCAGGAGTATCGCAGTTACTGACTCTGTTCTCCTACTTCCTAGGTTTTAAGATGGCTAGGAGATTCGGAACCATCCCTGCGACAGCCCTATCTAGGGTTCCCGTGGTAATCATCAATATTCTAACACCTCTTATGCCCAGTTTCACGATTGTATCTATAATTCGTGTTACGCAGTCGCTTTTCGGCTCGATCGATGTCCCACTGCGACAATCTTACTTGATGGGGGTCCTCAAGAGTAGGAGGAGAGCGTCAGCGCTAGGCCTCGTCTCAGTTGTTGGCAGGGTCACTTCGGCAGGAGCCCCTAGCCTTAGCGGATTCTTCTACGAATATGTGTCTCTTGCATTACCTTTCTTCTGTGCAGCCTCATTTCAGTTCGCATCAGCAGGTTTCATGTGGCTGCTGTTCAAGGAGATAAAACCTCCAGAAGAGAAATGACTGTTTAAAAAAGGATAGTTCACTTCGCGGTTACGCGTACAAGAATGTTGTCAACCAAGAATCCCATCGATCGTGTGGGCTTTTGAACCACGTAGAATCTGAAATAGACAAAAATAGATAGATCTCATGCATCATATGTTGGATGGCTCGTCTCCAAGCTAGCCCCCTCTCGAATCAAGTTATGTCGTTTTCGCTTTAAAGTACGCGTAGAGTGCGTCGTAGGTATGGAACTGCCTAGACATATTCTCGAAGTCATCCTTGGAAATGCGTCCAAAGCCTGTTGCAATGGCTTCCAGCGCTGCCGAGAAGGGAGACAGACCCGGATTATTCGTGTCCGCGCCCCTGACGACCTTCGCCAGTTCCAGGACCGCGAGGTCAGTAACATTGTATTTCTTGACAATGGCGTCGAAGCTGCACTCATTACCATGGTGGCCAAGCTCCACGCCGGAATAGTCAAAGGGGATCGCGTTCTCATTCTTAGCGGTTTCAAGGACCTTAGGTGGCGGTACGAACAAGAATTCAGCATTCTTATCTATGAATCTGCTGATAAGCCAGGGGCAGGCAATCCTATCAACATGAGCCTTTTCTCTAGTAACCCATTTCATGCAATATCACTCAGCAAGAGCATTGTAGATTATCTACATATATAAAGCATTGTCAACAACTAATTGATGGACTAGGCCAATCCGCACGCGAATGCAGACACAGTCAGAAGCGAACCCGATCTTCCTCTTAGTCTTCGTCTTACTCGCACCTGAATATGTTTATTTTGTTAAGAACCCAAGACAAATCAAAGCTAAGATAGGTGCGAAAACAGTACTCGTCTTATGCCAGTTGACTAGCTTCATGTGCCTGATTAACTCCTTCTGATCCTCTCGGGGAATCGATCGATCGCAAGAAGATGCGGAGGGTGGGATTCGAACCCACCGCTTAGTGGAGATATCACCCGCTAGATCCCTATTTTTCTCGTTTTCTATCTTTAGCAACGATGGAAACTACCGCGGGAGTGACTTAAACCCACCACAGAGTGAAGATCTCCCCGCGAACCTTCTCTCTTTTTTTATTTCTCGCTTAGTCCGCTGAAGGTATAGCCAGTGAAGGTTCTCGAGTAGAAGTGAGAGTAATGAAACCACTAGCCCGGTTATCACCATCTTCACTCCAGAGAAGAGTAGACTCTTACTGCTCAGCTTGCCGAGATACATACCTAAGGCGAAGAGACACGCAAGGAGGAGCAATACTGAGAGAACATAGGAGTAGTAGATATGAAGCAATCCAAATGTGGCAAAGAGAAAGGGTGTCATTCCGATAAAGGCTGCAGTCAGAGGAGCCAGACCATCAATCAAAGCTGCAATTATAGAGATGTATCTCACAGCTTTGCCGTGTATGGAAGATTCGAGGCTTGTGAGCATGGCCTTCTCTAGGTCGTCAAGTTCTCGTTCCCTCTCGGCCTTCTCAGTCATGTATGCTCCTGACATGCCTGAGACCGCCATGGCCAGTCCTGTGCTCAACGCTATAAACAGGATATCTCTTGGCTCAGCAATGTCGGCGACATAGGCTCCTATCACTACACCGAGGGATGTGAGAGCTCCATCGAATGCATTCATGACGAAGTAGCGCCTCAGTATAGCTCTGCTTCCTGTAATGTCAAGAACGTCTCGAATCCGGACTCTTCTACTTCGCACCAACGAGGAGATGGCCCTCTGGATTTTCCCAAACATCTCCCGGAGCTTTAGATCCAATTATGAATGCACTCCTAGGGTACCGGAGCACAGGAAACTGGTCTCTCGGAACCCCTTCAAGCCAAAGCAACTCCGCTTCTCTTCTGTAACAAAACTATTAAATGTTATGAAAGGCTCTCAATACAGATTCAAAGCATCCGATCAATGGAGATGATTGCATAGGTTGACTCCTGAAATCAAATACCTCATTCTGGATGTTCTGAAACCGCATGAGCCTTCCATATCTGATCTAGCTTTGAAGCTCTGTTCTGTGGAGAATGTGAAGAAGGTCGACATTTCTCTTCTTGAGGTTGATGAGCGGACGACAAGTCTCAAGGTTATCCTCGAAGGTAGTTCCATGGATCTGGAATCTATCAGAAAACGGATTGAAGAAATGGGTGCTGTCATACACAGCGTAGACCAAGTGACAGTTGAACGAACGAAGTAGTATCGATCGTATGTAGTAAGCTTATCCTCTGATACGTCAAGGTCCGCCTTCCCACATCTCGGACCAGTCGATCGAGCGGGTGGTTGATCAGGCTCCTCGATGTTCGAGTCACTCATCTTAGCCGCCCCCTCCCGAGGGGGTGGAGCCGGAGACCATAATGCGTCCGCTCAAGGCTCTAAACAACTGCCTCTATTCTCTCGGGCTTATGAAAGCGGTTTGGTCCAAAAAACTTTGTCCCAGCTTAATCGACTCGGAGAAGGCGTAGGGAATTCAGCATAACTATCAGAGCATTGCTCTCGTGGATCATCGAGGCGATAAGAGGCGGGATGATGCCGGTGACGCTTAGCCCTATCCCTATCACGTTCACAGCCATTGCGAAGACAAGGTTCTGCTTGATAACCGTCATTGTCGAGCTACCGATCCTCAGGAGCTTAGGGATCGCCCTAAGGTCGTCCGTTGCAAGAACAACCCCGGCGGTCTCGATAGCCATATCGGTGCCTCTCAGACTCATAGCGACCCCAACATCACTCGTCGCCAATGCCGGAGCGTCGTTCACACCGTCACCAATCAGAGCGACCTTGTACCCCTGCGCCTTGAGCGCCTTGATCCGCTCAACCTTCTGCTCAGGAAGCATGTTCGAGAACACCTCGTCAACACCAACCTGCTCACCAATTGCCTTTGCCACAGACTCGTTGTCACCGGTGAGCATTATAGTCCTCTTAACGTACCGCTTAGCTTCCTTGAAAGAGTCTCTAAGATCACCACGGACGGTATCCGCTACCTCTATTGTCCCTACCAAACGTTTGCCGAGGGCTACATAGATTAGGGTTCTACTCGACTGAGCTAAGGATGAGTACTCTAAAGCCTCTTTGGTCAGCTCGACGCCGTTTCTAGCCAGGAGCTTTTCGTTGCCGACGAGGATGATCCCGGCCTTCGTCTCTGCTCGGACGCTGAGACCCGGTTCCATCACAAGATTTTGAGGATCATCCGTTTTGACTCCATCATCCTCTGCCTTCTTAAGGATAGCCCGGGCTAGAGGGTGCTCGGATCGCTTCTCAGCTGTGGCAGCGATGCCTAAGACCACGCTCTCCTTCGTGTCAAAGCCCTTGATGGCAACGACCTCGGGTTGCCCAGTAGTTATGGTTCCAGTCTTGTCAAGGGCAAGAACGTCGATGCTGCTCAGCCTCTCCAGGCTCTCACCATTACGTATCAGGATACCCTTGCGAGCCGAGTTGCCGATGCTCGCGACAACGGCCATGGGCGTAGCGAGAGTTAAGCTGCAGGGGCACGCGATGACCCAGAGCGCTGCGACCCTGAGAAGGCTACCAGTGAATATGTAGACTACCATGCCCAGGGCGAGTATGACCGGCGTGAAATACTTGGCGTACCTGTCGGCGGTGCGCTCGATGGGCGCCTTATGCTCCTCGGCCTCCTCGACCATCTTAATTATCTTGCCGTATGTGCTCTCGTCGCCAACGGCGGTCACCTCTACGTCGAGGCTGCCGGCCTCAATAATTGTACCTCCGAATACCTTCTCACCAACACCGCGCTCCACCGGTATAGACTCGCCGGTGATCGACGCCTGGTTGACGGAGGCCTTACCGGCCTTGACTAGTCCATCGACGGGGATCTTGCCTCCTGGCTTTACAACGACGGTCTCGCCCATCTGTACCTCGGAGATTGGAACCTCCGTCTCCTTGCCCTCCCGTATTACGGTTGCTGTCTTCGGCGACTCCTCGACGAGTTTCTCAATCGCTACGGATGCCCTGCCGCTAGTGTAGTCCTCCAGAATCTCACCTCCTCCCAGCATGAGGACGACGACAGCTGCGGCGACATATTCCCCGACGTAGATCGAGGCGACTACAGCGAAGGTGGCGAGGACGTCGATACCGAAGTTCCCCTCGAGTAGCGCCCGGAAAGCGCTGTGGCCTATGAATATGGCTCCGAGGCCTGCTGCGATCATACCGATCAGCGTAGAGGTTTCTAGGGGTAGGAGGCTGAAGGTCTGACTTAGCCAGCTGACTGCGGCTAATAGAACGCTGAGGGCTAATATCGCCTTCTTCCATTTCTCGGCCATATCATCATCTAGATCAGTTTCTGGAGCCCCGCCTTCAGCTCCTGCAGCTGGGGTTCGACGTCGCCGGATTTGACGGCCTCAATTAGACAGTGTTCAATGTGGTCCTCAAGAATCATTATACCTGCTTTTTCGAGAGCGGCCTTGACAGCGCCGATTTGAATTAGGATATCGGGGCACTCCTTCTCCTCATCGATCATCCTAATGATGCCCCGGATGTGTCCCTCCGCCCTGACCAGGCGGTCTCTGACGTTCTTCCTCTGCTTATGAACTGAGGACATAGTATCCCATCCGGGGGGAGGGGATATATTAAAAGTTATGCGGACTCGCTTAACCGATTTTATCCGCTAATCTGTTTAGTACAGGATTCCTCAACAGGGATTGGAATGCTAGCCTTTCTCGCTCTCCGATCGATCACTCCTGATTAGGCGTCCACTCAACTTCAATGTTGATCTCTTTCTTGTGGTTTTCTTTGGAGTAGACTAGTTTGAAGGTGATTGGCTCGGTCGGGGATATGGGGACCTTTTCGGAGCTCTGAAGAACCGGACCAATGTCGAAGTCCTCGCTATGGACTGCCTCACTTAAGTCTTTGAGTATCCTGCTCAAGTCTTTCCGTGTAACATCGGCTCTGAACCTGTATATCGATTCGTGGATCTCCCTGTAGTTTTCAACCATATCCATCATTCTGGTCCACCTAACCATGAGCATCTTCAACTCTTCCTGTCCCTTCTCTGTTATCGCATAGTGCTTTCTATCAGGCCCACTATCTCGAAACTCGATCCTGCTCGTTATCAGATCGGTTGCCTCTAGCTTCTCCAGTGAAGGGTAAATGGTCCCGCTCTGAGGTTTCCAGAGATTCGAAAAACGTTTCTCAAGCTCACGTATGATTTCATATCCATACATAGGCTTCTCAGCTAGAAGCAAGAGCTCCCAAAGCTGAACAGGCCCTATTCTCATCCCTCTAGGCATCAATCTGTGCAACCACAGTCACCTATCAATGATCACAAACCCCAAGGCACTAAACGCTGAACTATAGTAGTTCACCTACATATTTGAAACTATACACCCACCTCCCAGAGGCCTACCCCCCCTTCACCAAACTCCATAATGGCAATTCGACAAAAGAAAATTACACACACAGAATCCCATACATGCTTCCGAAGACATAAGGGCCTCCCCACACAGACCATAAGTGAATCAGCACATCACACAGAAAGCCACAGACACACAGAGAATCCTGTATGCCCCTCGACCATTCCCTATTTAAACTAAAAAAAGTAGGGGCTTTGGTCACCAAAGACCGATACAGATTCCAAACACACAGAACCCGTCTATATACCCCTAGAGGTATAGCCCCCTTCACACACACAGGACCCCCATACAGATTCCACAAACATTACGAGCCCACGAATCAGTAGAGCCCCATGAAAAATGTCTCGAAAAGACGAGCAAGCCGTAGTAGGAAACGCTTCCACTGCCCCCTAGATTCTAATAGCTGTAGAGAAAGAAGACCTTGGAACACTCAAAGGTAGGTGGTTAGGCGCGGGGGGTAGGTTCGCATCCTCGTTCACACACTTGCCTTCATAGCGACAAGGCTGAAAGCATAGCCATGTTTGTTAGGCCTCATAGCCTTTTGGGCTCCAGTTCTCACATCCGGTGGAACTTCGTCCTGAAGCCAAAGCCTCTGCCCATTTCGCGCATGTGTATTTTTTCTCAGTAAGAGAAGATATCCTAGTGCCTATCGTGTCTTGTGTAGCGTTGCCCATGTTTTCTATCTCTCTTGCGGCACATTGAAGGAAAGACCATCTCTTTTTCTCTCCTGTATACAATATGTGGTCGGCATCCCGATTATCGTCGGGTCTGTACAAGTCTCAAGAATCAGTCTGAGCCATTTCTGCCATCCCGGCTCGATCGATCCCGCGTCGAGTACTAGACTATCCCTTTCTCGGAGATACTTCTCTAGGAAATGTGTTGTGACAATGAACTCAAGCATGTGATACGGGTCAGTCGTCAGCCTTCTCCATTCATTTTCGATCGTCGCTCACAAGTGTGACTCTGCAAGGACCATCATAAGCGATTCCGCTTAGACAACAAAGACACCGTGTCATACAACCATGCACAGAGGCTCAGGCAATTGGGCTTGAAATCGACGGCCCGCACTTCATAGCGACTCAGTATTGGCTTGCTTATTGTCCACCAAGGATATTATACTAAGCTGAAGATCAGTTGGCAACTGGTGACAGGCGATATTGATGTCAGGGTCACAGTGGGAGATGTGGAATAGGCTTGCCTTTGTCTATGATAGGGACAGAGAGATAGCCTGCCGAGCTTATTTGGACCTCATAGCTGGTCGAAGGAGTGAGAATGTTGATGTGGCTTTACAGTTAGGTCTGGGCTCAGCCATGCTGATTGAGGTGCCTCATATCCTGAAGCTGATCGGGGATGTACAGGGAAAAAGGGTCTTGGACGCAGGTTGCGGAGGAGGTTTCTACTCTATCTGGCTAGGTGAGAAGGGTGCTAGAGTGCTGGGTGTTGACACCAGCGAGGTAATGCTAGAGATCGCGAGAGGAAAAGCTCTAGCGAAGAAGCTTGACTGCGAGTTTAGGAGAGGAGATGTTTCCGACCTGGATCTTGACGAGAGTACATTCGACTTGGTTCTCTCGACACTCGTTCTAATGAACGTGAAGGAACTCGACAGAGCTGTGGGAGAACTCTTCAGGGTTACGAGGAAAGGCGGCCATATTATCATCTCCCTTCAACACCCCTTGCTCACAGCAGGGGATTGGGAAAGAGAATCAGGACGGAAACTCTTCCGGAAAGCAGACGACTACTTCAGGGAAAGAGAACGAACTGAGATTTGGGAGGATGAACAAAACGAAAAGGTCTCTCTCATCGGCTATCACAGGTCTCTGCAAGCATACACCAAACTGTTCTTAGACAAAGGCTGTGTCCTCTTCAGTCTAGTCGAGCCTTACCCTCATGAGGCGTACAAGACACTAAACCCTAGAGAATATGAAGACACAAGAAGGATCCCTCACTTCGTCATCTTGAAATTCGAGAAAATAGGTGTCTTCACCCAGGATTGCGGTCGCAGTTTTTCCCAGCGCACGGTGCGCGAGCGAAAGGGGAGTGTTCAAACGCTCCTGAATCATTTCCATAGGATTGATCAGCATTTGTAGCCTATATCTAACCAAAAAAGAGCTGGATTAGTGCACATCTTATCACTGTGAGATGGTGCGGGGGGTGGGATTCGAACCCACGGAGACCTGAGTCAGTAGGCCCTGAACCTGCCCCCTTTGGCCACTCGGGAACCCCCGCATGCATAGTAAAGGGCTGGCAGTGCTTATTCCTTGAGTGACTCGATGTGCTCCCTGTACTGGTCTGGGCCCATAAGGCCCCCCAGCTCATCCTCCAAGGTCTTCGAAGCTATTTTCACTATCCAGCCCTTGCCATAGGGATCTGAGTTTATCAGCTCGGGGCTATCGATAAGTTCTTCGTTGACCTCTTCGACTGTTCCTGAGAGCGGGGCATATATGTCGGATACTGCTTTGACTGATTCGACCGCTCCGAAGACTTCACCCTGCTTCAATTTGTCTCCTTCACTGGGTGCTTCGATGTAGACTACCTCGTGGAGACTTTTCTGGGCATAGTCTGTTATTCCGACCAGGACCCTTCCGTCCTCAAGGACTTTTATCCACTCATGCTCCTCGGTGTAGTACAAACCTTCAGGTATGCTATACTCTTCGCTCATATTCCTTTCCTCTTTCAGCCATACTTAGTTTCATCATATAAAGGGGTGGAATTTAACGGTTATTGCCTTGAGAAGTCTCTCCCTGACTTTGATCTCAAGCTCAGTGCCCAACTGCGAGAACTCTGGCGGAACATATCCCATCGCTATTCCAGCACCTAGCACAGGAGAGAGCCCTCCACTCGTCACAGTCCCAACGACCTGTCCATTCTTCCATATCTCATACCCATGGCGAGGTATGCCCTTGTCAACCATCCTCATGCCTGCCCTGAGCCGCTTAACGCCTTCTCTGTTCACTTTTTCCAAGGCTTCTTTTCCGATGAAGGAACGTTTCTTCTTAAGCTTAACCACGAAGCTGATGCGCGCCTCATAGGGGTTTGTCTCTTCATCGATGTCATTGCCGTAGAGCGATAATCCTGCCTCCAGTCGAAGACTGTCTCTCGGTCCAAGCCCACAGGGCTTTATCCTGTATTCTTTTCCGGCTAGCAGAATTCTGTTCCATACTTCAAGGGCTTTTGCGGGCTGAGAAAGCGGTGTATCCCACAGGAAGACCTCGAAACCATCCTCTCCGGTGTAGCCGGTTCGAGCAGCCAAGGCGTTGTATCCCCCTATGGTTGTCTCGACACATCTAAAGCGTTTCACTTCTGCCAAGTCTGCTGACGTTATCTTTTGAAGAACCTCTTCCGCCTTCGGGCCTTGAATCGCCATCATAGCTACATCGTCTGAGATGTCTCTTGTCTCCACTTCATATCCCTTGGCGTGACCTGCGATCCAATTATGGTCTTTTTCTCTGTTACTGGCATTTGGGACAGTGAAGAACTTTTCATCAGCCAGACGGTAGACTATTAAATCGTCTTTGATTCCTCCCCGTTCGTTGCACATCACAGTGTAGAGGCCTTCCATAGGTTCAGTCTTGGAAAGATCATTTGTGATGAGAGAGTCTAAGAGAAGCTCCGCGTCTTTGCCCGTGACCAAGACTCTGCCCATATGAGAAGTGTCGAAGATCCCTACGCTCTGTCTCACCGCATTGTGCTCTGGAATAATGCCTTCAAACCAAACAGGCATCTCAAATCCTGAGAACTCTACGAGTTTTCCATAGACTCTGTGATATTCGTACAGGTGTGAGTGCCTAGCTGCCATCTCAATCCTAAATGGATGAGAGGACATGGAAGTTAAGCATTTTCATGGCCAAAACATGAAATCAGTGCAGCTTGTGAAACGATCGATGAGTGCCCATAACCATCTTCGGAGCATTATTTCGTGTTTCGATAGTTCTTGTTCTTCTCAGAAGATTCATTGTCTTCGATATGAACGTTTTCGAGGCTGAAGTCCAGTCTCTTCCCGCATTCAGGACACTTGCCTTCGTACTTTTTCACGAGATCCTGGGGAGACTTCAGTATTTCACCGTTGTAAAGAACACAGCCGCAACCTGAACAAAGAATCTTCTGAGGCATAAGTGCACCACTTGGATCATGTCTCCAGGTCGGGTTTTAAAACGTTTTGTCAGGCGATCGATCGATCCCGACTAAAAGCATATATTCATGAGGAACCTCACCGTTAGAGTAAACAGCGGCAGATCAGCAGTGAGGATTTAGGATGAAGCGGCGAATACCCAGCATGGCCCGGGCGGTGAAGCGAAACAAGCTTACAAGATTCAAGTTTCCCCAGACAGTTCTTATTTTCGGCCTGGTGGCTTTCGCAACTTTCATTATGGGAGGCGGCATATATGACCTTCTTGAAAAACCCTACAGCGTTCTGCCCGGACCCGGAGGAGGATGGATGACGGTTCATCCTCTCATCAACGAACAGACTTTAAACGAGAGTCTACTCAGCATGTCCTTCTACACATTCATCTTCGCAGGCTTCTTTCTCTCTTATAGAAGCAGCCAGATAAGGTACAACCCAAGGCAGTTCAAAATGATGCTGACCATCGGCATCGTCATGCTAATCTTGGGAGTAATAGGCTGCAACTACCTTGTCTTCCTCAAAAGCACGTTAGGCTAAACCCTGACAGGTTCTCTTCTCCACGTAGAAAGCATCTCTGGCCCATTCCCTTGGAAAGAACGCGAATGCCTTGGGTCGAGTAGGGAGCTTCACGGCCACTGCTAAGTCAGAAACTGAATAGCACAAGAAAAACCAGATGCATTGTTTTTACCGCATGTCGACTTCAGAGGAGGCGCGGCCTTTTCAGCACCATTCCTGCCTTTACACCAGTATGTTTCCGGTTTTCGACGCTTAGAATGCCGTTAACGATTACCCATTTCACTCCCGTCGGATACTGTTTAGGATTGGTATAAGTGGCTCTTGAGGCTACGGTATCATGATCGAAGACAACTATATCGGCCCAAGCATCTTTCCGCAGAATGCCTCGGTCCAAGAGCCCGAGCTTCTGAGCCGGCAGAGAACTCATCTTTCTAACCGCCTCTTCTAACGTCAAAACTTCTCGGTCTCTCACATATTCTCCGAGTACCTTGACAAAGTTGCCGTATGTCCTTGGATGTGGCTTTCCCTCACCTACGAACCCTGTGGGAGTAACAGCACTGCTGTCTGAGCCAATCATGGAGTAGGGGCTTTTCATCACAGTGACTACATCTTCCTCAGACATGCCGAAGGCGATGATGTTGACGCGTCCAAGCTCTTGGATGAGAAGGTCGAAAGCAAAGTCGTACGGGGCAACCCCCTTTTCTGAGGCGAGTTCGGCCACCATTCTTCCCTCGTATTCTGTGTTACTTGGGCAGCTTGAGATCATTATGTTTTCCCATCCAATCTCGTGAACAAAGCTTTCCCATTCAGGCAATCCCTCCGCCATGTCCCTTTTTATCTTCTCGCGCGTCTCGGGGTTCCTGAGTCGTTCAGCCATCTTTTCCGTTCCGCCTTCATGAACCCAGTGAGGGAGAACAGCGGACAAGCCTGTGGCTCCTGCTCTCCACGCATATACATCGCAGTTCACTTCAACTCCTCGTTTCCGTGCTTCACCGATCAATTCGAGGGTCTCCTTGACTTTACCCCAGTTTCTTGTTCCCATGGCCTTGTGATGCGCTATTTCAACCGGAACATCGGCTCTCTCTCCAATTTCAATGGCCTCTTTCACAGCCTGAATCAAAGGGTCGCCTTCACCCCTTATGTGAGTCGCATAGATCCCGCCGTACTCCGCGGCAACCTTTGTCAGCTCCACGATTTCGTCCGTACCTGCAAAGCCGCTCGGAGCATAAAGAAGCCCTGTTGAAAGACCAAAAGCACCATCCTTCATTGCATTAGCAACCAGCTTTTTCATTTCTTTCAGCTCTTTATCAGTTGGCTCGCGTCTCTCCATGCCCATTGCAGCCATCCTAACTGTGCCGTTTCCTACCAGTGAGCCGACGTTCAGTGAGACGCCTCGCTTCCCCAGTCTGTCTAGGAACTCTCCGAGCGTAGACCAGTCCAACTCAAGTCCATACTTCTGGAGGGTTTCCTCATATCTTCCCTTCATGTCTTCGCTGACAGGAGCAACGCTGCTTCCACAATTCCCCATTAGATTCATGGTAACACCCTGCTGAATGTGGCTGTCCCCAGTAGGGTTAACGAGCATAACAGTATCAGAGTGCGTATGAATATCGATGAATCCCGGCGAGACAATGAGCCCAGAAGCGTCTAAAACCTGATCCCCCTTCTCATATCGAAGATCGCCCAAAGCGCCTATCTTGCCTTTCCCTATTCCAACATCGGCCCGGAACCAAGCATTACCTGTTCCATCTACAATACGGCCGTTTCTGATGAGAATATCAAAAGCCACGTTCTCACCTCAATCTAGAATGTTTCTCATCACGTTAAAGATTTTTCACAAGACTTATGATTTACATCCTTAACGTAACTTTGAAAGAGGCCACCTATGGAGAGATCATGATTGGAGAAGCACTGGACAGAGCAGCTTTTCATAGATAATGGAGAAATCGTGAGATCGATCGATGAGAGAGTGTTCAGGAGAGCCGAAGCGGAAGTCACCGCCCTAATGAGAATCTTCTCTTCAGAGGGCGTCCACTCCGAAGCGAAGGTCCTTGACCTATGCTGCGGCATCGGAAGACACTCGATATTTCTGGCCGAACGAGGATACAATGTCGTCGGAGTTGATCTTTCACCCACTCTAATTGCACGGGCTAGAGAAATAGCATCTTCAAGAGGAATAGAGGACAAGGTAGTGTTTCTTGAAGGTGATATGCGTGACATATAGAGTCTTCTCGGAGCTGAGCTTGGCAGCTTTGATGCTACAATAAACATGAACACAAGCATAGGTTACTACAGCGAGAGAGAGGATGAAGCAGTCTTAAGGCAGTTGTCGAGAGTCTCAGCTTCTGGAGGCCTTCTCGTAATCGACATGGGAAACAGAGACTGGATTGTACGGCACTTCATGTCAAGGGATATCTCTGAGGTTGCAGATAGCCTAATTCAGCTTATAACTAGGACGCTTTATCTTGAATCCTCCCGATTGGAAAACATATATGAGTACTATGAAAAGAAAGGAGACAGCCTCAGGCGCATTGCTGGCGTCAAGCTTGACCATCGCGTGTATTCTCTCCATGAGATAGTCAGGTTGGTCAGTGAGACGGGTTGGAGCTACTTACGCTCATTCGGCGGATTCAGCTTAGAACCATGCCATGTCGATTCAAACAGAATCATATTGGTTGCCAAGAAGGTCTGAAAAAGCTGCTCTGACTGACAAACAACAGCTCTCCCGAGCCCTCTGAAATGCTTGGAAGCTTGCTCATAACGTTCACGCCAAAGTTTATATAACTCTGACCATCAATCAACACCAAGAAAGGCGCATGTACCCGTCAGTAACAGAGCTTTTTCAGACAGGCAATGACTTGGGATCAATCCTGCAAGTAGTATTCTCTCTAGTATTCTTCGTCTACCTTTTCTACGCACAACGTCTCCAAACCACAATGATGCTCAAGCAAGTGGAAGGAACGCTTCTCAAACTGAAAACAGTAAGAGATGAGGGAAGAAGAATCGTTGTTAAGACCATTAAGGAAGTAGGAAAATCCAAAGACGACCCGGGTCCGAGAGTAGATCAACTTCTGGAAGAGTTTGTAATAACTCCTGTCGACCTCGATCCAGCTGGAATAGTCCCCAAGCTAGAGCAGATCTTGAATCTGAGAGAGAATCGGTTTGAGGATGACATCAAAGCCATAGCACCAGAAGCCAACGAGAACGAGATCCACAACTTGGAGAACCTTGTAGAAGCAGAGATGACGCTTCACGCCATATACAAGGTGATACGTCACTTTTACCTCCTAGGGAAAAAGACGATGAACATATACATTATCCTACAAGTGCAAATGGTACTTCCTCTAATAATGATGGAGGTCGAAGCTTATACAAGCGCCATTCAAGCATTTGTTGAAGGAACACCGGTTGGAGATGGAGCCGGCGCACTGATCGCTGCGAAGCTGATGAGGGGACACGAGTGGCGTCTAGTTGCAAAAGATACCATCGTGTCGGAAGTCCCCCTTGAGGGAAGATCTCTCTTGGTTATGAAAGCGCTCGGACCCGGAGGAGGTGTTGGAAGATTAGGTGAGGCTGTGCCAAGCCTGATCGAAGAACGTGGAGGAAAGGTCTCGAAGATCGTAATGATCGACGCAGCAGGGAAGCTGGAAGGAGAAGAGTCAGGCTCAATCGCGGAAGGTGTTGGAGCAGCAATAGGTGGGCTTGGGGTTGAGAAATACCGGATTGAGGAAACTGCAGTCAAATACAACATACCTCTATATGCCATTGCCATAAAGGAGGACATCAGAGATGTTGTCGCTCCCATGAAGGAAGCCCTCTACAGCGGAGCCGACAAAGCCATAGAGGCCGTGAAACGGTTCGTCGCACAGAGAACGAAGGAGGGAGAAACAATCCTCGTTATCGGCGTCGGGAATACAATTGGCATAGGTCAATAGGGTGAAACTCGTTGACAAGACAAGATCAGGCAGTTGCTTCGACTGTTGGTGTATCGAGGACTTTTCTGCTTGTCCTACTTTTCGTTGGACTGCTTTCGCTTCTAAGCCTTTACTTAGGGTTTGATGAATACCTTTCCGATCATCCCGCTCGGGCCGGTGTCTATTTTCTGATGGGCACAAGTGGCTTCGCGTTGATAGGATATATGTTCTTTCGATCTAAGTCTATCATGGAAAAGGTTGAATCGATCCCTCAGATAGAGGTGTCCACAGCTCTCGAATGCAAGAGCTGTGGACTGAAGAAGATCAGAGCATTCCAGCGTGGAGATTACCTATTCAGCGAAGCTGAGGAATGCACGAGATGCCACAGTAAGATGGTTGTTGAGAAAGTATATGGAAGGGAGAAGACTAAAGCTCGGTGAGGACCTGGCACCCGTCCTCCTTTACGAGAACAGTATGTTCTGCTTGTCCAACCAAGCTCTTTGATTTCTCCACAAGAGTAGGGTAAGAATACAGGCATTTGGATCGCAGAAGCTCTCCAAAAGAAGCTATGCTGTCTTGATCAGAGAAGCGAGAGAACACCCACCGTTCTGCGAAGGGAAGACTCTTGTAGGATGCAAGTATATAGTTCATCATCTCCTTTACCCGATCCTTCTTGACGGGTCGTTTCCTTAAGAAGAGATGAATGTGCCCCACCTCTCCGTTGATTACTTCGCCCGTGGCGGAAGGAAGCGTGGTAAAGGGCTCAACTGCATAGACATCACCGACGTTAAGCCGCTGCCTGTTAAGAAGTGAATGAACGTTCGGAATCACCTGGCCTGCATGTAGATTGTACCGCGATACCATGTGGCCAGTGAGATTCCATATGGGCTTCAGGCCGTAATCCCTTATTTTCCTCTCTATGACAGCTCCGACTTCATATGCACGGACTCCGGCTTTCATGATATCGATCCCTGCCTGCAATGATTCCTCAGCAGCTGTTACGAGACGCCGGTACTCTGGATTGAGGCATATTGTGACCGCCGTATCTGCTATGTACCCATCAACATGGACTCCTATGTCAACCTTGACAATACTTCGCTCTGGGATAATCCTCGGATCTCTTAGAGGGGAAGTGTAGTGTGCGGCAATCTCATTGATGCTTACGTTACATGGAAATGCAGGGGAACCACCTAGTTCCCTGATCCAGTTCTCAACATTTTCACATATGTCGACGATTCTCGTGTTCACATCCACAAGTCTTCTAGCCCTAGATCTGACCTCTGCTGCTATCTGTCCTGCCTTCTGATACGCTTCAGCCGTGTTCGCCGCCAGTTTAGACATGACCAATAAGTAGAAACAACTTACCTAGAAAAAAAGTGTGGTCTCCGCCTACTTGATAATGAGAAGCGGACATGTGCAATTATCAGCTACGTGATGCGTTGTGCTTCCAAGGATGAACTCGCTCAATCCACTGAGACCACGGCTCCCCATGATAATCAGGTCAAACTCTCCCTTCTTGGCAACCTCAACAATCCTGTCTCCCGGTCGACCCTGTTCCAGCATTGTTCTCACTTTGAGATTCGGCTTCATGTTTCTTGCCTTTGCAAGAGCTTCACTCAGTACATCATCGAAGCTCGCAGTCATCCTTCTATTCACACGCTCTATTTCTGACGCGGTAATGTATGGTGCAGTGCCCGATTCCTCAGAAAGAATCGGAACGAGGACAGGAGGAACGACACTCAAGACTGCAATCTCTCCGCCGCATTTGTCAGCTACTTCCAGAGCATAGTCAAAGGCCTTCTTGGATGGCTCGGAACCGTCAATGGGAACAAGAATCTTTTTCATCATGATTTAGACTCTCGGAAAGGCAGAGATATATTTGTTCCTACCTTTTGTTCTGTTCCATTCTTCAAAAACTCATATGATCTTGGACAATCTAAGGTTCCACAGATACCAACACAAACGGACTTGGTTCATCACAGAGAATCCGCAAAAAGAAAAAAAGAGGAAGGCAAAACCTTACAGCGTCTTAATGTAGCGCTCCATCCTTGAGGCTATAGTGTCAAGAATCTCAATAGGTTTGACTAGAGGTATTCTAAGATGGCCCTGAGCAACAACTGGTCCGAAGGCGCTTCCATCGCTTATTTGAACTTTCTCTTTGGCGGCTAATTCCTCGACGAATTTGGCTGAGGGTATTCCCAACTTCTTGATATCGGGATAAGCATAGAAGGCGCCTTCATAAATGTGGCAGCTGACTCCCTTCATTTCATTTAATCTGCCAACAAAGTATTTTCTCCGTTTGTCGTATTCGGCGCACATCTTTTCCACAGCTTCGAATGAGGAGCTTAGGGCAATGGCACCCGCCTTCTGTATGAAGGTCGCAGGAGCCGCCATAATCACTCCTCTTGTGAACTTGTCAGACAGCTCCTCGGGCACGATGTAATAGCCGAGCCGCCAGCCTGTCATTGCAAAGGTCTTGGAGAAGCTCATGACGACCACAGTTCTTTCTTTCATGCCCTTAAGTGATGCAATGGCTACGTGTTTCTTGCCGTCATAGATGAACTCGTTGTATATCTCATCCGCTAAGACGACTATGTTATGCTCAATGGCGACATCTGCTATTGCTTGTAGCTCCCGCCTTGTGAAAACTGTGCCGGCGGGATTGTTAGGATTGCACAGCACTATGAGCTTTGACTTGTCGGATACCACCTTTCCAAGTGCATCGATGTCCATGTGGAAGGTTCCCTTGCTAAGTGGGACAAAGGCAACCTTAGCACCGAAAGTCGGAGGAGTTCTGAAGTGTGTGCCGAAGGTCGGGTCAAATGTGATGCACTCGTCTCCTGGCTTGAGGAGTGCCCCCAAGACCGCGTTCAGAGCATTTGAGCTTCCTGCGGTTGGTCTAACTTGGCTAGGCTCGTATTTCACGCCATACTTAGAGTAGTACTTAACAACTGCTTCTTGGAACTCTGGAACACCGGCCTGAGCATAATGAGTCCAACGGCCTCCCTCCTGAATAGCCTTTATCGCTGCCTCCTTCACATAGGGCGGCGCCTCGAAATCTGGGTCACCACTGCCATTTCTAATAAAAGCATCTGAGCTCAATGTCCAACCCGATACAAATAGGAATACGTTCTTTAAATAATGAGTGGCTAGGCTGAAGGTCCTTTGGCGCATTGATTGGACCAAGGGGCAAGAAAGAACACGGTTGAACGACAATGATTTGTGTGAAGATAGTATGAAAAGGACTGCCATGGTCGGTGGCAGTCTGATCGATGGCACGATCAATCGCGATTGTGGCTACAATTAGAAACGGTGCGAAGGCCTGATTCTTAGCAGACAAGACTGGCATCATAGAACCTAGAAATCTTGCTTGCATAACACTTGTTGGCGGAAATCCCTTGCAAGACGTCAGAATCGTTCAGCACTCATCGAAGATATAGTCGCTCAAAGAGAAAAAATAGAAGTGAACCGAGGCCCCCAGGGCTTATTCACCCATTTTTTTCAGCTTGTCCAACTCTGAGCTTGATCTGAGTATCTTCCATTGTTCTATGCTTAGTTGAGATCTGTCAAATCGTTCTTATGTACTGCTCGAGGAGTGTTCTGGCTCTTTCAACATTGAAAAAGTTGCATGTACATTGTTTAGCCATCTCCACAGCCGCTGCTTGAGCTGTCATGCTTCCAGCCTTGACCTGCGTAGCGAGATACTTCACCAAGTTCGAGGACACCATGTGGTGGCCACACATAGTCGTCATTTCGAGTATCTTTGGCTCCGGAAGTCGATCGATTCTGCCAAAGGTCTCTACCGACATGTTGACAGTATGAGGATTTTTACCGGCTTCTCGGAGCGCCCCATGCACCTTCTCGAAGATGCCCGAAACCACAACTGAGGCGCCAAGATCAGCTTTTACTAATTCATTGATGACCGCCCTCACGTCTCCGTAGCTTGTATAGACTGCTGAGCCACCGCCCAAGGTCTTGCAAGCCTCGATTTCCTCAATTGTGGAGCTTTTGTGGATGCCGCTGTCTTTCCTGCTTTCCCAGCCTTTGACATATCTTAACCGTTTGCTCGTCTCCGTGTCTGTGGTTGTGAGGTTGACAGGGTTGTGTCTCAAGAGGATCTGGGTGAACTTCGCACGTTTAGCAGGGTCGACTCCTCTTCCACCGCCAGCCATGAATACTATCCAGTCTCCCATGAGGGATTCTTGGTTTCCGCGCCTATGGTTGCTATGGGTCATGGTATGAGGGGCCTCCCCAGGCCTAGGTTCGTTTTGCCATTGATTCTCACTTTGATTCCTGCTCTCTCAAGAATCGGCTTTAGAATGATGTTACCATCCTTGCATTTGCTGATGATGTCTAACGTGAAAACAGTGTCGATCTCCTTAGCTGCCTCCATCAAAGCATTGTAGATATCGGGGGTCCTTTCCTTCTGAGCCTTGCATTCGATGATGCAGGAGAGCACTTTTTCCTTGGCAAACCTGCGGTCCTTGATTCTGCCGGTTTTGGTGTCTATGATATGCGTCCAAGGACTCTCAGGCTCAAACTCTACTCCCAGTGCCGCGAGTCTCACGCTAGCTTTCTCTACCTCGCTGAGCCTTGAGCCTATGCCAGGGCGCCCAAACTCGACGCCTATGCCGACTACGTCCTCTGTGAACCTACCGGAAACATCGTTAGTCTTCATTTCTTGAGTTCCCCTACCGCCAATCCCCGTCCAAGGAAATACACCCAGAGGATCACTCCACCAGTAGCGAAGAATCCTCGGCACCTCCTCCGGCATCTTCATCGAGCCCGGCGCTGTCCACTCAGGTGCCACATGAGCATCTACAGGGCAGACACCTGACTTTCTACATTCCTGACACTCGACACACTCCTCCTCGTCGATGACCGCCTTTCCATCAGCAATGGATATGACTCCTACAGGGCAGTACGGAAGACACCGACCGCACCCTATGCACTTAGACTCATCGATTCTCATTGCAGTCCCTAGAAAGGCCGTAGCTACCACACTTTATAACATTTCAGATCGATGATCTGATAGCAGGAACTGCTAGAAGAGCTACAATAGCCGATGATGCTACGAAAACCTCTGATACAGCATCCTAGGCAACCATCGATCATGAGTGACCAATCCTCTGCAAAGGTACAAGTCCAGCACAACAACGAGTAGACGCTTCAAGGCCTGAGGGAAAACACATAGACGGATCTTGGTGAGTCCGAAGATAGAAGATGCTTGTTCCTGTTTATTTTTCCGATGATAAGCGAGAAAAGCTTTTGGCTGTCAGGCTTCTGCTCCAGTGGATTTCGCCCGATAAATTCCGGTTATTGTTCTGGCTTGACTACTTTGTAGCATCTTCGTTCCAGATGACCCGTTAAGTCTATGCCCGCATTCGCCTTTTCTTCTTCATCTTCGAGATAAGCTTGGAAGCCTAGTTGCTTGACACGTTCATAGTTGTCGACTACAAATGGATACCAGTCTCTTTGATATTCGGTATGCTCACAGCTAAGATAGTCGTCACAGAGGAGGCAGTTTTGAAGCTTCCTTTCTGCAGCGCACTTCCTGTTGCTGCAAGGTGCGCCCCCACCACTTAGACATCCCGGGCACTGCTCAGCCGAGAACCATTCCAAACCCTTCCTGAACTCCGTAAAGCTAAACGACTTGACTACTGAGTCAACCCATTCATAACGAACAGTGTCCACAAGCCTTTTCAACTCGCCTGCAATTACCCTGACTCTTCCGTTTCCATTCGGGCATTGTCCACAGTAAACGCCACATTTTCCATATTGACGCTCTTTGCTCTGCAATCAGACCATGTCAGACTCTGAGGGGGCGTTCCTATATAGGTTTCTGAACCGTGCATCGCTAAAAGACTTACTAAAGCTGGAAGCTGGTAGTCAGATTCTTCTATAACAGAACTCGAGCAGATACACGTTTTTTTTTGGGAGTCACTTAACCATGTTCATGTCTCCTTGCGAGGAGTGTATCCTAGACATCGAGGCTTGTCTCCACCGACATCTGCCGTTTCGATCTTCTCTTTTTCAGGACCCCGCTTCAGCGCGCAAGGAAATCCACCTAAACCATAATCCCAAACCCCGCCAAACCAGCTTGGCGTGATTAGATTCAGAAAGCACCACCGCTTTCTCTGTAGAGTACTTCTTCGAAACTCTCGATCGATCCTCCACCATCTATATATACGGTTCAGCATGACTAGTTCTTGCTCAAGGTGATTTTGTGTCAGAAAGAATCCAGACAATAAAGACTTACGCCCAAATAGGATTCGACAGGCTTGCAGAAGCAACACACGACCTTAAACCAGAACAACTCGACTGGAAGTCCTGCAGTGAAGCCAACACCATTAGATGGATCCTAACGCACCTATCTGAGGAACTGCATGTGTATGCACCGCAGTTCATCTCAGGTACAGCACCACGAAGGAATTGGCCGAAGGATTATGTCGGCAACACGACTTTCAGTCTAGAGAAGATCTTGGCTGACATAGAGACCGGAAAAAACGATGTCATGAAAAGCTTGGAGAAACTGGCTCCGGTGAAGCTAGATGAAGAAGTCGATATGTGGGGAACCAAACAGAAACGAGACTACGCCATAATAATGATCATGTCCGAGGTTCTGCATCACGAAGGCCAGATCGCCGCCATTCTTGGACTGGAGAAAAGAATGAAAGGCGGAAAGAAATAGAGCAGCCCGCAACTGCAATCTAACATATCCCCTTTTTCTTCCATGCATCGCCCAATGGCTCGCCTGAGGCCGATGACGACCATAGGTCGATTCATTCTTTGAGAGACGCTTTTTTGCTTTCATGTTCAAGGAGTTGTGTTCAGTTGACATTGGATGGAAATGGGGATCAGGCTTTCATTGCCCACTGTTTTATAGGCGGTTGTGCGCCTGGCGGAAGTGGAGATTTGTATGTTCTGCCTTGAAGCCTTTTCAGTAGTTCTTCTTTGGCTTTACTTAGGAGTTCAGGCTTTGTAACTAGGTCCAGGGCAGAAGAGGCTATTACTTTTGAAGCGAAGATCATGGACTTGTGTCCGATGCTCATGCCGCTGAGGGCTACGTTCTGCCAAGCATGGCCCGGTGTCCCGATTACGAAGGCAGTGGTTCCGAACTCCATTGTGGGCGTGTTCCAACTGACATCAGATACATCAGTAGAGCCAGGCATGACTTCTCCCTCATTCCAAGGATCAAGAATCTCGGAAGACAGGTCCACATTCACGAATCTCTCCCAGTTGGGCATCTTGGATCTTCTCAGGCCATCGATCTTCGCCTGCCTAGGGATCGATTCACCTATCTTCATGGCGAAGTCGAGTTCTTCCTGAGTGTAGGTTGGAGCTCCGATTCCCCTCATGTTTGAGATCACAGTTTCACTCAGGGTCTTGTTGGGGATGAGGTTTGAGATGGCTTTTTGAAAGTCAACCTTGACGGTTGTCTCAGTCATAAGCGTTGCACCTTCAGCTATTTTGACAACTCTTTGATAGATGTTGTCAACCTGCTCTCTCTCTGGTGCTCTTATGAGATACCAGACTTTTGCATAATCAGGAACGACATTGGGTTGTCCTCCTCCATCTTCAATGACATAGTGAATTCGCGCTTTTTCGATGATGTGTTCCCTGAGATAATTCGCTGCGACATTCATCAGTTCTACTCCGTCCAAAGCGCTGCGACCCTGCTCAGGAGAACCCGCGGCATGGGCTGTTTTACCGTAGAAGTGAAACTTGACGGAGATGTTTGCGTTACTGCTCGACATGCTGGCCGTGTTAAAGGACGAAGGATGATGGCTTAGGCAAGCATCGACCCCGTCGAAGATGCCTTCCCGCACCATCCAGACCTTTCCGCTCAGCATCTCTTCTGCGGGGCAGCCGAAGAACTTGATAGTTCCGGGAATATCCTCCACCTGCAAAGCAGATTTTAGTGCTAGGGCGCCGCCCAGGCAGGATGTACCGTGAATGTTGTGACCGCATCCATGGCCTGCTGCTCCTTCTATTAACGGCTCTTTGTACGGAAGGAGTTTCTGTGATATGCCGGGTAATGCGTCGAACTCGCCCATTATTCCGATGATTGGTCTTCCTTTTCCCCAAGAGGCTACAAAGGCTGTTGGAATTCCCGCGACTTCTCTCTGCACCTTGAACCCGTGCTTCTCAAGTTCATCTGCTAAGAGCTTCGAGGACTTGAACTCAACAAAGCCGAGCTCTGCATATTCCCAGATCGCATCGCTTATCTGAACCAGCCTTTTCTTCTGCCCATCAACCCAGTCGAGGGCCACTTTTTTTGCCTTTTCATTCATCTTAGGTCAGCTTGGCTATGCATTAACCCCTATTTATCGTTCGCGAGGACCTGAAGCGTATTCAATGCCCAGACTGTCAGGTACTAGAACAAGCTCAATGCTTCTATGCTGTCTAGAGCTGACATTTGCGAGTTGCTAGTTCATGCACCCCTCTTGCTCGCAGATTCTTGCTAAGAGTTCTAAGATGATCCAACTTCCCTCTTTTCCACGAAGCATTCTACGTCGATTCCTTCCACTTCAGACGTAAACGCCATACAGATGGATGCCCGGCGCGTTTCCAGAGGACTCGGCAGGAGGGCCTATTGCCTCACAGCGTGGTTGATCGATCTTGAAGCAATCGGTCTGATTGAGGGTAGTTCTGAGTGTTCACGAAGCATCATTGATACACAAACGTCTTGTCCAAACCTAGGTGAAGAGTATAGATGTTTCGAAACCAAATGCACGCAAAATCGCTCAGAACTTGACTATGCAATCCGCATGCGGTGCTAATCGGATGTGGTTAGCTTCTGCTAGTGAGATATGTGCCTGATGGGTCGTCATGTGAACAAGGGATTTATGAGTTTCCATCGAAAGTCTCCTTAAGATGAAAGGGTGTTCTGTATGTACATTGTGAATTCTGCATCGGTCAAGGTCAATTCTCTTGTCTCGGGAAAAGGTGTGACTGTCAGATATCTGCTTCATGCGGCAGTCGGGGCTAAGAGAATTCAGCTAAGGCTCTTCACCGTCGAGCCCGGCGGATATACACCACTCGAAAGTCACGAACATGAGCACGAGATATACATCCTTCGGGGTAACCTTCTTTTGAGAGGCAAAGATGGCGAGAACAACGTTGGTCCAGGAAATGCCATCTTCATAGCTTCGATGGAGCCTCATCAGTTCTCAAATCCCTTCGAGGAGCCTGCCGAGTTTCTATGCACAAAGCAAACAGAGATGAGCCCAAAAACCAGTTGATCACGGAAGTCTGGTTCTTCTCAGCGTCTCTGGCATAGTTGCCAAAATGAGGAGCTTTCCTGATTCAAGTAAGATGAGCAAGTAGAACACAGCCCCGGGATTGAGAATGCTCCAGACTAAGCCGCCGAATAGCGGACCGGCGACCGAGGCTAGTCCTCGGAAGAGTCCTAGGAACCCGAACCAACTGCCTAGGAGCTGTAGGGGGATCAGCTCGGCGCTAATGGCGTTCTCGGTTATCCAGGTCAGCATCCCGAAGCCTTGGAAGAAGCTCGAGACGAGCAGCAAGAAGGGGCTGTCAGCGACAAGCATCAGGGCGAACGAAAGCGCGTAGAGAGGCGTCAACACGAAGAGAGTCTTCTTTCTCCCAATGGTATCGGCGAGTCGACCAACGAAGAGGCTGAGGAGCAGAGGGGCAACCACGGAGATAGAGGCCATGCTTCCAAGGACAAACTGGTCTGCACCCTTTTGCTGTTGGGCGAAGACACTGACGTAAGTCCCGCTCATCATCATGGAGCACGCACTGAACACTGCGAATAGAGTCCACGTCCTGACGCGGGTTCCCTCGCCTAAGACGCGAGTAAGTCCCTCTCTGAAACCCATCGACCCGGCGTCAGGACCTCGCCTAAGCGGGTCGTCGAACCACTTAACGACAAGCAGCAGCATTAGCAGCAGCACCGCGGCTTGGAGAAGGTAGATGGGCCTGATACCTTTGGTGTTTAGCCCTCCAAAGAAGGTAATGAGAACCGCTGCAACTATGGGTGCGAAGAGTCTAGGTAGCGCCGAGATGGTGTCACATAGCTGCATGCCTGTGGCCCGATCCTCGCTTGTAAGATAGCTTCCGCAGACCATGGAGCAGGCTGTCAGCATCATTCTTGTCGAGAGCGTCGCCAGAAATAGGGCTGGTATGGCTGTTACCCAGTCCTGCGCAGCGACGAGAAGCAGAGCACTGAGGATCCAGAGCGGCGTTGCTAGTAAGTACATCCGCCTTACGCCATATTTGCCTGTGAGCCATCCCATCGGTGTAGAGACCGCTGCAGCGGCGATTCCCCCAACGCTGTTCGCTAGGCCGAGTTGGAACGGGGTGGCGCCCAGTGCGACTGTATAGATGGACTGGTACTGCTGGCTGAGGGACATTGAGAAGTTCTGAACCGTCGATCTGACTAGGTTTACCTTGAAGGGTCTCTGCTGCCGTGTGACGAATCCTGCTGCTTTCCCCACACCCTCTCTGAGAGTAAGTCTCTTCATGTGAACCCTGTGCTTGAGATAATACGAGGCTCTTTGGATAAGGATGATGCATTGCCCTGCGATTTTGGACAGGACAATCTGCAGTCGCAATCAACTAAGAGGTCTCGCGCGCCAGCATGTAACGTAAATATAATGGTTCCTGTATTCTTATTTATTGAAAGTTGATTGTATCTTGACAGAGTAAAGGAGCTCTTCGAAAACGTGGA
>Ga0315296_10000542_pt1 | contig 34517 bp, 44 predicted proteins | sample YL17G14_18_MG_FD_203921 | JGI IMG/M metagenome (GOLD analysis project Ga0315296, IMG submission 203921) | Sediment microbial communities from Yellowstone Lake, YNP, Wyoming, USA - YL17G14_18 | ecosystem: Environmental > Aquatic > Freshwater > Lake > Sediment | place: USA: Wyoming | collected... | reverse complement strand
CATGGAGCGCCCCAGTCTGGTCCTTCTTGCCGGCGCCGAGAGCGTTGACGAGCAGGGGCACATCGGACATCCGGGGAACGTAGGCGAGGTGGTAGACCCCAATCGCCAAGTTGCGGACATAGTTGCGGCGGGTGTCGTCCGTGTGTTTGGGGTTCAGCTCGGCCTCGAACCCGATCTGGCTGGACAGGTCCCATTCCGGCACAATCCTGCCCCCGGCCTCTCCGACCCTCCCAATCCTCACTTCTTTTGTGGATGTGCAGGTGATGTCGGGCTGTGTCGTGTCCGGCGAGCCGAAGTCTGGGTAGACATCTTCTCCTAGGGTGTACAAGCGCTCGATGTACTTGTTCACAATATTTGTGTGTCTCTCCATCTTTTCCTGTTTCGGCCACCTCAATTTTTGTGGCGGGCTGCGAGGACATTCTCCGACATAGTGATAGTTGCCGAGGGCGCAGGCGCGGAAATCCGCAGCCTCCTCGGGGTCTTTCAGGAGGCACGCTCGGCGGCAGTCCGGCATTTTTAGTATCTCCATAAGTTTGTTAAAATCACAGTCCTTTGGGAGCCAATTCGCACCCGGGTGTTCAAAAGTGGGGCGGAAGAATATATTGGATGCGACTTCCCGCCCCCGCTCGGTCAGGTACACGCGCGACTCGACGACCTTGATGAACTTCCCCCGGGCCAGCCCTTCCGTCACAAACCTTGCTTCGTCTCGGCCGTCACCATAGGGAATGGACTCCCTCAACTCGTGTTCAATATCGTGCTGAAAAATTGGGAGGCTTCTTGGGGACCGAACTTCAAGGGCCTTCAGGTAGAGCTTGCCGGCAGGATGGAGTTGAAGGCTGTCTGGAAGTGAAATGTCGGGTACGTACCGGCTGACAATGCGTTCGTGCTCATCCTCCCTCCACTGCTCAAGTTCCCTTTTCTTGTTCATCCTTTTTCTGGCCTTCTCTTTGGAGATCTCGTACTTCAGGCGGCCTGTTGTCATGTTGGTAAATCTACGCGGATTCCCCCCGCCCTCCCTGCGCCGCACTTCGTCGCTTATGTCCTTGATATTCTGCCCGATCTCTTCAGGCGACTGCGGCGGCTTCTGCGGCCGGGTTTGTTCGGCTTCAGGCGGTTTTCTATCGTGGTGCACCGGTCCAAGAGAGGAGCTGCCAAATGGGGTTCGATCCGGGGAGCCGACCCAGGGGTTCACCCGTGTCAGCTTCTCCTGCTTCGCTTCTTCCTCCGGGCCCCTTGGCGGCCGGTAAGGCAGCCTATCCTTCAGCTCTTGGAGCTTTTCTTGTCTTTGCTCGAGAACTTTAATTTCCACGTTCAAATTTCTGATTGTGATCTGATCCAACGTCTTTTTCTTCTCGTCCTCCTTCTTTCCGATCTCTGCCTTGACCTTGTTCAATATATCTGCTGCCTCTTCCGCGAACTCTGGCATCGGTCCCGGTCCCCAATACGGCTCCTCGTCAGGCATGTTCCTCCCCCCGTTCGCGTACCTTCTCGAGAAGCTCACGTAGAGACAAACAGGATTCCTCTTCATCTAGGAGGTAAAAGTCATCTGAATACTCAGCCTTGTAATTGGCATGCTTGTGCCGCACGTGGTAGGACAAGATGGTTTTTTTCGCGCTGCCCTCAGAGATATTCCCTGCAACCGGGTCTTCAAATGTCGAAGGATCCACCTTGGCACGGACGAGTTTGCCGCAGATGGGGCACTCGACAGCGAGCGTTTTTTCCCTGGTGTAGCGCCAGTAACCGGAAGAAGAGAACGGACTCCGAGGGCCATATTCATCGGGCTTTTTTGCCTTGTCGAGCGTCATTGGTCACACCCCTTCACCGCACCTTACGCGCCGTTTTTCGCCGCCGCTTTTCCGAATCCAAAGATTCCGCTCTGGAGCGGTGAATCCTGGCGGCCCCACCACTCCAGAGCTGCTTTTCGGGAAGAAACCTAGCTTCCGCTAGGGCAACTGCACGAGCCTCCGATTTCGTGTACTGGCTTCTGGGCGCGGGTGTCGACGAGTAGTTGGATCGAACTCCGTCAATAAGGCGGGCCGGACGGGATTCGAACCCGTGCTGCAGGCTCCGGAGGCCCGCGTCCGATCCAGGCTAGACTACCGGCCCAATTATTATCTGCAGCAGAGGGAAAAAGTTGTTGAGCTATTCCAAACTACATCGCGTTTTCGCTAGTCGAAACTTCTTGAATTCGAATGTTCTACAGAGGCTGTATAAAAAATGGCGGGCCCGGAGGGATTCGAACCCTCGATCTACAGCTCCGAAGGCTTGCGGGTCTTAAACTTGCCGCCCTATCCTGGCTAGGCCACGGGCCCCAAATTGCTTTTATCATCCTACATTAGTATTCTTTTGTGATTAAGGGTGATCGAGTGAAAACCCTGCTGTTAATCTGCGATGGGATGGCCGACCGCCCCGTGCTCGAGCTGGCCAACAAGACCCCGCTCGAGATAGCGAACAAGCCAAATATGGACTGGCTAGCCAAGCGGGGGATCTGCGGCATCATGGACACGATAGCACCGGGAATTCCCCCCGGAAGTGACACGGCCCACCTCGCACTTCTGGGTTACGACCCTTATGAGACCTACACTGGACGCGGGCCTTTCGAAGCGGCTGGCGCTGGCATCGAGCTCAAGGCGGGGGATGTCGCCTTCAGGGCCAACTATGCCACCGTGGATGACTCACTGATAATTACGGACAGGCGCGCTGGACGCATTCAAGGGACTGAACAACTTGCGGCGGCGGTGAGCAAAATCAAGCTATCCGGCTCGGAATTCGTCTTCAAAAGTACTGTGGGTCACCGGGCCACCCTTGTACTTAAAGGCAAGGGATTGTCTCACGAAGTCACCGATTCAGACCCACACGATGTTGGGAAAAAACCACTTCAGGTAAAACCATTGCTGCGAGCCCCAGACTATGCCATGCCATCCTATCCCATAATCGCCGGTGGCGTTCGCAAGTATGTCGTCCGTCGAAATTGGGCTACAAAAACAGCGAAACTCCTGAACGACTTCTCGCATAAGGCTTACGAAATTCTCAAAAATCATCCTTTAAACACGGAGCGCATCCAGAAAGGGCTCCCTCCTGCAAATTATATCCTGCTCCGCGGCGGCGGGGTCGTTCCTCACTTAAAACCTTTTCACGAACAGTTCGGACTCAAGGGCGCATGTGTGGCCGCTGCGGCGCTCGTGAAAGGCGTCTGTAGGTTGGCCGGTATGAGCGTAGTCGATGTCCCCGGCGCTACCGGAAGCGTCAACACAGATTTGGATGCAAAAGCAAAAGCGGCACTGCGAATGCTTGAAGACCACGACCTCGTGCTGCTGCATGTGAAAGGCATTGATGAGGCCAGTCACGACGGCAACGCGCACGCAAAAATTGAGCTCATCGAACGTACAGACGCTATGCTGAACCAGTTCATCGATGCTGTGGATTTCATTGCCATTGCCGTGGATCACACGACGCCGGTGAGCATCCGGGAACATGCGGGCGACCCGGTTCCAGTTCTGATATCAGGCCCGGGTGTACGCACAGACGACGTCCAGACCTATGGCGAGCGCTCGGCTGCAAAGGGCGGCTTGGGTAGAATTCGGGGAAAGGATTTTATGCCTATCATCGCCGACCTGATGGGAAAAAGTACGAAATTTGGAGCATGAAGCGAGAAAGTAACATGTTTTTAGATGATATGTACTCTTATGATAGATGTGATAAAATGCGGGAAAAAATTGACGCAGCTCTGAACAAGATCCGGCCAGTACTGCAAGCCGATGGTGGGGATGTGGAACTAGTCGACGTGACAAAGGATGGGGTGGTAAAAGTCCGCTTGGTCGGGGCGTGCGCTGGGTGCCCGATGTCGGCAATGACGCTTGCATTTGGCATTGAACGTGAACTCAAAAAGCAAGTGCCTGGTGTAAAGCACGTCGAGCCCGTCTAGTCCCTTAAAAAAGATTTTAGTTTGTTCGGCTTTACCACGCCACGCTCCGTCACTATGCCTGTTATCAAGCGTGCAGGGGTCACGTCAAACGCTGGATTTAGAACTTTTACACCTTTTGGGAGAATCCTCTTTCCCTGAATGAATTCCACTTCTTGAGGCGCACGGTACTCGATAGGGATCTCCTTGCCAGTGGGCGTGTTCATATCCATACTTGTGGTGGGAGCTACCACGTAAAACGGCACGCGATGCTCCTTTGCGAGGACTGCTATTGTATAGGTGCCGATTTTATTCGCTGCGTCACCATTTGCCGCGATCCTATCAGCTCCAACTAACACTTTAGTCACCTCACCCCTGGCCATCAGGTGCCCCACAGCGCTGTCGACCACAAGCGTCGTCGGGATCCCGTCCCGCTTTAACTCCCACGCTGTCAGCCTGGCTCCTTGCAACAGTGGCCTTGTTTCCGTAGCTATGACCTTTATTCTTTTCCCCTCATGCCAAGCTGAACGGATTACCCCCAAAGCTGTTCCGTAGTCGACAGTGGCCAGTGCACCTGCATTACAGTGTGTGAGCACCACATCTCCATTTTTCAACAGCTTCGCACCGTTCTTCCCTATCCTCTTGTTCACCTCGATATCCTCCTCCGCTATGCGTCTCGCCTCACGCACAACCGCTTTTCGTGCTTGCTCAACATCAGCGGAGGCCCGAGCCACATCCATCACGCGTTTCAACCCAACGAAGAGATTGACCGCGGTCGGTCGCGTCCGCTCCACTACATCGGCAGCTCGTCCAAGTTCCCGCAATAGCTGAGCTTTTGTCCCCGCCTTGCTCTTAATCGCTGTGATTGCAAGTGCCATGGCCGCGGCGGCTGCGAGCGCTGGAGCACCCCGCACCTGCATGCGCTTGATTGCCCTCGCCAACTCTTCAGCGTTTTTACATCTAACTAATCTCAACTTTTGAGGCAGTTTCGTCTGATCTATGAGCACAACGCTATTGCCCCGGAGTTCTATCGTGCGCAAGCTTTCACCGATTTTTCCTGTGTCTCAGGTGCCATAAAACATCGTGAACCAACAACACTATCCCCAACAAAAGGCCGCCTATGGCCAGCCACGGGTTGTATTCCCCAATCATGAGGGCTTTGAAACCGATTACGGCCACGCTCCATACGATCAAGAAAACGCCGATGTAAGCATGGTAGATGTGCAACGTTTCACCCCAAATTTCTAACATGTTCTTTAAGTTAAAAGTGTTCAGGAGACAAATGGTTGTCGTATGCTCACCATCGCCCGAAAAGCTGCCGAACTGGTAAAAAAACACAGACATGATTCCATCGAAATCGTTTCCCATATGGATGCCGATGGTGTCTGCTCCGCCGCCATCATCTCAAAAGCGCTCGACAGGCTCGACATCAAACACAATGTGAAATTCGTCCGCATGCTCTACCGAGAAATTGTGGATGAACTCGACCCCGCCGACCTGACAATCTTCACGGACCTCGGCAGTTCCCAACTCCAGAATCTCCAAGCCAAATATCACGACCACGATGTTATAATCTCGGACCACCACGAACCACAACAGATGGAGGGCTGGCCAAGGCTCGTCCACCTCAATGCCCACCACCACGGACTTAACGGGGTACAAGAGATCAGCGGGGCGGGCATGACCTATTTGATTGCTCGGGAACTCGACCGTGACAATTTTGACCTCTCTGCGCTGGCGATAGTTGGAGCGGTCGGAGATATCCAGAACGCTTGGGGCAAACTCCTCGGATACAATCGAGAAATCGCCAAGGATGCCATCAGCTCGGGAGTCTTGGAGCAAGGGATTGATCTTATGTTGTACGGGCGACACTCCATGCCTATTTTCAAGGCGCTCGAGATTTTCACCGACCCGCTCACTCCTGGTGTCAGCAACTCGCCCTCAGGCTGCATGAGTCTGCTGAAAGACCTCAACATACCGCTCAAAAGCGATGGCCAGTGGCGCCGGCCCGTGGATCTCACCAATTATGAAAAACAGCGCTTGGCGACAGAGCTAATCGCGCGCGCCTACATGAACGTACCTGAGGAACTTGTGCGGTATGTGCCCGGACTAATAATCGGGGAAGTCTACACTCTGATAAAAGAGCAGGAACGGTCAATGCTTTGCGGCGCCGAGGAGTTTAGCACCTGCATAAACTCGACCGCACGCCACGAACAGCCGCTCATAGGACTCGAAGTCGCAAAAGGGGACCGCGGGACTTACTACCGGGCAATGCTCAGCCTTCTAAGTCACCACAGACGCAACATCGCCAAAGGCATGGAATTCATCGAACAGAACGGGCTCCAGCACGGGCCCAAGGGATACCTCCAGTACTTCGATGGGACCGGAACGATAAAGGAAACTTTCATCGGGACCATCACTGGCCTCGCACTAGGACACGAAGGGTGTGACCCATACAAGCCTGTCACCGGAATTATCCGGGAGGGAGGTGTCGCAAAAATATCTGCGCGATGTTCGAAGCTCCTCTTCCTGAAGGGCGTAAACATGGGGCGAGCGATCCGCGACGCAGCGCAGTCTGTGGGTGGAGAAGGTGGTGGACACGCGGTGGCTTGCGGTGCACAGATACCAGAAAACAAGGCCCCGAAATTTTTGGAAAAATTTGAGGATTTACTAACCATCCAGCTTAGCTGACATGTCAAACTTTTGGCCCAGTGGTATGACAAAAAATCCGATTCACGTCCTTTTTCCCTTTCTCCTTTCCTGTATCTCAAATAACTCTTCGATCTCCCTAACGGTTGTTATTTCTTCGGGACGTCGATCCTCTCTTATTCTCTTGTACCTGGGAAAGCGTAGGCCCATGCTGGATGTATGCCTCTCCTTCGGGCTGACCTGAATTTCCTCGTACGCCACCTCGAAAACAATCTTTGGCTCGAGATACACGTCGCACTCGATCTCAATATCAACGTCCTCGTGTGGTTTTTTGATCTGAATCTTCTTGAACATCTTTGTCAGCTCCTTCAGGTCGTCGTCGGTGAAACCGCTCCCACATCTCGTGACAGTTTTGAAACACTCACTCTCCTCATCTCGCGCCGCCAAAATGTAGCTCCCGAAAACTCCTGCCCTCTTTCCCTTGCCGTAGTGCGCACCGACCACGACGAGATCCAAAGTTTCAAGTGTCGGTTTAAGCTTGAGCCAGACGAATTCTCTGCGACCCGCGCGGTAGTTTGAATTTAGGTCCTTTGCGACTAACCCCTCATGCCCTATTTTAAGCGCGTAGTCCACAAAATTCTGAATTTCACTTGGATTGCTGAGGATCTTTTGCTCGACCACCATAACCCTACCCTTTACCTCATCGACGATCTTTTCGAGCATCGCCCTCCGCTTGACGTACGGCTCATCTAGCATGGTCTTGCCATCCGACAACAGGACATCGAAGAACTGCACCTCCACGGGAATCTGCTCGGCCGCCTTCTTTATATCATACTTGCGGCGGCGCTTCAGAACTTCTTGGAACGGCATCGGCGTTCCCGTTTGTTTGTCGATCGCCACCAGCTCCCCATCGATAATCACCCGCCTCGACTTCAGGGCTTTTTTCAATGGGCCGATGATATCTGGAAACATGCGGGTGTAATTTTCCATGCGTCTCGTGAAGAGCGCGATTTCGTCGCCGTCCTTGTGGACCTGAACTCGGATGCCGTCGAGCTTGAGCTCAAAAGCCGCCTTGCCCCCCATCCGTTCCAGTATCTCGTCGATGTCCTCCGCCCGCTGAGCCAGCATTGGGTTCACCGGGTGACCGACAAAAACTCCCAGCTTCTGAAGACCCCTCTCTCCGCTCTCGGCGGCGGCCTTTGCGACGAGGGAATAGTCTGTCGTGAGCATGTGGGCGTGCTCGACCTTTTCAGGACTTATGTTGAAGGCGCTTGCTATCGCGTCCCTCAGCCTTCCCTCTGCCACGCCTATCCTAAGATCCCCCAAAACGGTGCGGACGATGAACTTTGCCTCAAGCGGTTTCGAGCTTGTGAGGAGTTCGGAGATGGAGTCTATCTTCCGGTCCACCGAACCCCCGCCCGTGATGTCCGGAAGTTGCTTGATCTTATCAAAAACTTTATTCACAGTTAACTCCTCCGCGAAAAGCGTGACCTGCTTTTTCTTCGTCATGAGCCGCCGCGCCACCTCCCCCAAGTCTCCCACCTCCTGCATGAGTTTATCCACCCCGCTGGACGAGTAGCCGGAAGCCTTCGCGACCGCCTTCTTGAGTTGCTGTAATCCCACACCGGTTTCCTTAGACATATATGCCGGCCAAGGCCTGCCGAGCAGGAGCAAGACAACCTGCTCTATTTCCTCAGCTGGTGCATTTTTTAGTAGCTCCATGATAATAGAATTTTTCTCTATGTAGGATGTCGTTTGCTCCAATCTCTCAAAAGTCTCTGCCAAACTCGCGTAGAGCATCTAGACCCAGGGTTACTTAACATTCCGGCCTAAAATCGTTTAACTTTTCAGAGAGATTCACGCAAGCACTCGATTATCTTGCTGTTTGGGTTTATCTTGGCCTTCATTACGCCGAACTCGAATATCCTTACAATCCCATCCTCTCCAGAGACAGTCACTCCCTTGGCGTGAGTCGCCGCCGTCATAGATGCGACAGCAAGATGTCGGGTCCCGAGTCCCTCTGGAACCTTGACTCTAGCCTTTGCGTTCAAGTAACGATGCGCCGCGACGATGAAGCCGTTCCTATCCACGACGAATGCCCCATCGAACACAGCATATTTCTTCAGGAGATCCCAGTGCACCCGATCAGTGATATTCGCATTATAACTCTCGAAGGGATTTATCATCAACTGACGCGAAAGCCTCAGGACCGCCTTGCTTTCTCCGATTATGAACGCCGTACCCACCGGCCTGCCACTTTGGCCCGCCCTTCCGAGCTCGAGCGCTATCTCAACCGCCGCTGCCAGAACAGAATCTGATTCCAATAAACCTATGGCCGGCTCATCCTCGGCGACATCCAAAACCATGAGGGAGTCCGTGATATCTGCGAAACCGTCCCCTGCAAGACAGACCAAGCGTTCCCCCGACCTAAGTATTCCTTTTTGCAGCCCACAAACAATCGCGTGATGGACTTGGCTCACCCTGCCCTGAGGACGCGCGGTGAGCTTAATCAATTCAAAGGATGCGGACTTGCTGAATTTTCTGTAAGCTTCTGGATCCGGGGTAGCGATTATTATTTTTACTCCCTTCCCATGCAGGCTCGCTAGTTTCTCTGCAACGAATGGCTCGCAGTTCTTTCCAGTTTCTGTCAAAGCGAGAATAGCATCTGCATTTACATCTAACGCAAGACGCACGGCCACCTCGGCTAAGGCTTTAGGGACATCCACCTGTTCATCGCTCCGTCCCCTCACCTGCCTCGGCCAGCAGTTTAGTTTAGTTTTTTCATGGATTAAAAACTTTTCCCTCAAGCAAAATTTTGTGTCCAATCCTTATGCGAACTCGAGTCGCTACCCCTGCGGGCAACTCGATCAGATATTTTGCGACAGCCTTGAGCCAATACATGAGCCAAGGCTTGAGTCGCGCGTGAACTTCAACAACTTTGAAACTCGAATCTAAGTAAACTAAGTCGATTGGGAACCACACGAAAGACATGTGCACTCCGTGGCGTCCCAGCTTGTTGAACTTGAAAAATAGTGCCTTCCCGGATGGAAATCTTCGTCTGAACATGAGCCCACGAAACCTCCTCCAGAAGCTGTCCGCCAGCTCGACCTCGCTCGCTATTATTTTTCCGGTATCTTCGTCAATCAAACGCACATGACCACAATTTAGGCCTCTCTGCGAAGAGGTTTTAATGTTGCTGAACTTATCTGAACGCACCTCCAATTAGTGGCGAGTTTCTTCTCCCAGAGCCCTCTCCGTGGCCTCCCGGTCGACGAGCCTGTACTGGGTGCCGCGCCTGCCCCTCTGATCGACTCGCTCCAGCAGGCGCAGGCGCGGGGCAAATAAGATATAGTTGGTACGCTCGAGCAGCGGGGGAGATGAGCGAGGAGTCCCTCTATAGAAGAAGACGCCTCCGAGCTAGATCACCCTTGCCTTACCACCCTTCAGACCTATCACGACCTCACTCTTCGATAGCTCATACGTGAGCCCCCTAACGGTCGAGCCCTTCGTTACCGTCTTCGGCAGGGCGGGTGAGACGGAGCGACTGGCCGAGAGGACCAAGGTGCTCAAGGAGGGGATCGAGAGGTCCTGAGTAGGATTAGGCCAGTATCACAAATACCACGCCATCGCCGCGAATGAAAAACAAACCGTACCGCTTGCTCACCCGATTTCCCTCGAGACTCGCTGCATCGTCGAGCACCAAGTTCATGTGCATATCGTAAGCGCGCAGTTTGCCGCGGAGCTTGCAGCTTTCCCTAATCCCCACAATGATCTCGTTACCCAAAGCGCGGCCCAGAACTTCTGGCAGAAGGCTTTCTGGACGAGTTTGTGCCATCTACCCGCCCTTGCAGAAACTTTGTACCTTTTTCTTGCGTAGCTCCTCTAAGGTGCGCTGGAGCTTGATAGCAAGGGTCCGCTGATCATACAGGGGAAATAGGTCTGAGAACTCCTCGGTGTCTATCGATATCTGGATTTCGCTTGTGATTTGGCTTAGAACCTTCTCCATCTCTTTGAGTTTCTTTGGATCGATTTTCACCTCTTCAAGTATTGCTAAGATTTTCCCCCACGCTTCAACCCTTTTCACAGCCTTGCGCATCGGTAGGGCTTTTTTCCACGTTGCAGTCCCTTTCTTTGGGCTCATCTGCTCCATACCCAAACAAACGAGCTATGAGGCAACAAAAAGAGATTTTCTTCCCACGAATTTATCGAGTTTCGACACGAAATTGATATAAAAGCAGCGGCGGAGTTCTCTATGGCGATCGAAATGTCTCCCAACATAGAGGCCGTGCTGTCGAGCATCGAGTTCAAACACGTCCTGCACCTCTACAGCCCAGACGTGAGCAAGTACGCAATCCAAGCGCCTTTTTTGGCCGCTGCAAAAGAGGGTGAACGGGCTGTATACGTAACCAACGAAGCCTCCGCAACGGTGATGAAGGAATTCGCGGGGCTTAGCATAGAGCTATCGGTTATAAAGCCTGAAGAACTAGGGAAGCTGGCTACTGCTGATCGTGGCCTAAGGATAGTTGTGGATGCTGGTTCAATCGACCCGAGCGTGCTGCGAAGACTGAGGAGTCGAACGCGGGAGGGGATCGTCAAGTATATCGACCATTCTAGACGAGAAAAATACCTAGCTGAGAACTGCAAAGACTGCTTCATTTTGTGCACCTATGACATAGGCGAACTAAGCCCCGATTTGATCAAACAACTCGTCGCATCCCATGATAAGCTCGTGCTAACGACGAGCGATACGACCATGCTGGCGGCGGAATCGCTGGACCAGGCTGGGCTTCCGGCCGAATCGGTTCAGCGGTTCGTGAAGGATGAGCTCGAAAGCATAGTTCTGGCGCTCGTGCTCAGGGAACCGATGTGCGGCACCGACATAATAAAAACAATCCACAGCAAGTTCAACGTGCTCATGAGCCCGGGCACGATATACCCGCTGTTGCATGATCTAGAGAAGAAGGGGCTTCTGAAGTGTGAGTACGGCGTAAAGACGAAGACATATGGGCCGATGGAGGGCGCAGAGGAAAAGATCCGTGCCATGCTTGAGGAACATATCAGGGCAAGCAGGTTTCTGAGCAGGTTTTTACAGGTTGCTGGTGCAAGTGAGAAGCATTAACTGTTTCAATATTCGAATTTCGACACACAAACTTAATTATGCATTTTGACCATTCCAACCACGGTGGATCCCATGGGGAGATTGAAGAAGTGGTTTCGTGGGAAATTAAAGCGTGGCGCGAAAAAAGAGAAGTGATTCGGGAGCGATGGATCGTCGTTTTGCTTTTCAGTTACCACCTTTAGGATTGGCCAAGATTCAAGCGCGTTTTAATGCAAGATTTCTTTCCGGGAGGTTGGATGTTTTCGAAACCCGACACATAACGCTTAAAACCACTTATATCGAAGTTCGATACGAGATTAGATATAAGGTGAGTTTGTGGAGGTAAAACCTCTCAGCGAAGTCATGATGATCGGGAAGACGATGGATGGGAGCAGACCATTCCCCGTCAGTGGACATCGGGGCATGTACTTTTTCGTCCCTGTCGAGCAGTTCGACTGGCTGAATGAGGTGAACGATGCATACAAAACCCTCTACAAAAGTGAAGGGGTAGAACCGCTCGAAAGGATAAAAATAGTGGGCAGGGGTGGCGTCGAAGGGTACAGACCATTCCTGCTCAAGGGGCACTACGGACGGTATTTGTGCATCCTCGCCGAGCACCTCGGGCAATTGGAGCAAATAAACCGCGCGTATGCGGAACTGCTTGAAGCCAAAGAGCTAGAGGAAGAATGCAAGAGGAAGCTGGAGGAGAGGGAACAATCAGGCAAAATTGTGGAAAGCGTGAAAGCGGCGGTTGAGGACGCAAGGGGAGCGGGAACCTTCGAATGCGCAGCCGAACTCATGCAACGCGCCGAAGAATCCCTAGTCGAAACCGAGGCTGCGTTCGCCGCCGGGGAGTACGACAGGATTCTCGAGCTGGCATCGAAAGTGGATGAGCTGGTCCGAAAAGCTAGGACGGAAGCTCTCAGAAAAGCCGAGGAAGCGAAAAAAATCGAAGCGGTGCAAAGACCTCCAGAGGAGGGGAGGTACGTTTACTGCATTATCCCCTGGGAGGGGAGCCACAGCAGGCTCAGCTTCGGGGACCTGGGTATAGAGGGCAGCGGCGAGGTGTACGCCGTACCCTGTGGGGACATCGCGGCAGTCGTGAGCAACGCTCCCTTCAAGGAATACGTGCTCACCGAAGATAATGTACGCACCCATAACCAAGTTACAACGCTCGTGATGGAAGAGTACCCAGTCGTGCCGATGGCATTCGGCATGGCGTTCAAAAACGAGGAAGTGCTTAAAGGGGTACTCCAGAAGTTACGTGGCGATTTGAGAAAAGCTCTAAAGGAGGTCGAGGGCAAGACCGAACTCGGCATCAAGGTGATTCTGCCGAGGGGGGCTGATATCGACGAGGACGCATTTACATCCGAGATCAAGGTGCTTCGCGAGCTAGCGACCCAATGTAAGCTCGGTAAACGGTTCAGCGAGCGTTTGATCTTGAACGCGTTTTACTTGGTGGCTAAAGAAAAAGTGGAAGCTTTCCTCGGCGCGGCGAAAGCGCTGGAGGAGAAATTCAAGCAGCTGAGAGTCCAGTGCACTGGCCCCTGGCCTCCGTTTAACTTCGTGACGATAAAAGTTGGTGGTGAGTAAGGTGCCCTTCCTAGTTGACGACATATTTCTTCGGATGCTGGGCATCTCGATACCGCCCTTCGATATGCTCTGGATGTTCGAAACCATACAGGACTTCGCCATTCGAGAAGCCTATGACCCTGAGAAGATAAGCGACTCAATAAAGGAAAACCGGATGCTCTACGAACTCGGGGAGATCCCAAAGGAGGAGTACGAGCGAGTCAACGCAGAACTCCTCGAAGCGCTCGAGATAGCAAAGCGTGCCCGAGAGATGAAGCTCGAACACCGCATCGATATCTTGGGGATCGGTGGGTAGGATGAGAAAGTCTCCTATACGGCTGGGTGGGCTCTCCATCGGCAGCATGCTCAACGATCTGGAAAAACTGGCGAATACGATGGATGAACTCGCCAAGGAGGGGGAGGTCCAGAAAGAGTACAAAGAGGGTCCCGTCTCCGTCGAGTACCGGCGGACCGTCCGCTACATCCGCCCTGAACCCACCCCCCCACCCCTCGAAGCACCACGAATTGAAATCGGGCCGAAACCAATCGAGGCCGAGGCCAAGCCTAGAGAATCGCTGGTGGATGTCTTCGATGTGGGGGATCACATCTCGGTCGTGGTCGAGCTCCCTGGCGTGAAGGAGGAAGACATCAAGTTCGAGACCGTGGTCAGCACTCTCAAAATTAAGATTCACACACCAAGCGGCGATGTTGAGCGTGATATCTCGATCGTGGGAGCTGGGCAGGTTGAAGAAATTATGGCGGCATCGTTCAAAAACGGCATCCTTGAGATCAAGTTGAGGAAGAAGCCTCGAACCTCGAAAGAAAAAGGGTAAATAAGCTCCGAAGCTGGGGTTAATTGGTCTAGGGTGAAAAAATGGTTGAGGGTGTTGGAAGGTTACAATTGGGCCACAAGGCTGTTAGGCGGCCCAGAAGAGGGAAACAGGTAAGGACGCGGGTAACAAAGGGCGCCGAGCTAGCTAGGGATCGGGCCAGAGTCAGATTATGGGACATGAGACGGAGATACAAGCTAAAAGTAGTGGGAAACGAAGCTGAGATAGGTCGACGAAAGCGGGAACGTCTGAAGAGCCTGAACCCAACATTCGTCCCGCTCATGCCTTCACGCGAATACGCGAGGATGATCAGAAATCCCGTCAATTGGTCGAGCATGCCTTCAAAGCCGAAGTATTCAAGGGTTGATCCAAAACCGAGGATTTACGGCAAAAGGTTCGAGGTCTGGGAAAAGCTCGGGCGAAGCAAGACTAAGCAGGTGCCAAAGGAATACCAGGAAGCGGCCCAGAAGATGGCAGAGAGTGTGGCTGGGCTCCGAAAGGACATAGCGGAACGAGCCAAAGAGCTGGCCGCAGAGTTCAGAGAATCCACAGGCGAGTCAAGTTAGGAGGTAAACGATGGCCCACTTAGAGCGACGGGCTGAGGCGCTGAAGAGAGCCGAAGAACAGAAGAAGCGGATCGAGAGGCAGAGGGAAGAGGAGCTGAAGCGGGCACTCGCTGCCAGAGCTAGGGGTGAAACGAAAACAGGCATCGACGAGCTGGAGAAGGTAAAGATTGCGAAGCAAGACATGTGGAGAAGGAAATGGATTGGAAGGATGGAGAAGTGGGACGCGAGGTTAAAAAAGGGGGGAAGATGAATGGGACTTGCCGAGAGGATTGAAGCTAGGAAAGCTTACTCGAAGGCCCTGAAAGAGGCCCGCGTGCGGACCTCGAAGCTGAAGTGGGCGATGAGGGAAAAATTAGGTAAAGCGTCGAAAGGAATGAAAAAACCTTAGTTGCGAACTTTTGGTTATGTCGAAGTTCGAGACACAACCCTTAAATTTCTAATATCGAAGTTCGATACGAAGTTGGATATAAGGTGACCGTATGGTTGGTCCTACACCGGAACCAAGAGGGCTCGCGGATGCGATAGAGATGATCTTAGACAAGGGGCTCGTGATCGATGCCGACATCATGGTGTCTGTTTCGGGTACCGAGTTGCTCGGCATAAAAATCAGGGCGGCGATCGCTTCATTCGAAACCGCTGCAAGGTACGGGTTAGAATTTCCATCGGGGGTCAACCTCAACGCGCCAGGATGGAGGGAGCTCGAGGTGAAAAAGGCCAAGTGTCCAAACTGCGGGAACGAACGGGAGGAAAAACAGCTACTTGAGAAGGGCTGCCCGGTCTGCGGTTGGGTAAGCCCGCTGAAACCTAAGCAGCTCCTCACCTAGGTTGATGGCATGAAACAAGTTGACCACTACCGATGCCCAGAGTGCCACCATATCATAGAAAAGGAGCAGTTGTTCGAGGTGGGCTGTCCTTTGTGTGGATGGGTGAGCCCCTTAAAAGGCAAGGCGGTTTCCCTGGCTAAAAGAGGGTTCGGCGTGAAGGAACCGCTCGCGGATGTCTTCGATGAACCCGATTGTTTTAGAATTGTCGCAGAGCTGCCGGGGGTTGCGGAGGCCGATATCAAAACCAGTTTCAATCCCAAGAGCCACAGCCTCGTGATAATCGTCCCAAACCACAAATACTACAAAGAGGTCGATCTTCCCTCCCCAGCGACTGGCGAGGTAACCACTTCCTACAGAAACGGTGTTTTGGAGGTCAGGGTGGGAAAGCATGGCGCTTGAAGTCAACGAGGGAAACCTCAAGCAGGGGCTATTGGGGCTGGTCGTCGCGCTGGTTGAGATCATCCAGGAAACGCTCGAACGGCAGGCTATCCGGAGGATGGAGGGCGGCAGATTGACGGAGGGGGAGATCGAAAGGCTCGGCAACGCGCTGATCGAGCTCGACGAGGCGCTCGAGCGCATAAAAAGGGAGAACGGCATCGAGGGAACCGTGAAATCCGTGCGCGATGGGCTCGACAGGATAGCCGACGATGTCTTGGACAGGATGACAAACCCGGAAAGGTGGGAGGAGCATGAACTTGACACAGGCTGAGGTCGGTGAGGGCAGGTACCTCTACTGCATCGTCAACGGCGGAACTGAGCTGGAGCTAGGTGAGATAGGGATAGAAGATAGCCGGGTCTATACCGTCCCGCATGAGGATGTTGCGGCGGTCGTTCATGTCTGCAAAGCTAATCCATACGAGTCGAAAAACGAGGAAAAGGTGAAGCGGTGGATATTCGCCCACCAATACGTCATCGACCAGGCGACGAAGCGATTTGGCACGGCTCTACCTTTCACATTTGACAGCATCGTGAAAGGTGATGACAAGGTAGTTAAGGACTGGCTGAGCAGGGAGCACTCCAAATTCAAGCGCGAACTCGAGAGGCTGAAGGATAAGTCTGAGTACACGGTGCAAATCTTCTGTGACGAATCCACGTTCGCCGGGAAGGTTGAGGGGAAGAGCGATGAAGTTAGGAAGCTCAGGGGGGATATCAAGACGAAGCCAAAAGGCACAGCTTACCTGCTCGAACGAAGGTTAGAAGGGATAATTAAAGATTTAGTCGCGGCGGAGGCGAACGGCTACTCCAAAAAGTTTCTCGAGCAGATAAAGGGGCACATCGACGAGATAAAGGCCGATAATCCCAGCAAGCGGGTGCCCGAGAAGTGGAAAGACAAGCTGCAGGTTCTAAACCTTTCGTGCTTGGTGCACAAAGACCGCGTTGAGGAGCTCGGCAACGTGCTCGGCGAGATCAACAAGCTCGAGGGTTTCGCCGTTCGTTTCACGGGGCCGTGGGCGCCGTTCAGTTTCGCGAGGTTGGGGGGTTAAAATGCGACCAACGCGGGAGTGCACGCTCGTCGACTTGTTGGACAAAATCTTGGATAAAGGCGTGCTGATCAACGCCGACGTGATAATATCCGTGGCCGGCGTGCCCCTGATCGGGCTGAACCTGCGCGCCGCGCTCGCTGGGATGGAAACGATGCTCGATTACGGCATGATGGAAGCTTGGGACAAGAGCGTACGGGAGTATTATGCAAAAGAGTTCGCGAAGAAACAGGTGCCTCTCGATGCTGGCGAAGAAGTCATCCTCCAAGCATTCGGATCCCATTGGTACAGCGAGGGCATCTACCACGCATGGAGGCATGGTTACCTTTACCTGACTAACAAGCGGTTATTCTTGTTCAGGAAAGAGCCAGCCTCCGAGATATTGTTTGAGGCACCGCTGGGGGAAATAGGAGGGTTGGCAATAAGGAAAGGGATGCATGTGGGTAGAGAACGAGACGAACTCTACATGTCGTTGAACGAGGGCGGCGTCGCACGCGTTTGCACGGAGGATCTCATGGGACTGAAGAAAGCGATAGAAAAAATTGGGGTGCCGGGGGAGCCGATTGCGGTGCAAGCGGTTTGATGAGGAGTGAAAGATGGAGAAGGAACCTGAGAAGGTAATGGTTCGGAGGTGCGTTTATTGCGGTGAGGAGATAAAAAACCCAAACGTGAATTACTGCCAAAAATGCGGGAACGTGCTCTGGAGCAAAAGTTTTGTTAGAAAGAGAACATAACTCGGAGTTTTTGCAAATGTTTGACTCCCGTATTCTCGAGCGAAAAATTGTGTTTTTCGGTGGGAAAGGAGGCACGGGAAAAACTGTTTGCGCCGCGGCCACGGGATTTTGGGCCGCAAAAAAGGGCAAAAAAGCATTGGTCTTTTCTTCGAATCCCGCACACTCGTTATCCGATCTCTTTGACCAAGAAGTGGGCAATAAAATAACTCAGATAAATGGAGTGGAGAACCTCTACGCTTACGAAGCCGACCCACATCAGCGCCTCAAAGAGCTGAAAGATGAATATATGCCGTACATCGATAGAGCGGTGCACGAGTTAGGCAAGGGGCCAGTAAGCCTTGAGAGGGACATGTTGGAGGAGTTTTTTGATCTCATCCCGCCTGGCCTCGATGAGCTTTCGGACTTGGAAAAACTTAATAACCTCCTTAAGGGCCGTGACGGAGGCGAATTCGATATGATCGTTGTGGACACGGCAGCGGGAGCTCATGCGCTACGTTTGCTCGAATCCCCTAGGATAATCAATGAAGTGCTCGAGAAATCCCTCAGGATTCTCGACCGCGTGCTCATGAGAGAAATTCCCCGATTGGGTCCATTGAAAGTAAAAATGCGGCACTTGGCGCCTATCCACAGGTTGCGCTCCAAGTTGGAAGAGCTAGCCGATGACGCGAAAAGGTTCATGTTTACCATTACCAATCCCGAAACGACTTTCATCGTCGTTACCATCCCCGAGCTGATGGGAGTTTTTGTGACAAGCGCTACGATTGAGACCCTTAAAAAAATCGGGGTCTTCTCTGATGTCATCGTTGTTAACTATCTCGCTCCCCACTCGGATTGTAGCTTCTGCTCATCGGTGAGAGAAGGCCAAATCAAGCGGGTGCAGGAGATCCGCGACAAGTTCCCTAAGCATAGGATTATCGAGGTTCCCCTTTTCCCAAGACCGATTTTGGGCTTGGAAGCGTTGGCAGACTTTGCCCAGGCTTTATTCGAGGGTTACAAACCTGAAGGCGTTGAGGTAAAGGCGGTTCCGGAAGTTCCCTCACTTGACACGAGAACCCCTAGATTGGAATTCCCAACGGATTTGAAGCTCGTGATATTTGGAGGGAAAGGGGGTTGCGGAAAGACCACATGCGCAGCGGTAGCTGGAATCCGAATGGCCGGGAAAGGAAAGAAGGTCCTGATCGTTTCAACGGACCCGCAGCGCTCCTTATCGGATAGCCTAGGTCAGAAATTGCCTGTGAGCCGAACCTTACCCCTCCTCGAAAAGATTATACCGGTGGATGGCGTGCCAAACCTTTACGCTTTGGAGATCGATACCGAGGCGGTCATAGATGACTTTAAAAAACGGTATGAAACGGCAATCATGCAGCTCGCAGTAGGAGCGACGAAGCTGAGGGAAGATGAGATAAGGAGCTTCTTCTCCATCCCTAGTTTTCCTGGAGCAGATGAGATGGTGGCTTTATGGAAGGTTTCGAAAATACTCGGGCTTCGAGAGTACGATACGGTCATTCTCGATACCGCACCTACTGGACACACCATGCGTTTCTTAGAACTTCCCGACGCATCAGTGAGATGGCTCAAATTCCTTGTTAAAGTAAGAGCAAAGACGAGGCATTTGCAGCGATTCTTCAAGAGGGGGCAGAAGTATGAAGCGGATTTCTTTTTGGAGGAGGCGATAGAGGATGATGAGCGAATCCTAAAGGCATTCAGGGATCCCCTCACCGAGTTCGTCCTGGTAACGACGTTGGATGAAATGGCGCTAGAGGAAGTCAAAAGGTTCTTGAAAGTCCTTCGTTCGCGTGAGATACCCGTTAGGCAAATGATAATTAACAAACTGATTTCGCTACGCAAATGCGGTTACTGCATGTCATCCTTCAATTTGCAAGAGGAGGAGCTTTCGGAGACAACAAAAACTTTCTCCGAGCTCAGATTGGTTGGTGTCCCTCACCTCGGCCACGAAGTCCAAGGCATCGATGAACTCAAAAATTTTGGGCAAATCTTGTTTGGAAAATAGTCTTTCCATAAATCGCACTTAATTAGTCTATGCTCACGATCGTCGACTAGCCAAAATTTCTGATGTGAGCAGGTAAAACCTTGGATAGCCTTTTGAAACATGTACCAGTTTCTGAAACGGATTTGACCTTCTTATTATGGGCGGTTTCTCAAGCTCCGGTTCCGCAGGCTCAGGTGGTGGCGCAGGTTAAAGGGGCGTTATAAATTTTTCTTTTATCCTTCCCTATTTGGGAAGTTTCATGTAAATTTTATAAATGTATGATTCACGAACTCAGCAATTTTTTTATCTCTTCGCCTACTTTTCCACTTAGCTCTTTCACATCAACTATAGGGATGACCGTCGTGCTCGGCTCCCCGCTGAAGCCTCCCTTGGCGGGGTCCACCAGCTTCCATTCCCGCCGCCTCAAATCGTACTCTATGAACGGCGCCTTTTCTTTGGGGCCATCCCTGCTTATCGCAAGGTAGATGGCCTCGCCGATATGCGCCAGCGCAAAATAAACATCCTTGTAACGATGGATTGGTGTAGGCATAGGCGTCGCGCATATCGCCAGTAGGGACCTAAAGGTCGTTTCCTCAACTATCATGCCATTGCCTGTATCTGCTGTGTCCTCTTTCCTTTTGCCCTCTTCGGCCTCTTCTTTTTCCGCGCCAACTCTTTGCAAACCTCGTTAATCTCCATCAGCCGTCTGAGGTGGTCAGCTAGAACGCAGACGTATCTTCCCTCGTATCCCCCAAGCAAAAACGACCTGTAACCAGCAATACCCCCGCGGCCAACGATCTTTACGCTCTCTAGGGGCTCCACCCTTCGCCTGCCTGCGGACTTGTATGCATCATTTATCTGTTCCAGTCGCTTGGCTTGGTTCTCTAAGACGTAGAAGTACGACCCCTTTTGACCGCTGATAGGGAATGGTTGCTCGGTCCCTCGCTTGCCAACGATTTTTATCTTGCCAATTGGTTTTATCTCGGTCACCATATCACCTCCTCATATTTTTGATCATGCAAATGGACCCTCCCCCCCCTCCATGCCGTAGCCGGCAAACTCCCTCATCATCCTCTGCCATGATTCGAGGGTTTCCTTCGTCATGGTGGGCCTCACCTTTTTGATAGCCTCGTCGAAATGCCGTTTCTCGATTTTTTTCACCTTCAGCGCGTTCTTCAAAGCCTTTTCATCTGTCTCCTTTCCGACGACCTCGCGTATCGCGAGCATCGTCGCCTCCCGGCATATCGCCGCGATGTCAGCTCCGACGTAGTCCTTCGTGCCCGCCGCTAGCACGTTGACGTCAACATCATCCCACAGGGGCTTATCCTTCAGGTGGACTTTGAATATCTCGACCCTCTCCTCCTTGCCGGGTGGGGGAACGTAAACTAGCCTGTCGATTCGACCCGGGCGGAGCAACGCTCGATCGATCATATCCGGCCTGTTCGTCGCACATATCACGACCACATCCTTCAACTCCTCCAGCCCATCGAGCTCGGTCAGCATCTGGCTAACGACGCGCTCTGAGACGTGCGAGTCGAAGCTCACCGCGCGCGTCGGGCACATCGCGTCGATTTCATCGAAAAAAATGATGCAGGGGCTGGCTTGCCTCGCCTTCCTGAACATCTCGCGCACGCCGCGCTCAGATTCCCCCACGAATTTACTCAGCAGCTCGGGTCCCTTGATCGATATGAAGTTCGCCTCGCTCTCAGTCGCGACGGCTTTCGCCAGCATGGTCTTCCCGGTCCCGGGTGGCCCGAGGAGCAGGATCCCTTTAGGTGGATTCGTCTTAAAAGTCGCAAATGCTTCGGGGTACTCCAGCGGCCACTCGACTACCTCGATGAGCTCCTGTTTAGCCTGCTCGAGACCACCGATGTCTTCCCACTTGACCTTTGGGACCTCGATGAATACTTCACGCATCGCGCTCGGCGTGACACCCTTCAGCGCCTCGTAGAAATCCTCGCTCTTTATCTCCAGTGCGTTCAAAATCTCAGTCGGTATTTCCTCCTCGATGTTGATTTTGGGAAGGATTTTGCGTAGTGCGTGCATCGCGGCCTCCTTACAAAGCGCGGCTATGTCTGCACCGACAAAACCGTGCGTGATGTCCGCCAAGCGCCCCAAATCGACGTCCTTCGCTAGGGGCACGCCCCGCGTATGGACTTGCAGGATCTCATAGCGGCCACCCCTGTCTGGAATCCCGATTTCGATCTCGCGGTCGAACCTTCCCCCGCGCCTAAGGGCGGGATCCAATAGATTCGGCATATTGGTCGCACCGATTATCACCAAATTGCCCCGCGCTTTTAGACCATCCATCAACGAGAGCAACTGTGCGACAACCCGACGTTCGACCATCCGCTCGCCCGTCATCTCCGAACGCTTGGGTGCTATCGCGTCTAGCTCATCTATTAGCACGATCGCCGGAGGGCTGGCCTCGGCCTGCTCGAATATCTGCCGCAGCCGTGCCTCCGATTCACCGTAATACTTGCCGATGATCTCCGGGCCCGAGATGAAGAAGAAGTTCGCATCGGTTTCATTAGCCACAGCTTTCGAGATGAGGGTCTTCCCGGTGCCGGGGGGACCATGAAGCAGCACGCCCTTGGGTGGCTCTATCCCCAGCTTCTGAAAGAGTTCCGGGTGTTTCAAGGGCAGCTCTATCATCTCCCGGACCAGCCCTATCTCCCGCTTCAACCCGCCTATGTCCTCGTAGGTGACGTATGTTCGAAGGGCCTCGACCGGCTTTGTGGCCAGGCTGATTTCAGTACCCGAAGTTACTATCACCGCGCCGGATGGCTGGGTGGAGGTCACGATAAAAGTCAGGGGGGTACCGAGGATGTCTATGCGAATTTGTTGACCCTTGACGACGGGCTGCCCTTCCAAAACCTTACGAAGGTACTCCTCTCCCCGCACGATCCTAATCGGCTGCGTCGGTGCAACATCGATTCTTTTTGCGTTCTCTGCCTCGATTTTCTCGATCTCGACCCGTTCGCCAATACCGACGCCCGCATTGCTTCGGGTGCTCCCGTCGATTCGGATGAGCCCCTTGCCACCATCCTCTGGATAACTTGGCCAGACAACCGCGTACGCCGACTCTTTCCCCTTGATCGCTATGATGTCACCGCTGACGAGCCCTAGCTTCTGCATTACTTCTGAATCAACCCTAGCAGTACCCCTACCTGCATCGCGGTGCTTTGCCTCGGCTACGACCAGAGTCTCCGGCATGCTATCACAGATATTATTTGGTGCGCTATTTAGACAATGCCCAGCGCGGAAGGCCATTCGGAGCGGAGCTGCCTACTCCTTCGCTTCCCCGAACTCTATCCCGAGCCGATCTTGCCTTCGTCTCACGAGCACCTGTTTGTACCCCAGAAGTTCGCCGTCTTCGTTGAGCGTCAGCTCGTATCTCCCCAGCAGGTCTTGCGTGTCGGGCACTGCCTTTCTCTCGAGCACCTCGACGACTGCCTTCCATCCCTTCGCCTCTTTTGACATGCTCACGACTGACTCCGCTTTTCTATTCAAGGCGCTCTCGGCCGCGGCAATGCATCGCTTGTTGGCGTCCAAAATCCCTTTAACCATATTTTTCACCTCATGGCACGTGGATGAAGCCGGTCTGCTTGTAGGGCACCACTTCGACGCTCTTGCCCTTCCACTCGCCGACCCGCTCTTTCACGTTGTATCCCTTTATCTCCTTGGTTATGTAGCGCTCGAGGAACTTCGCGAACCGCTGCTGCTTTCCTCGGCTGATCTTGCTCACCGCTGACGTGCTAAAGGTTCCGTCAGCCTTCAGGCGCAGGTAGAATGTCTCCCTTATCGTCTTTCCATCGGCGGTCTTTGCGGTCACAATTACAGCATCGGTATCCGCAAAGGCGACACCCGGCGGCTTTTTTCGCCAGATCTCGCTTATCTTGCAGACTTTTGCGTCCTCGATTTTGGCACCGAGTTTTTCCATCAGCTACCACCCATGCGGGGCACGCCGACCACTTCTCTAACGAGCTGCCGTTTCGCGGCTAGGTCGACAGGCCCCCTGACTTTCGTCGCCAGGATGTCGATGCAGAACTCCTCGATGAGGTCCTCACAGCGTCCGCCACTCGTTGCCAGCCCTTGAGCTACCATTATACATGCCCTAGTTCCAGGCTTCTCCACATCCGGTAGTTTTTCCCTGAGGTTTCGAATGGTACCCACTATCTGCCGTGCCTCATCCTCAGACACTCCTGAGTGCTCTTGGACGATTTTTACCTCGGTATCGAAGTCGTAGAAGTCCATGTAGACCCCGACCGTTCGATCCAGCAGAGCATCCTGCGGTCGGTGTACTCCCGCGTAATCTACGGAGTTGCTCGTCAGGATAGCCCTGAACTCGGAGTTGACATTGATGTAGCGCTCCTCGCCGAACCTCGTTGGGAGTTCGAGTATCCCCTCCTGAAAAACCGAAAGCAGGACGTTGTTCGCATCGGGTTTGGCTCTAGAGAAATCGTTATAGACGAAGATGGTGCCATACTTGCACGCGATCGTCAGCGGGTTGTCCACCCAGCCCGCCCGCATCACATCCCTTGCCTTGAGAACTGTGTGGATGAATCGATCCCTCAGGCTCTCGGTTTCGACCTTGGAGTATCCCCCAACTAAATCGGCTGTCGTCATCGTTTCGTCACCGTTCACCCATACCGTTGGCTTTCCGAGTTCCTCTGCCACGCGCCGCGCCAGCGTCGACTTCCCGCAGCCCGTGGGGCCGATGATGTGGACCGGATAGCCTGCGTTGAGCCAGAGCTTCACCTTCTCCTTGACCTTTTTTACTTCCTCGGTCTCCACGTAATGATCAGCCTTTGGCACTAGGTATCTCTCCTCGATGGTTTCGATGGTTAGCTCGGGGGGTCTTTCCTGCTCTACCCTTCCGATCGTTCGCGTCATAAATTCAGCGAGCCCCACGCCTTCCTCTCCGCGCTCTTCTGCCATATTTTCCGCCCTCTCCTCAGCGGTTTCGTGAATCCGCGTTCCCCTCGATTTTCTGGGGTGATCTCTTGCCCATGGTTTTCCCGGCACTTGGCAACCTCCGAGTAGCCCCTAAACTTGTCACATTTATAGCTTTTCGTTTCGAAATTCGATACAAAAAATGAAATAATTATGCGTAAAAAAGTCCTATTTCTTAGGAAGAGGTTTCATATGACTTTTCCTGTAACTTTCTATCGCTTTTATCTTCTTTCGAATATCCGTCAGCATTCTTTTAACAGCTTCCTCCCGCTCCACCCGCTTTTTTTGGATGCCCGCCCTAATCTCTTCGACCGACGGCATAAGCCCTACTCCCAATCAAAAAAATAAAAGGGGGCGATTCCTACCAAGGTTTACCCAAAGTAGAAATCGCGTACGTAACTCTTGAAATCACCTTGCATCTTTTTCATGTCGCCCTGTAACTTTTTAGTACCCGATGCCATGTTGCTAACGGCTTTCTCGTTCTCTTTTGCTTGGGCCTGGATCCCTGACTGAAGATCTGCGACGCCCGCCTCCATCTTCTTCGCGGCATCCTCCATTTCACCGGCGAACTTCTTGGCCTTCCCTTGGATCTTTCGGGCCCCGGCGTCAACCTCTCGCGCCTTCTCATCCATAGCAGCGCGCTTCGCCATGACGCCCGCCTTCCCAACGGACATCCTTTTCTTTGATACCTTTACCTCTTCTTCTTCTGCCATTTTCATACCTCCTTAGCTAAGCCGAATGGAAATATTTGTAGAAGGGGCCTGCGTTAGACCCCTTCTCAACAGATTTATGGTGCGGCCGGTGCTCCAATCGCTGCAGCTTCAATCTTCGTTATCTCTTCAGCGTAGTGCAGGAACGTGTCAACCGACGCCACGACTACTCGGGCCTCGATCGTCAAAATCTCGATTCCGACGAGCGATACGCGTGCCCAGACGTCGATCACGATTCCCTTGTCCAGAATTCGGTCAAGCACTTCGGCCAAACTGGAGATACTTGGGGTTTGTCCTACCATCCGGTTCACCTCCTCGGTTTTTTCACGTGAACCTCTGTCAACGCCTTTTAAAGGGATTTTTTCTCGAAACCCACATCAGAGGTTGTTTTGGAATTCGAAAGTAAGGCAAACTCGAGGGGTGAATGGCTCTGAAAAGGGATTCAAAAAATCAAGCTTTTCGGATCGACTCGAGCGGGTAGCGCTGCACCTTCATGAACTTCCGTATCTCGCGCTCCGCCGCCCGCTTCCTATCGCCGATGAGCGCCCGAGCTTTCCTTGACCATCTAAGAAAATTCAGCAAAACTCCTCGCGCCGTTTTCCTGTCTGTTTTGTTATGTACGTCAAAACGAAAACGGTGACCTCGCGATGGTGCGGAACCCAAGTCGTCCAAACTTTGCCGTCCGGGTCAACCCTCTTAAACGTTAGGTGTTTTCTCGCCCTCACTTGCTTGAAACCATTCTTCTCAAGAACTTTTACGACTTCACGCTGCAGCAGAGGACGAAGTCTTGCTATGGGAAACACCTTCGACCCTAACGGGGATGGATGTCATGAGCACGGAAGCTGACATGATCGTCTCTATCTCTGGCTTTGGTGTGTCAGGGTCGCTCATGTATTCGCTTATTAAATCTTTCATGTTCTCCCTAACTTCTTTCTCGGTCCTACCCTGCGTAGCCAGATCTAAAATATGGCAGGATGCTACAAACCATTTACCTTCCTTAGTTATGATCACGGGGAACGGAACTATCTCCATTTTTACACCTAAACTAACTTTAAGCCGTTGTGTATAAAACTTGTGTTGAGCTGACTAATTTTTCACTTCTGGATAGACTCGAGCAGGTATTTTTGAGCCGAGATGAAATCGTCTATCCTGCTTTTCGCCGCCCGCTTGCCCTCTTCGGTCAGCGCATAGACCTTCGAGCGCGGGCTCCCGGACTTCACAATGCTGAGGAGCCCTTTGCTCTCGAGCGAGTATAGCAGCGGGTAGACAGTCCCCTGACTTAGGAATGTACAATATCGTTGGTAGATTGTCCGGATGATGTCGTAGCCGCACATCGGGGCTCTCGACAGGAGGGCCAGAACAATCGTTTCAAGGTGCTTTTTAACGAAAAACTCCAGAGCCTGTTTGGGGATGGCTCCAACTGAGGGTAAGTCCGGCAACTCCGGCGGGCGATAGTTGAGCAACGACATCTGGTACTGGTTGTGAGCGGAAATCACGGCACTGTGGTGGAGGTTAAACAATTCTTTTAATGCATCGGCTGGCAAGGAGTCGGTATTGAACGCAGTTATTGCCCGAATAGGGAACGGGACCTCCGATTTTTTCGTTCTATATCTCGTTTTGGTCCAACGCACATAGATTTTCTCATCCCCTTTTTCTAAGATCCCCTTCACGCAACCGAGGATGTCGCCGATGCTACGGCGGCTTGGCAGAGCGCCAAAATCCACGACCACTCTCAGGGCTCCGTCATTTCCCGACTCAACGCGCTTGCACAACCTCGCGAACGTGCGGTTAAGGTTCTCAACCTCATCCAAGGTATCTCCTCCATCCATTGGGAGAAGATGTAGCTTTTTAGTTTCGATGTATCTTCCGAACACGTCCTCAGGGTGCAGCCTGCCCTCTGCGTTGTCATACGCGAAAAGGCAGAGTTCACCGTTTTCCAGACCGCTTTCTATAAAAGAAAAAAATGTTCCGTGAACTTCCGTGCCACGCTCATACAAAAAGAGTAAACAATCATCTATCAAGTGGTCGAAGAGGGCAACGTTCTCGCCGATGGGAAAGGATGTACGTTGATTGACAGCTACCATCGCCCCCCCGAACAAACGAAGTTTTGCCGGTTCTCTGCTGGTGTAGCGGGGGCGCTGTATAGAACTGAGTTTGCCCACCACTGGTGAGCCTCCTCTCACTTTCAACACTCGCCCAACCTCCGAAATCTGGGTCAAGAGTTCCACTGGATGCAGTGGAAACGGACCCCAAGAAAACTATGGGATCTGGTGTTTAAATCCGTTTCTTTTTTAGAATCCAAAACGAAAATCGTTTTGTAAATCGATAACGTACAAAAACAAGAGCTATGATTTTATACTGGATATAGATGGATTTGAAAACGCTGGACATCCTGAAAGAGCTTGAGAGATCCGGCACGGTGCCGATAATCTTAGCCCTAAACCAGCTGAAGGAGGGAAAATTCACCGATATCCATTACGAAAGCATCCGGATGGGGTTTAGGGTCGGGAGTGGTGTCGTCAGCAGGAGGCTTGACATATTATGTGCCTTGGGATGGGTTCAAAAGGTTAAGAATGAGAGAGGAAGCAAGACCTTCATCCTAACCGAGGATGGGTTTAAGGTAGCTAAAGCTATCAAGGAACTCATTCGAATTTTGGAAACACACAGGCTTGAGTAACCAATAACCGATGTATCTCAGCTGTTTGCTTCGATGCCCTCATTTCTCCAATTGCTTGGCCTTCTTGAGCTTTACCTCGAGGACGCCGTTCTTGTAGGTTGACTCGAGTTCGCCCGTCACAGCCGCGGGAAGTTCAACTTCTTTCGAGTACTTTCGGTCCCTGCTCTCGGCTGAAATTTTCAGGGTCTGCTCTTCCACCTCGGTCTTAATGTCTTTCTCTTCGACTCCTGGAAGTTCCGCGACCACTGTTATCTCCTTCTCGTTCTCGAAGATGTCGACGAGCGGCTCCCTAACTTCTGCGACGCCGGGCTCGAGCGTTGGTTTGATCGTGCCGAACCTGCTGAGCACCGGCCCATTTGGGCCGACCCTGACGCTCACCCCGTACATCCCATGGGGCAGCTTCCTTCGCTCGACTGAAACACCCGCCTTCTCTAGCTCCTTTGCCTCCTCGGCCAGCTTGGTAACTTGGCTGATGAACTCGCCGATCCCTGTGAACAGTCCACCTAGGTTAAGTCCCCACTCGAGCACTGGCTCCGGCTTCTCCTCGGGCTTTTTCTCCTTTTTTTCCTCCGCCATTTTACATCCCTCCGAGTTTATCTTTGTCAATTCCTTCTATATAAATGTTATCATTAGTGATGATATTTTTATAACCAAAAGTGATAAATATTGGGAGAGACGATTTCAATTAGGGTACAAATGCCGGTTTATCTGAGCCCGGAAGCTAGGCTGAAGCTTTGCAAGCTAATAGCGGATCGGATAAAGCAGGGGGATCTGAAGTTCTATGCGACGCTGGACAAGGTCGGGCTGAAAGGGCCGGCATTTTACGCGTACGTTGAGAGGCGCAGCATTCCATCCGAAGAAGTTGTACCGAAGATAGTTTCTCTCGCCCTAGCGCTCGACCGCGATGAGGCGGTGAAGATAGTGCGAGGGGATCTGGAGGGACTCACGGAGTTTGTCGATCAGATCTTGGGAATCGTCTCAGCAAGCATCTCGACCGTCAATCAAATCCTAGTAGGTATTGTCGAGAGTCCAAAGAAAAGGCCGCGCGCGAGGTCTGAAAAATAGTCTTGCCAACAGCTGGTCCAAAACGTTAGCTTTACTCAGAAAACAGACCGCCCATTGATCAGAACTCATCCGTTGATTTCACGCAAAAGCCTTACCTAAACCATGCCGAAATCTTGCCTAATTTTTGCTCGAAAATTGTGCGATAGATTTAAACGCGAGCTTAAACCTATCTGGACACGGCCTCAATTAGTAGCGAGTTTTTCACAATTACAGGGACTAGTGGAAACCTAATCTATATCTGTACTTTCACCCTGACGGTGACCGCTGCCCCATAGTAATAGGGCCATTCATGCCGCCCAAGGCGTGTAAAACAATTTAAGATTATAATTGAACCTAATTTGGGGGAAAACATGAAAGAAGACGACCGCGGGCGAGCCCTCCGTCTGCCTTTTTAGGTTTATATAACAAACAAAAAGTTTTTTAAAGGTTGTTATATAAATAACAATCATGAAAACTTTAACGAAGTACCTGCTATCAAGCTTCGGCGGGGGCGTGGTGACGAGGGATGAGATCAAGGTAGCGTGCAAGAAATTTGGGGCGAAATATACAAACACAATCAACTTCATGATCTCCTATGGATACCTGGTCAGAATTCTCAGGGGGCTGTACTATGTCAAGACCTTCGAGGAGTTCAAGCTGGAGAAAGCCGTAGACGTTCACAGGATGATCTCCCTTGGCCTGAACAGGCTGGGGGTCGGCTGGTACTTCGGCCTCTATACCGCGCTCAGGCTGAACGGCCTCGTCCACGAGTTCCCCAGCGTCACCTTCATCGTGAACGACAGCATATTCAGGCCGAAGGAGATAGAGATAGCCGGGGGGAAGACGAGGTTCTTGAAGCTGAAACGCGGGCTCTTCGGCTTCGGGGTTGTCGACAAGGGCGGCGTTAAATTCTCCGACCCCGAGAAAACGGTCTTGGACCTCGTTTATTTTTCCAGATATCGCGGCTTACCAAGGGAAAGGATAATTTCGATGATAGGTGAGTATGGCGAGCGTCTGGAAAAGGAGAAGCTCGAAGCCTACCTGAAATTTTACCCGAAAACCGTCGGGGGGGTCATCAGAGATGCCGGACTTGTCTGAGTTCGTCTCATTCGTCGCCCGGAAATCCAAGGTGAAGAACACCAGCCTGATAGAGAAGGATGTGATGCTGCACAGGATACTCAAGGAGTTCTGCTCCTCCCCACTTTCGGCGAACTATCTTTTCAAAGGAGGCAGCTGCTTGGTCAAATGCTACCTTGGCTACTACAGGTTCAGTGTGGATCTTGATTTCACGTGGCGCGATCAGGAGGCGTGGAAGGGGCTGGGGGAAAAGGGGCTGAGGAGAAGGCTGTCGGCGGAGATAAAGAGCCTCGCCTCATTTTTGGCGAAAGTTTCGGGAGAATTGAATCTCGAGTTCAAGGTTGAGCCGGGGGAGAGGAAGTTTATGGAATTCGGTGGGGGAGGGAGGATGGCGACCTTCAAGCTCTGGAAGGGATCGGAGCTGATAAAAATTCAGGTGAACTTTGTGGAGAAACTGCTGTTCCCCCCGAAGGTTGCCAAGGTAAGGACTTTGCTGGGCAGAGTTAAATTATCAAAGGGTGAACGGGCATACTTTGGAGAATTCTTAGATTTCTACAGGCCTTTCGAGTTGATAGCTTACGATGAAAGGGAGATTCTGTGCGAGAAAGTCAGGGCTATTCTAACGAGGAGGGCCCAAAAGCTCAGGGACTTCTACGATCTGTTCGTGCTCTCTAGGCACGGCTTTAAGCTGGAGGATTTGAGGGAAGAGATAGCCGAAAAGGTGAGGGCCTCGCTCTATTACAGGAAGTACCGGGAGAATCTTGAGCGGAACAGGAGAGAATTGGAGGCAGATGCGGGGACTCTGGAGGATCCATTTGAGAGGAGCTTGTTAGTGGTGAAACCACAGAAGGATTTTGAAGATTTTCTCAAGCTGGCGAGAGAGGGATTGAGGGAAGTAGCGAATGGCATTATTTCTGAAGGAACTTTTTGACACGTGATTAAGGCGCGAAAGGGGTTCTAGTCCCATTAGAATTGCCATTTTTCTGGCTAACGCCTCCGACGAAAATACATTTATATATACCCCCCGATAGTTGATATCTCCCCCCCTATTTAAACGGAGATTTCTTTTCTACTTGATGCGTACCCCCCGTGAGTAACTCACCCCACCTCTCCGTCCGTTCCCCCCGGCCTGATAAGCCCCTCGGGACTGGGTCCGACCCGTTCCCCCGCGAGTAAAATCAGTATTACGTAAGTTTACTCCCGCACTCACTACAAAATCTTGTTCCTGCCGGATTTTGCGCTCCGCACTTTGGGCAATTCTTGGGGATTTCAGCTGGCATGCCGGCAAGAGCAGGTATGGAAGGCGAAAAGATTCCAGCAGGCGTACTTGACACTCCCTGCGCCATGCCAGCAAGTAACTTTTGCGAGATACCTATTGATTCTATTGCGAGTCGGGCAGATTTTTCTGCGAATTTTTCATCGGAGATTTTGCCGTCCTCGTGTAGTTTTTCTATGCGTTCCAGCTCTTTCTGTATTTCTTCGATCTTCTTAACTTTCTCATCTTTCATGGTAACACCTACTTGCTCTTAGTTTTGGGGTCGTACTCCACATGAATATGATCCCGATCGGGATGATCTTTAAAATGTTCAGAACCAACATCATAATCATCACCTAATCTCTTTTGCAAATCGTCTGCCAATTTATCTTGCAATTTATCACTAACGTTATTTGCCCTTAAATCGGTTGCTTTGTTTTCATAATGTAGAGAACCATCCTTATGTGTGCTATCATTTCCTGATGTAATTACTGGGTCAGGCGCACCGTTTTTACTCCAAACATCGCTAATCTCACCAAATTTGTCTGTAATATGCGAATCTAAATCGCTGATATTCGCACTATTTTTTACACCAATCCCATTCTCCTTTGCAAGTTCTTCTGGTGTTTTTTCACCTCCATTCTCGCCAGCGAGCAATTCTATCACGGGTTCCATGCAGTCAAGAAGTTCAAGCAATGTTTTCAGCAGCTCATTGGCTACCGATAACATTTCAAGTGCAGCGGATATATTGCCACGCATTGCAAGCTTGCAGAGCTGCTGGAGACGCCCTATCTTCTCCGCCAGCTTCTGGGAAATTTTGTTAAGCCTGACAGGGTCTATTTTCCTGTCTTTAATTGAGCTTTTAAGTGCCCCCCTAAACTGCTGCTCACTTGCGCCCTGCATCGCTTCGGCAAAGCGGGCGGCTTTTTTGTTAAATTCTCCGAACTCCTTTGCCCGCGACTCTGAGCTAATCAATTTCGCTCTCCTCCGCTACTATCTACTCGGCATGTTATGTTAAAAAGCAAATCCTCCCACACGAATCCATCAACCATGGTTTTAAGACCGTTCAAAAAAGGGTGAACAGGCAAGTGCGAGTGGCTCCGCCCAGACCCCGTTCAGGATGGTCGGGCCGCGGCCCGCAACCGAAAAAACGGCCCGCCCTTCGCCGACGAAAACGCACAGTTGGAGGCTGGCGATGTTCGCCGAAGAGCAACGGACCGCGGTTTGATTCTCGGTTTTTCAAATTTTAACTTTCCCCCGCCACCTCAAGGTTCTTAACTCCGTATGCTTTAATCAGGATAAAATAGGTAAAGAACAGGGGTGAGAGAATGGCGTATGTGGTGAAGTCTGCCGTCAGAGTGCTGTTGAAAGGAATGAGGGTGAGCGACGATTTCTTCAAGGGGCTCGATGCCCTAGTGGCGAGGAGATGTAAGCGGGCAGTTGAGCGGGCGAAGGGCAACGGAAGAAAGACTTTGCGCGGACTGGACGTTTGAGTTTTCCTGATTGGTTAAAGAACACCGCTACCGGACCGTCGCCGTCACGTTTCAGATTGCATTTTGGATGACGTTTCAGATGACATTTGGATCGAAGTGCTCATGGTGGTGGTGTGATATTAATATAATAAAATGGAAAGATATACTTTGGAGGCAAATAAGTGAAAATCGGACAAAGAGGATTGTCCACAGCGGCGATAGTGGGAATAGTGGTTGCGGTCGTTGTCGTCGTTGCCGTAGCTGCTTCAGCTGTAATTTTGCTGAAGCCGGGAGAAGGAGGAGCAACCACAACAACCACGACCACAACTCCAACTACAACCACACCGACCACGACAACAACCACGACCATACCCACAACGACTACAACTCCAACAACGACCACGACCCCAACACCCACAACAACCACCGCGCCAACCACGACTTCAACCACGACAACCACGGGCACGACCACGACCACGGGCACGACAACCACCGAGAATGCGTCGGAATACGTGATAAAGGAGTATCTTGCTGGGACGTATTCTGGCTACAAATCCCCACTGGTGTACGGTGAAACTAACTATACTGTTTGCATAACCTATGACCTCGTGAACCTCGTTAATGGCGTGACGCTGCCGTTCCGTGTCAGATTGTGGAATGATGGGGTTGGAGTAACGCACAACGCATCATCAACAGTGAACATAAACGGTTTCAATTACGCTGAGTGGGATAGCGCAACTAGTAGCGCATATATGAGTATAACCCTAACACAACAAGCTGCTGTTTATGATGACCAGGGCGGCTCATTTGTAAGTGATAACTTTGGCTGGCTGAGCAGTGAGGTGTGTCATGGTGACCTTCTTATAGATACGCAAGACAGCACAATAAAAAGCGTTGCCAACAGCATCCGCAGCGCAAGTAAGACACCATACGAAGTCGCAAAGAGCGTTGCAATATGGATGGCAGACAACGAACAAATAACGTACGGAAAACAAAGCGGGCTAGCTAGCAACGTAAACAAGACTCCATCAGAGGTTTTGAGCACTAAAGAAGGTGACTGTATTGAGCTTTCTACACTATACGCTTCTGTGTGTCGTGCGGCAGGGGTTCCAACACGAATAGTATGGGCATTCACTGAGAACAAGACATCACCATTCGGTCATGTTTGGACGGAGTTCTACGACGGCGAGAAATGGATACCTGTCGACATGACAGATATGATAATGTATCACAGCGGCCCTTCGGGAGCTGCTCTTGGGCCAGTCTCAGATTGGTTTGGTTTCGTTGATGCAAGAGACATCGCGATTTATGTGGAGAATTCATCCAGTACAGGCCTCTCACAGATATACAGCGATTCGAAAAACTTTGAGGATGCAATGCCAATATATACGCGCACTGGTTCAGGAACAATTTTGGAAACAGCGAAGCTCGAAATTTACAACACAGGCCGGAGAGAGCTTGTCTTTGAGGTTTCGAGTCCGACTGATGGCAGAAGTTAGAGGTCAGATGGGAGCACAGTACCCTTATGCTTGAGCCATCAAAACTGAACCCACGGTGCATCATCCGGCCCCCGGCTCCATGTTGCCGTTAACTTATCCCTCTTTTTTTACTCCGAGGGCATTTTTAAACTTCTAGCTCTTTTCCTTTTCCGGGAAGGGTTAGAATAAAAATCGAGGAGTGG
>Ga0315296_10000540_pt1 | contig 34577 bp, 37 predicted proteins | sample YL17G14_18_MG_FD_203921 | JGI IMG/M metagenome (GOLD analysis project Ga0315296, IMG submission 203921) | Sediment microbial communities from Yellowstone Lake, YNP, Wyoming, USA - YL17G14_18 | ecosystem: Environmental > Aquatic > Freshwater > Lake > Sediment | place: USA: Wyoming | collected... | reverse complement strand
CGATTTGCACTTCCTCTCCCATGTTTGCTCCCCGATTCGAATTGCCTTCCGGCTATTTATCAGCTATCAGTTGAAGGGCTTCTGCCGAAGCCGAAAGCGCGCGCATGAGTTGCGTGTTCCAGTTATCTTGGGGCGATGCCGAATCACGACAAGTTATAATAGGGAGGAGTGTTTCACTCACAAGTAGTTCGAAGCACCAGCCACAGGGATGCGCGATGCAGCACTCACCAGCGAAGACGAAGAGGGAGCGCAAGGACAGAGCGTTCCCCGCTCCCCCGAGGTTTGCAGGGGAGATGCTCAGCGTTCTTTCGGACATAATGACCGTCGGCCATTTGGACGGAGTGCTTCAGAAGATCGGGTCCAGCGTGGCCGAACTGTTCTCGATGAGGACGTTGGTAATTGGCGTCCTGGACGAGAGCGAGCAAATATTCAGAGTTCGCGCTACTCATGGATACGATCCCGAGAGTGACAAGAAGATTAAGAAATTCACTTACACATACGAACGGTTGAAGAGCGACTTGGACGACCGGTACAGGATTGCCGACAACGTGTACCTGATAAGACCCAAACCAGAGGAGTTCATCAAGGGCGAAGAGCCGTTCTACAAGAACGTCCACGATGTTCACAAACCTCGTACCGACCCCAACAGATGGCACGAACTGGACTACATTCGAATCATGTTCCACAACCGAGAGGGCGAGCAGATAGGTTTCCTGGAAATCAACGATTCCGTGGATGACATGATACCCGACGCGTCGACCATCGAAGCGATCCAGATATTCGCCGAGCTTGCGGGAGTCGCGATAGAGAACGCGACGATGTTCCAGAGGCAAGTGGAGATCGCGCAGAGGTCGAAGTTCCTGTCCGACATAATCGCGCACGACATCAACAACTACAACCAGGTGATCACGAGCTACCTTCAGATGGTGCTCGAGAGCGGGTCTGTGCCTGAGAAGACGTCAGCTTACCTGCAGAGGGCCTCAGTCGCCGCCTGGGGGATAAGCGAAATGATACAGCGCGCGAACATGCTGGTTAAGATCGAGCATGAGGGAGCCGCGAACCTCGGGCCAGTCGAGCTTGGGGAGGTGCTCAGGGAGAGCATTGATGAGGTCCTGAGGGAGAACCAGGAGAAGAACGTGAAGATAGATCTCAAGCTTGGCAATCACCGTTACTTCGTCATGGGGAACGAGCTCGCAAACGACATCTTCACGAACATCCTCGACAACGCAGTCAAGTACGACCCCCACGAAAAGGTCGTGGTCGATGTCAACATAGGCGAGTTCACGGTGGAGCCCAGGAGGTATTGGTGTGTCTCCATCGCGGACAGCGGCATCGGCATCCCCGACTCAAAGAAGAACATCGTATTCGGTAGATTCAAAGGGGCGGACACGGGGTCGCCAGGGGGCGGGCTAGGTCTGTCGATCGTAAGTGCTATCGTCGAGGCCTATCGTGGCATGGTGTGGGTAGAGGACAGAGTTCCGGGGCAGTCATCCAAGGGGTGTGTGTTCAGGGTCGCCTTGCCCATGACCAGCGCCAAGTGACGCCTCTGTCAAGTCCTGAGAGATGTTGGTCCAGATGAGGCTTGAAGGAAAGGTCGCGCTCATAACTGGCGGTTCCGAGGGAATGGGGTTCGCCACCGCTGAGCTGTTTCTGAGAGAAGGCGCAAAGGTCGTAATAACTGGAAGGTCGAGAGAAAAGGGCGAGCGCGCCTTGGCGAGGTTGAGGATGATCGGGGACGCCGAGTTCGTGCGGGGGGACGTGTCGAAGGACTCCGATGCGAAGCGCATGGTCGAGAGAACCGTCAGGAAGTTCGGCAGGATCGACATACTCTTCAACAATGCGAGCATCTACCTTGAGAAACTTGCTGAGGACACCACGGAGGAGGAGCTGGACCGAGTGCTCGACATCAATCTTAAGGGCACCTTTTTGGTTACCAAGCACACGATCCCGTACATGAAGAAGCGGCGGGCGGGTGTCATCATAAACAATTCGTCGGATGCGGGGCTGATCGGCAACCGCACCTGTCCGGCCTACTGCGCATCGAAGGGTGGCGTAACGGTCATGACGAAGGCGATGGCACTAGACTACGCGAAGTACAACATCAGAGTGAACTGCGTGAATCCTGCAATCATCGATACTCCCATGCTCGAGCGCGAGGTCGCGAAGGCTAGGAATCGCAGGGAGTATCTGAGGCTGAGCAGCGATACACAGCCCATCGGGAGAATAGGTCGGCCAGGAGAGGTCGCTCAGGCCGTCCTGTTCCTGGCGTCAGATGAATCTTCGTTCGTGACCGGGGCTGCCCTGTCCGTCGACGGTGGAACGACAGCTCAGTAGAGGTTTTGTCTTGCCGTTTTCGTGGAAAACCCTATATCTGTACCAGATGGTGCTGCGAGCAGGAGTTCTGGACCCATGTCCGAGCGGTATGCAGGAGTTCTTAGCATCCTGGGCAACGCAATAGAGATGGAGCGCGAAGGGAAGGCGTTCTTCGAGGATGTCGCATCGAACGCGAGGCATCAGAGGACAAGAGACACCTTCATGAGCCTGGTGAAACAGGAACAACGCCACGTTGATATCCTGAGCGAGGAGCTCCGCAGACTGGAGCAGGGAAAGGACTGGGCCTCGCTACAGGAGATGAAGGCGTCCGCCCCACAGTTCCCTATGATCTCTGTGTTCAAGGACAAAGATATCAGGCGGATGCGATTCGACCCTGAGGCGGGCGAACTAGAGGCGCTCAAGCTCGGAATCGAGATCGAGAAGAAGTCTATGGACTATTACAGGAGCGCGGGTTCGGGGGCCCCTGATCCGAAAGCGCGGGAGATATTCAACTGGCTGGTCGGCGAAGAGGGAGGCCATCTCACAATCCTTAGCGCCGAGTATGAGTACAGAACGAAATCAGGATTCTACTACGACAATATGGAGTTCAGTCTAGAGGTCATGTAGGCCTAGACGGTTCCCGACCTGATCGCCTCGACTGTCAAAAGAAGATCTGAGAACACTGCATAGGCCGTCTGAGTCACTGTGGGATTGCTCTCTATGATGGTCAGGTCGCCCATGAGATCTGTCCGGATGGTCAGAGCACTTGACGTTCCATCCACCGACCAGAATGGGTGGTCGGGGCCGATCAGCTCCTTGGCTACGGTCAACTTCACGCCATCGGCAACAGGTCTTGCCGACGCGATCATCTTGATTTTCTTCCCCGCTGAGGCCGCTTTCTTGATGTCTTCGCCTCGCACGTCCCTTATGCCTGTTCGCTGGACCATGCTCGGATTCGCCTGCGCGTCCATGAGGACGTTTGCCAAAGCGGTTATCTTGGCAGCGGCATCCCAACCGTCGATGTCCAGCGATGGGTCAGCCTCCGCGAATCCTCTGCTTTGAGCTTCTCGGACGGCTTCCTCCATTGTCTTCCCGCCAGACATCTGGGCGAGAATGAAATTCGAAGTGCTGTTGAGAATGCCAGTCAGGCCAAGGATCTCGCACCCGGGCAGTGTCTTCTCCACGAGGCTGAATATCGGAGTGCCGTCCATGACGGTCCCCTCGAACCTGAAGTGAACTCCTCGAGAACGGGCCAGATTCTTGAGCTCGCTATAGGCGAAAGCTATCGGCCCCTTGTTCGCCGTGATCACATCCATCCCGTTCTCCATCGCGGCCCTTATGTGGTCCTTGGCCGGCTGACCGGATTCGATGTTCAGAGTCGAGAGCTCGACCACCAGGTCGGCATCGCACTTGGAGAGAAGTTCAGCGGGTTTCAGGTCGGTCGCCTCGGGCCCGAAGGATTTCAGACTCCCTTCATCTTTCATGAGTCTAAGAGCTCTCTCAAGGTCAAGAGGTTTCTTCGAGATCAGCGACCCCCTGCTTCTCGTGGAGATGTAATGGACCTCGATGTCCAAACCTTTCGATCTGATCAACCAGTCCCTCTTGTCCAGAAGCAGCTTGACGAACTCCTGGCCAACGTTTCCGAAGCCGATAAGGGCCAACCTGAGTATCATGAGCTTCGGTCCCCGTATCCGCTCTATAGGTTATCGATTTCTCTTCGTTTCAATCTGACCGGTGTGCTGGACGGGCCTAGGCTGAATCATTCTCCAACGCCGGCTCTGGCGAGTTCTTCTGGCGGAGCGGTCATTCAGACCTTTGAGAACTCTTCCTTACTCGCGCCGCATTCTGGGCAGGTCCAGTCGGCAGGGAGATCCTCGAAGGCCGTGCCGGGCGGGATGTTCTGGGTCGCGTCTCCCACTGAGGGATCGTATATCCAACCACACACATTGCACTGGTACTTGTCCATGTCTTTTCCTCTCCTTCGATATCAAGATGAGACTACTTCACATTGTTGGGTTCTTCGGCCGAGTGAATTCCCAACCACCGCTTGAAACGTGAGCCGAACTCGGCATGTCGGCCGCGTACCAATCCGCGGAACCTTTTGGTCAACGCCGACTAAAGATTATTCAGTCCTAGAAGACGAGTTTCGAAATTTCAATCACGAGTGCCCTTCGAGTATTGAATCTATGAGTAGGAAACTCGCCTGTTTTTTGTTCGAAGAGGAATGCTTAAGTACATTCTTGCTTGTCTAGGCGGCCAGGGGAATCGGGGCGGAGGGGACATCTGCCTCGGTTTCGGGACGCATATCTTGGCTGAGATTGGTCAGGTGTTTGTATGGTGAAGATAAGCAGCTTCAAGTGGTTGTTCGGCAGAAACAGCGAATTCTGGCCGACGAACATGAAGACCGGCATGTGGGCGTGGGTCGGGCATCGGCTCACCGGCCTTGTTCTCGTCGTGTACGTCTTCCTGCATTTGTCGTTCCTGTCTCAGGCCTCGTTGAGCCATGCTAGCTTCGACGAACTGATGGAGACTATGAGCCAGCCGTTGTTTGTGTTCTTGGACTTCCTCCTGGTCTGCGCGGTGATCTACCACGCGATGAACGGGTTCAGAGTCGTGCTGTTCGACATGGGGATAGGGATCAGGAGGCAGAAGCTGGTTTTCTGGATCGCTATGGCGGTGGCCGCGGTCATCGTTCTGGTCGCCTTCTATGTGCTCTTCAATGAGGGCCTCTTCAAGGGGGAGTGGTTCTGATGGGAGAGCGGAGGATAGCGACGAGCAAGGTGGCAGGAACCTGGGCATGGTTTTTCCAGAGGCTTTCGGGGGTTCTGCTGGTCATCCTGCTCGCACTGCACATATACGTCGACCACTACATGGATGTCGGCGTGGAGCTGACTGTCGGTGAGGTCCACACGAGGATGAAGCAGCTGGTGTTCATCGTCGTCGACTACTCCATGCTCGCCATGGTGCTGTTCCACGGACTCAACGGCACCAGGACTGTGCTGTTCGACTTTGACATGTTCATCAAGCGCAAGAAGCTCGTCGACGTCGGTCTGTGGGTGCTCGGAGTCGCAACGATGATTTGGGGCATCTTCGTGCTGTTCCCGTTCATCAACGGATGAGGAGTGTGACAAAACGATCTACCACAAGATACTGGTCATCGGCGGAGGGCTGGCCGGGCTAAGGGCGGCGATAGAATCGGCCCCCCGCGTGGACACGGCGATCATTTCGCAGGTGCACCCCGTGAGGTCCCACTCAGGGGCCGCCCAGGGCGGCGTCAACGCCTCTCTGGCCAACAACCCACTGGCTGCTGACGACAACTGGGAGAAGCACGGCTTCGACACGATCAAGGGCAGCGACTACCTGGCTGACCAGGACGCGGCCGAGCTGATGACTAAGGAAGCCCCTGGCTGCATCTACGAGATGGAGCACTGGGGATGTCCGTTCTCGAGGACCGACCAGGGCAAGATCGCTCAGAGGCCTTTCGGAGGCGCCGGTTATCCGAGGACTTGCTTCGCAACGGACAAGACCGGCCTCTACATGCTCCACACGCTTTGGGAGCGGTCCGTCAAGCTCAACATTCCGCTGTACGAGGACAGGGTGCTCGTCGATCTCGTGCTCGAGGGCGACTCCTGCAGAGGGGTCGTCTGCTGGAACCTGAAGACCGGCGAGCTGGAACCGTTCATGGCGGAAGCGGTCATATTTGCCACCGGCGGGAGCGGGCAGATCTACGGAAGGTCGACCAACGCGTTGATCAGTTCAGGGTCCGCGCTTGCCGCGGCATACAGAAGGGGCGTGCCCCTCAAGGACATGGAGTTCATCCAGTTCCACCCGACCTCGCTCTTCGGGACGAACATACTTATGACCGAGGGGGCGAGAGGAGAAGGAGGCTACCTGATCAACTCCCTCGGGGAACGGTTCATGTCGAAATACGCTCCGAAGGCGATGGAGCTCGGTCCGAGGGACATCGTCTCGAGGTCCATCCAGACGGAGATAAACGAGGGCAGGGGCATTGACGGGAAGGATTACGTCTACCTCGACCTGAGGCACCTTGGCAGGGAGAAGATCCTGGAGAGGTTGCCTGGAATCAGGGATCTCGCGATCAACTTCGTTGGCGTCGACCCGATCGAGAAACCCGTCCCGATACAGCCGGGACAGCACTACACCATGGGAGGCATGGACACCGACATCAAGGGCGCGACGAAGTTCAAAAGCCTCTATGCCGCGGGCGAGTGCGCGTGCGTGAGCGTCCACGGGGCGAACAGGCTCGGGGGCAACTCGCTCCTGGACACGGTCGTGTTCGGCAAGATCTCGGGGCGCGTGGCCGCCGACTTCGTCCTGGCCAAGAAGGACCAGAAGCAGGGCGAGGCGGCCGTCATGAAGTGCGTGCGCGAGACGAAGCAGAGGATAGAAGAACTCCTCGGCAGGAACGGGCCCGAGAACCACTCGGACATACGTGCTGAGATGAAGGAGACCATGATCAAGAAGGTGGGCATATTCAGGGACAAGAAACCGATGGAGGACGCCCACGCGAAGATCAAGGAGCTCAAGGAGCGGCACAAGCGCATCACGGTCCAGAACAAGAGCAAGGTCTACAACATGGACCTCATCCGGGCGCTGGAGCTCGAGGGCATGCTGGACGTTGCTGAGGCGATCGTCGTGGGCGCGCTGAAGAGGGAAGAGAGCCGAGGAGCGCACTCGAGGCTCGACTTCAAGGAAAGGGACGATGTGAAGTTCCTGAAACACACCGTGGTCACCTATTCGCCGAGCGGGCCGGTCATAACCTATTCTCCAGTGACCCTGGGCAAGTACAAACCTGAAGAGAGGAGGTATTGACATGGCGGACCAGGAGATCACTCTGAAGGTACAGCGGTTCGATCCGACTGCGGACACCCAACCTTACTGGCAGACATACAAGGTCAAGACACGGCCAGGCATGACCGTCCTCGACGCGCTCTTCGAGGTACTGAATTACCAGGACGGCACGCTCGCGTTCAGGTTCTGCTGCAGGGCAGGCGTGTGCGGGTCATGCGCGATGGTCATCTCGGGGAAGGTCCGTTTGGCCTGCGAGACCCAGGTGGCGACTCTGCTCGGCAAGAACGAAATACTGCTCAGCCCGCTGCCCCACCAAAAGATCGTGAAGGACCTCGCCGTGGACTACGACCTGTTCTTCGACCGGCTGAAGGCAGTCAAGCCGTACCTCGTGGGCAAGGAGCCATACCCGGAGAAGGAGTACATCCAGATGCCCAAGGAACGAGTGCCCATCAACGACCCGATCGACTGCATAATGTGCGGCTCTTGCACGAGCACTTGCACCATGGCCTGGCTCAACAAAGGGTATCTCGGGCCGGCGGCGCTCCTGAAGTCGTACAGGTTCCTCGTGGACACGAGGGATACCATTCCTGAGGAGCGCCTCGACATTATCGAGAGCGAGGACGGCGTATTCCGGTGCCACACGCAGTTCAACTGCGTGGAGGTATGTCCGAAGAAGCTGAACCCGACCGAGGCCATCCAGAGACAAAAGATCAAGCTGATCAAGCGCAAGTTGTTCAGACGCAAGAGGAAGTCCTGAAGGACGGAGCCAAAAACCTAGAACCGGAGGGAGTCGCCTCCCTCCGCGACAGCATTTCTTCGGAACAAATAGGAATGTGTCTGTTGCGCATCGAGCGCAACAGAATCGTTTTGCCAGAGATCCTCTACTTCTTCCCTTCTTTCAGGGATGTGAAGAAGTCGTGGTGGTCTTCCTCGTCCTCGAGGATTGACTCGAAGATGAACCTGGTGGTCGGGTCTTTCTCGGCGTCGGCCAGCTTCTCAATCTTCTTGTACATCTCCATGGCCTCCACTTCCGCCTTGATGTCGTTGTCCACCATCTCCCAGAGCGACTTGCCGACATTGATGGTGGTCGGCTTCGTCGTCGGGACACCGCCGAGGTACCAGAGGCGTTCTGCAATCTTCTCAGCGTGCTTCATCTCCGAGACCGCGATTTCCTTGAATTTGTCGCTCACTGCGAAGTGGTCCACACCCATCCACTGAACATGCTGCCACATGTACTGGACGGACACCTGGATCTCCCTCGCGATCGCTCCATTAAGCATTTCCTTCAGCTTCTCAGATGCCAAGTTTATTCCCTCCTTTCACTGGCGCGCATCCCGCACTTATGTGCCGGGGCATGGCCCAGATTGCCTACGGGCGTCGAATGCGCTGACTGCCCATAAAGCTTTTCGCATATAGGCAAGGGTCTATGGTCGCCCGAACGCACCGGCCACAAACAATAATATGGCCCAATCGGAGTCAGCCTTGAGGGAAACGCGATGTTGACTCTAGAGGTGGAGTTCAAGGGCGGGCACAAGGTCCTCGTCGCACTCAGACAGCCTCCCACTCAGACCGTGAAGCACCTTGCCACCAAGCTGCCGTTCCACTCATCAGCTCATCGATGGGGGGACGAGGTGTACTTCGAAGCACCCTTTCATTCAGACATCGAGCCTGATGCGCGTCAGGACATGGAGGTTGGAGACGTCGCGTTCTGGCCGGATGGTGACGCGATCGCCATCTTCTTCGGCCCGACCCCTGTGAGCAAGGGCCACAAACCGCGAGCGTACAGTCCGTGCAACATCATCGGCAGGGTCGAGGGTGACACCTCCGTCCTGAAGACGATCCGGGACGGAACAAGCCTCGTCGTGAAGAAGCTCTGAGCCGCCCAGGCCCTACTGGCAGGTGTACCCGCCGTCGACGGAGAACGCCGTACCCGTTATGAAACTGGCGTCATCAGAGGCCAGGAACAGAACCGCGTTCGCCACCTCCTTCGGGTCGCCTAGCCTTCCGATAGGGTGGACTTCGCACAGCACTTTCCTGTACTTGTCTATCGACATGTTCCTCGACCTCGCCTCCTGGTGGAACATGGGCGTTTCGATCTCACCCGGACAGACGCAGTTGACGCGTATGTTCTTGAGGGCGTAGTCCAGCGCTAGGCATTTAGTCATCAGTACCACCGCACCCTTCGACGTGTTGTAGGCGATGGCGTCTCTGTCGCCGACGAGGCCGCTGCATGAGGCGTTGTTGACTATGACGCCCTTCCCCTGCTTGAGCATTATCGGCATGACCTCCTTGGACATGAGGAACACGCCCTTGACGTTTATCGCCATTATACGATCCCAGTCCTTCTCGGAAACGTCCTCCACCGTCCCCTCGACGAGTATGCCAGCGTTGTTGAACACGACATCTATCCTGCCCAGCTTCTTCCGCGCACCTTTGACCATTCTCTTGACATCCGCAGACTTCGATACATCGCCCACGAATAGGATCGGGTCATGACCCTTGCGTCTAAGGTAGGCCAGCGCGTCATTCCCATTCTTCTTTGAGACGTCGAAGATGGCCACGCGGGCGCCTTCCTCCAAGAACCTCTCTGCGGTCGCTCTCCCTATCCCGGACCCGCCGCCCGTGACGATGACGGCCTTTCCTTCGAATCTGCGCGAGGACAATCCAATCAGACCCAGGGTGGAATTAGCGAGCATTTCATTAACCTTGTGCAGGCCGGATCCAGCAAATACAAATAACCGCTGGTGATTCGCAGTGTCGGCACCATGGCTATGAAGGTCCTCGGCATTCTCGGCAGCCCCTGCTTGACCGGCAATACGGCCGCCCTTCTGGACGCAGTCCTCGAGGGTTCGCGGGAGGAGGGTGCGCTAGTCGAGCGATTCGATCTTGCCAGGATGAGAATCGGCGGATGCATGGAGTGCGGGGGGTGCGACACTGGATTTTCTTGCGTTCAGGCCCGAGATGACATGGTCCTAGTCTACGAGAGGATCAGGAGCGTCGATGCAATCGTGCTCGCGTCTCCGATCTTCTTCATGGGTGTGACCGCACAGATGAAGGCCATGATCGACAGATGCCAGTGTTTCTGGGTGGAGCGCTTTGTCCTGAAGAAAAGGGCCTACGATGGCAAGAGGCGCCCGAAAGGGCTCTTCGTGTCATGCGCCGGAGGCACCAAGGAGTTGGTGTTCGAGCCAGCCCTGCATGTCGTGAAGGCTTTCTTCTCGGCCATAGATTACGATTATTGCGGGGAGATACTCCTGGGGCACACTGACGATCCTGGTCTTGAGCCGCGGAAAAAGGCTGCCCTGGAGAGGGCAAGGGCCGCGGGGAAGGCTCTCTGTAGATGATCAGAGGACACGTGGTTGGTCAGAGCAACTTGCCACTCCTCATGACCTGGACCGTCTTGCCATCGGTCCTTTCGACCTCTATGTTTGCGCCCGGGGCACTGACGAAATCCCAGTGAATGGTTGATTGGGAACGCCCGCCGAAACCCTTGTTGCCGCCGAAGGCGATGTGCACTGTGCCCCTGACCTTCTCATCCGTCAGGATGTATCTGAAGGCTCGTTTGATCCTGGGGTTGAATCCTATGCCGAGCTCCGCGATGTTGGTGGTCCTGACGGGGTGGTACTTGGCCCTGTCGAGCGCCTCGCACTCCTTGAAGCTCGAGATCAGCGCGTCGACATTGCGACTCGCGGTGACTTTGTCCAGCAGCAGCCGGCCGCTCCTGAACTCGAGATGGACGTCCGTGATGATCTTCTCGGAATCCCGGTCCTTCGTGATGGGGCAGAAGAAAGTCCCGTCGCCGACGGTCTCGCGGGGAGCGAAGAACAGTTCGCCGGCGGGGAGGTTCGCTCCTCGGTCGTTGGCGTCGTAGTCCTCCTTGCTGATGATGCCGTCGTCTATGTTATGCATCTTTCCCTTGATGTCGACTCTGAAATCGGTCCCCTTGTTGTCCCACACATGCACCCAGGCAGCATCCTTGAACTTCCTGTTCATCTGCTTCCCTATGCGCATGAGGGTCTCGGGCGGCACGGTCATGCCGCGGATGATGGCGTCTTCGAGCTCTCCGTAGCTGATGCCATAGGATCTCGCGGCAGCACGGGTCGGCCATCCCGCGTAGAGCCATTTCTTGGCTTTGGTAGGATGGGACATGAGATCTCGAATCGGCATCAGGCTCTTTTGTCTGGCCTGCAGCTTCTCGCGCGGAAACCGGGCCGCGATCGAACGGTCATCGAGCTCCTCCACACCGATGATCATGTCGCATTCCTTGACGGCCCCCACGAAATGCTTCGGAATGACGGCCAGGGTGGATGCCGGGATCTTGTCGTAGACCTCTTTGATGTACTTGTCGGAGGTGACGGTGATCATCGGGATCGCGCCGACCTTGTATACCTCGAGCGCAATCCTCTCCAACAGCTGGAGTGTGTGGGCCCCACCTCTTATGACGACAGCGTCTCCGCGAGACAGGTTCGATGTCTTCACGATGTTCTTGGCACATGCTATCAGAGAATTCCTCGAGACTGTCATACTGGCCCCAACCGATGTGCGGCAATCTAGTTGCCAGCACTAATTATAGATGTCGAACGTGCACTAAGCGATTGTCGGCCCCGTTCAGAACACCTTCAGAACAATCGAGGGCGAGCAGCTGCGCAGGTACTGTCTACAGCTAAGGCACGCTGTCAATTTCGGGCCCTCGGATTCCCCGGCACTCACTTTCCTGTAGCCGGCCTTCTCGAAGAAGGTGGGCGCGCGCGCGAGTGCCCAAATCTTCGAGGCTCCTCTCTTTTTCGCTTCCTCTTCCAGGGTAGCCACAAGCTTGCCTCCAAGCCCCCTTCCGCGCAGTTCTTCCTTGACCGCGACGCACTCAAGTGAGAATACCCCTCCCTGCATCTTGAGTCCAGCGCAGGCCACCAGCTCTTCCCCGTCGAAGAACCCGTAGGCCTTCACGAAATCGCTGTAGGTGCCATCCTCAAGGCTAGAGTTGAGTGCGAGCTGCCTCATGGAGGCGAAATCGGTCGTCTCCTTCAACCTGAGCGCCTTTCCTGGTCGCGTGGTCATTATGGAGTCTCAGGAGCGCTCAGAGTATTATCTCTTTCGGAGGGTGGCCAGATGCATTTGTCGCGGGGTTCTCGGGCCTCCTGGAGGGGCTGGATCGTGGCCATGCGGTGTTGCTCGGAGCTGTCGATATTCAAACTAACGCGACAGTCCATGCCTTTACGGTGCTAGGCCTTATAAACAGAAAGCGATATGCCGAATTGAGCATGTCGGTAGAGTCGAACAGCTTGGCCAGTACATCGTCCGTGACGGCGGATCGTTTCGGCCGTGAGATAAAGGGGCTGAGAATCTCCGTCACTCAGAGGTGTGACCTCGCATGCCCACACTGTCATAGGGAGGGGCAGGCCCCGTCATCGAGAGAGATGTCGCCCGAGGAGATAGAACGGCTCGTTGGAGTCGGAGCCTCGCTCGGGATCAGGAAAGTGAAGATCACGGGAGGCGAACCTCTCCTGCGAAACGACATCGTTGACATTGTTGCCCGGATATCCCCAATTGTCTCGGAAGTATCCTTGACGACGAACGGCTCACGCCTCTCAGGCCTAGCACATGACCTCAAGACGGCCGGTTTGAAGCGCGTGAACGTCAGTTTGCACACTCTCGACCCAAAGAGGTATATGCGCCTCTGTGGAAGCGAGGATATCTCAGAGGTCTTGGCAGGCATCCGGAGCGCCATCAGCTCCGGGATGAACCCCGTCAAGGTGAACATGGTCGTCTTCAGGGGCGAGAACGAGTCCGAGATCCAGCCCATGATCGAGTTCTGCGGCGGTGTCGGAGCGATTCTCCAGCTCATCGAGTTCGAGGGCGACCGTGAGAGCTCGAACGGAAGCGATTTCACAGCGAGGTACTTTCCTCTGAAAGGGGTCGAAGAGGAACTGGCGAGGAATTCTGTAGGGATGTCCGTCAACGAGCTGCACAGGCGGAAAAGATACGTTCTTCCGAACGGCGGAACACCTGTGACGGTCGAGGTCGTCAGACCGATGCACAACACCGAGTTCTGTTCGAGCTGCACTCGTATTCGTATGTCCAGCGACGGACGGCTCAAGCCATGCCTGCTTGACCGTTCAGGGGAAGTGGATGTGCTCTCTCCTCTGAGAAATGGATCATCTGATTCGGAACTTAGCAGACTCTTCCTCAAAGCGATAGGCAACAGAAGGCCCTACTGGAGGTAAGCTTCCGATGAGCACAGAAGTGGCAATATCGAAGAGCCCCATCTCCGTGGAAAAGGTCATTGGATCGGTGCTCTGTCCGTCGGCAGGCGGGACGGCGGTTTTCATCGGGACCGTTCGAGACAGATCGGAAGGAATGAGAGTGTCGAGAATGGAGCTCGAGGCGGCGGAGGACCTTGCGAAGCAGGACTTGGCGAAGATAGCCAAGGCCGCGGCGGCCAGATTCGATGTGTGCAGGATATCGGTTCAGCATAGAGCCGGCAAGATGAATGTCGGGGATGTCATTGTGGTGATAGCTGTGAGCGCGCCTCACAGGGGAGATGCGTTCAAGGCCTGCAGGTTCGTCATTGACGAGTTGAAGAAGAGTACGCCCATCTGGAAGAAGGAGATCGGCGGCGGAAAGCAGAGATGGGTGAAGGCGGAGTGATGGTTCCTTGGCAAGAATGGTTGACATAAGCAAGAAGAAGGTCGTGAGGAGGACGGCGGTCGCGGAAGGTTCTCTGGAGCTCAAGCCCTCGACTCTGAGGGCGATTGCCACTAACGCGGTCAAGAAGGGAGATGTGATATCGGCTTCGAAGCTCGCAGGCATCCAGGCAGCGAAGGCGACTTCCTCGATCCTTCCACTATGTCACCAGATACCGCTCACTTCCGTTGAAGTCGATGTATCTGTCTCTGACAGTACTCTCGACGCGCGCTGTTCGGTCGCAGCCGACTACAAAACCGGGGTCGAGATGGAGGCCCTGGTCGGTGTTGCCGTGGCATTGCTGAACGCATGGGACATGGTGAAATACCTCGAGAAGGATGCCCATGGCCAGTATCCGCGGACGAGGATGTCGGATGTCCGGGTTGTCAGCAAGAAGAAAGGAGGACGATGAGATGGGAGTAGATGACCACAGAAGCAAGGCGCCGAAGAGCGTGTCGTTCGCTGTCATCACCGTAAGTGACACCCGAACCGAGGCTACTGATCTCTCGGGAAAGGCTATCACGCAGCTGATGGAGCGCGCGGGTCACAAACCCGTCCGCAAAGCGATAGTAAGGGACGACATCCCCGAGATTCAAAGAGCTCTTAGAGAATCGATAGAAGACTCCCGCATACAGGCGATCATCATCAATGGCGGGACGGGAGTCGCCAAGAGGGATGTCACGCTGGAGGCCGTTTCGCATTTCGAAGAGAAGCCTCTGCCAGGGTTTGGGGAGCTGTTCCGAACACTGAGTTTCCAGGAGATAGGAAGCGCCGCGATGATGTCGCGTGCGGCCGCGTTCGTGTCGGAAGGCAAGATCGTGTTCTGCCTTCCAGGTTCAGAGAAGGCAGTGAGGCTGGCGACGGAGAGACTGATCGCTCCCGAGCTTGGCCACCTTGTCTGGGAGGCCAACAGATGAGGCCTTTGAGACGCCTCATCCAGTTGGACGAAGCTATCGGGCTCGCGCTATGCGAGGCGGTCGAGGGGAAGAGGACGGAAGTCGTACAGCTCCTGGACGCCTCCGGAAGAGTCGTTGCCGAGGACATTGTCTCCGAAATCGAGGTGCCTCCATTCTCTAGGTCGGCGATGGACGGCTACGCCGTCAGGGCCAAGGACACCTACGGCGCCGCAAGGCTCAAGCCAGTCAGCCTGAGATTGCGTGAGAAGATCTATGCTGGTGCGATTCCAAAGAAGGCAATTGCCAAATCCGAGTGCTCCGAGATCGCTACGGGTGCGATGTTGCCCAAGGGTTCCGATGCCGTCGTTATGGTCGAGGACACGGAGCGGCATGAGGGTGAGGTTCTGGTGAGCGAGGCCGTACACCCTGGGCAGAATGTGTCCAAGAAGGGAGAGGACATCTCAAAAGGGACTCCGGTCGTCTCGAAAGGCGAACTCCTCAACCCCAGCAAGGTAGGTGCTGTCGCTGCATTAGGTCGGAAGTCTGTCAAAGTCTATGCGCGGCCGCTCGTTGGCGTAGTCCCAACTGGCAACGAAATCGCCGAGCTGGGTCGAAGTCTCAGGCCCGGTCAGGTGTACAACATCAACAGCTATACTCTAGCCGCGGTCGTCACGTCCAACGGCGGAGATGTTAGAAAGCTCGACATCGTGGATGACTCGCTAGAGGAGCTGGAGAGGGTCGTGAGGGATAACGCGGACTGCGACATGTTGGTCTTCTCAGGAGGCAGCTCTGTCGGAGAGAAGGACATAATGCTCGATGTCCTAGAGCGAAATGGAAGGGTGATCTTCCACGGGGTCGCGATCAAGCCGGGGAAGCCGACGCTGTTCGGGGTCGTGGGCAAGCAGCTGATGTTCGGCATGCCTGGATATCCCACTGCCTGTCTGTCAAACGCCTATGTGCTCCTCGCGCCGGTCCTGAGGAAGATGGCGAGGCTGCCATCGAAGTCGCCTCAGGCGGTGACTGCGCGAATGGCGAAGAGGATCGTGTCTACAACTGGGAGGACGCAGTTCCTGACCGTCAAGTTGGTTGGCGATGTGGCCCATCCGGCCTTCAAGGAGTCCGGAGCCATCACAAGCATGGCATTCGCCGACGGATATGTTGTCATTCCCGCGGATGTCGACATGCTGGAGAAAGATGAGGCAGTTGAGGTATTCCTTCTCTGACTTCCTCCTATCGCATGATGCTGTCGCAATTCAGTAGTCTCTGCTGTCGCGCTTCGTGTAGTAGAATATCAGGTCCTCTCTGTCATACCCTTCCTTCTTGAAGAGATACATGGACTCAGGGCTGTCGTGCTCGATGTGCACGCAGAATATGTGTCTGCCCCTCCGCCTAAGGGTCCTCTCACAATGCCTGATGAGCGCCGTCGCAATCCCTCTCCCTCTGGCCTCTGGCACGACAGCAAGCCGGTTTATCCAGGCCTTCCTGCCATCGTCGCTCGCAACCACTGCGCCCAACATCTTCTTCCCTTCGAAGGCCCCGACGAACAGCTCAGGGTCGCTCCTTCTCTGCCTCTTGAGATTGGGCGGACTGTCCCTGCCCCTGACCTTGAAATGAAGCCCTGACGCCGTCCAAAGCTTGCTTAGTCCCTTAAGTTCCGATTCCTTCAGAGGTCTGATCTTGATGTCCGTCATCTTCACGACCGGCCTTATCTCACAAAGGCCCTTCATCCCTGGCGTACGCGGCAACAGCATTCATGACATCGAAGACCTCAAACGCCTCAAGTACGTCCTTGGCCTTGTACGAGACCGTCTTGATGTCGACTCGCTTCGTCATCGGTATCCTTGACGCGTACTGAGCCATCAGAGGTCGCTCGAACTCGACCTGCATCAGAACGGGGCGCTTGACCACGAACGGTCGTATGTCCCCGACCCTGCCAAGAGCTTCTTTCACGCCTCTCCTGATCATGTCACATGCCTTCTTGGGAGTGAGCGAACGAACGCCATAGAGCCCGACGCCAGTCTTCGTAGGGACACCCACGATGTTCTTTGCGAGCCTCTGCGCCTGCCTTACAGCGTGAGCGTCTCCGGAAACGAATACGAGCGGCACCCCGAAATGGCCGGCAATGGCCGCGCTCAGGCCAGATTCGCCCACTGTGACTCCGTTGAACTTCAGCTCCGCGATGCTGTAGGTGTAGGTGTGGCCCAGAGTCCCCGCATGCGTGTGGCGCATCGAATGATAGCCGATCTGCAGGGAAGCGTCGAAATCCTTCGACATTCCCGCCATCATGCCCAAGTCGTAGGCGGATCCCTGTACGATTTCGACATCGCTGTCGAGCTGTTCGACATAGATGTTCCTGCCAGTGTCGTGCGCGTCACAGATCAGTATCTCATCAGCTCCGCCGTCCTTGGCTCCCGCGATCGCCGCCTTGACTTCGTCAGTCATCAGCTGTCTCGCGCGGGGGAACTCGGAGTTCTTGTGGTCCCCCTGGTAGTCGTGGGAGATTGTTGCGACACCCTCCATGTCCGCGGTTATGTGAACCTTCATGGTATCGCTGGTCGGATGTCCCTACTGAGCTTAAACTTTGGCCGAACTTGACAGGCCAGCTGATTCTCAACTCGCAAAGTCTTTTATCTGGACGCAACGTATATGCGCCCCGAGATGACGCAGCCCCCCGCGCCCTCATTGTCCTCTGAGGTCCAAGACAAGAGACTGAGGAGCCTTTCGCGCATCTACGAGCTCACCAGCGAGCTGCTGCACGTCGAGCACATGGACGTCTTCCTGACGAGCATCGCAAATGCGGTCAGCGAGATCTTCGGTTTTGACAGAGTGAGCATCTCGATACTCGACGACGAGAGAGGCTTTTTCACCGACCACGCTTTCGCAGGATATTCTGAGCAGCAGAAGCAGGAGATACTGTCCAGCCCGTCAGCATTCTCTCGAGAGGAGGTACTCCAGGACTTCAGAGAGGACTGCAGGATGTCTAGGATCTCGTACTACATACCCTTCGAGAAGCAGACGAGCACCATCAACGGGTTCGTCGTGGTCAGGGACAAAGGTGCGGCCGTTCAGCCTCGGAAATCTGAGGACAGCTGGCACGAGCTCGACCTCATGTACTTCGCACTTCAGAACCGAATGGGAGACCTGATCGGATATCTCCAGATCGACTATCCACGGGACTGGAAGATACCCTCGATGGAGGTCGTTCAGGAAGTAGAGCTGTTCGCAAACATCGCCGCTGTTGGGGTAGAGAACCTCAATATGTTTAAGCGCGCTCAGGACCTGCTCGAAGAGAACGAGCTCAGGACGAACAGGACGCTGGACCTGTTCGAACTCATTAGAAGCGTTCTGAAGGTGGACGACCTCGATGTCGTCTTGCAGAAGGTTTCGGATGCGTTGGCTTCCACCTTCGGTTTCAGGAAGGCGGGCGTGTCGGTGTTCACGGAAGGTTCGAACAGGGTGACCGTTCACGCCCTGACAGGGTACGCGCCAGAGGAGGAAGACGCTGTCAGGAGAAGCAACATAATGAAGGACAAGGTCCTCGAGGATTTCAAAGAGGAGTTCAGAATCACAAGGACCGGCTTCTTCATTCCAGGCGAGCGCCTAGGCAATGGCTCTTCGTTCGTGTTCCTGGAGAATCCGTCGAATGCAATTGCGCCAAGGGCGACTGTGGACAGCTGGCACGAACTCGACCTACTCTACTTCGCAATGTATGATCGGGACGGCAAGATTCTGGGGTACATCCAGCCGGACTATCCGAAGGACGGCAAGATCCCGACCAAGGATACGATAGAATCTATGGAGGCCTTCGCGAGCATCGCGACCATAGCGGTCGAGAACTCAGCCATGTTCACTCGAGTCGATGACGCAAGGAACCAGGTGCGAATGTACTTGGACCTGCTGACTCACGATGTTGGAAACCTCGTGAACCCGATCAATGCTTATCTCGAGGTCGTGATGGGAACGACCCAGCTTAACCCCGTCCAGTACAAGTATCTTTCATCCGCTCAGGAGTCGGCGCGAAGCATATCCCATCTGGTCAGGAACGTCAGAAGGTCCGCTCAGATGCTTGAGACGGCGACCATCGAACTCGTCCCCATGAACCTGACCAAGTCCATCAAGCAGACCGCCAATGAGGCGAGAAGCGCGTTCTTGTCGAAGAAGGTCAACATAAGGCTGAACCTCCCCGACCAGGACATATGGGTCATGGCGGACAACTTCCTTGACGAGGTGATGTACAACCTCCTGACGAACGCGATAAAATACGATGAGCACGAGGAGATCGTCGTTGATGTCGAGTACAGCCCCGTGGAGTTCGAAGGGCGGAGGTACGCGCAGGTGAAGCTGACCGACCGCGGGATCGGAATCCCTGACGACTTCAAGGACAAGGTCTTCACCAGGGAGTTCAAGAAGCTCGTCAAGCCGGACCGACCGATCCTCCAGAGATCCAGGGGAGCGGGCATGGGCTTATCTCTGGTCAGGGCGCTCGTCGACCGCTACGGCGGGAAGATATGGGTGGAGAACAGGGTGTACGACGACTACACGAGGGGAAGCGCATTCTCTTTCATCTTGGCCGTTCCTTAGGTCCTCGCACAGGCTGAGTCAGGAAACGATTTATATTGCAGTTCTTCATGTGCCAGTCGGAACTGTACCATGTCTCTGTCCGATGAGGTCAATCTGATCAAGAAGAAGAATGGGATCGTCGGGAGGGACAAGGAGCTAGAGAAGGCGCTTGCCGCGATAAGCTCGGGCAAACACCTCATGATCGAAGGTCCGGTCGGCGTGGGAAAGACCATACTCGCTGTCGGGGTCGCGCGGCACTTGGGCAGGCCGATATTGAGAGTCGACGGCGACGAGCGATATACCGAACAGAAACTCTCTGGATGGTTTGATCCCCCGGTCGTGCTCGAAAAGGGGTACATCCCTGATGCGTTCGTTCCTGGCCCTCTGACCAGCGCGATGCGCGAGGGCGGAGTGCTTTTCATGAACGAGATGAACCGTATGCCAGAGGGGGTGCAGAACATCCTTCTCCCCGCCATGGACGAGGGCATCATCGAGGTTCCAAAGATCGGCACTGTCCAAGCCAAGATCGGTTTTGTGGTCATCGGGACCCAGAACCCGCGAGAGTTCGTTGCCACAACCGCTTTGTCAGAGGCTCTCTCCGATCGCTTCGAGCTCCTTCTCCTGGACTACCAGTCTGAGGAGGAAGAGGTGGAGATAGTCAGGAGGAACATTCCCAAGGCATCTGATGAACTGGCCGCTAGAGCAACTTGGATTGCCCGGCGCACAAGGTCTCATGCCAACATAAGGCGAGGAGCTAGCGTCAGGGCGGCTATGAGCATTGCAGGGCTGGCCCCCGCGCTCTCTTCAGATCTATTTGAGGGGGTTAGAAAAGCGTCACAGATGGCGCTCCCTACAAGGATCGAGATGCGGGAGGAGTCCAAGAGGACTGCTGATGAGGTCATTGATGAGATAGTCCACGAATGCTTCTCGCTGCCGCCTCCCGAGTCTGGAAGGCCGCTCGAAGACGAAAAGAAGAAGGAGCCTGAGCGCAGGAAGAAGTCCGCCGACGAGGAACGCGTGAAGTGCATGGACATTCCGGATTTGGTCCGAATACTCGAGCAGGGCGCTCCGGATGAGCTTTCGGGAAACGACGACATCGGATGGGCGATTGCTCAGAACTACTCCCGGTTGAGGCCGATGTTGCCAAACCAGGCCCTGGTGGAGATGGCGAAGCGCATCGCGATAAAAGCCACCATCAGGAGGGTGCTTCAGCTGCTCGGACCGGTTTCCCTTCCCAGTCACCTTACTCGAAGTGAGTACAAGCTCGGTGAGGACGCGGAGATAGACGTCGAGTCGACTCTCGACCAGATCATCGAGAAGAACCACATCGAACCGTCGGACATAATCGTGGAGAGAAGGGAGCCGAGGAAGCTCGCCGTCGCGCTGATGTTGGATGCTAGCCTGTCGATGAGCGGAGATAAGCTGGCCATCGCGACTGCCGCGATTGCCGTCCTTGCGTTCAGGCTCAAGACGGTCGACTACCTGCTCATAACATTCAACGACCGACCGTCCGTGCTGAAGAGAGTGAACCAGCCAAAGAACCTCGACGATCTGATATCGGACCTGTTGGACGCGCACGCGGGCGGGTACACGAACATCGAGTGGGCGCTCGTCAAGGGAAAGGAAGAGCTCTCGCTCGCTGAGACGAGGAACAGGGTAGGGATAATCGTGACGGATGGCAACTTCACGGTCGGCGATGACCCGTCCGAGGCGGCTTCGAGATACAAGCGGTTGTTCGTCATCATGACCGAGAGCCATGACTGCCAGCCAGGCATATGCGAGGGGATGGCGGGGCGAGGGGGCGGGAGGATGTACGCGGTCGCGAACTTCGACGAGATCCCGCGCGTGCTGTACCGCGTCCTTAGGGTCGTCTCCCAGGGCGCTCCGGCGCACAGATCTTAGGAGTTGCTCCTTCCATGTTGGAGGCAGAGCTGCTCTTGAGGATTCCGAAGATGTGGATCACAGAGATGCCAATGCGACACTCCGTTTCGATCAAGATCGTTGGAAGACGCCCGTCCGGAAAGCTCGGGGTCAGGGACCTAGTGGAGATCTCGGGAAAGCAGGAAGACCTCGAGCAGATCCTGAGGGAGTTCGAAAGAGAGCCATGGGTCAAGAGCTACGACCTCGATTTCGTGAAGTCAGGGAAGATGGTGGGCGAGGTCGTGACCCACAAGTGCCTTGCGTGCTCCTCGCTCGCGGGCTCCGACTGTCATCTCATATCGGCGGACGTTCGGCCGGACGGCGCCGTTCGATGGCGGCTGATGACGAGTTCCAGGGATGAGGTCAAGAAGCTCATCTCGAAGCTGAGAAAGGCCAAGTGCGAGGTCGAGCTTCTCAAGCTTTCCCCCATCGACGAGCAAGAGGTTCTCACCACGCGTCAGGAAGAGATCATCATGATGGCGTTCGAGAGGGGGTTCTTCGAGACGCCCCGGAAGATCAAACTGAGGGACCTCGCGATGATCACCGGGGTATCGCAAGCGACCCTCTCGGAGATCCTGAGAAAGGGTCAGAAGAGGATAGTTGTCGATTTTCTCCGGGGTAAGCGGAAGGCCGTCTGAAGGTGTCGCGGCACGCAGGATGTATTTGAACTTGTCGCGAGCGGGGAATGCCCCCTAGATGCCCAAAAGAAATGCTTATATAAGGTCAGGAGGGCAAATTGCTATTCAATCTTCCCCCCTCTTCTTTTTCTTTTTGAACACCTTGGAGAACTCTTTTTTCGGTGCGCCAAAGAGGTGCCCAAGAGTATTCCTGGGACTAATCTTAAGAACTAGGCGCGCCCAATACTACTGCTCATGCGCGTGATTCCGAAGAAGCTATTCTTCACGAAAGGTGTTGGTAGACACAAACATGAGCTGCAATCGTTTGAGCTCGCGCTCAGGGATGCGAGAATTGAGAAGTTCAACCTAGTGTCCGTTTCCAGCATTCTCCCTCCTGGTTGTCCCATAGTCACGAGAGAAGAGGGCTTGAAGGAGCTGGTCCCGGGCCAGATTGTCTTCTGCGTGATGGCTAGGAACTCCACGAACGAGCCGAACCGGATGGTTGCATCGTCTGTTGGATGCGCGGTCCCGGCAGACGGCTCTCACTACGGTTATCTCTCAGAGCATCACACGTTCGGGGCGAATGCTGAGACTGCAGGCCACTACTCCGAAGATCTTGCGGCGACCATGCTCGCGACCGCTCTCGGCATACCCTTCGATGCAGAGAGGACTGGGACGAGCACGAGGACCAGTACAAGATGAGCGGGAAGATCGTGAAGTCGTTCAATGTCACGAAGACCGCTGAGGGGGACAAGTCCGGGCTGTGGACGACCGTCATTGCGGTGGCTGTGTTCGTGACTGTTGTGGAGCCGGATGAAGGCCCTCCGCCTGTCCCTCCGAAGCAGTGATATCCTCGCAAATGCATCCAGACATATCCTCAGTTGGTTGGGAGGAGCCGATGCCAAAGGTAGACAGGGACAGGCGCAGGTCTGGCGAGTACCACGACGGCATCAGCGATGGCCTGGTCCCGCTCGAGCCACTTGACCTGACCAAGTACAAGACAGTCTCGGACCTCGTGCGCGGCATGGCGAAATGCAGCTTCGGCGCGCGCACCGTCGGCGAAGCGGCCGATGTGCTCGAGTCGATGGTCCTTGACCCTGACTGCTTCAAGGTTTTGACGCTCTCAGGCGCGATGACGCCAGCGAAGATGGGCTTGGTCGTGTGCGACATGATCGATTGGGGTATGGCGGACGTGGTCATCTCGACGGGTGCGATCATGGCGCACGGGATGGTCGAGTCGACTGGCAGGACGCACTTCAAGCACAACGAGTTCCTGAACGACGTTCAACTGTACAAACGCGGATACAACAGGATCTACGACACGATCGAGCTGGAGCAAAGCCTTGATGACATGGAGCTCATCTTCCGCAAGGTCATGGACAGCGTCAAGGGAAAGACCTCGCTCGCGAGCTACGAGCTGAACTGGCTTATAGGCGAGCTTCTTGCGCGGAACACTACGAAGGACCAGAGGGGCATCCTGAAATCCGCCTTCCTGAAGAAGGTTCCCGTGTACGTGCCGGCCTTCACCGATTCTGAGCTCGGCCTGGATTACGGCATCTACATGAGGCGGATGAAGCTGGCCAGGAAGAAGCATGTGATGTTCGACGCTTTCGGCGACCTGGAGGACTACACTGCTAGGGTGCTCGCGTCTAAGCGGCTGGGCATCCTCACAATCGGTGGCGGTGTCCCACGGAACTGGGCTCAGCAGGTCGGACCTTATCTCGACATAATCGACAAAAGGGTCGGCGTAGGCGGCGGATTCAAGAGGTTTGACTACGCAGTGAGGATATGCCCTGAGCCTGTCCACTGGGGGGGTCTCTCAGGGTGCTCTTATTCCGAAGGCGTCTCGTGGGGAAAGATAGTCCCGAGATCCGAGGGCGGGATGTACGCAGAAGTATTCGCGGACGCGACAATCGCCTATCCACTAATAATGAAAGCGGTGATGGAGCGGCTTGGCGGACCGAGGACAGACAGGGCTAAGAAGTAGTTATGGCCACTCTGGCACTGACTAGACCAGTAGTATCTGGAATAGAAAAAGCATGCCGCTCTGGCCGTGCAGCCTGTTCATCGACGCTTATCCGGCAAGCCATCGCACAGCCGCTGTCGTCCCTGAGCAAAATCCCGCGCAGCACCATTGTCGCAAAGCGAATTGACACGAGAGCTTCTCAATGCGCGAGCACAAACGCATAGCCGATAGGACACACCTGAGGAAATGAGACTTGTACATCCATAGGCCAGCAGCTCGAGGTTCTCGCAATGTTAATATCATTAGTCGCATTATAGGAATTGAAAAGCATCCGAATGCGATGCATTTCTGCTGAACAGAGGGTTATGATGGATCTCACTCTTCCCGATTGGGTCGCCGACTGGGCTCGGGATGCTCCGAAACTAATCACGCCAGCTCCGGGTCCAAAGAGCAAGGAGATAATCGACAAGGACAGGAAATACGTCTCACATGCTTATGACAGGCTCTTCCAGTTCACGATGAAGAAGGCATCTGGAGCCTCCGTGATGGACGCGGATGGGAACGTATACCTCGATTTCTCCGCGGGCATCTCGGTGGTCAACGCTGGCTGGTCGAACCCGAAAGTCGTGGAGGCAATCAAGGAACAGGCAGAAAACCTCATCCATTCTCTCGCAAATGATGCATACTTCGACAAGGAAGCGGAGTTCGCAGAACTCCTGGCCAAGATCTCCCCTGGAGGAGCACTCACCTCCACATTCTTCGGCAACAGCGGCGCAGAAGGCGTGGAGGCGGCCGTGAAGCTCTCTAGGTACTTCACGAAGAAGGGGGAGCATATCGTTTTCTTCGGATCATATCATGGTCGCGTCGGGAACGCTCTTGCGATGGCGAGCAGGGTGAAGTACAAAGTCGGCCACGGGCCGTTTCCTCCAGGGTTCTTCTTCACGCCCTATCCGTACTGCTACCGGTGCTGGTTCGGGCAGGAGTATCCGTCCTGCAACCTCCTGTGTGTAGATTTCTTGGAAAAAGGCGTCCTGGAATTTGGTGGTCCCAGCAATGATGTGGCATCCGTTTTTGCAGAGCCCGTCCAAGGAGAGGGCGGATACATCGTTCCTCCAAAGGAGTTCATGCCTAGGCTCAGGAAGATGTGCGACGAACGTGGGATACTCCTCGTGGCAGATGAGGTCCAAAGCGGTCTTGGCAGGACCGGTGAGATATGGGAGTGCAACTCGACTGGAATCATACCGGACATCTTAATCACCGGAAAGGCTCTGGGAGGCGGAATACCTCTGGGCGCTATAGTCGCCAAGGCCAGCATCGCCGACGTCTGGCGGCCAGGTTCGCACTCATCCACATTTGGAGGGAACGGCATTAGCATGGCTGCGGGTCTCGCTCATGTGAACGAGATACTCGACCAGAAGCTGGCAGAGCGAGCCAGAGTGCTCGGCGCACATGCCCTCAAAAGGCTCGCCGAGATCGGGGACAAGTACGAAATCATAGGCGACGTCAGAGGCAAAGGGCTTATGATCGGGGTGGAGATCGTCAAGAGCAAGAAGACGAAAGAACCCCTGTATGTTCCTCAGATGCAGGGAATCGCTTGGAGGAAGGGCCTGATGATGATCACTGCTGGAATGATGGGGAATGTGTTCAGAATAGCCCCGCCGCTTGTCATATCTCTCGAGCAGCTCGACAGGGGAATTGACATCTTCGAGGAATGCACCAAGGAGATGCAGTCAAAGCTTGTGTAGTGGTTGGACCTTGATTCGATTCGCTCCCAGTCGTTGCTCTGGGCAACGAGATTCGAGAGCTCTCTTGAGTAGGGACTCTGTCGTTATGGCCTGCAGAGGTCAGCAGCACATTGACCCCCGCAATTCTTATGTACGCAGAGAGGGCTCCTCGCTCTCGCGATGCCTAGCAAGAAGAAGGGAGCCGTTGCACGCAGCGATGAACAGATCGTGCCCTTGACGGACCTTATTACCACCCTTGACAGCGTCCGAGCATATCGTAGAAGGAGCAGCCAGAACCTCGAAGAGAAGTTCCGCAGGCTAGGCGAGATGGGATACTCCGACCTGCGGAAACTCTGGTGGGAAATCGAAGACGACGTGAATACGATAGTCGACATGCCTCTCAAGATTCCCAGAGTCCCTCGACTCATACGGCTCAACCTCTACCTGAGACTGACGAGCCGCCTGTTCTTCATATTGCTAGTTATCGTGCTGGCAACCCGAATCGTACGTGCTTGGAGACCCCTCGTGGGCGACTTCGGACAGAACATCTGGCTTCTGATTGTCGTCGTGTTGGGTAGCGTGTTCGCGATGAATGGTGAGGTTGTAGTTGACTACTTGATCAGACGCAAGGTTGTCCAGTACGAGAAGGAGACCGAACAGAGGTACAGCAAGAACGTCTTGAAGCTGAAGAAAGCAACCCAAACTGTGATCGACCGCCTTGTCGGGGAGGTCGGGCAAGGACGGAAGGACCCCCGCGACTTCCCCTTTTATGTGTTCTACGACGACTACGATAGGATCGAAATCACTGCATCCAAGACTCCGAGGTCAATGTTCATCTTCAAGAAGAAGTACAAGGTCTTCACAGCCATCCCCAAGCTCGACTAGTTGTTATCATCGGTCTAGGTGGCTCACACGATTCTGGTGAGGGCAGCGGAGGGCCACGGCATGCATCTCCGAAAATCACCAGCAATAGCTGAGAGAAGAGGTTTGAGGGGTTTCGGTCTCCGCTCGACTGGCTCCGACTAGGCCGGCGGAAGCTCCTTCCATGCAAGGGTGATGTCGATGCCCTTTGTCCGCCAGTAGCTCTTCCATATGAAATACCAGGCTAGCGCGAATATCCACACAGCCAAGTAGATCCAGGTCGCGTAGTTGCGGATCCACTCGATCCCTTCGGTGGTCTCGAGCTCATAGAGCAAGATGCCGATGTAGATTATGTTGATGATGCCGGCAATCGTAATCACCGGAATTGGCCCAATGTGCCATCTGTAGGGAGACGCTTCCCAGATCACTCTTGCCCTCCGCACGTAGGCGAACAGTATGGCCGAGATTCCCGTCACGCCCCAGACAGAGAGTGCCTCCAGAGTGGTTATCCCTAGCCCCATGATATATTCCGCGTTCAGCGCGTATATTATGATGCCCAGCTCTCCAAAGAACAGCAACACGAAGTTGGTCTTGATGACAGTGGCAAACCTCGGATTGACATCAGTAAACCACATCGGGCCCAACCGGTCCATGCCCCAAGCAAAGGAAGCTCTGTTCCATGCGATGTAGGATATTGGCATCCAGAGGATATCGTACAGAAGGAACATCGCTCCCATCATGAACAGCACCACTTTGTTGCTCGCCAACACGGAGAGAATGGCGACGAAGTTCGCGCCTCCCGGCAGTGCGAAGCCATCGACCACTGACTCACTGCCGTTGTCGAAGTATGCAGCGGCTTGTATGAACTCGGTGCCCATGACCCGCGGCAGGCCCCATGCAAACCACATCATGAATATCCCTGGGATGAGCGCCGCGAGCACCTGGCCCAGTATGATATTCCTCTGCGGTCTCTTGACTTCACCACATATGAACGTGATTTGATACCCGTATGCAGTGCCCCAGGATATTGCAGGGAACAGCATCAACGTGGATGCCCAATCAATTGCGTCTGGAACCCCGGTGGAACTCCCAAGTTCTGCATCCATGCCTATGTTGGCCTGTGCGATCGTGTCGTCATAGCTGTACGAGCCGTGCTCGGCCGCGACAGTGTCATAGGCGTGAACAAAGTCCGCATGCGAGTTCACGGTCATGACGACGCCGACCACAATGAGGCAGAAGGTCGCCGCAAACATGATTATTCTCTGCCACGTGTTGTAGTGCTTCAGTCCCAAGGATACGATGATGAGCCCCCAGATGTTCACTACCGTAGCGCACACAAACAGCCCAGTAGGCGTTGTGAACCACACAGTATTATATCCCATGAGTCCGCCAAGGATGACCATGCCCGGATCGGCGACCCATGGAGCGAGCAGGGCGATCCAGAATGTCATGATGAACCCTGCATTCGCCATACTGACGGCAACGCCGACCGCAGGATGAATGATCCTTGAGTTCGGGATATAGTCGCCACCGCTTCTGGGCATGGAGCCGCCCAACATCCCCCACACAAGCGCGACTCCGAACACGCAGAACAGAGTGCTGATGAGGACACCCAAGAACATGTTGCCCTGCGGGGCAAGGAATATCCCCCAGCTGGTCATTGTCCATATCGCAATGCCCACTCCGTTGTTCATGAAACCTATGCCAAAGGTGTCTATAAGTGACGCCTCACGCACCAGACCAGATGCCTTGCGTGCAAAGACTTCTGTCAAGTCCAAACCCCCTAGCTCAGATCGACCTGTAGGTCGACGGCCCCCTTCAGTCATCGATGTCGGCGTATTTAACGCTCGCTATTCAAGGCGCTCCCTGAACCTCGGGTTCATCGATCATCTGAAGGATGTTCGAATGCGCGTTTTCTTGGGAAGGTGTCTAGTATCCTGCCGGATTGGACATTGCCTGTGCTGCATCTCTTGCATTTCGGTATGAAATCCCAGGCCCATTCTATATTCGGACATGCCTCGATGGCAGAAGCATGATTTCCAGTGGAATCATCGCGATGGCACAGGCATGGCCAAGGACACGGCTCCGTCCTCACCACTCATCCACGTCGTTGTACCACTTGACCTTGGGCCCCATCTTCGCCCTGAGCTTCCACCTGGCGGTCTTGGGCGAATCGTTGACCGCTTTCAGGATTCTCCCGGCCCGGTCTACTATCCTTTGCCTGTCCGAGTCGGTCAGCACGTCGAATCCCTTGACCGTCTCGACGACCTTGCCAAGGTTCGTCGTCGCAGTGTAGAAGAAGCTCCAGTCAGACTGCATGTACCTTTCATTGACAAGGTCGACATCGATCTTCTCAGGGTCCCCCTTGCCAAGGTCGTGAGTGGCGAACAGGACCGCGAGGTCCTTGAGGTCCTTGTCATTGATCTTGACTATCTGAAGTTTCTGGAGCATGAGTTCAGCGAGTGGCACGGTGGGGGAGTCCGCCTCAAGCGTACCATCGTACTCGATGACGTGATTCATGTCTAGCCTGTCATAGAAGACCTCGACCATGGGCACTTTGCCGCCATAGAATATCTGTCTGTTCTTACCTGCCTGCATGATCAACTGGGAATCGGTCTGGTAGCCAAAGTTCCTCATGAGGTCAATCATATCGTTCTTGTGCCTGCTGTATGAGACGAAATCGATGTCCGTGAAGACCCTGTCCCCGAGCCTCTTGAGTTTCCTCCAGACATCCTTGAACTCGTCAGGACAACGCATGTAGACCGCCATCCCGCCCATGACTCGCAGAACGATGCCCCTGCTTCTCGCAGCCTCGACAAGCTTCGCCGCTTCTTCGATGAACACTTCTGGTGGCGGGTATTCCTCAATTGGTATTTGGGTAGACAATCTGAACACGGGCTTACACTCCATCAGAGACCTTCTCGCGTCGATCAACCAGTAGTGAAGACATAGCTCTTCATCTTAGTCCCGTCCAGGGTCAGTATTACCCCTTTCAATAGACCTTCTCCATATTCACTTCCAGGATTGCATACGAACGTCCTGCCAATATACTGCACGCCCTTAGATTCGTGTATGTGTCCGTGCAGCCCCAGGAATGGCTGATGCTTTGTGATCGCAGCGACCACTGACTTGCTCCCCACGTGCACGAGCGTTCCAGCTGACTGAACCATGTCCTTAGAGAGCAAGGGTGCGAGATCCAGGGATGTGCCGAAAGGAGGGACGTGGAAGTTGAAGATGCCTTTGCTCATGTCCCGTACCTGCGAAGCTAGGTTGTCGATCTTCTTCGCCAACTCCTCCTCGGAGCACTCCCGGGGGGTGTCCCAAGGCGTGAAGTTCGAGTACGCTGTTGTGATCATCTCGTAGCCATTGAATTCGACCTTCTTGTCGTCGCAGTTTACAATCGCCTGGGACGAATTGACGATCTTATCTATGTCGAGAGGGTCATCGTTACCAGGCGCCATGAACACCTTGACGTTCTTGCCCTTCAGCTTCTCGTCAGCGAGGTCAATCCAGCCCTTGAGCCTTTTCACGATTTCGTCGAAGAATATCTTGTTGACAGCGGGCTTGTCCTTCGAAAGCCTATCAGCTTCTTGCAGGTCGGTCACGTAGTGATAGAAGCCGATCGCACCAGTCTTCTTGATGATGTCCTTGACCGCGTTCTCATCCTTCAGGAGCAAGTGTTGTCCCAGAAAGTTGGCCTCGTGCTGTCCATCGGGACGTCTGATTATCGGAACGATCATCTTTCCTGATAGATCTCCGAGGACTATGCCCACATCCACCTTGTAGATATCCAGTGCGCTGATGAACTTCCTAAAGCATAGCTCGGACCCGTGTATATCCGTTACGAAAAACAGCCTCATTATGCTTCACAATCCTATGCACTCGGTCATTGTGAAGATGCTATTTCAAGGTAGCGTGTTGGAAATTCTGCGAAACCGGACCGGTTCTGTCTCATGCGCCTGCCTGATCATCTGTCTGGAGAACCATGGCTCGCATGGAAAAAAAGCAATTGCGAGCAGCAGGAATTTGCCGGAAAGCTCGTCGCTCCCGCCTCCGCACTGCAAAGCAATCAAAATCAGGGCGACTCTAGGCCTTCTTTCATCATCGTCCTGATGTTCCGACGAATTCACAGGGTCGCCCTATCCTTTCCGCCGTCCGATTCGTGGCAAGATTATCTAGCAGCGAACGCAATGCCCGTCCTGATGGAAAGACCGTTTCGTGAGTCCGAGAAACTGGTGATTCTGGGTCTCACCCAAGATGCGAACCTGACGGACGCTTCTTTGGCGAGAAGGTTCAGCATGAAGGAGAGCACAGTGTCATCGATTCGCAGGCGATTGATGGATTCGCGGCAGATCTACTTCGCCAATGTGCCTTCGTTCCACAAGCTCGGATGCGAGATGTTCGTCCAGCTGTACGGATCGACTAATCCCGCCGTGCCCAAGGACGTGAAGGACGTTTCCCACCTGGCTTTCCTAGACGAGACTCCTGAAATCTTCGACAGCGTGTCTGGAGAGGGTTTTATCATGATGAGCGGGGTGTTCAGGAACTTCTCGGACTATCTGGAGGCCCTCGACAGGTACGACAAGCACTTCATGGGCGTACGCACTGCAGAGAAGGCCGACCTCAGATCGGTCTTCTTTCCTCTCGAGACCTCGAAGCTGAGGAACCCTACAACTTTGCCCCCGGGCTGTACAGGATATTCGGTCTGGACGTCCCGAAACCTGTGCCCATCAGGCCCGAGAGATATAAAGTCGAGAACGTCGAGCTGTCGATGATGGAGAAGCGCGCGCTGATCAACCTCGCGGAGTACCCGCACGCCACGGACGCGCAGATAGCCCAGATACTTGGGAAATCACGGCAGACAATAACGAACGTGAGGAAGCGGCTCGAGAGAAAGGGCATGTTCTCGAGGGTGTGCATCCCGCTGCTCTTCACTTGGAACATAGACCTCATCGCGTTCGTCCATCTCCGTTTCCGCCCGGACCTGGAGCGAGAGCAGAGAGCCGACTTCTCCAACGAGGACTGGATCGGTGACTGGATCGGTCTCTCGTGGTATACATTGGAGAGAGACTCCGAGGCGTATGTCGTCTACATGTTCAAGGACTACAAGGACTACGTCAGTGAGATGCAAAGGATGATGAAGCCTCTCCTCGAAGGCGGGATACTCAGGTCGGACCCGCACATCTCCCTGGTCTCGACCGCCGCCGCAAAGGAGCTCAGGGACTGCTGCTTCGCCTCGATGGTCAGGAAGTTCGTCGGCCTCGGGAACGACGAGGGCAGGTCCACCAAGCACCCGAAGATCGGCCTATAGGCCCGCCAGGAAACCATAATCTAGGCAGGATTTCAATACGGTTCAATCTGGGGATCGCACGGAATCTAGCGCGGACCATAGCCGTTGGATGAGTGTCAAGAACGTGATGACTCATGATGTCGTCTCGATAAGGTCCACTCAGAAGGTTAGGGACGCGTGGCTTGTACTGATGGAGGCGGACATCTCAGGAGCCCCGGTCGTGGATGATTCCGGCCAGCTTGTCGGCGTGCTGAGCAACACAGACATCTTCAAGGCAATTTTGGACAAGGTCGTCAAGGCAAGGTCTCTTAGAGAGGCCTTGGCCCCCATATCCGACCCGGAGGCTTCCGAGAAGGAGGAGATACGGGAGCTTATCCTTGCCATCAGGGCAGTCACTGACAGTTCCGTCACGTCGGTCCTGCCCAAGGACCAGAAGATACTGAGCCTCTCACCCGAGGATTCGTTGGACAGGGCCATAAGGATGCTCGCGGAGCACAATGTCAACCGCCTACCTGTCGTCAAAGGAAACCAGGTGGTAGGGATAATCACCCGACAGGACATCATATGGGTGGTCGCTGGCAGGCCGAGGCCCATCTGAAGGGCACAAGGGCAGAATCCCGGCCCGCCGAATCCGGATACGCCATATTGGGCAGGCTTTTAGTACGGCCGCGTCGATTCGCGGTCTGCTCTGACAAATGGGGAAGTCGCCATGAAGAAGATCGACCGCAGAAGAGTGAAGGAACTGATGGACAAGGAATCGAAGGTTTTCGTCAAAGAGCATCCGAAATCGAAGGCGCTCTTCGAGAGGGCCAAGTCCTCTTTGCTGGCGGGCGTGCCCATGAACTGGATGGTCAGATGGGCGGGCCCGTATCCGATATTCTCGAAGGAGGCCCAGGGCACATACATCACCGATGTCGATGGCCGGAGGTATCTCGACCTCTGTCTTGGAGATACTGGCTCAATGTTCGGCCATTCGCCAAAGGCCGTCGCAGACGTTGTTGCCGCCCGGGTGAAGAAGGGCATCACGATGATGCTTCCGACCGAGGATTCTGTATGGGTGGGGGAGGAGCTCTCCCGCAGGTTCGGTCTGCCATACTGGCAGATTGCCATGACAGCGACGGATGCAAACAGGTTCTCCATCAGGCTCGCCCGAGAGGTCACCAAAAGGCGCAAGATCCTGGTGGTCTCGGGCTGCTATCACGGTACGGTCGACGAGTCACTCATCGCACTGGAAAAGGGAAAAGTCGTCCCAAGGAGCGGCAACATCGGCCCGCCAGTGGATCCGGAGGTCACGACGAAGGCGATCGAGTTCAACGACGTCCCCGCGCTCGAGAAGGCGCTCAAACCGAAGGATGTCGCGTGCGTCCTCGCAGAGCCAGCGATGACCAACAGGGGCATCATACTTCCGGACGAAGGCTATCACGACTCCCTCCGCGAGCTCACCAGGAAGTACGATACACTTCTCATAATCGATGAGACGCACACTCTATGCTGCGGCATTGGAGGGTACACCCGCGAATACGGTCTGAAGCCGGACATCCTCACTATGGGCAAGCCTCTTGCGTGCGGTGTCCCTGTGGCAGCGTTCGGCATCAGCCAGTATGTCTCTGACAAGGTGATGAAGAGGATACTCGACGACGGGACCGACGAGAGCGGTTTGGGAGGCACACTCACTGGCAACGCGCTAGCGGTTGCGGCAATGAGGGCGTCGCTCGAGAAAGTCATCACTCAGAAGGCGTTCGACAAGATGATGCCGCTAGCCGTCAGGTTCGAGAAAGGAGTCGACGACGCGATACATGATTTCGAGGTGCCCTGGAACGTTACGAGGCTGGGCGTGAGGATCGAGTACCACTTCATGCCGAGACCCCCCAGGAACGGCGCTGAGGCCGATGCCGCGAAAGATTCCGAGCTCGAGAAGCTGATGCACCTGATGGCCTTGAACCGGGGCATCCTGTTGACGCCTTTCCACAACATGGCGCTGATATCGCCCTACACGACGACGAAGGACGTGGACCACCACACCAGCGTGTTCAGGGAGTGCATCGAGTCCTTGGTCAAGTAGCAGGCCAGGCCCACGAGGTCCGTACTCGGACTGGAATATCTATATGAGCGACCAGAGGGCATGACGTGCCCATGGCAGGATTCATAGCGCTTGTGCGAGCCCACATGATGCTGGTCGCGATTGCCTCTGCGCTTGGCAGTCTGCTGGTCGTCGGCACGCTCTCGTACCACTATCTCGAGGATTGGAGTTGGACGGAGTCGTTCTATTTCACCGTGTGCACACTGACGACGATCGGGTACGGAGATCTGTATCCAACCACGGATGCTTCCCGACTGTTCACGGCCCTGTTCGCGCTTACAGGAGTCGGCGTGGCCTTCGCATCGTTCAGCGTATTGGGCATGATGTACATCAGAAGGGGAGAGAGGCTCCTCACGAAGATCGCGGACGGGAACTACGGTTCCGGGCCAAAGGGCTAAGAATGGCCTTTCGTCGTGCAACGATGGCTGGCGGGGATATCGAGCCGCCGGCGGTGGCAAGGGTCAGCGGTCGCATTATCGACCGTGCTTGTGTGCCATCCGGACCCGACTCATAGCACGAAGCCAGTGGCCTGGCGGTCTGCCCTGAAGCAACTATCGTTCATGATAACGCGAACCGAGTCTATATAGGCCGTCTGGGAGGTAGTTTTTCGTCGAGAATTCACGAAGTTAGACACGGGTGGGCTCTTGAGAATACTGCTGGTCGATGACCCGATGGGAAATCTCTCCTCTCTAGAGGAGCAGCTCGCGAAGCGATTGGATCGGGATTCGGACTTTTCAAGCGGAAATGACGAGCAGGGACCACTCGTCATAGCGTCCGCTAGGAAGGAAAAACCCGAAGGCCTAGGACCTGCATTCACCTCTGTGGAGAGTGATAGGTTGGTCAATGTGTATGAGTGC
>Ga0315296_10000539_pt1 | contig 34636 bp, 41 predicted proteins | sample YL17G14_18_MG_FD_203921 | JGI IMG/M metagenome (GOLD analysis project Ga0315296, IMG submission 203921) | Sediment microbial communities from Yellowstone Lake, YNP, Wyoming, USA - YL17G14_18 | ecosystem: Environmental > Aquatic > Freshwater > Lake > Sediment | place: USA: Wyoming | collected... | reverse complement strand
CCTGCACCGTTAGGTCCAAGCAAACCGAAAATTTCGCCAGACTCAACAGTGATGTTCAGCCTGTCAACTGCCGTGAGCGAATTAAACGACCTTGTCAGTTGGTTAGTCTCAATAGCATTGGGCATCGATTTTCGTCACTGTCAGAAGTTTGGATACAAAGGACATAGATTTATAGTTATTTGTAAAAATTGCAATTAAAAAATGAAGCATTTATGCACTTAAAAATACTCGAAAATCACGAATAATCCTAGTTATACACTCGATAAAAGCGCTTTAACACTTACAAAATGATCTCGATTGCATACAAACGTTTGCAATCTGCAACAGTAACTTCTTTATAGCGATAATATATTCCAAGAAAGTAAGAAAACATGCTAATGGGTGAAGAAAGCCAATGTTTGTTCAAACTATCCCGAAGTGGTCATGTCACCCGCACAACCCCCTCTTTTTCTATTTTGAAGGCTACTACGAGCATCCCAAGGCTCCGGTCAAGAGAATACTACGTACATCATAGACTTAGTTTCTAGCCTTCTCTATTGCCCTAGGGCGCTCTAGAAGCCCCAAGATGTACTCGGTAATCCACAAAAAAGCAGCACTATTTCTTCTCTTTCTCAGGGGGGAGCTCAGCGAGCTGCTCCTGGACCTGACGAATGGTCGCGTCTATCTCCTCTTGCAGTCCTTCCAGATATTCAAGCTTGACCTGCAGGACTCTCCTTTCGGTCTTAAGCTTGCCCGCGGGTTATTAAAAAGGCAAGCGTTCCAACGACTCTTCAGCGTAGCGGAGAGAGCTCGGTTAAAGTGGTCTTTTAATATGGTTGCCGCGTAAATGTGTGACAGGGAAAGGTTGTGGAAGAAGCCAAAGAAGTTGAGGCGAGTTTTTGCCGGTGCCCTTTCTGTCCATGCTGTTTCCTTACGCGCGAGGATCTTGAAAGACACATGGCGGCTTTCGGCAATAACCGTGAGGAGCATTCCGAAGATTATAGAAGAACTCACGGTAGACTAGAGTATGGATCATTTAACAGCACAGAATAAGAGCACTTTAGCATGCAAATGTGTCTTGAATTAGCGCTATTCTATTTGAGAATCACTATAATCGAAGATGGGGGTGGGATTTGGACCCCCTATCAGCTGGAGATATCGCCAATTAAGAGTTTCTTCGCAGCTTCTTTCTCCTTTTTTTCTTTTGTTGGGAGAAGCGTTGTTTCCGCCGAGAAAACTTTGGTAGGAGCTGAGTTGAATGAATCAAAAGGCAGTCGCGGGCCCTCAGTGCGGCAGTCACAAAGTGTGGAAAGACGCGATCCGGTACACAAGTCACGGAGAGGTACAGCGCTACTTATGCCGAGATTGCGCATATCGGTTTTCAAAGTGGTAAACCTCTCTTTGCATATTTTCCCTTTTTTCTTTTCGTCACACGGTCTAATTGAAGTTATCGAGGAGGCGATTTCTTGAAAATTTACAGTGATGACCCTAACCTGCCTTACAAGACTACGAAGTTGAAGGCTCTTTATACGAAAAGCGAGATGGACGGCGTATTCGCTAAATTTGCAAACTCATGAAATGACGATAAAAAAAGATGATGGAAGATGATGCTCAAGGTTGCACTTCGTAGCGACGCATCATTTCGTTGTCTTCGTGGTCGATTATGTGGCAGTGCCAAACGTATCCAGGGCCAAGCGTGGGGATGAATGGATACAGGTTGACTCCAGCTGTTGGTGCACCGAAACCTGTTGTCGGAGCGTTTTGCGGGGCGAAGCGGACTCTGATCACTGTAACTTCACCAGGGTTCATTTGCACTGTGTCTTTCCAGCCTTGCTCGTTCAGTGCAGCGGGAGTTGGTTTTCCCTTAAGATATGGCGTAACATCCACCGGTACCACGGTCCATGAGTCCAGCCAAGGTGGCATTCCATTTCCATTTTCGCTACCAGCACCGTTTTCGGCTAACCAGGCGGCAGTGTATTTGGCGGCATCGAATTTTTGACGGCTAACAAGCTGGAACTGAACTAGGTGCAAGTGGATTGGGTGTGTGTCTGCCGTCAAGTTTGGAATTACCCAGTCTTCGGTATCTCCAACTCGAGGTAGCTCCGTTGTACTCGACATCCATTTTTCTCCATTCAAAAGCACTTCAAGTGGGCCAAGCATGCCCATGACCTCAACCAATGGCAAGGTTCTGGGATTCACTGCGGGGGCTACAAATGCTGGCGGCGCGAGTAGCGTTGGAAATGCTGCACCAGTAAGAGTCGGATTCAGCACTGCTGGAAAAGCGATTGGAAGGCCTTTGTTGAAACCGGCGTTAGCTGTCACGGTGAACTGCATTATTTGACCAGTTGTCTGTGGGTCTGGCTTAGCGCCATTTGGGAACGGGGCTTTTGCCTTGTTTTCAACAATTATTCTAGTTCCTGGAGCAATTGCAGAGAAATCCACAAGTATGTCTGCGCGTTCGCCTGGTGCAATGGTGAGTTCTTTCAGTGTTACTGGCGCTTTGAGGTATCCTCCGTCGCTTCCAATTTGAATGAAGGGCAGTTTGGCTCCTGTTGTCTGGTCTTTTAGCGTTATTGTGTAGAATCTTGCGTTAGATCCGTCGAGAAGTCGGAAGCGGTACCATCCTTGATCAACGTTGAGGTTTGGCCAGACTCTTCCGTTCACCATTATGGTGTTTCCGAAGAATTCAGGCGTCCAATAGGGGTGCATGGTCGGGTTTATGCCAACTGTGTCGAACCAGAAAGTACCGTCTAGGTTGAATGATCTGTCTTGGATTGCAAGAGGAACTTCGTACTGGTTTTTCGGAAGCACGGCTTCGACAGGGTCGGCTGGGACTCTGAGCAGATAGAAGCCGGCGAGACCTGACATGACGTTGATTCTGGTTAATCCCAATGCGTGGTCGTGGTACCATAAAGTTGCGGGCTGCTGTTCGTTGGGGTAAAGATATGTTGCAGCGTTTGTCTGACCAGCTATTGCTGACTCATAGTCGGGTCCATGCTGACCCGTGTTTGTGAACCATTGTTCTGGACCGCCATCATAGTTCGAGAGCACTTCTCCGCCATGCAAGTGTGTAACCAGCGGTATTGGGGTTTGAGCCTGCCAAGCATTTGGGTTAGTGACTGTCGTAGTTCCTGGCAAAGTGTAGGGGACTCCGTTGTATCCTGGTGGATATGGGGGAGCCAGACCCGCCATCGCCTGCGTCATTGCTGTGCCCATGGGGATGTTGTTCGGATTAGCCCAATGAAGCGTTGGATCAATGGGGAACATGTAATTGGATGCAATGTCATTTATCCACGTTACTTGCACTGGAGTGCCTTTAGTTGCTTCAAAGGTTGCAGCTGGCGAATGAGCTAAAACACCAACGCTTGTTAAGCCTTCATAAGCCCATGTAGGAGTTGCAGGAAACCCTGCTGGTAGTATTTGTTGATTTATCCCGCTTACCATTCTAATTGTGTACGTGTCAACTCCGCCGACATTTGTTGGCGTGTATACAGGTGGAACGACTAGCTGTTGTGTGTATTTTGGTATGGTTTTTGGACTTAGGGTGGGACCTGGCGGCGGCACTGGTTTAGCTGCGTAACTCGTCATTGTTGAAAACATCAGAATTGATAGAGCTAACAGTGTTGCTATGATCAGGGAAAATTTTGCGTTTTTCATTTTTTTCTCCTCTTAATTCGCTACACAAAGTTGCTAAATGATTGGTATTAAGGATATGTGATTGCTTCATCACAGTCACAATTTGCAGACAATTTGGGAATATTGTAGATTCAGATACAAGATTACGATTAAATTGCGTCTTTCATATCAAACTTCATGTCGAGAACTGCTAATTTGCGATCCATAAGGTACCAGAAGCTACGGCAACAGAGTATTCTCCCGCCCAAGCATACCAGTCGATCACCACGCAGGAACCTTCCAACACCAACGCAAACGCATAGCTAAAAAGATAGGCAATCCTCGCATAATGAAAATTCATTTCCACACCTTCTGATTATGGAAAGGCACAATGCTCCACCATAAAACCAAAGATATGTACTACGTAATGCAAGCGCTAGGGCACAAGAACATCAAAAACACGCTGCTGTACGTTCAGCTTGAAGAAGCACTTTTCCCGGTCGAGCAAGATTTCATCTCAAAAGTAGCCAGGACAGAAAAAGAAATATGCAGCCTCATCGAGGTAGGATTCGAATATGTCACAGAGTTTGAAGGCACCAAAATCTTCAAGTAAAGGAAGCTTTAAAATGCAAAAAACCAAGGTAACATCGCCACGCGGGACTCCCCGTAATTTACTTATAAAGGTGCATGCATGCATGCATGCCTTCAACAATATACCCCAGTGTGGACAGGGGTCGCGATCATTCGGCAAGCCTTTCAAGAGAGGACTAACGTCCATTCTCGACTTGAACAAGGAGTATTCAACGTGCATCTCACCCCAAACAGCCTCCTTCACAACCGCTTCCTTCGTATCCATGACCGTGGATAATTCGTTCTTAGAAGCTCGCATTCTTGTAGAACACCTCCTGCTTTTTACATAGAACACAAAATAAAACTGGCTCTTCAAAGCCTTGTGGATATTGCTTAACGTGCGCGCTGAAGAAAAGGGTAGCTAACGCAATTATTTATTCAAAGTTAGGGGGTTTCTTTGGGTGTGAGCTTGATCATGAGGGAGCCGTTTTGCACCCAAACTTTCTCCTCTAAATCCTGCCCACGAAAGGGCTTGCTGGTCGAGTGATATTTCTTGATGATGGTCAATTGTTCTCGTTCGTAGTGGTAGAGGCGCTTGCCCCGAGGGTATGGTTTCTGTGATGTTCGGCGTTGAATCTTCACCATACAAAATTCACTCTGTCGTATCCTCTTGAGGTCCAGTTTCGAGATTGCCTAACTTGCAGAATGTGCTTGATCCGATTTTGCGTTTGCATTGGAGGTTTTTGTCCTGGTAAGAATCACCCTGAGAGTTTTTCCTTCTTCGACAACGTCCATACCAAAGTCTTTGCCCACATAGGGCCTAAGCTCTTCAGTTAGCTTTGTTGGAAACAGCAGTTCGTAGCCACCGCCTCGGGTGCGGACTATTTGCGCGTATTTTCCTTCGTCTGGGTTTTTGGTCTTTACTGTTTTGAGTTTTAGCTTAACCGTGCTTGTTCACCTCCAGCTGACTTCCGCTGAAAACTGTTAACAACTGTTTGATGATTCTCTGTGCTTGGTTTCTTGTCTTCTGAAGAAATGTCTGGGGCAGGCTGAATCGCGTTTAGTGCTTTCTCGATTTGCCTCATTTTTTCCTGCTGCGCCAATACAATGGACAATACCATCGGTTCAAAAATTACTGGTTGCGTAGCGTTGCTGCCTTCCGGCGAAACTCCTGCCCAAGTCCATCAGCTCCTCGAAAGCTTCTCTGTCGTCTTTGCGGAGAGCTCTTGCGAAACCGTTCCATCTGCTGATTTCTTGTTCCAGAGCGATCCGGTATGATTCAACAGTCTTGCCCACATGCTGAGTCTCCTATAGCTCATCTTATCCCAGTGTGTTTTTGGGGAAATCAAAATGCGTTGTAAACCGTTTTTAAACTATCGCAGAAACGGCTGCAATGCTCTGTGGAGAGAGTACGGTTAAAGTGTTTCATCAAACCATTCACATATTATTTTAGCCGCTTCTTTTGGATGAGACAGCATCCAGTAAACGCTTCCATTAACCTCTATCGTCTTTTTTCTTATTGGAGGAAGACGACTGTACAAATCTCTCAAGTAGTCTACGTAGGCGTTTCCGCCAAACCCTCTTGTGGAAACCATAAACATAGTTGGAGTATTCAGTTCCGATAGCGGCCCCGGCGGTGGCGTTAGTAGAAGAGACATTATTGCCGAAAGTGGGTACCTTTTGTCGAAGTCTGGGTCTTTCAGATATCCTTCCTTTACCAAACGGAGTTCCAGCTTTCGGTTTGCCTCGTCAGTGTCGATCAGGTCTTTCCAATTCAGATAAGACGAAATGGGAATTTTTATCTGCGGAGATATCTTGAATAGAAATTTCATAACTGGCAGTATTAGCTTTCTTCTGCCTTTTATTATGGCATCTTGAAATTTCTTTTCAGTTAGTATTGCTGGAGAATTCTGATATACAGCGCTTTTGAATTTGCCATGCGCCAAAGCCAAATAAAAAGTTACGAAGCCGCCTAAGCCTTCACTGAATATTCCGACTCTGTCACTGAAATTGCTTGAAATATACTTAGTAGCGTCAGCATGTCGTCCTACAAGATCGTTGATGGTGCATCCTCCGTGCTTCGGCATAATAAAAACATTGTAGCCAGTCAGGTGCATCAGATAGCCAAGCTCAGCAAAAACTAAAGAGTGCCCTCCTGAACCCTGTGAGATGAGAATGTTGGGTGCCTTTTTCCCTTTTTCAAAATATATTAGCTCAAATTCTTCGTCTCCAGAGTTGAAAATGGCCGATTTAATATTTCTTTCAATTTCAGTCGGGTCCCCTTCAATAACGTAATGATCTTTCCAAAAGTTCGGATCTTTCATCTAATCAACTTTTGTTAACCAATTCTTCAAGCCCGCCCAGGTTTTTAAATTCATTGATTCTCTCGCTGGCCTCATCAAGAATCAACTGGTTCGCCGCTTCTGCAGTCCTGCAGTTTTTCGAAATGCTTAATTGTTTCATCAAGGATACCTTCCTTAGGTGATTTTATGCCTATCTACATTCTCTTGTCAACCCTTACTTCTGAAGGCAGAAAAACCATTAAGGAAAGGCCGGAGAGGATCAAAGAAGTCAACAAGGTAATAGAGGCTTTCGGAGCCAAAGTAGTCCAGCAGTTTTCTGTGTTGGGTCCTTATGATTTCGTTAACGTTGTTGAAGCTCCTGACAACGAGGCGATAACGCGTGTTAGCATAGAGTTGGGTTCTAGGGGAACCGTGCACATTATGAGCATGCCCGCCACGCCTATGGACAAGTTTTTGTCGATGCTCAAGAAATAGTAGCGAACGATTCCTTGCCTCTTCGGACGATTCTTAGCGTAGGCTATGTGGGAATTGGATTATTTATCCCCGAAATCTCCACGTAAATCTGATTGCCTTTTTTCGGGGCAACGCTTTTTTATATTACGGTTCGCTGAATTACTGTAGCGTACTGCTTGTTCTAAAGGTGGTTAAGAGTTGAAACTTTTTGCCAATAGAGTTGAGGCGGGAAGACGCTTAGCATCGGCTTTGGCAGATTTCGTTAGCAAGGATGGCATTGTTTTAGCGATTCCAAGAGGCGGAGTCGTGGTGGGTTTTGAGATTGCTCGCGCCCTTGGTCTTCCTTTGGATGTGATAGTTCCTAGGAAAATAGGTGCGCCTGACAATCCTGAACTGGCTATTGGAGCCATGACTGAAGACGGAACCACGATCCTTGATGATAAGCTGGTAAGCTACCTAGGAGTATCCGAAGCCTACATAAAAAAGGAAAGCGAAAACCAAAAGTTGGAAATTGAACGTAGGCTGAAACTTTACAGAGGAGATGTTCCTCGTCCTAACCTGAAGAATCGTGACGTCATTATTGTGGATGATGGCATAGCCACTGGGTCAACGATGAAAGCTGCTTTGGCCTCGGTTCGCAAAAGTGGAGCGAAAACGGTTGTAATCGCTATTCCTGTGGGACCGCCCTCTACTATTAAAGAGTTAGAGAAACAGGCCGACCGCGTCGTTTGCCTGTACACTCCTGAATCATTCTATGCGATAGGTGAGTTTTACGAGGATTTTGCTCAAACAGAGAATGGTGAAGTTACGGAACTATTGAAGCTCAGCAAACAGGAAGGATTGAAGAGACGGAGGTGATGATATGCAAAAAATGAAGGAAGAAGTTGTAGTAATTCCTGTAGGCGGAGCAACCATAGAAGGCAATCTGGTGATACCTCGCGGTGCCAAAGGTGTCGTCTTGTTTGCTCATGGAAGCGGCAGTGGTAGGTTCAGTCCGAGAAATCAGTACGTTGTGAAGGTGCTTAATGGAGCAGGAATCGGCACTTTGCTAATTGACCTTCTCACAAAAGAAGAAGAAGAGATAGACGTTGCAACTGGCGAGTTCAGGTTTGACATAGGTTTGCTCTCCCAACGGCTCGAAGTGGCAACTGAATGGCTAAAGAAAAACCCTGCGACGAAAAGCTTAGCCCTAGGTTATTTCGGAGCGAGCACGGGTGCTGCTGCGGCTCTAATCGCGGCTACAAAGTTCCCTAAGGATGTTAGGACAGTCGTCTCGCGTGGGGGTCGCCCTGATCTTGCTATACAACACTTACAAAAAGTGAAAGTTCCAACTCTCTTCATCGTGGGAGGAAAAGACACAGTTGTGCTTGACTTAAACAAGAAAGCGATGGAGCAGGTTCCCGCTGAGAAGAAACTTGAAATTGTACCTGGTGCCACGCACCTTTTTGAAGAACCAGGAAAACTAGAGGAAGTCGCTAAACTGTCAGCTGACTGGTTTTTAGCGCACTTAAGCTAAACATTAAACTAGTAACTCGAGGGAGCATTCAAAAATCTTTAGGTGGGACGGTGTTAAGCGATCTGGAGAGAACACTCGATTCCATCAGAATATTTCTGTGCGGCGATGTGATGACAGGCAGAGGTATTGATCAGATCCTGCCCTACCCAAGCAATCCAGTTCTCCATGAGCCTTATATAACAAACGCAAAAGATTACGTGGAGCTTGCCGAAGAGAAAAACGGTCCAATTCCCAAACCCGCAGATTTCTCTTATGTTTGGGGAGACGCTCTCTCTCAGCTCGAAAGGATGGCTCCGGATTTAAGAATCATAAACTTGGAGACCAGCGTTACAAAGAGCGATGAGTACTGAAGAAGCAAAGAGATTCATTATAGGATGAATCCCCAGAACATTCCCTGCATTACTGCGGCTAAGGTAGACTATTGCGCTCTTGCGAATAATCATGTTTTAGATTGGGGTTATCCAGGTCTAACAGAAACGCTGGATACGCTCGCGAAAGCAAGAATAAAAACCTCTGGAGCTGGCGAGAAGGTCGAGGAGGCTGAATCGCCTGCGGTTCTGGAAGTTGAAGGTAAAGGAAGAGTCTTAGTTTTTTCTGTCGGAACAGAAACTAGTGGAATCCCTCCAAGTTGGGCTGCTTCCGAAAACAAGTCAGGCATAAACCTCATCGAAGACCTGTCAGGTGATGCAGTCTATAATTTAAGAAAGAAAGTCGAGGAGATTAGAGGTAAAGGCGACATCGTGATTGTGTCAATTCACTGGGGTGCAAACTGGGGGTATGATGTGCCATTAGAACAACAAGAGTTTGCACGCAGACTCATTGACGAGGCAGAAGTTGACATCATTCACGGGCATTCTTCCCATCACTTGAAAGGAATAGAGGTTTACAGAGACAAACTTGTCCTATACGGGTGCGGTGATTTCTTAAATGATTATGAGGGGATAGGGGGCTACGAGTCTTTCAGGAGCGACCTTTGCCTGATGTATTTTGCACGTCTTGAAGTGGGGACCGGTAAGCTTCTTTCTTTGGAAATGATGCCGATGCAGATTAAACGCTTTAGAGTGAATAATTCGTCGCGGGCAGATGCTGTGTGGGTTAGAAATACGTTGGCAAGAGAAGAAAAAAAATTTGGGTGCACCGTGGAACTGAAGAGTGACAACACACTATCCTTGCTATGGAACAGATAATAATGATATTCAATAATGCGCGGAAATTGGGATTAGTATATGCCTTGTGAAGGGATTTAGAAATAGAACAGCTGGGGAAAAAGGATTACTCAGCTGGCAGTTCACATAGAGAATGTGAGACCATGGGCAATGAGGCTTCCTTGGTGAGCTTACCTATTGTTCCAATGCTCAGTTGTGTTTTGTCACCAAACCTGGATGCTCTTGCATTCTCAATTACGATTGATTCCCCCACGGACACGATTTTTGCTTGTTCGTTCCAAAGGCAGCATTTTTGAATGAATCTTCTTTTTCCCTGTGATGACCGAGAATTTCGCGACTGGATATTCGTATTCAGGCGCGCTGATAGTCCGCCAAGAGGACAGCAGACTTTCTTTCTGTTCGTTGAGGTTGTTAACTTCGGTCTTTTTGGCGTTAATGAAAGACTCTAACAGCGCCTCAAAAGGAACTATGGTGAAGCGTGTTGGTCTTTCAAGAGTTGCTTCTATGAAACCTTTTTCCTGCAGTTTTTTGAATGTGGGGTAGGCTTGTACTCTTTCCATTTTGAGCCTTTTAGCGGCAAAACTTGTTGATTGGGCCCCGCTCTTGGCGAGAAACATATAGATTTGTATTTCCCTTTTTGACAAGCCGAGGGCTTGGAGAAACTTGGGGATGTCTTTTTCACTCAACTTTCAGGTCCCCGAAGATAGACACGACTGGAACTGAGTAATCCATGATCTAATACCTTTAAATATATAAAATGATGGTATAATTAGTTGTGATAGCGCTAGTTTTAGCTTCCTTAATCGTGCTAGACCTATGAGGCAGAGCGAAATGATGAAGGAAAAAAAGACGCGTACAGACATCGATAAAAACACCGAGAACTCATCAGGCAAATCTTCTTCTGAAGAAGAAAGCTCCAAGTTCACTAGGGAGATGTATGAAACCGTAATCAAGACCACTTTGGATGGTTTCTGGGTCACAGATACGCAAGGACATTTTCTTGCGGTGAATGACGCTTATTGTCGTCTTGTAGGCTACGGCTGTGATGAACTGCTAAAGAAGAAAGTTCAAGATCTTGAGGCGACGGAAACTTCGGAGGAAACTGCTCAGCACATTCAGAAAGTCATTCAACAAGGTTATGACAGGTTTGAAACAAAACACAGATGCAAAGACGGAAAGACAATAGACATCGATGTAAGCGTTAACTTTTTGAACTATGCTGGTGGAAGACTTTTTGTCTTTTTGCGGGACATGACCGAACAAAAGAAGATGGAGCAGGAGTTGTTTGACTCCCTTGAAGAATCGAAGCGGCATGAATCAGAGATTTCAGCACTTTTAAAAGCATCCAAAGCAGTTTTGCAGCATCGAGAATTCCAAATTTCGGCACGATCAATCTTTGATTCCTGCAAAGAACTGATAGGAGCATCGGCTGGTTATGTTGCTCTTTTAAGCAAGGATGGGAAAGAAAACGAGGTCTTGTTTTTGGATGCTGGAGGGCTTCCGTGTACCGTTAACCCTTACCTCCCGATGCCTATTCGCGGACTGCGCGCAGAAACGTACAACACTGGAAAAGTGGCTTATCACAATGATTTTCTCCAGAGTGAATGGGCAAAATTGATGCCTGAAGGACACGTGATGCTTAAGAATGTCTTATTCGCCCCCTTGACTGTCGACAAAAAAACAGTGGGAATAATCGGACTCGCTAATAAACCCGGTGGATTCAATGACCGTGACGCTCACATGGCGTTGGCTTTTGGGGAAATTGCCTCCGTTGCCCTCATCAACGGTCGAATGCTGGAAATGTTGGAGAATAATGAAAAAAGGTTGAAAGCGTACTCTGAACATTTGGAGGAACTAGTTGAAGAGGAAACTAAGAAGTTGAAGGATGCTGAACGGTTGGCTACCATTGGCGAGACTGCTGGTATGGTGGGGCACGACATTCGAAACCCGTTGCAAGCCATAACCAGCGCGGTCTATTTAGCAAAGGAAGAAATAAAGTCACTGCCTGAAAGCAGCGAAAAAGAAGGCGTGAAAGAGAGTTTGGAAACGATTGAGGAACAGGCAACTTACCTGAATAAGATTGTTTCAGACCTTCAAGATTTCGTAAAACCTTTAACCCCTAAAATCGAAGAGAGCGACCCCCACAAACTGATTAAGGATTCATTGTCGAATATTGCTATACCCGAGAACATAAAAGTTTTCATCTCGATCGAAGAAGAATTACCTAAGTTAATGGTTGACACGTTTTTCATAAAACGCGTGCTCATCAATCTGATTATAAATGCTATACAAGCCATGCCCAACGGAGGCGAGCTAACAATAAAGGCGTGTCATGAAAACGAAATAGCCTCTATAAGCGTCGGAGACACAGGAGAAGGCATACCTGAAGAAAACAGAGACAAAATCTTTAAACCACTGTTCACCACAAAATCCAAGGGGCAAGGCTTCGGACTGCCCGTCTGCAAACGACTTGTGGAAGCACACAACGGCGGATCAATAACTGTCGAAAGCGAAGTTGGAAAAGGAAGCAAATTCAATGTAAAAGTTCCAATCAAGGTAAGGAGAACCAAAGGTGGAAACAACTAAAAAGACGATTCTCGTGGTAGACGACGATAAATCCATACTTCGAACATTCACTCGTATCCTTCAAAAAAGCGGATACGACATCGACGTAGCGGAAACGGGCAAAGAAGCCATAGAAAAGATCGAAACGCGATGCTACGACTTGGCTTTAGTGGATATAAGACTCCCCGATATGGATGGAACCGACCTACTGTCTAAGATGCAAAAAACCATGCACGACGCAGTAAAGATTATGATTACAGGTTTTCCCTCGTTAGAAACTGGCGTCAAATCTCTTGATGAGGGAGCAGACGCTTACTTAGTGAAACCTGTAAAACCAGAAGAACTGCTAATGCTCATCGAAGAAAAACTGAAAAGCAAAGAAGAAAACAAAGAACAATCACCTTCAAGATAGATCTGTAAATCCCACAACCTATTTCACAAAACACGTCAAACAAAATTTTCCAATTTTTCTTTGGCTAGAGTTGCAATCTAGCAGACTGAGAATTGTGGCTGTCAACATGCAACTACAATAATTTAAATAATTTCTTGCACTATGTTCAAAGCAACTGATTGAAAGTAAATTTAAAGGGAGATTTTTAAGATGCAAGTAACGGCATCTACCCAAAATGAAATCAGGACCAAGGATCGCAAAGACGTTAAACGCTTGACCCTTATGGATTATTCAGAAGCTGGAATTCTAGGAATCTACGACTGGTCTGCAAAAGAGAGAGAAGCACACGATAAAATCATGGAAAATTACCGGCGATACCTCATGAAATTGTGTACCTTATCCCATGAAGTTGTAGGATTGCCAAGTATGGAAAGTGAATAAAAGATGGGCGGAAGAAGCGCTCTTGCAGCAAAAGTGGTAACCATCGAAAATTCCATAATCTCAGACTACGTTCGACTTTGCATCGCAGAAGGAATAAAACCGAGAGACGCATACAAAGAACTGGAAAGAAAACTGGAAGCGGTCAAAGAACTAAAGGACCAAAAACGCTGTAATAGGCTGCTTTCGCTCTTCAATTGGAATGGAATTCATTGAGATTGAGTTAATGCATAGAAGAAATGAGTCGATTTGACACTGTTGTTTTTGACAAGACACGTACTCTCACGTTGGGAGACAGGTAGTTGCTGATGTTTTGAGGATCAACGGGTGTAGCAGAAGTCTATTTCTTCAGTACACAGCAATAGCGGAGAGGTATTCTGTTCATCCCATTTCTCAGGCTATAGTCAGAAAAGCTGAAGAATCGGGCATCAAGCTTCCTGAACGTTCGATACATAGTTATGTTGTTGGGAGGGGAGTGATGTCGGAGTGTGAGGGCCAGCGGATTGGTGAGAAATGAGCTTCTGATGAGGGACAATAACATTGAGCTTTCTGATGAAGTCATGGCGGTGGCTTCAAGCCAGAACTGCCGAGCGAAAACTCGTGTGTGTTTGTGGCCTATGGCGCAAGAATTTGCGGATTAATTGTAGTTTCTGATAGGTTACGGGATGAGAGTAGGACGGCAGTAGCAGATCTGAAGGAGATGGGAGTCAGCAATATCCGACTCATAGCTACACCAGTATCTATTATGGCTTTGCACCGAGAGCATTTGATCAGAAGGGAAGGCAATTTCATCTCATCCTATTCATACCGAACCAGAAACAAAGGCTTCTCGGCTTCTCTCTTCCTTTCCTCTATAGGCACAGCCGACAAACGAACATTATCCAAAACGAGATTTGACTCACGATTCGACGGCTCACAGCATACTAAATTAACGAGTTCCGCATCGGTTAGAGCCCTGTGTTTCTCCACTTTCCTGCACATCGTGTTTTCTCCCTGACTTCTTACCCGCCCCAAAATTATGGCTTGGCGGACCTGTCCTTTTACCGAGACGCGAATCGGAAAAGGAGCCTCCGAAGATTCGGTGCCATACACGGTGGTTCGGGTCATCTTAACTGATGGATCCGCCAAGCAGGGGGGGGGGATTTCCTTGATGGCTACCTTCCCTTTGCACGTTAATCTCTACACCTTTTGAGATAAAACACTATGTGACTGTGCCACAGCAACCACAGGTCACTACGAAATTTCCCCACCAAAGAGAAAACACAATGCTTTGTGTCAGTGAAATATCGCAGCGATCTTGTTGCTGTCATTTCACAATCACAAGCACTTAATTGCTTTCGTTTGCTATTTACTAATCTGTGATAATTATGAAAGAAATCGCTTTGAAAGATAAAATCGCCATAGTAACCGGAGCCGCTCAAGGCATAGGACGAGGGATAGCCCTTGCATTGGCAGAATCTGGAGCCAAAGTTGCGGTTGTAGATGTTGTCGACAAAATCAACGATGTACTGAAAGCTATCAGAGACTTAGGCTCTGATGGGTTAGCGTTGAAATGCAACGTTGCTGATCACGAAGAAGTCAAGAAAGCAGCAGAGAAAGTGTTTAATGCTTATGGAAGAGTTGACGTTTTAATTAACAACGCAGGAATATACCCATTCAAGCCATTCGTAGCGATGACCGAGGAAGACTGGGACAAAGTTATGAACGTAAACGTAAAGGGCGTATTCAATTTCACCAAGGCAGTGTTACCTAAGATGATAGAATTACAATACGGGAAGATCGTAAACCTTTCTTCAGTTGCTGGAGAAGAGCTTGGATATGCTAGCTTGGTACACTACTCCGCGAGCAAATCAGCCGTCGTAGGGTTTACCCGTTCATTAGCGCTTGAAGTAGCGAGTTATGGAATAAACGTTAATAGCGTCTGCCCAGGAGCAGTAGAAACACCAGGAGCTACCGGCCAAATCAGCAAAGAGCTCTACGAACAAAAAAAGAATAGTATACCACTGGGCAGGTGGGGAAAGCCAGAGGATATTGCAAACACTGTAGTTTTCCTAGTAAGCGAATACTCTAGTTACATAACCGGTCAATGCATCATAATAGACGGAGGATTAACAATTGCGCCTTAACCTTCAAGCATCTGAGGTTTTGCAGGAGGTGAAAAACGCGGATGTTATTCGCTAGAATGTCGGTCTGGAAATTCAAACTCGGACAAAGAGAAAAAGGCTTAAACAAACTCGACGAAAGCATATCAAACGTGGCTCGTACCACCAAAGGCTTTCATGGATTCATGCAACTTCTTTCCGACGACGCGCCTGACTGCGCCACAATAATCACCCTATGGGAAAGCGAAGACGCACTGAAAGCCTCAGCAAAAGGAGTATTCAAAGACGCCACCAAAATGCTTGAACAATACGTTGACAGCCCACCGAGCGTTAGCAACTTCAAAGTAACCGACGTCGAATTACGCATCTAGCCCCGCCCAGCACAATTTAACTGCACTCTCTCCGCAGTCCTGGAAGTTCGCTTCTGCGCCTGTCTTTTTAACAGTTTGCACCATAGGCACGAGTCCCGAGTGATACTCCCATGAAAAAGAAAGCCATAGCTTCAACAACCGAAGACGACCTCCGGCTGGACTTGACATTTCACAATGTTCCTGCCTCTCTGCTTACCGAGTTCGCCGAAAAAATCGTGAGCCCCCACTACGGAGGCAACATAACCGCTATCGGATTTAGTCTAATGCCAATGAAATCTCGGTAGAGAGCATAATTATAGCGCGCTGGCTTGTCCCGAAATTGGTGTAAAATGGTTATAATTATTTTCGGATTTGGGGGCAGATTTGAGGTCCGCAGCTCTTTCTTGCTTGTTTGCAGTAGCCGCCCTTCTCGAACCTGCAAAGGTGCCTTAGCCGACTGAACGGCAGGGCCACAAGCTCCACATGCGGGTCTTGGATGGCAGCAGCAACCTGCTTTGCTGCTTTGGACGGAACACGATAGGCAAATTTGGGTCTTCCCAGACTGCTTGAAGCCATTTTCTCCTTCACAACAAGGCCCCGAGCGGTTAACCGGCTAAGATGCTGCTGCAAAGTGTTATGGCTAAAACCCACTTCGCCCAGAAGCATGGTGAAGCCTCTGGGTTTGCCGTCTTTGAGCGCAGCCAAAATGCGTTCGTCAAAAAAGTCCATTACAGGCTTAAATAAGCAAAAACGGACTTATAACCATTTTTAACCATTTTAGGGACAAACCAGCGCGCTTCTGAAAAACAGGAAATGCGCAAACAGGGCGCACAGTATATGACCAAGAAAGTTGCGTCCAGCTTCAATGAGAGTTTGTGGGCGCTTGAAAAGTCAAGATCCAAATGACTATTGGCGCTTTGAGTTTTCTCTTTTTGTTAGTTTGTCTTCGATGATAGATAGAAGTTCGTCTGGTATTACGGGTTTCACAAGATAGGCGTCTGCTCCTCCGTAGAGGGCTTTTGCCCCATTCTCCATTGAAGGAAAGCCTGTAATCAAGATTTTCAGTGCGTCAGGCATGTTCTTCTGAATTTTGGGCAACAAATCTGCTCCATCACAGTCTGGGAGTCTAACATCGAGCAGAACTACATCAAATCTGTTGTTTTCTATTTTTTCGATGGCCTCCTTGCCTGTTTCTGCTACGTCAATACAATAGCCTTTTTTCTGAAAAATACGAGTAAATGCTCTTAAGATGGATTTGTCGTCGTCAACAAACAGGACGGTCTTTGCGGGGGCTGTCAATTTTCTCTTGTATCTATTCAAACAAACTATTATTAAAAGTCTTTGCCCTCCAAATTTCTCGAAAGTCAATAATGGCTTTGTCAACACTATTTATTGATCTTGCTATGAATTGGATTCGGGTTCTGTTCAATCAGCAATAAGACACACATGTTGAAACATTCATGTCTTTCAAGAATCCGATTTAAATTTAAGATACAGCAACTTTAATTTATATAAAAATAGCGAAAAATATAACTATCCTCCGCACGAGCATAAGGTTTGGATTAATTTGAGTGAAAAAGACATTTTGGCATGTCTTCAAAATCTTGGGTTGAACAAAAGAGAGATGCAAACCTATTTATTCTTGGCAAAAAGCGGTGCCCAACCCACAAGTTCGGCCTACAAGAGACTAAAAATAGATAGAGTTCAAACATACAGAATCTTGAAAAAACTGCAGGAAAAAGGCTTCATAGAAGCAACTCTTGAGAGACCTACCCGTTTTGCCATAGTTCCTTTCGAGCATCTATTGTCTTCATTGATTGAAAACAAAATGAGTGAAGTCAAACGTCTCAATGACCAGAAAGCAACCCTTCTATCTTCCTGGACTGCTGTTTGTGCTCCTGAACCGGAGTATTCAGTAGCGAAGTATCTGATAATCGCCGGAAAAAAGAATATTTATGCAAAGATAATCGAGATGATCAAAGCATCCACTAAAGAAGTCAACTTCTTGACAGCTAGATCTAGCGTTGTGCAGGAAGATATTGCAGGCATATTCGATGCTATTCTAGAAAAAGCCAAGAAACAAGAAACAAAGCTTAAAATCCTGGCAGATATTCATCAAGAAAATTTATTTGTGATTGAGGCAATTTACGAAGAACTCGAAGCCGAAAATAGAGCTTTTGGATGTCGCCATCTAATCCTTGACTCAGAGTTCTTTCCTCTTTTTGTAATAAAAGACGAAGATGAGGCCCTTTTGTATTCGTCCTTAAACCGGGATAGTCTGGCGCTCAACCTATTAGAAGAAGGACTATGGATAAACGACCGTAGGTTCATATCTATCCTGAAAGCCTTTTTCGTTCAAATTTGGCAAAACGCTGTAGATGCCAGGTTTAGAATTGAAGAGCTAAAGACAGGCGTTCCTCATGTTGAAACAAGAGTCATAGGAGAGCCTGAGCTGGCATGGAAAAAAATTACTGACGCTTTGGATAACGCCAAGGAAGTAACCGTGATAACGATGTCACAGAATATCAATAGACTTGTAGAAAATGATCCGCTGAGACGATATCTCGAGAAAGGTCTGAGTTTCCGAATCATGGCCCCAATAGATTTAGATAACCTTGACGCAGCAAGAAACTTGTCCGCTTACTACAGAATTAAACATGTTCCAATCAGTTATCTATCTATGATGATAACCGGCGGTGCCCTTTTCATGTTCAAAGCCCCTCCGCCAAGTGAAGCATCCAATGACTCATTTTTCTATCTCAAAGACACCTTCTATACTAACGATCCCAGATCAATTGAAAGAGTAAGTGAAATGCTCAATGACACATGGAAGAGGGGGACAGAAATTTCGGATATCACCTCTCAGGCAAATGTGCACCTCCGATGGTTAGGAGTGCCAAAAACAGAAACTGTTTCGAAAGCTGCAAAAATGATGCTGAAAGAAAATGTTAATACCCTTCTAGTAACTGATAATGAAGAACCCATTGGGTTAGTGAATGAAAAAGACCTATTGAGAGAAATAATTGAACACCAGAAAAACCCTGAAACAACTCTGATTGGAAACATTGCGTTTACGCCCTTGATATCCTTCGACAGTAGTGGCTCATTGCTCGCTATTTCTAAAACTATGAGCGATAGGAAAATAGGTAAAGCAGTAGTGCTCAGAAATGGGCAATTAGTTGGAATGCTGGCAGAAAACAGTACCCCTGAAAAGAGCCAGCACGAATAAATATAGGCACCTGTGAATTTGGATCATACAATTTGGTGGGCAACACGCAGAGGGAGACGATTTTCTAAAAATCGAATGCTAAACTGCAGTGTGAATAGGAATTCAGTATCTTTTTTTACGAGGTCCTTTTTGGGTTTTTGGCAGTTAAAAATTTCCTTTGAATCGAGTATCACGTCCTCGACTATTCCATTTTTGTCATCGCGGTCTTTGCTGTCTATCCGCGATTGAGCAAGACGTTATGCTCATTCTTGCTTTGTTCACGTAATCACTTCCTCAAAGTAATTTCGACCCTGTCTCTAGTATCCAAATAGGAATTCCCTTGCTTTGTCGTTCGATATTCGGTGAAATTTTGTTCAAGCAGTCTCTGCCGAATGAGAATTGCTGTGTAAGCCTCAATTTCTAAATCGTTCAAATTCATTTCTCTCATGATTTGAGCTTTTCTTCTCGATGTTTTGCAATAGCTCACAATTCTGGCAATGTTCTCAATTCGGTTGCTACTCACCATTTTCAAAACACCTTTAATGTTCGATTTATTTTTCCCAGTTAGGGTAGATAAACAAATGTTACTGTGCTGCGGCAACAACAATATAGCGAAACATTTCATTAGATATTTCTAAAATTAGAGAAGAAAATATAGTGTTGAAGTGTATGATTGGTAATACTCTAGAAATAGTACTTCGCAAGGAGCCTTTAACATAATCCTTGGCAGCGCCGGCATTTTATTCAAAAATCTATCAAGACCTATTATTCGCTGAAATTAGAGATTAGACCCAAGAAAAATCCGCCGATTACTGGGTCCAAATATAGCGACTATTAGAAAATGGCAGAAAAGTATTGCCTTATTGGCAAATGCATTCACCAAGAGCCCCAGACTCCAAGATGTGTATGTCAATCCTCTGAGAGAACCCAGATTCTAAGCCAATACTGCACGCCACTCTGTTGTTGTGATGCTGTAGTAACAAATCTTTAAGAATATTGCGTTGTGAATACACTATTGATTAAAAATATCTTGCAAAGGTGAAAATAGGATGCTTAAGAGTGTTATCAGAGTCAAAAGTGAAGAGACACCAGTGTTCCAAGTTCTATTCTTAGACAATGACCCTGCTCAAGGAGTTGAAGTTCAGGAAGCCGAACAGGTTGATTTTCGCAGAGTTCAAGAATACTTGAAAAATGGCGGTTCGATTTTCATCACAAGCAAGCAAACACAACAACTAATAATGCCTAAAAAGAAGAAAATAAATCGAAACGCAACAAGCGCAGTTTACTATATCGACCACATGTGAGCTGCAAATTCTCGGAAGTGAACTTTGATGCAGAAACTTTTTTCGACAACCGCTATTTTAACTCTGGCAGTTGGCTTAATCGCCGTAGCATTGATAATCGCGTTTTCATCCACATCAATCTTTAATCCGTCAGCACTGGTTAGTAGCGTGGACCAAGCAAAAACATTAGCCGATCAGTATGCCTCATCACAAGGTTTAGGTCTAAAGGTTAAGGAAATCATGGAGTTTTCCAATCAGTACTACGCCATCTCTCAGGAAAAGAGCACTGGCATAAACGCTTTTGAATTCTTGATAGATAAGGCTACTGGACGAGTTTTTCTTGAGCCTGGTCCAAGCATGATGTGGAACACAAAGTACGGGCACATGCGCTGGTCAAGAAATCCGACAGCATTAATGCCCGTGAGTTCGGAGCAAGCCCTGCGTAACGCACAACAGTGGCTGGACGCTAACTTTCCAGGTGCGAGAGCTGAGGAAGCAGAGACTTTTTATGGATACTACACTATTGATTTTTCAAGTAACAATCAGATAACAGGTATGCTAAGCGTGAACGGTTACTCAGGAGAAGTCTGGTACCATACGTGGCATGGCCAATTTATAAAAATGACAGAATATGATTAAGGTGAAAAGCACATGAATACGAGTGCGGGTTCCAAAAACATGAATGTAACGGCGTTTATGTTATCGCTAATCGGCGGAATACTGATGCTCTTAAATGGCGGCATGAGCTTTATGATGCTTACCTTTTATGGCGCAGACTTTGGCTTTATGTGGGGAATGATGGGCGGCTACATGGGTATGATGGGCAGCCTCGGTTTTCCTTTCGGTTCATTCCTCGGGCTTATGCTAGTAGGCTTAGTTTGCGGAGTAATAGTGACAATAGGCGCGTTAATGCTCAACTATCGCCCAGTCGAGCGCAGATCATGGGGAATAGTAATACTGATATTCTCGGTAATCAGCTTCTTGGGCATGGGCGGCTTCTACATAGGAGCTATACTAGGTGTAGCAGGCGGCGCTTTAGCGTTAAGCTGAAGAATCCTAAACAGAACACAAAGCAAAATGGAATGATCTTCTGTTTTACGCTTTTGCAATAAAAAAGTGACAATGGCAACATTAACAGGAGCGTTAATGAATGAAAAAGGCGTGTTCAGACCAGGTGAGAAAGATTTTGGATGCGCAGCAACCGCATTGGGAAGAGGCGTATTGGAAGAGCCTGATTTCTTTGGCCAAGAGCCAAGTTTTTCGGCGCGAAAAGCAATGGAGCACTTCAAGAAGGAGGGCAAATCCAACATTCTTGAGCTCGGACCAGGATAAGGTCGGGACACGCTATTCTTCGCCAAGAATGGCTTTCAAGTTTACGCTTTGGACTACAGTGAAAACGCGATTGAAGCAATAAATCAAAAGGCACGAAGAATGGGTCTGTCACAGTCTTTTACAGCCAGTCGGCATGACGTGAGGAAACCTCTTCCATTCGATAATGAATCGTTCGGTGGTTGTTATTCTCACATGCTTTATTCTATGGCCCTCACCACAGTAGAACTTGAATTTCTTTTCCAAGAGGTCAGGCGAGTCTTAAAACCAGACGGACTCAACATCTACACAGTAAGGCACACCGGAGACAAGCATTACAAGAAAGGAAGCCACAGATGCGAAGACATCTACGAGTTCAATGGTTTTGCTGTCCACTTCTTCAGCAAAGAAAAAGTGGCACACCTGGCAAAGGGTTATGGCGTAATTAGCACTGATGAATTTGAAGAAGGCGAGCTTCCAAGAAAACTCTTTTTGGTCGTGCTCAGAAAAAAGGTTAATCATTAATTCTGTCGCCAGAGGTGATGCTGATGAAAGAGCTTGATCTCGTAATCTTGGGCGCGGGCTCCGCAGGATTTGCTGCTGCGTAGAATAGGCTTCAAAGAATAATGAACAAGCTGCTAAAGGAACTGTTGAAGAGAGGCGTTATTGGCGGTGAAACCGTGGCGTTGGACGCTACCTTCGTCAAGGCTTACAGCAGAAGAGACCCCCACGATAACAGTCGCGGAAAATCGGATCCTGAAGCAAGGGTGGGCAGGAACGGCAAAACCTACGAGCTCGGCTACAAACTGCACATTGCAATAGACGCAAAGTCTGAGCTGCCCCTCGCAGTCATCGCTGTACCCGCCAACGACAACGAGAAGAAGCATGCTCCTGAGCTTTTCGGCAAGGCCTTGAACGCGACGGAACAACGGATGAACACGCTTGTTGCTGATTCGCAGTTTTCCAGCAGGAAACTGAGGGAGCTAATTTTGTCTCGTGGGGTGAGAGCGGTGATTCCTTACCCGGCAAATCAGCATTCAGGGCAGCAGGACTCGCTGAGGGTAGATAAATACTTCAGAACCTACGGTCCTGACTTGGAAAGGATGCTCTACAGGCATAGGGCAGCTGTTGAGCGGGTGAATTCGCGGTTGGAGGAGCAGCTGTGCCTCAACAGGCACAGAGCCAGAGGTCTCAGAGGCATCGCAATACATGCATTGCTCTGCGTGATCGCCATGCTACTCAATGCTTTAGCGGCGTTCAAGCTGAACAGGCTGGAAAAAGCCAGATGCATCACCATGCTAGCAAGATAGCAGAAATTAACACAAACCAATCGAATTAGCAACAAGCTGGCGCGCTTAAGCGGATTCACAATCAAGAAATGTCCAAAGAAGAGGTTGTAAAGGGCATAAAAAATAAGCGAAACTCATGCGTCAATGGAGCAGATTCCAATACGAAAAAATGGGCAATTATGCGGCGAGCCGCATAAAGGTCGACAGATTCTTTGATCATTCTACTTCTTGGCACCTTTGCTTAGGTATTCACCTATTTGTGCTGTTTCTTTAGCGAAGGTCTCATAGGAGTAGTTTTGGGCGTGAATCATGGCGCTCCACCTGGAGGTGTAGCTGGCCAGGAACGCAATCTCGGCAAATTCCTCTGGTGTCGCTCCGTACAGTTGGGCCGCGCTCTTGTGGAAGAGTTGGCAATACGGACATTTTATGTTAGCTGCTACCGCCAATCCCATGAGCTCCCTGTACTTTGCGGGTATCTTGCTCTCTCCGAGGGTGTACTTTTTGAATAGAGGCCAATCGTGGATAAGGACATCCTGTGGCAGTGCTTTCATGAAACCCGGGACAATGCCGAGGCTTTTCTCAATATCCTTTAACGTGTCTTCATATTCTCCCATTGTATCTCACCTCCTTTTCGTTTTTTAATGTCAAGATTTCCTCCTTTAGATAACTGAAAGGGGTATGCGTCCGAATTATTAATGAGAAATTTCAAGTGCGCTACAGAAGCTTTATTGCCTCTTCTCTGGGAATCGCGACTAGTGTTTCTGAGGCTACGAAATCTGCAACAGCAAGCGAGGTCTTGAGTGCTTCTTTTTCATTTGCAGCTTCGAAAATAACAGCAGTGTCATAGCGACCAAGAGTCCAATACCAACCAATGATTTTTATTCCCTTATTTTTGAGTTCATCCATTACCTTGGTTGCCTGCTCAGCTAATTCTTTGCCTGGTTTTTTCCTCATCTTACCCAAACTTATGAAAATCAAACCTTTTCACCTCTATATCTCACTGTCGTCTAACATGATTTAACTTTTTGTGATTGCTAAACCACAGTCACAAAATCATACCCTCACCGCGACATTTTGCCAAAAAAGGCATACGCATTTCCAGATTTTTGTTTGGTTGTAAACACCGCGAGAAACACGACGGAGACAGCACTTGCTCACGATCTGTGAAGGATGAGCCAATTAACCGGTGATTTTCTTTGACTGGACTTGAAGAAGACAAATGCATGCATGCATCCTTGGCGGAAGCCATTCCTTTGTGAACTTTAACTTTCAGTATGTTGTTAACAGGGTCAAAACTAGCTTCAACTATATGGGGTACAGCGCCTATCATGTCTTCAACTTTGCAGGAGCATTCTGGAGAAACATAATCTCGAACTTGCAGTTCAATCGTCTCAAAATCAGTTTCCATCGCTAAAACCCTATAGAGATTATGGAATTTCAACTAAATAAATAATTTATGGGAGCTTATCTTATAGGTAAGCTTCTGTGGCGTATCTGCGCATCATTCTGTGACTGTTGAAGTAATAAGCTATTTTTCCGATCGAATTTTTCATGATTCCTATCCACTCGTTTCTCCTCTGGTAAAACATTGGAACAATGATGGTGGATAGCTTGTTGTAGAGGTCTTCCAGTTCACGAGTTTGCCTGACGTAAGCGGATGGCGACTCATCCGATTTTGGTCCAATGGACCAGCCGGTCACTCCTTCAATGCAGCCTTCAATCCACCATCCATCCAAAACACTGAAATTAATCACCCCGTTATGCGCAGCCTTCATTCCGCTGGTTCCAGACGCCTCAAAAGGCGGCAGAGGAGTGTTCAGCCAGACATCCACGCCAGAAGTGAGCTTAGCCGCCATCTGCATCGAGTAGTCTTCCAAATAGACAATTTCAATCTCGTCCCTCAGCTTTTCAATGTAGCCGTAAACCTCCTCAATCAGCTTTTTTCCCTCTAAATCTTTCGGATGCGCCTTCCCCGCGAAAATCACTTGGACACGACCCTGCTTGTTGACTTGTCTAAGCTTTTCCAAGCTCGAAAACAGCAACGTATGCCGCTTGTATGCGGTCGCCCTCCGAGCAAACCCTAAAGTTAAAACGTCTGGTTCCAGACGGATATCTGTTTTCTCAGCAACGAAATCCACAAGTTCTTTCTTAGCTGCCATATGAGCCTTCCAAATCTCCTCATTCGAGATGCCATCCACTCTTACAAGCAGCTCGGGTTCATTCGCCCATCCGTGCAAGTACTTATCGTACAATTCTCTGAAGCATTCACAGGTCCAGGTAAACGAGTGAACACCGTTTGTTATTGCTGAAATATGATGACCAGGAAAAAGTTCCATTGAGTATTCCCTGTGCCTTTTGGCGACTCCGTTGACGTACTTGCTCAAGTTCAGGGCTAACATTGTCATATTCAGGCTTTCTTGACCGCCAAACCTCTTCAAGACGTCCAATGGAACGGTTTCACCTAAAACTTCTTGGACAAGAGTATATGAAAACTTGTCGTGCCCCGCTTCGATCGGCGTGTGCGTAGTGAATATGCACAGGTCTTTGACTCTATCCGGATTCATGTCGTTTCTTTGCAGCAACTCTAAAGTCAAAAGGCTAGAGTGGCCCTCGTTCATGTGGTACTTTCTGACCTTGAAGCCAACCGCTTCGAGCATTCTTGCCCCGCCGATTCCCAAGACGATCTCCTGCTTTAGCCTGTATCTTTCATCGCCGCCGTATAGGAAAGAGGTGATTTGCCTATCCTCAGCGGTATTGCCATCAACGTTGGTGTCAAGAAAAAGGATGGACACAAGCCCTCCCGTCAAACTCTGGTGGTCAAACAGCCAAGCCTTTACTTTCACTTCTCTGCCCTGAATATGCACATTGACTTGAGGCTGAATCGCATTCATAAATTTGGACGGGTCCCATTCGACCTGATGCTCAATCTGTTTTCCGTCTCGCGTAATCTCCTGTTTGAAGTATCCTTTCTTGCTCAGGAGCGAGACCGCAACCAAAGGAATTTTCAAGTCCGCGCTGGATCTAATCGTGTCGCCCGCGAGGATTCCTAGACCGCCGCTGTATGTGGGGACGTCGTCGGTTAATCCGATTTCCATCGAGAAATAAGCTATTCTGGTGCCTTCTAGAAAAGTGCGCATATCATAAGCGCTGCAAAAATAATAAGCTTTCCCCCTCACGACAGCTTTGAATTCCGCTTTTTCCTCGTCTATGGGCATGCCACAAACTGGATCTCTTGCAATCACCAAAAAACCTCAAATTAAGATGCGAGTTGTTGGATTTATTCATTTGCAGGCTATTTGTCTGCGCTGAGATGTGAAGAACAGCCCTTTCAACCTTAGTTTTTCATTTAGGAACGATTCTAACTCTTTTTTAGAGGAATAACTACAACTTAACAAGGTAACCCAAATTGGACAAGCTAAAGCCTCAAAGGAACCAAGGCAAATTCTGGCCTCACGTGAGAGCCATGATCTGGGAAAAAGCTGAAGAACTTTTTATGGCAGAGCAAGCCAGAACTATGGATTTTTACACAAGACCCGAGAAATGTGAACTGACAGAAGGCGGATATTTTCATGAAGCAAAACTAATCGTTCTGAGCAATCTAATGCGAGAAAAGAGGGGCCTACCCATGACTGAAGATGAGAAAGCTTTTCAGGAGTAAGCTCAGGGCTTTCGCCAAAACAAGTAAACCTTCGTCTGAAGAAGCATCCCAACAATCTTAACAAGCTTCGCCATTCTTTCCATATTAGCGTCTTCACGTTCGGTCATGTTGCAGAAAAGCATATAAACGTATCTATAGTAGTATAACGTTGCATAAAGTAAATGAGTTAACGAAAATATGCAACATGGCGGAAGTTGAAAAGGAAAATGCCACGAGTAAGAGTTTTTGCTACAGTCCGAGAAGACGTTGTAAAATGGGTGGATGAGCAGGTGGAGAAGGCCCGTTTCAGAAACCGTAGCCACGCTATTGAATACGCTTTGATTCAACTTATGGAGAAGGAAAAGGGGGAAGACTAAAACCGTGCCCTACTGGACACCCGCGGAAGAGAAGCAGCTCATTGAGATGCTGCCCAAAGCAGAGAATCTCGAGGACCTCGCAAGGGCCCTGAACCGGAGCCCAGATGCGATATCAATGAAGCTCAAGCGCATGGGCCTCCAGGTCCCGCCTCGAAAACGAGAAAAGTCTCTTGCGAAAATTTCAGAAAAAAAGAATTCTTTTTTTTATCATACCGAGTACATGATGTACGTGGTAAAATCTTGTTAAGAAAGGCCCATTTTTACGGAGGACTTACTACGTACATTGAGGAAAGGCCATTACTACGAGTATCCCAATGCTCGGCATGCTTTCGGTTGCATCTGGTAGTAGTTGACCAGTCGCAAACGGCGCGGACTACTACTACTTGCGTTGCATTGGCTTCTAGGCCTATCTACCCCTTGTAAGTTGATGATAACCAGCCGAAATCGGAGCGGTCATCATCAAGTTGCATTGGCTTCTAGGCCTATCTACCCCTTGCAAGTCATCAGAAGTAGTAGTCTGCTGAATTTGCCGGACGACTACTTTCAAGTTGCATTGGCTTCTAGGCCTATCTACCCTTTGCAAGACACTCGGCAAATCCTCAGGCAAAACAATTTGAGAAGTAGTAGTTCGTGAATCTGTAGGTTTCTGTACTACTACTTCTAATGCTAAGTTGCATTTGCTTCTATGCCTAGCTACCCCTTGCAAGTCAAAGGTGCTACGCCGCGGGACCTTTTTTGTTATGAGGCCTGACAGATGGTTTTTTGGTTGTAGGCCTAAGTTTTCAGAGTATGGTTTCTAGGCATAGTTTTCCAATCCAGTCCTAAGATGTACGTAGTATCCGTTTTCTTAGAACTGAAGTGGGCTCTTACCACATGCATTCCTAGACGCCCCATTACCCCCTTCAGAATTGGTTTCCAAGCGCCGGCAACCATAGGAAACAGGCCACGTCTGCCCATTGTACTCTGGATTTTGCAGCCAGGCAATACGCTTGGCGCTCACGAACAAGCTGGATAATTCTCATTTTCTCAGGATCCAAACGTTCGCCGCCTCCAGGGGCCTTCACGGACCCCATTCTGACCCAGCGGCGCATCGACTCGGCGCCATGGTACCGCACCATTTCTTTGAGAAACCCCACTTCTTCCTTAGTGAAAACAAAGAACACGCATGAGCAGTCACCACAGATTTTCAAGCGCCTCTTTGTTTGAGAAGAGGCTGCTGCAGGCGCGGTCATGGGGAATATTACGATGTAATACACTATATGATGGTTTCGCCCTAACAAACATTGTTAAGATTTAACAACGCCTATTCTAAGAAACGGGAAATCTCTTCATCTGACAGCGGGCGGCTGTACTTGGATTCCTTCGGAGCATGAAAACGTAAGTCAACTTTATTCCAATCAGGCTCGTTTGCCATCTCAAGCGTTTTCAAAGTTCTTTTATGCATATCCATGACCTCACGGCCTTCAAGCAACCACTCTGTCATCTCTTCAATCGCCCACTGCCTTAGCTCGGGGTCTCCGCGTAGTGCCTCGAGCCATTTCTTCTTAACTGGTTCAGGAGTTATCACAAATATGTAATACCAGAACCTCTCAGTCGCAAACTCTTTTCTATCAAAGCCCTCAAGGATTCGGTTTCCAACCCAATAGATAGCTTCCTTCATTTCCTTTTCAAGGCCTACAGATTTGAAGTATGCCCATTTACCGAGTACAAGCGGCAGCATATCGCTTTGTTTCTCGATGATTTTATCCATATCCTTAGAAATCATCAAAGCTATTGTCAAACCTCTCAGCGTCAAAGAGTAAATCTTCTTGTCTTTCCCCCCTTTTGCTGAGGCCTCAGCACGGACTAATCGTATCCAACGATCTTGCTCCATGAGCTTGAGAAGCCTAAGAACTGTGCGATAACTGAAGCCGGTTTCCTTGGGTAGCCTATATTGTTCGAATTCCTTATGTTCAGCTAGAGCTGTGAGTATCTTCAGTTCATGCCTAATAGTTGTTTTCGTCCCCATTTTTCCGTCCTCTACTTAAAGCAATGTGACAAACTTCTTTCGTATTATGTCAATTACCTTTATATATATTTTATGCCTATAAAATAGGAATGGGACAAAAATATGCCCATCATAAGAAAAATACTAAACGTAGGCGACAGCAAGGCCATAACGATACCTAAATCATGGCTCAAGTCTGCTGAAGAAAACGCGGGGAAAAAAATAATCGCGATAGCCTTAGAAGTTGACCGAGTAATCACCATATCGCCAGTTTTTGAAAAAGACCATATCAAGGAGACCCCCGCGGATGAGCAAAAGTGACAAGCTGAGACTTTCGGATTTTGAAGTCTCGCTGCTTATCATTGAACGAGACGCCTGCCAGTACAAAAAGGAGCGAATCGACGAGCTCTTGAATAAAATTGGTGAGGCCAAGGGCTTTGTTGATGCGGAAAAAGCCAAAAAGGAGCCGGCAGCAGTTAAGGAAGAGACTTTCAGTATTTTGAAGTTTGAGGCTCAGCAGGGCGCCAAAATTGGGGAGTTTGAAGTAGCGTATAAGGCCAATAATCTTGAAGACAAGTGGACGCATGCGCACAACGTTCTGAGGAATTCAAACGCGACTATCAAGGACAGGTATCATGCCGAAGGCTACGAGTTCAGCTATTGGCTCTATGGAGAAAACAAGATATATCGACAGAAATTAACGCCGAAAACTTGAGGAGCTGCTACCATGGCTGAAAGCCTACCAGAGGCATAAAGATGATTGAAAAACAGAGATTATGTAGAGGTTGCGGCGTTCCAGTTCCAGAGGGAAAAAAGAAGTGTAAAAAGTGCGGCGCCGAGATTCTAGAAGACCTGTACATTCAAAAGCCAACAGTGGCTACAGCCGAGTTTTTAGCCGAGGAAATTTGGGATAGGAAGACGGCGCCGAAGTATCTGATCTACCATTTTGCCACGGGAAAATTTGAGGAAGCCGACCAAATTGACCCGGCAGAAACGGATAAAAAAGGCCGCAGAATACTCTATGTTCCAGTTGACAATGACGCTTTAAGAAAAGGCTTAGTGATCGTTCCAAGTGGAATAACTGAAACCACGTTTAAAGAAGTTTTTGCGGAAATTGACGCTTTCGCAAATAGGGCCTATGACGCTTGCGGACAAACAGCCATGCTGGAACTATTGACGCGTGTAACTGCTGGATCGTGGTTTCTGGATCGTTTTGTTGCAGACCAAAAATTTGACGTTGCCGGCGCTGGAAAATTCGCGCCTATTATTCCCATTCGAGGGCCCAGCCAATCTGGAAAGAACCGCCTAGCCTTCGTGTTGCGCCTTCTCTCTTATCGGCCATACTTTGAGATGTCAACGTACAGGATCCCGAGCCTCTACAGACCTCTTGACTTGTGGCGTGGAACGCTAGTCCTGGATGAAGCTGACTTCGCTAACACAAACGAAAAATCCGAGCTAGTTCATTATTTGAATTGCCGAGCTACTGGAACGCCACTGTCCAGACAGAACCCAAAAAACCCAAGGATAACGGACACGTTCTCAAATTTTGGCTTAACCATAGTGACGCAGAGGAAAGCGTTTGATGATAACGCGACTGAAAGCCGAGCTCTGCCATTCTACAGTGAACCCAGCGATCAACACCTTCCAGTCATTGAAACCGACCAGATGCTTCAAGAGGGCTTAGAATTACAGAATAAACTGTTGTTTCTGAGAATGAAGTATTACCGCGATGTCGTTATCGAAAAGGACTCTTGGATTGATGAGCTCAGCGATCATCGTTTAATTGCGAGTTTACTACCGCTTTTAGCCCTTTCCAAGTATGAATTTGCCCTGAGAAAAACAATCACGGACACAGCTAAAATAATGCAGAAACTCAAGATTGAAGAAAAAGCCAATAGTATGGATGGGCTGCTGGTAAACTATTTCTGGGAAAAGATCAGTGACGGCTTATTTGTGCAATGGCAACCACATGCATACTACATTCTGGAAAGCACGCATTGTGAGAAGGAAGCAAAAAACAAAGACGGAGATGATTATGAGGAAAGCGAAGAGGATGAGGAAAAGCTAGTAACGGAACCGTTGACCACGTCTAAACTTGCAGATCATTTCAAATGGAGCAGCCATAGTATTCGAAAAACTATAAAGAGCTTGAATATTTGCGCTCAAGGCCTGCCTTTCCGCATAAAAGTTGGAAAGAAGTCTTACCGGGTTATCTTTTTTGAGGCTGATAGACTTGAAAAGCGTCTCCGAGAGTTTGTCGTGGACTACACGCCTAAGAGTTTGTTTGAAAAAGTAGGCGTGACCGGCGATAAAATGGTGACGGTAGTGACGGAAGTGACGCTTTTTATGCATACCTCTAAAAACGAAGAAGCAGAAACAGGCCCTGTAGAGGAAAACCGTCACCTGCGTCACCTCCGTCACCAAACTGAGACGGAAGAGAGTGCTCCCGACTTTTTATGGCGTGAAATTCCCGAAGCTGAGCTATGCGAGTTGTGCGGTAAACGACCAGTAGAACGCGAAATAAACGACATACATCACCATGAAATAGTACGCCGCTGTGTGCCATGCTTTGAGCGTATGAAAACTCAGTTTTTAGGTTCAAAATGGAGAGAAATGCTATAATGGAATTGCTAACTGTTTTGGAAAGCAAACAAGTTGTCAACGACTCCCTAAATGAATGGTTCAGCGTTTATCCTGCTTATGGCCGAGAAATATGGAGCGAGAATGACCGTGTGTTTATCCATTCTCCTAGGGCTTTCGTGGAATACGTTGAAACTTGCAAGAAGCTAAACGCTCCATGCTGGTTAAGCGTTCAACCATTCAGCGATAGAAATAAGGTTAGAACCGTTGAAAAGCTCTTTTTTGACTTCGATTCCCATAATAAAGCGTTAGCTTGGAAGGAAGCTCAGTCTTTCGCGTTGGCATTGAAAAACTGTTATAGTGTTGAACCGCTGCTATGTTTCAGCGGAAAGAAGGGTTATCACGTTTATGTTTGGCTTTCCGAAATTCAAACATTCAACAATGAAGGCGAAGCTAAACGATTCTATTCAACCGCTCAGCGCTTGCTCCTAAAAGGCTTAAAGTTTGAAACTTGCGATCGCCAGGTTCTCGGAGATATTAAACGTTTATCTCGCGTTCCTTACAGCATCCACAATGAAACGTTCCATCCATGCGCACCAATAACCATAGATCACGTTCCATGTTTAATTTCCAGCTTAGAGTGGTTCAGAAAACACGGATTGAACGCGAATTTCGTGGAATTATGCCGTAAACGAGCAGAAAAGACCGATCATAAAGTTTTCCACGCTTTCAGTCCAAGAGACACGAAGGACATGCGGCCATGCTTACAAGCCGCTTTAAACATGAACCTTGAAGACGGAAACGGCCATAACATCCGGATCGCCATAGCGTCGGAATACCTTAACAACGGCTACGGTGCTGAGCAAACAGCGGGATTGTTCCAGAACCAAACTGATTATTCCTTTGAAAAAAGCCTTCATTATGTAAGAGACATTGCAGCGCGGAATTATAAGCCGTTCAAATGCGCGACTATCCGAGCTCTCGGTTTTTGCCTTCCAGACTGCAAAAGGAGAATAGGAAAATAATGGTCGAGGCTGAGAGTGAAAAGCTGAGGGGGGCTGGGTATGAGTGAAGATCTTAGAGATAAAAGATCTACGCCGGCGAATAACGCTACACCGTATCATTCGCTACGTTCTGCAGGCAAGGAACCTTCGACTCCTGAGGCTGTAGCGGACAACATCATTAAGGAGGCGGAAGTCGACCGTGTGGAAAAATCGTCAAACTGCAATGTTGAAAGACTGCAAAGCATGGGGGTATCATAAAAATGGGCCCTGACGAGAAGTATGGGAAAAGACGTCAGATAACGTTCCGCATAGGCCCATTAGCTCAGGAACGCCTGAAACAAGCATCAGGTCTTTTCAACATGAAGCCCTGTGAGTACGTCAAGGCTGTTCTCTACAGGGACTTGGCCATTTTCGACGAGCCCTTAGACCAACGGCGCCGAGCTTGGAAACAGAAGAAGCGGCAACTTCAAGACGAGGAATTTGGCGAGGAAGGATTGTAGAACATGGCTAGGGTTGAGGTTCAGAGTCAGGGCAGCTTCCACGGCGCCTCTAAAAGCATACCTGGCAAGAATGCGGGTTCAGGGAAGTCCGCTGAATCAAACGGGTCGCGCTGCTCCTCTAATGACCCTCAGCCCCAAGCTTCTAGGCCTAGAAAACAAGTTCTGGAAACTAGGTCTCTAGAAACCCCCAGCAATACTACGAGCATCACAGCCTCCCAAGATCCTCGGAGTAATAGCCCCTTCACATGTCCCGAATGTAGTTCTCGGCACCTGTACAAGAACGGCCTTCGTGAGCTCTCAGACGGCTCCTCCATTCAACGTTGGCTCTGCCGCGACTGCGGGTCTCGTTTCTCAGAAAAAGCGCCCCAAGACTCGGCGCGACCTCTACAAAATAATTCAGACTGGCATTTAAAAGCTCAAAGCGACATATCTAGTAGTCGCCAAGTATGCGCAGCCTTGGCGAGAGGCGCGAAAAACTTGAGCTCTGCAACAGAAACAAAGACTGTTGCGGATGGCATAAGACTACTATCGGACCAACCGACACTGAAAGGCAAGCTCTTAGAATTCGAGTTTTGGATGCAGAAGCAAGGATACAAGCCTCCAACCATTAAAGGCCGTGTAGTGAGAGTGGCCACATTAGCAGCGAGAGGCGCTAACTTGTACGACGCTGAAACCGTCAAAGCCGTAATAGCACTTCAGCAAACATGGAGCGACGGCACGAAAGCCAATGTGGTAGACGCCTACACGTGCTTCCTACAGAAAGAAGGCCTAACCTGGAATCCGCCTAGATACACACGCGAAGAACGCATACCATTCATCCCAAGCGAGGCAGAACTGAACCTGCTCATAGGCGCAGCCGGCAGAAAACTCAGCATATTCCTTCAAGGCCTTAAAGAAACGGGCGCAGCCCCAGGCGAGCTCGCAGCAATCACACCAAAGGACATAAACAAGGAAGCAAGAGCCATAACGATAAATCACCCAGTCAAAGGGCATAGACCACGCATTATTACGGTATCGCAGGACCTGATCAACCGCCTAGGAACTGTGATGAAAGAACACGGAAGGACCTTTAACGCTGAACAATTAAGACGAGCATTCCTACTCAAGAAGAAAGCAGCTGCACGCAAGCTCTCCAACCCGAGGCTAACAGAAGTAACCTTCATAACGTTCCGGCATTGGGTAGGCACCAGAGAATACCACAGAACCAAAGACATTCTACACGTGCAGAGATTGCTGGGGCATAAGAGCATTCAAAACACGCTGATATACATAGACCTGGAAGCAAAAATATTCAACTCTCCAAATGACGAAGGCTTCACTGTCAGGATAGCTCACAACGTAGGCGAGGCAGCAGCACTGGTTGAAGCTGGATTCGAATATGTGACAGGGGAATACGGCGATGGGGGCAAAATCTTCCGTAAACGTAAATAGTCAAAAAGCAACAGTGTTCAGTAAAAAGCATGGAGAATTCAGGCATGTTTGTTCACACCAGCATCCGAACGAGTAATATGGACAAGTCAATAGACTTTTACACCAAGCTCTTAGGGCTTAAGCTTGTGAATCGGCGAGAGATACCGCAGAACAACGCCGAAATCGCGTTCCTGCAAGATCCAGAAGCGAAAGGCTCCACGCTTGAGCTGACTTTCTACCGGAACCAGAAAAAGTTTATACAAGCCGACTACGAAGATCGCCTGTTCGATCATCTTGCTTTTCAAGTCAAGGACATAAACAAGACTCTCTCTGCAATGCGAAAGGAAAAAGTTACGATAACTGACGAGCCCTTTAGGCTCGGTCCATCTGGTCCAGTGATAGCTTTCGTGGAAGATCCTGACGGAACGCTGATTGAACTAATCGAGAGAAAGTAACGAGCACACTTTTGGAAAATTTTAAGTCAAGGCGAAACGGAGATAAACTATTCAATCTCTTCGGGAAATGCGACAGATGTCTGAACCTAAACTGCAGAGGAAGCTCACGCTCTTCGACGTGACCAATCTCGTGGTTGGCGCCATAATAGG
>Ga0315296_10000538_pt1 | contig 34713 bp, 31 predicted proteins | sample YL17G14_18_MG_FD_203921 | JGI IMG/M metagenome (GOLD analysis project Ga0315296, IMG submission 203921) | Sediment microbial communities from Yellowstone Lake, YNP, Wyoming, USA - YL17G14_18 | ecosystem: Environmental > Aquatic > Freshwater > Lake > Sediment | place: USA: Wyoming | collected... | reverse complement strand
GTACCCGGTCCTGTAGTAGTCGGCTATGTCGGTGCCTCCTCCGGCGAAGCTCACCCTGAGAGGCGTCTTGGAGATTATCATCGGGATTTCGGCCCTGAATGAGCCGTGGCAGGATAATAAATGTCGCCCATCGGGGTGTCCATCCATGGCAGATGCGTGAAAAGAAGGGACGTGCCAACCCTCCCCGAGATCAGTCCTTCTTCATGAATCTCCCTTTGGTTTCCTTGTAGAACCGATGTGGATGGGAAAGTAGTCCAAGATACTGAGCACGAACAGGCTCTTGCCCAAAGGCGGAATACTTGTGGTCGGGGAGAACGCGACGCCGTATCTTTGACTACGGGACCATCTGCACTTGATGATAACCTTAGCCAACTAGATCTGAATGATGTTCTTGTCCACAATTAGCTCGAGTATGCGCCTTCCAACGGCAAGGTCAAGATCGTGATCCGTCTTCTTCTCGCTGACCAGATCGAAGAAGTGCTTCAACTCGTCCACATATCTCTTGTTAGAATCGAACTGATAGTTCATGGTTCGGGTCTCTTTCTTCTCGATCGTCCACGATCGTATCTGATTCTTTATGAAATCCGCCTCGATGTGGCCTTTCTCGCCGATCGCTGTCATTTGATGTCTGGAATCCCGCTGAAGGAAGTCCGACTGGCACTGAACTACGACACTCTTGTTGGTCCTCATCCGGCGGAAGACGGAATCCTCGACATCCATATCCAGACTGCCTAGTTTGGTCATCCAGCCGGAGACTTTCGTTATGTCGCCGAACAACCATTGTACAGTGTCAAAGCTATGGCTCATGCTGGTAAGGAGCACTCCTCCGCCGAGTTTTTTCTGTGCAGCATATTCTTTCCTGTAATCCATCCCTGGATGCCAATCTGGTAGGTATTGTCCGCCGAGGTGTATGCAACATGCAGCACCTTCCCGATTTCACCGGAATCCAGAAAGCCCTTCAGGGCAAGAAAGCCTTCATGGAAGTGATAGGACTGTCCGATCATTCCGACAATTCCTTTTCTTCGGACCAATTCGACTAGCTTTGCCGTGCCCTCAAGAGTATCTGACAAAGGCTTTTCGATGAGTATGTTGACCTTGTGTCCCGCGAGATACAGGGCGGGCTGTAAGTGGAGACTGGACGGCGTCGCGATTATCGCGGCTTCGATTTCGGGGTGGGATTCAAACGCCTTCTCGTATGATTCGAACACGAGGTCCGTGCCGATGCTGTCGGCGAACTTGCACACGCGAGCCGCGTCTATGTCGCACAGAACTATGTCCTTCACGCCCAGCATTCTCGCGTTCTTGGCGTGACGCTGGCCTATCGACCCGCATCCTACCACCATAGGGCTCCTTACCATCGGCACCATCTCTTCACTGTCAGGACGGAGAATCTCGGCTCCCTCTCAGGGTCCAGGATCCTAGGCCAGCCGGGAGAAGCCCGTGGTCGCGACCGGCCCTTTGAGCATGCGCCTGATGCTGTTCTTCTCCAGTCCCTTCTTCATCATCCCAAAGATCTCGTCGACTTCCTCCACGTATCTGTCCACTATATCGTTCGTGTGTTTGTAGGCGGTGTAGACGTGCGTCCAGCCAAGATATCCGCGGCTGAGCATCTCCTGGGTGAACAGGGTCTGAAGCTCCAGCGGAATCGTGCCCTTGTAATCGAACATACAAGTGGTCAGCGGAGGGATTCCCACGATCTTGATCTTCAGATCGTTAGAACTTGCGCACTCTTTCCAGCCGTTGCTGATCCTCTCTCCTATCTTGATCATATGTTCGGCGCTTTTCACCCTCTTCATCTTCTTGATGGTCGCAAGAGCTGCAGCGAATCCGACCCTCTCGGTCCAGTATGTGCTGCTGATGAAGGTTCCTTGCACTGCCTCCATTATTTCCCTTCTGCCCAGGACAGCCGAGATCGGATGACCGTTCCCCATCGCCTTGGCGAACACGAGAATGTCCGGGTCTACCCCGTACAGCTTGTGCGCCCCTCCCCAATTGAGCCGCCAGCCGGAGGTGACCTCGTCGAAGATCAGCGCGGCACCGGTCTTGTCGGCCAGTTTCCGCACTTCCTTGAGGAACTTGTTGTCTGGGCTGTAGCTCCTCACTGGTTCCATCATTATCGCGGCAAGTTCGGAGCCGACGGTGTCGCAGATTTTTCTGATGGCCTCCGCATCGTTGTAGTTGAAAGGAATCGCAGTGCCCTTGAGGGCTCGGGGGACGCCCTTCGGGCTCAGCCCAGGAAGGAGGTGGCCGTCGAGGTTCTTGTCGTCCGCAAGGTTTGCGGCAAGGTACCAGTCGCCCCAGCCATGGTATCCGCAGAAGGCTATCTTGTCCCTACCGGTAGCTGCTCGGGCGATTCTGGAGGCCATTGCGCACGCCTCCCCGCCTGTTCTCGAGAATCTCAGCATGTCCGCCCACGGCTCGATCTTCAGCAGCAGCTCTGCCAGCTCCACCTCCTCGTAGCAGTTGAGGGTGCACATCGATCCTTTGCGGATCGCGTCTATCACAGCCGCGCTGACATCCTTGTCTGCGTAGCCTAGAGTGCAGGCTCCGATGCCCATTATCGACATGTCGATGTAGTGGTTGTCGTCCAGGTCCCAGACCTCGACCCCCTTCGCCTTCTTGTAGTATGAGGGCCACTGATCGGGCAGGAACCTATCGCTCCGTTTCGAGAGCAGCTGGTTCCCACCAGGGATGATCTGTTTCGCCCTGTTCCACAACTTGACGCCGGTGTTCATTTCAATCACTTCCGTCTTTGACGAAGGAATCCTCTTTCAACGATTTCGCATAACCCTCGTTTCTCTGAATCCCTTGGTTGATATCCAGCAGTTCGGGCTTTCTCGAGAGGAGCTCGAGGATCTCCTCCGTGGCAAAGATCTGCCCCTCCTTGTAGAGATGCTTGTAGACTTCTCTCACGAACCTCAGGTCTTTCTCCTCGTCGACCGTCCACCTGAACCGTGAGAGGTCTTTATCGAGCGCCACCGCACCTATCCGGAACAGCTTCTCGTTCTTCCAGATGTACGGCGTCACATGCTCTCTTTCGGACTTCAGCTTTGTCTCTTTCCAGGCCTTCTTCAGGACCTTGAACGAGAAGACCTCGGCGTCAAGCCCGTCAGGATAGGGGTTCGGCGACCCCATGCCGACATAATCGAGCTTGTCCCTATTGTCCTCGAAGTATTTTACCATGCGATCTACGAGATGCGGGTCTATCAAGGGGCAGTCTGCCGTGATCCTGACGACTACGTCGGCGCCGTAGAGCTTCGCGGCTTGATAGTACCTGTCGAGAACATCGTCCTCGCTTCCGCAGTAGGCCTTCGCGCCGCTCTTCTCGGCCAGCTCCTTCACGACCCGGTCCTCCTTGTTCGTCGTCGTGGCCACCACGACCAGGTCGACACTGCGGCATTTCTTGACGCGATCGACTAGGTGCCAGAGCATCGGTTTTCCGACGATTTCCGTCATAACTTTGCCCGGAAGCCTTGTGGAACCCATGCGGGCTTGGATAATGGCGACTACCTTGGTCATAGCCTGACAATCCTTCCAGTAGCGGCCGACTCTTTTGCTGCGAGAGCGACCTGAAGAGATTTCTTGCCTTCAATGCCAGTTACCAAAGGTTTTTCAAGACCCTGAATGGACGCAATGAAGTTCCTCATCTCGGCTGTGTACATGTCCTCATTCTTACCGTCCACTTTGATTGACTGCCACTCTTTGGTGTCTGGCAGGTACCTGTCAACTGCACTTGATTCGTAATCCCATTTGACGACTCCTCGTTCTCCGATGATTTCGCAGTTTCTTGTATAGCCTGGACGCACGTAGTCTAGATGGACTTCGCCAAGACAACCTGATTCGAATCTCAGTAGTATCTCAGCAATCCCTTCGGTTTCTGTCTCAAGGCTCGTTGAGTTCCCCGCAAAGCAGAAGACTTCGTGAACCTCGCCGAGCAACCACCTCATATAGTCGATTTCGTGAGACCCATCTAGGATTATTCCCCCTCCAAGATCACTTCTCGCTGTGTAGCTCTTGGTGTAATTCTGCCACGGGCGCCAGTCGGGAAGATACTGCCCAAACTGAGCACGCGCCGCAAGTATAGCGCCAATCTCTTTCTTCGCGACAGAATCCTTGACCATCGTGAGTCCTGGGTGGAATCTGAAGTTGTACCCAACAGAAAGCACGCGTTTCTTCCTCGACGCTTGCTTGATCAGATCATCAACACCGTCCAGCGTGTTTGACAGCGGTTTCTCGATGAAGACGTGGGCACCGTTTTCGAGAGCCTCCCTTGCAATCGCAATATGCGTGCTCGGGGGAGTGCATACAAGCACAGCTTCGTACCCTTTGCCCAATGCGTCCCCCAAATCTGTGAAGACTTCGCTCAGCGAGCACTCATCTCCGATAGTCGAAAGCCGATTCTTATCAGTATCGCACGTTGCAATTTCGCCCACATGCAATCCTTTCAAGTTGCGGATGTGCCTCGCACCTATCGAGCCACAGCCAACAACGAGTATCTTCATAGATTGTCCCAAGCGAACGGGTCTCCTTCTTTGTAGGCAACCTTGGCAATATGTCCAAGGATCCTCAACCTGTACTCTGGCTCAAGAGCACCGGCGACAAATGGCCTGAGAACATCTATCATGTCTTCGCTTATCGCTGATCCCTTTGGTATATCTCTCGCAGCGCAAAGGCATCTCCGCTGAAGCATCACGGTCTCCCGTTCTTCATCGTACAGGGTCTTGGTCGGCGATCCAAGAGCTTTCTCCATGATGCGTATGTTCTTCACCATCTCCTTGAAATCTCGGCCGTCCATCGCAAATGGATGGTCGGGCCCCTTCCGAGTTTTGTCGTCAGTGAAATGTTTCTCTATGACGCATGCGCCCAATGCGACAGCTCCTAGGGGAACAAGGTGACCGGGAGTATGGTCCGAATAGCCTACGAGCGTGCCAAAGACCTCTCCCATCGATTTCATCGCACGAATGTTCGCAGATTCAAATCCTGAAGGATAGTTGGTCACACACTGCAGCAGGACGATTTCGTTGTTTCCTGCGGACCTAATGGTTCTAATAGCTTTGTCAACGTCGGCGAGGGTACTGGCACCGGTTGGCAAGAGAATTGGCTTCTGCTTGCGTGCTACGTATTCCAGGAATTCAAGCCATGTGATGTCCCCTGAACCCACTTTGAGGGCTGAAACCCCTATTTTCTCAAGAAGGTCAACTGCCGCTTTGTCGTATGGGGTTGCAAGGAAAGCTATACTCTTCTTCTTAGAATACTCGAAGAGTTCCTGGATCCAATCTCGAGGAAGTTCAGCATGCCTGTAGGCCTCATAGACTGGCTCTGCCCATTTGGCCTGAAAACCCATTTTGATTCCAGCAAATCTCTCTTTTGACACAATCCTGTCAGCCAGGAAACACTGGAACTTCACAGCGTCTGCTCCACACTCTTCTGCGAGGTCCACAAGCTTCTTTGCTCGGTCGATGTCCCCGTCGAAGTTGGACCCAATCTCAGCAATGATGTACACCGGTTCCCCGATGCCGACCCCTTTGCCGTCAATCCTGACCGTCTTCAATGATAGCCCTCCTACTGGGTGCAGAAATCACTCCATCACCAATAGTACGAGAATCCTGGCAAGAGCTTTCAGGATCCTATAGTTGGCGACTATGCGTCCTCCAAATCGTGGAATATCGCCCCTTGTCCTTAAGCCTATGTCTACCTGGACCAGTCGATACCCCTTTCTTTTCGCGGAGAAGAGCAGCTGAGTCCCTATGGAGGATATGGTGTCGAAGTGTCCGATAGCTCTGTAGACCCTCACATCATATGCCTTGAACCCGCACAAAGGGTCCTCAATTCCCAGGACGGCTTTGGCAATCCCAGCAAAGAGTGTCTCCGATATCCTGGCACGTCTGGTTCTTCTTCCGACGACGATATCCGCTTCGCCTTTCTCGATCGGTTGGACGAGCCTGGGAATGTCCGAGGGAAGATGTTGCCCATCCGCATCGAGTGTCATCACGATGTCCGCTTTGCTGGCAACGGCCAGTTCGAAGCCATCACCTATAGTCTTGTCGTATCCTCCCCGAACTTTGTGACTGATTACGGTGGCTCCATTCTGTCTGGCGACAGATGCGGTGTTATCTGAAGAAGCGTCGTCAACAACGATGACTTCATCTACGTACTTCTTCGCGGCATCGACAACCGCTGCTATGGTTTTCTCCTCGTTCAACGCGGGGATCACTGCGACGAATCTAGGGCGGGTCATCAACAACTCTCCTCGCGTATCCGCTGTCCCCAAGCTGCTTCATTTTCCGGATTCCGTCCAAGAAAGAAGGCATCTCCTGCTCCAGTAGTGAGTTGATCCGGAGGACATTCAACGATGTGTTCTTGGGTCTCCTGGCCTCAAAACGCAATTCGTCAACACTGATTGGCTCTATGTTCCTTTGATCAAATTTGAAGACCTCGGCGAGGGCGTAGGCGAATTGGAGCTTGCTGCAACTGTCGCTGCTGCCTACGTGAATGGTCCCCTCATGTTCCAGACGGCACAGTTCAAACAGTATCTCGGCTAGGTCGTTGACGAGGACAGGGGAGATCACCACATCCTTGAACGCTGAGAGGATCTGACCGTTGCTGAGGACATTAATCATCCATTCCGCCATGCTCCTCTTTGCGGTCGGATTCCAACCGAAGATGTTGGTTCTGACAATGCAGCAATGAGCATTGGCCTTCGATACTCTCCGTTCCGCATCCAGCTTCGATTTCCCGTACGTGTTGATGGGATCTGGCGAATCGTCTTCGGAATAGAATCCCTTCTCTCCATTGAAAACGCCGTCTGTGGATATCTGAATCAAATACGAGCCTAGGCTCTGCGCCATCTTGGCAACGTTGATGCTAGCCTGGACATTCTGAGCATACGCCTGATTAGGATGAGACTCGCAGTAGTCAACGTTGGTCAATGCAGCACAGTGGACTATGATCTCTGGTTTCGCAATTGACAGAGTCCCTAGGTCTTTCTCGTTCAGTAGATCTGCGTGAATGAACTTGGCTCCTTCCAAGGAAATCGGGTTCTTGTGATAGGTAGAAAGCACTTCAAACCTCCCGACAGCCTGTCTCACGACAGCGCTTCCGAGAAGACCACTGCCTCCTGTTACCAGCAACGATTTCATGGTCCCAACTCTAGCCTGAGCAATCCGTCGCCGAAGTCAGCGTCGCGAGTTTTCGCTCCCCAGCCAAACTCTTTGAAGGTCTCTACCTCAAGGAGAGCCTTGCAGAGAATGCCGACTGCCCCACCTGCAATATTGGTGTTCCGCAAGGGTTCGCATGTGTCGAATGGTCTCATGATCGCAACGGGAGGTCATGGGTATTCAAATATAAAGTTGCCAAGCCTTATGCGTCGAGTTTTATCCCAGCATAATGGTGTTTTGAACCCAGACAGAATTCTCGACCAATGGCTACGGCATCTCCTCAACAATCAATGTTATAACCTGATTGATTCATGAAGGTAGGCCGTTGATTACTCTAGCGTGGTGAAGCCAAATGGAATGGAACAAGAAAGCTGTATTGATCACCGGAGGAACTGGTTCTTTCGGGAAGAAATTCGCTGAGGTGATGCTGAGGGACTGTCATCCCAAGAAGCTCATAATCTTCAGCAGAGACGAGCTGAAGCAGCATGAGATGCAGCAGGGGGGGTTCGATCACGAAAGTCTTCGCTACTTCATCGGCGATGTCAGGGATGTGGACCGGCTTCGCCGAGCTCTCAGGGGCGTAGATGTCGTCGTGCATGCCGCCGCTTTGAAGCAAGTGCCTGCATGCGAGTACAATCCAATTGAAGCAGTTCTTACAAACGTCATGGGCGCAAGGAACGTCATCGAAGCGTCGCTTGATTGCGGCGTGGAGCATATCATGGCGATCAGCACCGACAAGGCCGTCAACCCGATCAATCTGTACGGGGCGACGAAGCTCGTGATGGAGAAGCTGTTCGTTCAGGCAAATGCGTATCGTGGCCTCGGAAACACGAAGTTCAGCTGCGTCAGATATGGGAATGTCGTAGGAAGCCGCGGCAGCGTGATTCCGCTGTTCGTCAGCCAAGCGAAGACGGGTAAGATCACGGTCACGGATCCAGCCATGACCCGATTCTGGATAACGCTGGATCAAGGTGTCAGGTTCGTGGTCTCCTGCATAGAGAAGATGCATGGCGGGGAGATATTCGTGCCGAAGATCCCCAGTATGAAGATAATGGACCTCGCAAGAGTGGCAGCCCCGGACTGCGAGATCGAATACAGTGGCATAAGACCTGGAGAGAAGATCAATGAGCTCCTCATCTCCGAGGATGAAGTTCGCACGACCATCGAGACCGACAACATGTACATCGTCGAGCCCGTTCATCCGTGGTGGAGCGACTGGAAGTGGGATGGGGGCAAGCCGATGCAGGAAGGGTTCAGATACTCTAGTGACACCAACGCCAGATGGCTCACGGATGGACAGCTGAAGGAAATGCTGCGGGAGAGCAAACAGGGCTGAATCGGTATTGTCTAGAATCAGCCATGATGACTTGATCTGATGAGCCAGTTATTAGGGAGCGAGGGGTCAATCACACGGAATTGAGGCTCGTTGCATACCCTTTCCGTTTTCCTTCTCGCGATGGTTGGCATATAGACCGATTCGCTGGTTCATCTAGCGTTTGGCGAATACTCGCGCATAGAACGAACTCGTCGAGTCATTAAGCCCATCTATTTCGCTGCAGCGGGTTTCCTCGATCTGTCTCATGCCAAGAGTCTCGAAAACTCGCCTATAGTTCCGCGGAAAGTGGCGCCAAGACTTCCCTCGCTCATCTTCAATAGTAACTAAATAACCCTTTGCGATTCTCATAATCTCTGGAAAGACCCACCTGCTGTCCCTGTGGATGTGTTCTAGAACAGCCATAGTGAACACGATGTCGAATTCGTCATTCCCAAAATGCCCTATGCATTCTTCGACGGGCGCGTTGTAGATGCTGGTATGATCTGCCATTTCAGGGAAGGATTGCTTGAGCAGTTGCACGGCACTCTCGTTGATTTCTATGCCGCTCAAACCCCTAAAACCTGCCAGGAATAGGCAATTCAGATTCCTGCCAACGTTGCACCCAATCTCCAGGATTTTCGCATTCGGCTTTGCATACTTCTTGATTGTCTCCACCAGGAATTGACTCCTTGCTGCTCCTTCCAAGTATGATTGCGGGGAATTGGCAGCGTCCGTTGGCCGCCTCCAATATTGATGAACTTCATTGCGGGTCGTGAGACGACTTCCAATTCGCGCGAAGACCCAAGCCTCGATCCAAATCACTCCATATACACGGCGTATGCGGGTCCATACTGGCCTAAAAGACTCTGGAATCAATTCTGCCATCAACATTCTGTTGCCGCCTTTTCCCCGTGCCCGCATCGCGATATGGAGCTTAAGGGTTTTTCCAGGCGATTGCCCAACAGGCGTCCACAAGAACCAAGATTGAATTGTTGGGCGTCATGCCGCCGGCTGCCTGTCATGATTCTTCGAGTAGATGTCAACTATCTCCTGCTGCCATTTCTCCAAGTCTCGCTTGGCAATCAGACAAGATCCACGATGCCGATCATGGTCATTCTTTCTTCTTGTGAGATAGTTCAATTGTCACGTAGTGTGTCAGCTTCCTGAGGTTCATGGTGTCCAAAAAGAATCGGAGATCGTGAGCTGTGAATTCCCTGAGACAATAGAGGATCCCGAGGAATCCTCCCAGGGAGATGAGCAAGTAGACTGCGGCCTCGAACCAGTGCGTGACAGGAAAGACTGTGCCCGCGTAGAACATGATGATGCCGATGCCCGCGGCCGCGGCGATGTGTTTCAGGATCGAAGGATTCGGTTTCGCTCCTGTCAGGCTGTATGTGAACCACCGGGCGATTCCGAAGCCGACAAATCCTGATATTACGCTGGCGTAGGCAGCTCCCCGGTACGACAGGCCGAGAGCGTGGATTCCGAACACAGTCCTCGGCACCAGGATCAGCAGCAGAATCACGCCCAGGATCAGGTTTAGGTATATCCATTTGACATAGAGATCGACCCTGTTCATCCCTAGCACCTGTGCTGAGACCGTTAGGTTCAGAAGCCCGATGTAGGTCGCGATCGCGAGGTACGGCAGGATCTTGCCAGCACTGATGAATGCGTCACCGAAGAAGAGCCATGCGATCTGGCTCGGGAAGACTACGATCGTTGTCAAGATCGGCAGGGAGATGAGAGAGAGATACCTTTCCCCTTCTCTGGATGCGCGCCTGATCGCATCGAGGTTGCCCTCGTTCGCCAACTTGGAGAAGGTCGGGAACAACAGAACCATTACTGAAGATCCAAGGATTCCCAAGTAGGAAAGCAAAGACAAGGCCGAACTGTAGTATGCGACGTCGGATTTCGGCCAGAAGAATCCTATCGTCGTTGTGGATAACTGGTTCAGAATGGAATCTGCGACCATCACCGCTATCATCGGGATTGCCCACTTTGCGTACGTATGTATCAACTTGGGCTTCTGCCAGACTATGTGTTCTCTCGATATCTGGAAGGTAGCAACGCTGATGGCAGCAATCCCTCCCGCGAGATAAGCAAAAGATACGCTCGTGGCTCCCATACCGTTCGTCAGGACGAAGATCAGAAAGGGCAGCTTTACCAATGGGTCACAAAGAGAGATCAGCTGGCTCTTTGCTGTCTGCGTCCTCGCATCGAAAGATGCCGTGGCTATCGAAGTAAGGTCGGAGAGCGCCTGATAGACCAGCAGGATCAGGATGATGTTTATGGCGGAACCTGAGAGCGGATGATCGGAAAGAACTGACCATGTTCCCACAGATAACAGAACGACGACCACCATCGCAAGGGTCAACAGCCCTTTCACATATGCGAAGGTGCTGATGCAGGCATTGAACTCGCAGCCCTCAGCGATCCTTTTAGTGTGAGCTGATCCAAAGCCAAGGTCCGCAATCGAGTTGAATATACCCAAGAATGCGAGTGTCCAAGTTATCGTTCCATATTGCTCGGTACCCAGGTAGCGGGTCATCAGCAGCAATGCCGTGATTCCTATGATTGCCGAAGCCCCTTTTGAGAGCATTATCAGAAACGACTTCCGCGCGATCAAGCGATCAGGGGGTTTGATAACCCGCCCCTGTATATAATGCTGATTAGCCTCAGATTGCTGACGCTGGATTGTCGAAACCTGTAGCTTTGTGTGCCTGGCTAACGGAGGCAATGATTTAAGAGGTCGAATCGATACTCGCCCCGATGAGATACCTCTTCTTGATGGATGAGGTTGAATGTCAAAACGAATCCACGTTCGAGAGGTTAAGGACTCTCAGGAAGAGCGATGACGTCGTCGTTCTCAGTCTGGGCACTCTTGCGAGTCTGACCCTCCGAAAGATGGGGATCCCCTACGTCACGCCAGATCTCTTCTTCTCAAGAGAGAAATCACCTGCAATGGACAAGCAAGCTCTCGCGCTCTCCAGGGAATGGTACAAATTGATTGACAATCCGATTATGACCTTTCACGGGGTGTCAATCGGGGAGGTCCTCGAATACGATTTCTGCTTCCTTTTCATCGACGCGCTCAGAAGCGTCGAAATCGTGAGGGGGCTTCTAAGAGATTCATTTGATACCATATTTGTCCCATCGCTGGTCTCCAGTGAAATTGGCCACGGTGCTTGCTACAATACTCTCCCGTTAATATTGGCCTACATGGCGAGCGAGAAAGGCATGACGGTGGTCAGGCGTGAAGGAACTTCACAGGCAATGACCAGAATCACGCATGGCCGAAATAGTGCTACGCAGAGGTCTGGTCTTGGATTCCTCAATGACATAGTACTGGCGTTCCAGACGGTCTTCCTGCCTGGGAACCTCAGAACATTGGCAGGCCTTCTTTTGCACAGGAATATGATGAGATACGCATTGGCTTGTGATGATGCGTGGCTCCTTGACAGTCTCAGAGACGCAAATGGACGAGGATACAAGATACATCCCGTTTCCTTACACACTCCTGGCTCAATGTCACAGACCTACAGGATCCTCAGGTATCTGGTGAGGGATGAGACGAGGACTTCAAAATTGGATGATTCGATTGTCTATGATGGCATTCCTTTATGGGGCGTGCTATCCCCTCTTGTCAATCAGATACTCTCCAGGCATGTCCCGTCCATTACCGGAAGGATTCAGTGGACGGAACTCTTTCTGACGATGTTCCGACCGTCGGCATTAGTGGTATCTGAGGACATCGCTCCTCTCTCAAGATCCATGTGCCAGGTGCTCAAGTTACGCGGGATTCCCGTCATCGTGGTTCAGCATGGGATCTTGAGCGTTGACCTTGCCGGTTTCTATGCCATGCCTAAAGTCGGGGACTTTCAGGCAGTCTGGGGGCAGTATTACCGGGAGTGGCACATCGATAGAGGAAAGTCTGCCGAAACACAAGTTGTCACTGGGTTTCCAAGACATGATGGACTCCGCAATCTGCCTCCCATTGATCGCGAAGGCGTCTGCAGGCGTTTCGGTCTGGATGCCAGACTCAAAGTAGTCCTTGTTGCCACTGAGTGGTTCCAAGCAGGTTCCTCTCGGTACACTGTCGAAGATGAAGAAAGCTATATCCGACATGTTCTGCGGTCGCTGAAGGTGTATGTTGACATTCAGATAGTGGTTAAGCTGCACCCAGGCCGTCAAGAAAGGTACAACAAGATAGTGTCTCAAATCGCTGAACAGGAAGGAGTAAGAGTAGTCATCGCAAAGGATTCGCTGTGGGATTTGATGAGATTGTCATCCTTTGTTATCGTGTCCGTGTCTAGCGTATGCGTGGAGGCACTGGCTCTTGACAAGCCAGTCATCTCCGTCAATTTGGCTGATCGCAGAGACATCACAGGGTTGGTTCAGGACGGGCTGGCGATTGGGGCATACAATGAGAGCGAGATCAAGCGGTCCGTTGAAATCTGCATGACTGTTGCTGGTCGTGAGCCGGACCATGACGACAACAAGCGGTCGCTCCTCTTTCCCTTCATATATCTGGCTGACGGATGCGCATCTCAGAGAGTAGCGGAACTGATAAGAGCGAAATCCGTGCGGAATCCAGAGTCGCCCTAGTCCTGGAGATGGACTGTTACCTGGAGTAGGATGATGCACCTGGAATCTGAGAGTCCTCTAGGAAGTCTTCCCCTCGATGTCCGAGAGAATCGACGAGTCTCTGGGGGCCCTCCCAAACCGACACTCCTCGCGCCACTCGCTGCGGACAGCTCGGGAAAACCGCTTTAGCTTTCCTGTCCCGTTGAGTACTTGCGTCCGGGCGACAATGCGCTCGCGAGGCTGTACTCCTCTTGCGATGTGTTCGTGCAGCCGTCCTTCCTCGAGGGCATGTCCGTGCCTCCGCTGGAGGCCAAGGTATGTGGGAACGCTCGTTTGCATTTGTGCGTTCGATTGCGCATCCTTGGTGATTTCTGAAGCTGAACCCATCATCGAGGGACGATACGAGGATTACCGATGTCACAGCCCTTTACTTGGACCTTCCGTGGACACTATTGAAATATCAGCAACGACAATGATGTGTGACGATTATGGATATTGCCCAGATTTCGACAGTCAACGGTGCCATTACCGAAGGAACTGCGATGCGAGTCTTAGGGTTGTCTCGTGGTCTATCCAATATGGGGCACTCGGTCACCGTAGTTTGTGAGTCTGGCTGTGAAAACGTTTCTGGAGATTTCAGGAAAGTAGATGCACGGTTGATGAAGGCGATGATTTGGCTATATGGGCCTGAGTCTCCGCTTGATGCTCCACTAATGAGATTTCCTCTTGTCAGCTTACTAGCTCGTCGGATTCTTGATTCATTGCCTCAAATCGGATTAGATGCAGTCAGCTCTTGTCACATATTGCATTGTCATCAGCATTGGGCGGCGTCCGTGGTCGAGAAAAGGAGAAAGACAGGTCAGAAGATACTGTTCGATTATCACGGTATGATTGTGCCGACTGATGCAGATGGTGCAAGCATCGACAGCATTGATTCCGGGTCACAGTCGAGAATTTTGAAGTGGCAAAAGGCTGTCTTTGACGAAGCCGACGGAATATCATTTGTGACTGGCATGCTTCGAGACAAGATGGTAGATTTGTACGATGTCGATGTTGACAAGACGTACGTCGTGCCTGATGGTGTGGATTTCGTTCATGTAGCTAAAGGCTGGAACAAAGGTGCAGTTCTCCGATTGAGACAATATTGGCAAGCAGACAGTGCAACGGTCGTAATGTACGTTGGATCTCTAGATCCTATGCATGGTGGTAGCTATCTCAGGGAAGTTGTGCACGGGCTGCTTGAGGATGCGAACACGGATAAGAACCTCAGGTTTGTGGTCGTCGGTGTGGGGTCAATGGCGGAGGATTTTGCGTGTCTGCAGAGGAGGTACAAGGGCAGACTTGTCTATGTTCCTGGGATTCCGTATTCCGTTCTTCCGTCGTATCTGGCAGCGGCTGACATACTGTTAGTTCCCCATCCGAGGAATCTCACGATGGACAATATTGAATCGGGCAAGTTGCTTACCTATCTTGCTAGTGGCAAACCAACCGTCGTGACTGCGCTGGCGTATGCGAGCCGTTTCCTGGATGATGGATTGAATTCCATCCTCTGTGATCCCGAGTCTCCTTCTACTATGGTTGATGGAATCAGGCGACTTGTGAACTCACCTGAGCTTCAAGTCGAAATCGGCGCTCAGGGAGCCGCGCTCGTTGAAGATGAGCGCGACTGGTCATCTGTTGCCCTCATCGCTACCCAAGTCTATCAACATCTATTGGCTCGTTGAGAATTCCAATTTCCTCAGATGTCTCAGGCAGTGGTCTTGGATCCCAAATCGCACCCTGAAAGGAGGACACAGTGCCTCGCATGTGTAGCCCATCATCCACACCTCGAGCTTGAAATGAGGGCCCTTTTCCACTTGTCAGCTGGGCAGGATCATGGACTCCTCAGGAGAATGGCGCGAATTCAGGCAATGAACATCGGCCAAGGACGTTCTGAATCTATCATCCAATCGCATGGCTCGGTGAATTGCATAAAATTGAAGGTCCCGTCAGCAATGGGAGTTCAGCTGTCCCCGATTCTCCCCTCAGAGCACACCGACATGGGTCTGGCTGATTGGGGAATCTCACAGGGCTCGCACCCTGAAGCAGGCGGAATTGAAGCGCCGTCGGTCCATATCATTATCCCGGAATCTGGGTTCTACCATACATAGCATCTGACTGCATTCGAGTCATATACTCGATTATGCGCATCCATGAACTCGGCTAGCGATTCCGATGCAATAGCTGCAATCGTCGTGTTCTTAAGCACTGCGTTGAAAGGCGAGTTTAATGTTTTCTCTCTCGAAACGAGCATCCCCTGCCATCTCTCATCAAGAACCAAAGTTCTACTCGCATCTAGAATTTGAGTATTCCCATTCACTCCCTGAAACTGATTCATGAAGAAGACGTCAGTGGAGATGACACTGGCATGATTCGACCCCCATTGGGAACTCACAATCTCGTTTGCGTCAAGAGCTGGCACTGTCTTTTGTTGCCCAGGAAACACCGGCTCAAGATTCGCATATACGTTTGAAGTGCTGGCAAGGACCACGACGCTGAGGAGCAGCGCAGCAGTCGCTCGTCGTATTGAGGAGTGATCCCAGTACAGCCTTGTGAGCAAGCAGGCCACGGCAAACAGCCCCAACATCTCAAGAAAGAAGGACCATCTTTCTGGTATAGCCTCAGAGACTCCGAACAAGGAAAGAACCGCAGTGATGGATCCAATTCCGACTGCTGCACCTACTAGTGCGTTTCTCGACAGATTGCGTTCTTTGTCTTCGTAGCGAGACCGAGACATTGCAGCCGCCCATACTACAGCAACTACTATTGCCATTGTTGGAATCCGATCCCAAAGCCGATTGAGATTAGTTCGCGAAAAGGTGCCGGAGGAAATGTCGATTGGCATTGCTTCGGATAGCGTAAACCAACCAGCCATGAAGTTCACACTCCACTGTGTTGCTATGAACCAATAGGCAACCAGGACTGCCGCGGAGAATCCCAGACACATTCCGAGGTTCAAAACAATCTTCTCTGCTGGGGCTGCCCGATTGAGACGGGCAGTCTTCACCTTGGAGGAAATACTTACATAGAAGAATGCAAAAGATAAGGCGAGTACAAAAGCAAGAGATGATATTGGATGTGTAAGGACTGCAGCTACGAAGCATACTGCTAGCACCGTGAACTTGCGTATTCGCAACGTGTTCGACAATGGAACTACACATGTCCACGCTACACTTGCCAGGGCGCCTCCAAACGCCATCGGGATTATCCACCACCCAAGTTGCATGTTAAGAGGCCATATGGATAGAAGTGCTGCGGTCAAAAGAGATTCCCGTTCACCAATAGTCTTTCTTGTGGCCAGACAAATGAAAACCGGAATGGCCGCCTCTGCAACACCAATCGATAGGAAACCTGCAATCTTCGGCGGGAAGCCTGTTATGAGGGATGTCTGTGCCATGAAAACGTGCGCCAAAGGGAATATCGCATACTGGCCGTCCAGTTCGGGGTGACCAGACTCAATCACTCGCTGTACCGCAGGAAAGTGGTACCATGGGTCCATTCCCACAATGCTCGGATAACTCGAGAATACCAACCATCGTGCAACTGTCGAAAGCAGAATGATCTCGACAAGAACGATTGCGGCGCTCTTGAGCGGGCTTTTTCCTGGCAATGTGACAATCTGCCAGAAGATCAGCATCAAAGCCATTGCGAGGAGGCAGTTGTACGGAAGGACGAAGCCTGAATCCTTGCTTCTCCAGTAGGCGAAAGGAAGTACTATGCACACAATTGTTGTGACAAGAACTATGACGATTATCCTGGATTTGGCGGTCATCACACTAGCCGATGCGGCATGGGATTTATTGCTGATAGTACCCTCAACAACTATCAGGATTGCCCCTATGATGATTGGCAATTCGATGATTGACGGAATGACGAAGTAGAGCAGAATCGTAGTGGCAATCCAGAGAACAGTAAGAATCCGGGTTCTCTTGGCACTGATCCGTAGAATTACACGGTCTTCCTGCAATCAAGTACCATCCTGCTTCCGTATGAGGTTGGTTGGATAAGAATGTAGTAGCATCTAGAAGTATCTGAATTCTATCCGTGGACTACATCCTGGTGGGAAGGAATTTGCCTCTGCGATGTTCATATCAATACAAATCAGCTGCCCCGGAGAATCGAGATGCGGACTAGAATTCTTGGCATAAGCGGGTTCGGTCAGATTGTCGTGCGTTTCCGGAGTCCACTCAAGAAGCTCCCGCAAAGACCGTGTTGGGGGAAAGAGTACCGAGGCAACGTCAGTGGGAGAACCGACTCTGAGTCAAGCCTCATTCTATGAAGAGCGCGAACGTCCATTTGGTCAACTAGCTGATTGATTCTCAACTCTGGAATGACATCATGACTCCTCTTCGCAATGAGGCGGGCAACATACTCAGGCTGTTCACCTGCACTAAGTCTCTCACATTGAGACCACGACGACGGGTGGTTGTTGATGATAGAAGCACAGACGGATCTGTTGACAAGGTTCAAAGGACAGACATCGAAACTGTGATGAAGATGGTCCTGAGATTTTGTCATGAAACGACCTACATCTCCGAGATTCCAGACAAGGTGTCCTCAGCATTCGCCGCCGATATCCGAGAGCCGAAGTACGTAGTGACCCTTGTCAACGATAGGTCTTTATGTAAGACTCCAGTATTAGAGAAGACCCGCTGATGGTATCCACGAATCCTCGCTATGTCTTGGTCACTCCAGTTAAGAATGAGAAGGCTATGCTAGAGAGTCTTCGCGATTGCGTATTGTCTCAAACCCTCAAACCCCAGGCTTGGATACTGGTTAACGATGAAAGTTCAGACGGTAGTCTTGAGGAAATTAGACAATGGTGCTTAAGTGATGATTCTATCCGAATCACGGAGAGCAAGGATCATGCGCTACTTCCTTGGTACCGCTATGGCGCGGTCGTTGCCGTCGGCGTCAGAGAAGCACTGGGCGTGCTTCCGGGTGAGTTTTCTCATGAATATGTAGGAGTTCTCGATGCAGACACTTGCGTAGAGGCGAACTACTTTCGCTCTTTGATTGAGGCTATGCAGAAGGACAATCGCTCAATGATATCCACTGGGCTTATATCAACAATAAACGGAAGCCTTCATGAGCAGAAGCCCCTGCCAAGGGGGTGCGCCAGAGTATATAGGGCATCCTTTCTCAGGGAGTTGGGCGGATTTCCGCTCACACCTGCCCCTGACACCGTCCTCGAAGTCAAGGCGGCAAATCGTGGCCATACTTTACTAGTGATCCCTGGCGCAAGGGGAATACATCGGCGTGGAAGCACGACTGCAACCGGGCATTCTGGAAACGTGACGATGGGAATCATACATCATGCTCTCGGCATGGACTTTGCCAGTGCCCTGCTGGTTGGAGTCCTCCTCGGAACATCGCGGGGATTCTCGTCGTCCCACTATTACATTAAGGGGTATCTTGAGGGCATGAAGAACCGTCATCTTCGCGTTACTGATTCTGAGATACTCTCTTACTATGATCGTGCGTGGACGCGACTGTTCGAGAACGGTAAGGCTGTAAGGGCGGCATTTGGCTATGCTCAATGGGGCTTATGAGTGCGGTTTAGGCGAGTCTGCCGGCTAGTCGACCGTCTTCTCATGATTGGGTACAACAGGCTGTATCTGCATCGCATTCCCATCAACATGTGTGGGACTTAGGTAGGCCAGATGAAATCAGATATGCTAAATCGAATATAGAATTCTCACTGACTCTATGAGAAAACTATTCTGAACAAACAAAAGCGCAGCCCCTCGAAACGCAATTCTCCTCAAGATTTCCAATATCAATTTCTGTATCGACGAACCCGAGAAGACAGGCCCCAGGAGCAGTGAAGAACCGCCAACGCTATTGTCCAACCGTGTTCACACCCAGCGGGTGAAAGGGATTTGTCGCTGCGCCGCTCTCCAATGCGCCGTGAATTCTCGGAAAGGATGCAGGTGACTCTTGGAATGACGCGAGACTGAGATTCGAGTCGCAGAGGTTCTTGAAGGATGGCGAGTGCCGTATGGTTGAGTTCCGATGTCAACACACTCGTGACGGCCGTTAATTGAATGGGGCTCTCCAGCCCTACGAAATCTCCACGCTCTCACTTCTGAACGCGGATACATGTTTTCATCGCTCTTGTCGAGATGGAACAGCTACTCGAATTCACCTTCTGCACAACTTTGAGGTCGCTTTCCATAGATTGCTGTACCATTCCTCGCTATGCCACTCCACCATAGGAATCTCGAAACGATCATATCTGCCTTGCAGCCGATGGCTTCGCGATAGACCGAATCCATGACGAGACGGCGAACGGTTTCGGCGAGGGAATTAGTGCCTCTTCTACGGAATCTAATTGCGGCATTGTCACGTAGGGGCGAGGGTAAGCAGAATCGTCATGGGGGACGACTATTCGCAATCCTGTTGCCGCTGCTTCAATCGCGGTTATTGTTGGATCGCCGGGCAGACTCTGATGTCGGAGGAATTGTAGATGATTGCCAAATCAGCGCCCCAGCAAAGTCGTTTGTGCTCTTCAGATGTGACTTCGATTGACTGTTGGGTTTTTATCACTCTAAGTCTTTGACGGGAGTTGACATCATGGTCAAGAATAGGGATTCGGATGATCTTGTTGCGGTGATTGGACTCGGTACAATGGGAAGGAAGTTGGTCCGCCTTTGTCTGACCTCCAACCTCAGAGTATTGGCGATGAGCAGAAGCCCACAATCTGAGAAGAAGCACTTGGACCAAATCCGCCAAGACTTGATGGCGAAGGTTTCAAAGGGACAGGTCACCGCAGAACTAGTCGGGTCGATGCTCGGAAGGATAGAATTGGCACGCAGTCTTGAGGATCTTGGTCAAGCGAGATTCGTGATTGAGGCTATCAGTGAGGATGTAACAGCCAAACGAAACCTGTATCGCCAGATTGAACCTAACCTTGCAGATAACGCTATCTTGGCGACCAATACATCATCATTGTCAGTGACGGAATTGTCAAAAGGAGTGGAGAATCGCTCTAGATTTGTGGGGATGCACTTTTTCAACCCTCCAGAAGTGATGAAGCTTGTGGAAGTCAAGGGGTCGAAGGAAACAGCGCATGATACACTCGTGAAAGTAATCGAGATGGCCAAGCGATTGGGCAGAAGTCCGCTCGTCGTTCCAGATGAACCCGGCTACTATGTGAACAGAGTACTATTCCCCATGATAGTAGAGGGCATAAGGGTGCTGGAGTCATCCGGCGGAAATCCGAAGGACATCGACGATGCGATGAGACTCGGCGCGAATCTACCTATGGGGCCACTCGAGCTTTCGGACTATATCGGGAACGACATCGTACTTAACATATGCGAGATTCTCATGGAACGAACGAATGACTCGAGGTTCGAGCCACCAAAGTTGCTCACTAGGATGGTCTTGGAAGGGAAATTGGGAAGGAAAAGCAGGTGGGGCTTCTACAGCTACTGAGGAGGACTGGAATCAGAATCTTGCGCCCGAGTACTTGCCCTCCCTAGGGATTTGACATCGGCAGAATCGTTATGTTGGCTACTTGAGCTAGTAGATTTCACCCTCATTGCCCGCTGCCCCCCTGAAACGGTTCTCCGTGCATTTGGCTTCTTCTTGTGGAGTTGTCGAGTACCAAAGTATTGGCGCTCACTCAGTTCCTCCCTCAAAGACGCTACTGTCATGTCAATGTGTGCAACTGCTTTGACCAGTTACGGAGTGTCCCCGTTTGAGACAGTGGGCCACGAGCCAGCGTAATAGACGAAGGAGTCAATCAGACGAAATTGGCGGTTAGGCTCAACCCCCTTTCCCTTTTTGTCTAAATCACCAGGGATTGAGCGCGGACCTAGACCCCTTCCTCCTTCCTGTGATTTCTTCCAGTGAGAAATGGCGACGAATGCTCACCTCGGCGCTCCCGTAGACAAACAGAAATAGAATGAAGCTTCTTCATGCGAAAGAGGAGACCGTATTTATTGGCTAACGAGGATTATGTTGTCGTTGATGAGAAGACCGATATGTGCGAATCGGTTGCGGCCAGACTCGCAAGCACGCTTCTTTTCGATCTACGGCATCCCTCCATTAGGCTTGCGAAGATGTACCTGCGTTTCTTAGTCAATATCGCCAGAAGAGAGAGGCTTTCATCCGAAGTCCTCTTCTGGGAACATGAATACTACAGATATGCAACTGCCCGCAGACATCCTTGGTGGTGGCATTTGGAATACTCAGCTGACGCCGACAAAGAGCTTGTCAATGCTCTCGATATGCTATCGAAGAGGTTTTCCGAAAGACTTCGTCTTGCAGACATCGGGTCTGGACCCGTGACATCCTTCTCCGAGAAGATCGACACAAGAAAATGGGACATCGTTTCCGTAGATCCACTTGCAGACATCTACAATCGATTGAATGACGAGTACGGGGTGGAATCTCCTAGGTGCGTAAGGGCATTCGGAGAGACACTGACAAGTGTATTCGACAGGAACAGCTTCCATCTCGTGTTGAGTCAGAACGCAATTGACCACTCGGAATCTCCATGCGACTTCGCTAGTGAAATGGTATCCATCACAAAGCCGGGGGGACTTGTTTGTTTCTATGGGTTCATCAAGAAGGGCACGGCTGATATCTGGCTTGGCCTTCACAAATGGGACATCGAGCTAGTCGGGAACGATCTCTTGGTCTCCAACAAAGACAGAAGCATCTTCAGACAGGTAATTACAGACCGCACACGTCTTGAACCATTCTGCCTGAAATTGGAGGGCAACAACCCGGACGACAAGTACGTGGCGATTTACGAAAAGAAGGCATAGGTCTCGTCATCGAAACGCAACATCGATTCCCTCCTTATGGGCTTCTCTGGGCGATTCCTGTCGATGGCCGCAAGACAAACGTGAGCTAGCTACGCGCTTTGGTGTTGGCTTCACCATCCACACCTTGCGGCGCAGCTACAGCCAAATGTTGTTCAATCGCGGAGTCCCGTTGGAAACCGTTTCGCTTGCCCTAGGTCGCGCCTCGACCGTGACGATTGAGAAACGCTATTGCCGAAGAGATGCTGGTGTCGCCAGGTTTGAGCTCGCATAAGCATTGACAAGGCCGGCAGATTGTCCGAGCCTCCAATCCCCAGTGATTGACAGGAACGCGCCTCTACATCGCTATGCGTGAGCTGTCTCCGCTTCATACTGTCATAATGATGGAAGATTTTATTGCACCCACCTGCGTTTCACAAGCGTAGCAATAAGCACTAGGATGTGAAGGACTTGCTGAGAATAGGTAAGGATGTCCGTATTCACGACACCGCAGTAATCAACGTTGAAGATGGTTATATCGGAGATAGATCCGTCATTGGACCACAAGTCAGAATCGAGGGTCGTTTCATTCGCATTGGCTTTGAGGCATGGATCAATGAGTACTCTCAGATTGGCGGTGGAAGCTGTTTTGATCCCGCGAGTCTGCTGGAAGTGGGTGATTTCCTTCATATGGGCAAGTTCTCCGTTCTGAACCAAGGAAGGGGTCTGAGGATTGGACACGAATTCGGATGTGGGATTGGAACCAAGGTTTTCACCCACGGGGCGTACGAGTCTGCATGGGATGGGTTCCCTATTCAATGGGGGCCTGTATCCGTGGGAGATCGAGTTTGGCTCCCATACGCTCTTGTCAATCCCAACGTTGCCATTGGTGGCGATGTCGTTGTCGCGTCCATGAGCGTTGTTACCGCAGATTTGCCTTCTGGCTGCTTGGCTGGAGGAGTGCCCTGTAAAGTCCTCAAGGAGCATGCCTTTCCAAGGAAGTTGTCTTCTGAAGAGAAGCAATCGCTGTTCGATCGCATTTTCTCAGAATCAGTCAACATCTTTTTGGCGAAGAATCCGAAGTTCGCGAAAGCAACTGAATTCAAAGTCGTTGATGAGGACACATTCATAGTTGACAACACGGTATTCGATCTATGCAAGCGTACAATCGAAGGACCCGCCTCGCCATTCACCGAAATCCTCAAGAATCAACTGAGGAGAAACGGGATTAGGTTCAGGTTTTGGAACTCCGAAGGTGTCTATAGGAAGTGGTGAATTGCCCTCGCCTCTTTAGCAGGTCTGCGGAGTCTTGGGTGCCAGCTGTCTTGATATGTCGGGCGAAGTTGCCCAGGAATCAGCCAGTCCCACAAGTATGTCGGGAGCATCCTAAGCCCGAAGTGTTGTCAAGTCATAGGCGGATTAAGGTTGCAGGTCGTAAGGCAAATCCGATGCAGATTGTGCCATCCCTGTAGGGCCATGAGGGGTTTTCACGGAATTTGGGGCCAGTTGCAGATTCCTATATTACCCATCTTACTACTTCAAACGCCTCTGCGTATCGGGTTGCAATCTGAACCCCCCTTGTTCTTGCTAGACTCTCAACAAACTCCGCATTCATGTACTTCCTGCGTTTCTGACTCCGGTAGCACTCCAGGGCTTCAATCTTCTTCCTGATGTGACTCCTTTGAAGTACTGAAAAGGATAAAGTATCAAAGCTGATGTTATTCCAAGGCATTTCATAGCCTAGGATTGTCTTCATCTTGAACATTCTTCTGCACTCTTCCGCCACAGTCCTGTGGTCTTGGTGCAGATCATTGAGTGATGGAGCGAAAACCACGTCTGGATCAAAGCTTGACTTCAACTCAAACATCTCTTCGAGAATGTCCTGTCTTCTTTCCGAAAACTTCCTCACTTCATAATCCAGACACACAACGTTGTTCCTGCGCAGACCCAGCGCTTGCGTGGCCGCAATCAATTCCTTCTTGAGAGTGCCAGGAGGGAACTTCTTGGGAAGCGACTTATCGGCCGAAGAGAACGCCACATACATGACATTCATGCCGTTGACCACGAACTTGGCGATTGTGCCACCGCACCCCATCTCGCCGTCATCAGTATGAGGGGCAAGGATGAGTATTCGATCGAAATCAGGCACTGGAAACACCAATTCCGCGGCGCTGCGCACGCTCTTGATTGACACCCATATACTTCACCGTTTCGCTGATTCTTACTGTTGAGACTCGCGAAAGACGACGTTGTGGAATGAACGGAATCGCACAATCAACGTTATTCTGTCTTTCGACAAGGTAATTCTGCAAGGTGAGTCGTCAGCGTCGATACAAGAATATTGACCGTTCAGCGAGTATTTTCCAAGAAAGAGAATTCTTGACCAGGAATTCCGCCCTAGCGGTGATCTCCGCCCTCAATTGAGGGTCTTTCAGGAGCATTTCGATTTTCTCAGCGAGGCTTTCAACATCCCCCCTTTCGAAACCTACTGCAGCTTTTGCTTCGAACACCCTCTCATATGATGCCAAGTCATTCATTTGCACTACTGTTGGTAGACCGGTTGCCAACGCTTCAATCACGGTGATGGATGCGTTGCCAGGCCAGACGCCAATATCACCTGCGTTGTAGAGGGCTGGCAAATCAGCGTTCCTAACGAAGTCAACGAATCGCACTTTTCCACTGGGAATGATCTTGTCTGCGAGTTTCTTCAAGCGGGACATATATTCTCCAGGGCCATTCCCAACCAAGAGAAGCATCACATTCTGGTTTCTGTCAACAACGTGATCGAATGCCTTAATCAAAACCTCGATATCTTTGTCCTCAGTGAACTTGCCAGCAGAAACGATTACGCGAGTCTCATCCTGAATGCCATATGTCGATCTCCCGGATTCTCTCAGTTGGGTGGACCTCGTGAATCTACCTGTGTCGGCACCTAGCGGAAAGAGTTCAATCTTCCCTGGTGGAATCCGAAGTATCGACTCCAGGATGTCTCTAGCTGAGTTGGTTATCGGCATGTAGCATTCAATTCTCTCATCCGTAATCCTATAGACTGCCCTTAGGAGAGCCACGTAACTCTTTCTTACATGGTTGTTAGCATGATAGTTTGTCTTGTGTGAATGGTCGTCTATGAATAATCTGTATCCAAGTCTCTTTGAGTACAGGATTGTCTGAATCGTACTAGGCGAGAAAGCGGCATGAGATTGGACTATGTCAGGTCCGATCGCTCTCAATTTGCGTCTTAATCCCACCAAGTAGACTTGCCCTGCACTCTCCAGACAAGGCAGTCTGTGTATTCTTATTCCATTCTCTTCGAAAGTTCCTAAGCTTTGGATTCTGCTTCCGAAGAACCTTCCAAGGAGTTGGTCGAACCCAGCATAATCGGGCATTCTATCACTAGTGATGATTTCGACACTGTGTCCCAGTCTCGATTGCTCCTGGGGAAGTGAGTTCTCTTGATAGCCCATGCCAGGTACATACCATGGCATGACGTGCACGATCTTCATTTCGGGTCCTCCGATGTGTACATTTCATTTGACTTGCGCGATGTCGCTCTGGGGACGAATGCCGTGAGCGTAATCGACGACGCGATAATTAACCTTGCAGACTGTACCTAGGGGACTCGACTCGTGTCAGTCAGTGAAATGCCTCAAGAAACAAGATGCATTTCGAACTCGATGAATGCCCTTACCTGGTCTTTGTCTGCCAGTACTGGTTCTTCATTCATTGAATCACGAACATTGAAATAGTGAAATCGGTCTTAGTCGAAGGGGTTGCCTTGAAGACCGAAGTCAAAGAGAGATTATGGTCAATTCTCCAACGGTTCAACCTAAGTCTTAGAAAGCCTGACTGGCATGATCTGCGGAGATTAGACCCAATTTCCAGGTCCTTTGGTTTCGATAGAGGCATCCCAATAGACAGATACTATATCGACAAGTTCCTTTCCCAGAATGCCAACCATATTAAAGGAAACGTTCTTGAAGTGGCCGAGAACACCTACACCATGCGATTTGGCAAGGACGTCCACAAATCCGATGTTCTACACATCTCTAAGGATGCCCCTTATGCTACGATTGTTGGTGACTTGTGCGACTTGTCTACTCTACCAGAGAATGCTTTTGATTGTTTCATTTGCACACAGACCTACAATTTCATCTACGACCTCCAGAGTGCGATAAGAGGGACGCGGCACTTGTTGCGAACTGGCGGCGTTGTTTTGGCTACGGTAGCTGGCATCAGTCAGATCTCGCAGTATGACATGAAGCGTTGGGGTGATTATTGGAGGTTTACAACCTTATCTGCGCAGAAGACGTTCGAACAGGAGTTCGGGACAGGCAACGTGCAGGTCGATTCCTACGGCAACGTACTGTCCGCAATATCATTTCTTGAGGGTCTGTCTTCAGGTGAGCTTTCAACTGATGAGCTCGATCATAGAGACAAGGACTATCAGTTGTTGGTGACCATCGTGGCAAGGAAGTGAGATAGTTCTCGCGGTCCGAAGATGTGTTCTTCAGCCCAGCTCACTTTTGGCGGATTTCTGGTTTTCATCATTTGTGCTGCAGTTTGGCAATCCTTGAGCATAATTGGTTCCAGGATCCGATTCTACTGTCACGAGAATAGAGGCTTGTCCGCCAGACTCCTTGATCAGAGCGACGATGGGAGGCAAATCAAAAGAACAAGGAAAGCGATTCGCGAGACGGTGAGTACCTCTTCAACATAGAGATGGAAAGACAGTACTCCAAGAGAGGAAAGGCGTATGCCAACAAAATCAGAGATCTACGACCATGTCTACGGCGAACAAGTCTATGAGGTACAGACTGGTATCGTTGCTTCATTGTATTCGAAATTGAAAAAGCACGAAGTGAACCGCTATGCGACGTGTTTGGCTTTTTTGCCACCGAAAACTCAGAGACTCCTAGATGTCGGATGTGGTGGTGGGCATTTCGCAAAGGAAGCGAGAGGACGAGTAGTCGAGTACTACGGTGTCGATGTCTCACCCGTGTTGCTGGAGCGCGCAAGAGCAAACCTAACTAGCGTCTCGGATGAATGTAGAATCCATCTCGCTCAGTGCGACATTGATCAAGTTCTTCCTTTTGAAGATGGCTTCTTTGATGCGGTCACATGTATCGCAGTACTTGAACATGTGATGAATCCGCCGAGCGTAATCGATGAGATACATCGAGTATTGAAAGCAAATGGTGTTTTCGTTCTCGAGGTCCCTAACGTTGCATGGTTGCCATATAGAATTGGTCTCTTGTTCGGAAGACTGCCGACGAGTGGCGGTATCTATCTTGGGGCAGACTGGGAGCATTTGCACATCTTCACGAAGAAACTTGTGATGGAGCTGATCACTAGCAGGGGGTTCGAAATCGAAGCAGTCTCCTGCAGTGGCATATTTGCCAGGTATCGGAGATGGTGGGGTTCCCTTCTGGGAGGGGACATTATCGTGAAGTGCAAGAAGACGGAACCACATCAACTTCTATCCATTGAAGAGAACACGAATGCTCACTCAGACTTCCAGCCTTCAAATCCTCCGTGAGGTCCTCACCGAAAGCTTGTGCGCTCTCTACAAGTACCAGTATCGCAAAAGAGCGCGCATTCTATCCATTGACTGAAGCTGCCTAGCGCGTCTCTCCAAGACTGGCGATGTGCTCCTTTGCCTACGGATACACGGTCGTGTGTGAGGAAAGGGAGAGGAGCAATTGCCGAATCATCAATTCTTTCTGAGTGAGCCGTTTGAACAATCGTCCGACTTTCGACAGCTTTGCTCGGGATTCATGAATCGTTCTCTTCATCGGCGGAATCGTGGATGTCTGCTTCTCTCTTCAAGTCAAGCGCCTCCAGTCTCATTGGATACGCAGATCACTCATGGCTTTTCTGGTGAGCGGTGCAATCCTCGCTCAGCATGTGATTCTAGTTGAATTCGATTCCATTTCGGGCTTTTCGGGGATGGCCTGCTTTGGTAGCTGAGCAAGGACGAGTGGCGTGGTATTCTGTCAGAAACCGTTCTGTGCTCCTTTGCAAGAACATACGTGGTTCAATCTTCCGCCTGACTAATCTAGGGTTCTTCTTCTCGAAGTCTCGGATGGTTGATGACTTAGTTTTCAAGTGTTTGGTTCTTGCGATAGCATCATAATCTCATCTGACCATCTTGAAAGCCGTGCGTCATCAAAGCGAGGTCCCCACCAGACCCAATCCGAGCAGAAACTTTCTGAGTTCACTACTTGCCCCGAGACTTCATCCCATCAGCAGAGTTGATTAAGTGAGAATACTCGAGGTTGTTCCCTACTACGCTCCAGAATGGCAGTTCGGCGGGCCAGTCAGAGCGGTATATGAGCTATCCAGAGCGCTTGCAGACAGAGGAAATGATGTCACCGTTTGGACGTCCAGAATGTCTAGTGCCTCTGAACATCGCAACTTCTCGGACAACGCTGGAATCTCCGATACGGGGTCATTGAATGTCGTTCGCTATAGCGTTGTGAGTCAGCGGTTCTCCCGTAGAACGCTCATGTTCATTACGCCAAGAATGATTCTTGACCTAGCCGCGATTAGTGATTTCGATATCATACATCTCCATGATTCAAGAAGTTTTCAAAACGTAGTTGTATCAAAGGCCGCAAGGAGCAATGGCGTGCCTTATGTGCTCTCGCCTCATGGTAGTCTTGGGTATGAGTTCGGAAAGGTTCCATTGAAACGCGCATATGACCTGCTCTGGAACCGTGCGATTCTTGGCAACGCAAGGCGGGTGATTGCCTTGACCTCCTTTGAGAGTCAACAACTTGCTGAACTCGGCGTCCAAGCGGAGAAGATATCAGTCATACCCAATGGAATTGAGAGACTAGATCTCGGCTCAGCCCATTTGTCTCGTCAGCAAACGCGGCTGAAATTGGGAGTAAACAAAGAAACGATTGTCATCCTCTTCGTTGGACGGGTTGCACCTATCAAGGGCGTGGACTTGATAGTACCCATATTGGCTGAGCTAGACAAACACGATTTGAATGTTCGTTTCTTCATTGCTGGACCAGACTTTGGAGGGAAAGATTTACTGGAGAAACAGGTTGCGGAATACAAATGCCAGGATCGAGTGGAATGTTGGGGCTACATAACGAATCCTTTCAAGACTACGTTGTACTGGGCATCGGACATCTTTCTACTGCCTTCGGCCTCGGAGGGATTGCCCATTGCTGCTCTTGAGGCCATTGGAGCGGGACTTCCAGTGGTGTCAACCCACGAAAGCAATCTAGGGAGTCTTGCAGGTGGAGGGCAGCATGTTCGTCTGGTCGCTCGCAATCAGCGGAGTCTTGCAGAAGCAATCATCAATGCGATTCCTGATGCTAGCGTGAACTTCGAGGAAAGACTAAGACGGGCCAATGAGGCGTGGCTTCAAATTGGCTGGCCCGTAATAGCAGCCAGAATGGAAGCATTGTACAGTGAGTGCATTTCTTCAGCAGGGACCTAGAGGGCGGCACAAGGTGTTGACAAGCTTGATTGTTGCTCTAATAGAAACCCTGGGTATATCCTTACGTAGGTCAATCGAGATCTTGAATACACTCTCCGTTTGTCAGGTACGATACACCTTCCCTACTAGAGATGTACTTGAGAACATTCTCAAGTTTCTCCCATTCTCCGTTGAGCTGGATTTCTGAAGAATGTCCCCAGAGGTGGTAGATGCCGCCCGTTTCAAGACGCAAATCAAACATTTCCTTAGCGCGAGTCTTCCAATCCACGAGTGACTTCAATGTGAGCCGGTCTCGTCCCCAAATCCTGAATGCCGAGAGGGGCGATTTGTTGGTGGCCTGCAGAGTAATGGGCAGAAGATACGGGTCATCCGATACGCCGAAATCGCGACTTTTGCAGGTCCTCGCACCCTCGAATCCCGCTGATTTCACAAGCTGAACCACTCTTTCGCTGTATTTCCCTCGGGGATAGCAAAACATACTGACTTCATGTTCAAGCAGATTCTCTAGGTAGCGTTTCGAACCGGCTATCTCACTACGAGCAGCTTCAGTGCTTACTGACAACAGGTTAGGATGGGTGAGAGTGTGGGCTCCAATCTCAAAAGCCTCATCTAGCTCAATGACTTCATGAGGGGCAAGGGGATCTTCGAGATAGCGATAGTCCCTTGTTACATAGAAAGTAGCCTTGATCGAGAACTTCTTCAACAACTTTGCGAGTTCGATGTCGCTCTTGCTTCCATCATCCCAACTTGTGGTCACCACTACGCTTCTGTGCAATCTAACCTGCTCCTTGTGGTACACTACCTTCTTTAATCCTCAACTCTCTTGATGGACATGATCATTTCAGTTGCTCTCTTCTTGTATGTATGGTCCAATATGATTCTTCTTCTAGCGGCCGCTCCGATTGTGCTGAGTGATTCCTCGTCATCGAGCAGTGATGAATAGACGTCTTGAGGACTTTCATTCTCTGACAAGACGACAATCTCCTTTCCCGGGACGAACCACTTTTCAATCCCATTGTAAGGGCAGGACACCATGCAACACTCCAATGCCGCCAATTCAAATGGTCTGGCAGTGGAAGACGCATATACTCGAGTATGCGACTCGCGGGTAATGTTCAAGTTGATTCTCGAAGAACAACAGAATCTTCGGAACCCGCTCATCGGAACATCTCCAATGATGCTCGCCTTTCCCAGGGGGATGGCAAATCCCGATCCTCCAACAGCGAATACCTTGGACATCTTCTCTGATGGCTCTGTGATCATCTTCGTCATCCATTTCTCTCGAGTCTGACTTCCATATCCAAAGAACGCAACGTCCCACTTCTTCTCAGCTGTAATCGGTCTGAACAGCTCCGGGTCTGCGGCATAATGCAGAGGCGTCACGTTTCTCGCCCCTTTCTCTTCTAGGCTCTTGACCACTCCCTCAGAATTGACGAAGAAGACATCGTACTCCGCTAGGGAAGCTCCTTTGTAGTAGTCAAACATGAATCCTCTTTCAGATACGTGCTCAGGAAGAATCGTGGGCATGTCACCGTCATAGAAGACGGTTTTGATTCCGAATTCCCTTTTGACTTCAGTTGGGATGCCTGTGATGTGGTTCAGAGGGACGTTGAAGAACATCAGAGCATCAACGTCTTTTTCCCTAGTCAAGATCCTCTTTAGATAACGCCGCCAGACGGGGAGTGTCGTGATTTGTGCTAGGTTGCGCGCAAGTCCCTCTCGGAGTCTCGATTCCCTTCCAGCACGCTTTGGAATGGCTTTCCTGGCCAACGACACATAGAGATCACCTGGCATTCTCCAGGGATTCGGGTACGTTCGCCACCAGATGGTCTCAATGTCTCTGCCCAAGTAGGGGACGACGATGACCTCATTCTCTGTCTCATACAATGCCTTCAAGAGCTGCCACCACGCTGGTGTGCAACCCAATCGATATCGGAGGTCTATCGTGGAAACAACTGCTAGCAGTTTCATGATGATTGACACCTAGAAGGCGAGACCTTGGGATTATATCTTTCGGGATTCCGAGACCGGTCTGTTGAGGTTACAACATCCTATTCCGTTGACGCGCTTGCCTCAGCCGTTCGTCGCCATTTTTCCAATTGCGCTCAGGATTAGGCCCACAAATACGAACAAGATCCCAAAAGCGGTAAGCATGACAGCCATCAGTATGGGACCAAAATGCAGGGCTTTGAGTTCGGTGTATTGCTGTATCGCATCTCTCCAAGACACTGGTCTTGGCGAATTACTTTCTCGGACGCTTGTCCTCGAGCCTGGCGGCAATTGACTGGATCGCATTGAGGATTAAGCCGCCAAAAATCATCAGCGTTCCGATGTAGATAGCGACAGCCGCGATAATCGTGGGACCGTATGGCAGGAATCTGGTTTCGAAATACGAATTGAGTGCCAGTATTCCAAACCCGAGGCCGATCGCGGTGAGCACCATGCCCGCACCACCGAATATGAGCAATGGGTGCTCCTCCTTCAGCTTCTTCAAGATATAGTTGATCAGTTCCATGCCATGCTTCCCTGGCTCCACGGTCGAAGTGTTACCTCCGTATCTCACTGAGACTGGTACTTCAACCACATTGAGGTTGTTGACGGAGGCCTGGTCCAATACCTGAAGGCTTGCGCTCATCCCCGCCTCCGTGATGTTGATCCCGTCAATCGCGCGCTTAGAGTAGGCCCTGAACCCGCATTGGGTGTCTGTCATGGAATCTGAAGAAGCGAATCTCCACGCCTTGTTCACGACCCCTATCCCGAATCTCCGGTAGGCAGGCATCTGGCTCTTCTGTTCGTCGTCCATGAACCTCGATCCAATGACTATGTCTGCCTTCCCCTCGATAATCGGCGCGACCAGCTGCGGGATCTGGCCAGGGTCGTGCTGGCCGTCACCGTCCAGTACGACAAGAATGCTAGCACCGTTGTTCTTGACATATTTGAAGCCTGTCGCAAGCGAAGCTCCGTAGCCGACATTGTGCGAGTGTCTGAGTACCATTGCCCCCGCGCTTCTTGCCACCTCTGGTGTCCCATCAGTGCTGCCATCGTCCACCACAACGACTTGGCTGACATACTTGCATGTCTCCACGACAATCCGCCCAATGGTCTTCTCTTCATTGTACGCGGGGATCACAGCCGTTATCATCGGCTGCTCTTGTGTGCTCTCGCTCATCTCTGAACTCAACCTTTGGTGGGATTATACTGGGAGAGGGAAATCAAGCTCTTTCCTAACCGATTGTTCCAACCGGCTGACTCCTCCAGGGAAGCATCTAATCTGCATTTCATCTTTTAACCTTTCCTATATTAATCGCAAATGAAACCAGACCGTCTTACTGACTCAATGAAAAGACAACCTTCCATCTGGACCTCGTCAGGTGTCAAGTCGACGTTCCCCGAAGCAATCTCATTCCCGCCAACCTTTTTACGCTCGTAACCAGCTACGACGCCTCACAGTACATGACCTCTGACCTCTCCTCGCCAAACCATCGCCGCCTCCTTCTCCTGGCCATACCTACGATCCTCCTCACCGCTCTCCTCGCGCGTTCCCTCTCACTCCAGTGGAGTCCTCTCCCCTACAACATCGACGGCCTCAGCGAGCTCAGGGTCACCCAGGACATCCTCATCTCCCATCACCTCGACTTCCCCGCACTCTCCAACGAAGCTGAGGGCTACGTCTCCAACCTTCCCATCCTCGGACTCGTATCAGCCTTCTTCTCCTCCGTTCTCGGAACCGAACCGACCATCTCCTTCCAGATTCTTGCCGCCATCCTCGGCGCCGTCACCGTCTCCATCTTCCTGCTCATCTTCAGACAGCACTGGCCTCTAACCAATAAAGGCGCCATCGCCTCCGCCCTCTCCCTCGCGCTCATCGGCTCCTTCGTCTTCTCCTCCGGCTGCACCTGGAAGGAGACCATGGGCTTCGTCCTCCTCGGCCTCGTGCTCTACGCCTTCCCCCTTCGGCGCTCCCCATCATACCGCGTCCTGATGACCTCCTCCCTCCTTCTCTTCGTGTTCACTCATCATCTCATCACAATAGCGGGTTATGTGATCGTGACCTTCGCCGTCATATTCGACCTCGCGAACAAGAGGACCATCAATAATCAGCCGATCCTGCCCATGACCAGAGACGACCACTTCGACCTGATCACCATCATATCCGCCTGGAGCCTCGCGGTCCTCTACTACCGCGACATATCCCTCCCGTACCTGGACTTCCTCGCCCCGTCCACGGACCTCTACCTGTACCTCGCAGTCGCGTTCCTCCTCGTCCTCGTGGGCGTCCGGCTGTCCCGCAGGGACCGCCCCATGACCAGGGCGCCAATAGAACTCGTCGTGCCGGCTGCGGGCGCACTCCTGATGGCGTACAACTATGTGCATCCGATCTTCCCGGGCATGCCCGCTCCCGCGGGGCTCATAGCAGTCCCGTTCCTGGCGTATCTGATACTCGTCGCCCCCGCGTGGACCGGTGTTCAACGTGTTCTCTACAAGCGCGGACAGACCAAGAACCTCCTCCTTGCCATGCTCCTGGGACCCCTCTCGCTCATCCTGTTCGCCTTCCTGCGCTCGAACGACGCCACGTCGCAGCTGATCATCTACCGCACGTTCGACCTCGTCATGCCCGCGTTCGCCCTCCTGATAGGCGTAGGATTCGCGTTTATCGTCAAGGGGAGGGTCCGGCTGGGAATCGCCGCCGGGGCGTCGCTCGTCATCGTATGCGCCTCCACGCTTCCTATAGCGTACAGCAGCCAAGAGCTGTTCGGCGTGGAGAACCAGACCTACTGGTACGAGTACGACGCCGTCCAGTGGTTCTCGGAGCACGGCGTGAACAGCTACACGTCGGATCAAAGGCTGGGGGAGACGGGCGGAAGGCTGTTCGATCTGAACGGGAGCAGGGGGCTTCCGTACGATCTCCGGGAGGGCATCGCTCTGAACGGTTCGTCGTTTTTCGTGCTCGAGCAACAGTGGACCAAAAAAGGCGCTCAGGAATTCCCATTCGGCGTGGTTGTTGTCAAAAATGAGACCATAACAACGACCCTGAACGAGTCGAGCGTGTTCTACATAGGCGGATCGTTGGATAGTCAAATCGTCGGATTCAGGACGAGATGATCGGGCTACATCCATCCAAAAGGCTTATTGCCGACAGTATCGATGGGAAACACGCAGGTAAGTCCTGGCTGGTCAGGGTGCGCCCTGAGGCGCATGAGTAATAATCCGGCCAGGGGCTGCACTTTTCACCATTCCGTTCAGAAGAACATCCTCTTCTCTATTGATATCGCGCGTCTGATGATTTCGCAATAGCTCGCGTCGCCAGACTCATGCTTCCTGTTGATCGCTCCTGCCACGAAATCCGCGACCTGCAATCCTCTGGAGTTCAGCGAGTCGAGTCTAGAAACGAACACATCAGGGACA